>ENA-OQEN01000518-OQEN01000518.1-human-gut-metagenome-genome-assembly--contig:-NODE-518-length-16871-cov-4.289656_pt1 | contig 16871 bp, 20 predicted proteins | sample MGYA00242791_ERZ504627 | MGnify/ENA primary metagenome ERZ504627 (study PRJEB26092, sample SAMD00036316) | human gut metagenome | host: Homo sapiens | study: EMG produced TPA metagenomics assembly of... | reverse complement strand
TGCGAAAGCATGATAACAAACATTGAAAACATGAAAAGGATTATTTCAGCGATTTTGATTTTGTCTCCTTGCGGTTTCAATCTGCGCCTGCAAAGGACTCTGCCGAAAAAAACGAAGAACCCGATTGCAAAAAAGGTAAGCGAATACGCCGAGCTTATGAATAAGGACCTCTCCGAAAGCATTGAAGCATTGCCGACGGGCTTGGAATATGATGAAACAACAATTGAATGCTACAAAGCGGAGGGGCGCGACCTTGTTCATGTTATGTCGTTCGATCCGTCCGTGGCTTCCAAGTGGACGCAGGAGGTTTGGGAGGAATACGCTCGCACCGATGATCTGTACAACAATACCCTGTTCAAGAACCTTACGGAAACCGTTGGGGACGACAGCGTAAGGCTGATTATCAGATTTGTCGATAATGACGATAATGTGCTGTATGACCACATAATTGACAAAAACTACAAATCCTCCGCCGGAACGATTACGATTATCGATGACACGGACGAAGCCGAATATGCGGTAAAAGCCGCCGCGAAATATTGCAGCGAGAATGCGGAGCGGTTGAATGCGGAATTAAGCATGTTTATGGAGGAGGATGCAAAGTGGAACGGATGCCATGCCGAAGAGAGCGACATTGTGTTTGAATTCAAATACAACAAGGCCGTTGACAGTCAGGAGTTCGAAAGCAAATACAGTCAGGCCGATATCACAGAGGCACTTCAGCGATATGCGGACGAGATTGCATCCGAAACGGGAACACCGCTTGTGAAGCTTGTTTTCCGCTGCATTGACAGCGACGGAAACAACATTGCCGAGATGCATATCAAGGATCGAACGTTTGTTCATGATGAGAATTAAACCGCAGACAGCGGGCTTAAACTGAAAAACGGCAATCAAACATGAACTTTTCGGGCGGACGGCAAAAGCTGTTCGCCCGATTTGCTTGCTTTTGCGGGGCGGCGGATGTATAATGAAACAGAGAAAGCCAAAAGGGAGGGATTGAAAATGATGCAAAGCGGTGCGGACGAACGAATTCTTGATATAACGCCCGAACTCAGACTGCGGAGGTACGCGGGCGAATGCGATTTTGCACTTGAATGGTATTCGGACCCGGAACTCGTGTTCCTTGTTGACGGCGTTCGTGAACCGTATACTTCGGAAAAACTGCACAGGATGTATGATTATTTGAACGTTCACGGTGAGCTGTATTTTATTGAAGCAAAGGAAAACGGTGAGTTTCGCCCTGTTGGGGATGTTACGTTTTCGTGCAGGATATGCCGATTGTGATCGGCGAGGCAGAGTATCGCGGGCGCGGCATAGGCAGGGCTGTTGTAAGCTTTCTTGCGGCAAGGGCGAAGCGGAACGGCATTTCGGAGCTTTTTGTTCAGGAGATTTATTCGTGGAACATCGGTTCGAAACGCTGCTTTGAGTCGGTGGGATTCGTGCCGTATAAGCGACGGAAAAAGGGTTTTCCTATCGGTTGGAGTTGCGGCAGTTTGAACCGAAAGGCTTTTGCCGGAACAGGATTATGCCGAAACAAGGTGAACAAATGCAAACAAAACCCTTCCGTCAAACGTTCGGCGGAAGGGTTATTTGTCGGGCGCGGTGCCGAAAGCGAAAAGTCAATCGCTGTGTTCGGCGACAAAGCGTTTAATTGCCTCAAAGGTTTCATCGGAAATAACATGCTCGATTTTGCAGGCATCCTCTGCGGCGATTCCGGCGGAAACACCGAGCTTTGTGAATACTTTTGTTAAAACGCGGTGACGTTCGAATGTTTTTTCGGCGACCGAACGCCCTTCATCCGTGAGATAAAGATGCCCGGAACCATCCGTGATGATATAGCCGTTTTTCTTCAATATACCCACGGCACGGCTGACGCTGGGCTTTGAATAGCCCATTTCTTCCGCAACGTCAACGCTGCGAACCTTGTTCAACCTGCGGGAAAGCACAAGAATGGTCTCAAGATACATTTCACCGGATTCCTGCAAATGCATTCGATTCACCCCTTTCAAAAATTTTTTAATTCAGTTGAACCTTACATAACTGCGGTCAGAAGGTAGATGATATAGGCATCGATCCATTCGGAGGGATCGCGTGACAAGCTTGACGCATAGTGGCATAGGTAACATCCTCATCGTTTGTGAGCATATAACCGGAGCTGAAAACCTGCGTTGAAGTGCCTCTTACGCGGTCAATGGCAACGAGATATTTATATTTGTCGTCAAATGCCTCTTTTGTGCCGTCCTCGTTTACCTGTTCGTAATGCGTGCGATAAATGCCGTCCTTGTATTCAATATCGACAACGACAAGCTCCGGCTCACCGCCGGTGACAACTTTTTCATAGTAAGTTGCAACGCGCAGAAGTGCAGGGCTGCCCTTTTTTGTTGTTTTTGCAAAGTCGGTCATGACGGTTGAATTTTTGATGGTTCCTTGGCTTTGGTAAACAACAAGGCAGCGTCCGCCTCAGCCTGCTCGGGTGTGTAATCGGCAGGAATTTCGGAATAGGCGCAATAGTCGGTTTCGATCGTCTGCGGAGTTTTTTGCAGGCGCAAAGGCTCAGCACAGCAGACACGAAACAGAGCGCAAGTGCAAAAATTATAACATTGCGGAAGGTTTTTTTCATTGTTTTTCTCCTTTTGCGGTTTAAGTTTAAACGGTGTCGGGCGCTTCAGCGGCGGGTGATGATAACGTTGCGGAGCCTGTCATCAAAAACGCGTACGCAAAGCGTGAAAACAAGTTCGTATGCGATAAAGAAAATCTCAATCGCAGGAATAATAATGTACAACGGATAATTCGGCAGCTGAGCGATTATGTCAAGACTGAACAGCTTGCCTGCGCCGAATATCACAAGTGCAGCAAGGCCGTTGCAGAGGATAAGCTTTGCGGCAAAGGCAACAAGCTTGTCGCGGATAACGCTGTCGATGCCGAGCTTAATCATTCCGTAACAGCCGAAAAACAGGATGTACGCTGCAAAATACAGCTTGTTCGGAATCAGAAAAAAGCATATCGCGCCCGTTGCCGCATAGCTCAGAAGGGCGTAGACGAACCCGCCGCGTTCCCGGAGGGGTATCCACGGCATGAGCGATGTCAAAAAACACAGCGCAAGCTTTGCCGTCGGAATGACGGATGCCGCATAAAGAAACACAACGCTGAGCGCGGTGCTCATGGCGGAAAGGGTCAGTTTTGTTGTTGCAGAAATTTTTTTCATGTTTATAAAGCAATTGCAAAGCCCCAAAAGCGGCTGAAAAAGCAGAAAATCAGCAGCAGGAAATCAGATCTCCGCCCATGCATTCGCAGCAGGAATCCGCACAAAGCAAAGTCGAACAGCAGTTGCATGCCGTGTTCACGGTTGCTCCCGTATCGCCGTTGTCATAGGTGTGGTAGCTCCGCGTGCTTCGTGCGTTCAGGGAATCCCTTGCGCGGCGGTACTCCGCATTGCCGGGTTCCATCGAAACGGCTCTGTCAAGATAATTGCGGGCGGAGGAGTAGTCGCCGCCGCGGAAACAGACAATGCCATAAAGATAATGCCATTCCGCATTGTGCAGCGGTATGCCGTCCAGTATTGCCTGCGCTTCATACAGAGAGCTTGTGTTTATGCATTGCCGCACACGCGCGAATTCAGCCGAAAAATTGCCGGAATAACCACTGCCGTAATTTCCGGAATAACCGCCGGAGGAAGTGCGGGAGCTGCTGCCCGAATAGCCTCCGAATCCGCTGCCGGAATAAGTGTTTTGGGAAGCGGAGCCGTTTTTGCGCATGTTTGTTATTGTGTCATACGCCTCGTTGACCTGCTTCAGCTTGTCGTTTGCAAGATCCTTCAGGTCACTGTCCTGATAGCGATCGGGATGATATTTTTTAACTAATTTAATGTAGGCGGAACGGACCTGCTCATCGGTGGCGGTTTCCGAAACGCCGAGCACCTCATATGGGTTCACGGGTTCGTCCTTTCTAAGTATACAGGCAGAAAAAATCAGGCTTTGTGCGCCGCCGTCGTAATGCCGTCGTTCGGCAGCGGCTGTTTTTCCTTTGCAAAAACGGCATCGGAAACGGCAAAAAGCCCCTGGAACAGAATGTTGTCGAGAATCGCCCTGTCGCGGCCGGTGCTCAACAAATTATATGCCGAAATTGCAGAATTTATCGAGATATTAATAATAAACTCTGCATCATCGCGGGTGCAGCCGCAGATATTGAACGGGTTGAAAAGCGAATGCTTTTTGTCGCTTTCGCGATCGTCCCATGCATCGCAAAGGTAGATGAACCTTCCGATAAAAAAACCGGTTTCCTTCAGCGCGGGGATTTCCTTTTGGGGAACGGGTGCCGACGCAAGCACATCGCGCAGCATTTCCCCGAAAATATTGGCGGGAAGATCCGGCGAACGTAGCGTTTGCGAACGCAGCGTTTGAGAACGCAGATCAACCGCTGAATCGTTCTTTGCGGCTTTGCGGCGGGGAAAAGCCCGACTGCGCGATAGGGTGCTTCAACGGAGGCAAGCTCCCGCATGTGTTTTTTTACCGCTGCATAAACTTCCGGCCGGCGCAAACGTGCTTTTTTGAATGCGCAGAGCAGGGAGAGTTTTGCGGCAATTTGCAGCGGCTTTCCGTCCGCAATATCGTCCGAAAGCTTGAATTCGGAAAGAATAACGCAGACATCGGCTGCAAAATCGAGGGCGGCGGAAGGCGAACCGAGCATTGCCCGCTTTTTGCCGAAGGGCTTGAACGGGCAGCGCAGCAAATCTTCAGGCGAATCTTCGCCGCTGACGGAGGCAGCGAGCAGCGCAAGGAAGGTGCAGTCAAAGCTCAGCAGCGCACGGGCTGCCGTTCCGTACCGCGCCCCGAGACGGCGGCATAATCCGCAGTACCATGCATCATAGCGCGCTTTTTCGCGGACCCGAAGCTCCGGAATGTTTGGCTTTATGTATCCGAACAAAGTTTTTTCCGCCGAAAGTTGATTTTGCGGGCAAATCGCAGGTGCGGCGGATTCCGCGAACGATATGCCCATATCGTATTTTATACCAATTCGGACTTTTTTTCAACCGTCCCGAGGCAGGACAATTAAAGAAAAACGCGGAAAATTGTGAAATTAACGCGGCAATCGGTGCTCAGCCTGTTTTTAAAACACACTCAACACGCGCATATACATGAATATATAGCCGGCATATGCAATCGCAGAGACTGTAAAAATTGCAGCGGTTCTTTCTTCCGACTTGCAGCTCATTGCAATTGCAGCGATAATTGCGGGAACAACGCTCAGATAGCGCATTGCGGAAAGCAGCCATGTGCAGCCCATTGCAAGCGCAAAATAGGCGAGAAAATGCAGTGTGTATGCGGCGGGGAGCTTGCGGGCGCGGCGAAGAATCAGCAGCGGAGTCAGCACAATCAGTGCGACCGTCGGCAGGAAGAGCACAAACACGGATGTGATGTTCGTTCCGTTAAACGCTCCCGAACCCAATGCAGCCTTTAAATCACCGATTGCCCTTTGATACATGTAGCGTGCCGTATCAAAGAAAAAGCCGAGACCCTGACTCCAGTTGGATTTTTGGTACACGGAGAACATAAACCAGTCGCCCGCAACGACCTTGTTTATGTAAAGATAGGCAAGCGTGCCGAAGTCGATATAACAAGCGAAAGCACAATTTCCGCAATCGCCGAACCGACCTTTTTTCCGCTGCGGGCTCTGCGGACACAGTACCCGATGCCCTCAATCGCGAGAGGAACGGCAAGCAGCACGCCCGGCGAACGGGTGAATCCGGCACATGCCGCGGCTATGCCCGCCGCAAGGTATTTCTTTTTTTGCAGGGCATAGAAGAAAAGAACGGTGAAAAGCATGAACAGCGGCTCCGTCATTCCCGAATTCAGAAAAATCGAGCCGGGCAGCAGCAGCCAGATGAAGGGTGTAAGGCGAGCCTTTTTTTCACCGAGCAGAGGCCGAAGTGTGAGATACAGAACGCCTGCCGTCGCGCAGGAGGCGAGCGTGTTGATTATTTGCGCGGAAACAAAGCTGTTGTGAGTCAACAGGTTGAGCCCGCGCATAAGCAGCGGAAGCATCGGAAAAAACACGATAAGCAAGCGGTCTTCGCCGGTTGAAGCATACCAGTTTTCGGCTATGCTGCAGTAATGCGGGGCGTCCGTGTTGACTTTTGTCCATGCAGTTTGCCAAAGGTTGAGCAAACTGCCCTGAAACTTAGGATTAAGACAGTAAAAAACGATCATTCCGAATATTGTCAGTGCTGCGCGGAGAATGAATGCGGCAAGAACGATTTTCAGGAAGGTTTTTCCGTTTGCCTTTTCGATGCCGGACGGCGCAAGCTGAGCGTCGTCACCGCTGAAAACTTTGATAATCTGCGGGACAGCCGCAATGAGCACTGCGGTAAAAACGGCAAGCGACACTGCCGAAACCGCAAGACTGTCGATTTCGAAATTTGCACGGTTTTTGACACAGTACACAGCGAACAGCACGGAGAAAGCAATTACGATGAATATGCGCACCAAAAGCACGGCACGTTTTTGAGGATTCATGCGCCCGATTTTATTGAAAAAGTTAAGCTTTTTCGGTTTTTCTTCTTCAAAAGTCGATTGAAACGGTTCGCCTGCCGGGTCTTGAAGCATATCGCCCCGGGGCAGCTCATTCGTTATATCGGCTGCCGCGTAATCAAACGCATTTTCGGCGGAATTTTGAGGATTATTTGTTTCGCCGCTTCGGTTTTCCATAAAAAAGGTTCTCCTCCCGCAAAGATTTTAATCAGGACTTTTTTAAGTATATCACACTATGCGCACTTATTCAATGCGAAAAACAAACAAAAATGCGAAAGGGAAACGGGGAAAGAGCAAAATAAGCATAAAAAACCGGACAGGCTTTCGCCTGCCCGGCCGGGTTTCATGCTGCCGTGAACCTGTGAGCCGAATCGATGAACGAATTCCGTTCACGGCGGCTGCAATTTGTTACATAATGTTGTCGTATTCGTTTACGATGATGTTGTGTGCGGGCATTGCGGAAGTATCGTCGGATACTTTAACGGTGCCGTCGAACATGCTCTTTACAAGGGCTTTATAGTCGTCCTTTGTGAAGTTGTCCGTCCACTGGGTGGATTCCATGGGGATCTGAACGTAGTTAAGTTCGGGATCGTCGCCGGATACGAGGCCGAGGGTTGCGATCTTGCCGCCGTAGTTAGCCCAATTGCCGTTTTCGATAACGTCTTTGAGGGTTGCCTTGACGGTTGCGCCGAGACCCTTCATTGCGGAGGTAACGGTCATGCCTTCGGTGCCGAGCTTGTTGATGGTTGCTGCCTGGTCGGTGTCAACGCCGATAACCTTGCCGTTTGCCTTCTTTGCAGCTTCGGTTGCGGAGGTGTAGATGCCGCCGCCGCATGCGAACACAACCTGAACGCCCTTTTCCTGATACCAGGTGTCCATATAAGCGGTGATTTCGGGAGTGCCTGCGAACTTGTTGCCGTAAACATATTCAACGGTGATTTCATCGTTCATTTCTTTGCCTGCATCGTTGCAGCCCTGAACGAAACCGTAGCCGTAGCGGATAACAGCGGGAACTGCCATGCCGCCGAGGAAACCGAGGTGGGTATAGCCGAGCTTAACCGCTGCATAACCTGCCATATAGCCGCAGAGTTCCTCTTTGTAAACTGCGCAGTATACGTTCTCGCTGATGTGTTCCTTGTTGTTCTCGTCGATGAGACCGGCTCTTGCGCCGGTTTCGTCATGCTTATAGAAGCAGTCGAAAAGGTCGTATTCGGAAACATCGAGAGCGATGAACTTAACATCCTTGTACTCTTCCTTGTCCTGAACCTGATAGAGCGTTCCCGCAAAAGCAAAGCCGGGCATAACGATGATGTTGTAACCGCCGTCGATGGCTTCTTCAACTTTTGCAACGCGCTCTTCGGTGGAGTCGCCTGCGGGTTTGAAGTACTGGAAGTCAATTTTGTTTGCATCACAGTATTCCTTGCAGGCTTCATAGGTGGTCTGGTTGAAAGACTGGTCGGTGATGTCGCCGTAGTCGGTGATCATTGCGACTTTGTAGTCGCCCTTCTGCGTTCCGCTCCGGTCACATGCGGCAAGCATGGGAACGAGCATCAGTGCTGCAAGAATGATTGCAAGCAGTTTCTTCATGGTATTTACCCTCCATGTGGAAAATTTGATTATATACGCGATGCGCGGCGGAAATTCCGCAGATAAACCGCGTATATATTCATTATAACAGACTTTCCTGCAAAAGGGAAGAGGAAAAATGAATCGGAAGTGTTTTTTTAGGAAAAACTTTGACGGTTTTTTCGGAAGCACCGTTTGGTGCTGTGCCGGATCGGTCGTGCTGAAAGCCTCGGAGGGAATTTTACCGACTTTCCATATCCATGGAATAAAATCCCGAATAATTGTTCCATATGTATGGACTTTTCTTTTTTTATGTGCTAAAATGCATATACACGCATGATCGAGACATCGTGCGCAGAAAAAAGAGAAAGAGGAACAAAAATGAAAAGTATCAAAAGACTCGCGCTGCGGTTCTGGCTTTTGTGATGCTGTTCACCGCCGCAGTCGGAATGACGACCGCCGCAGCGGAAGGCGCAGCAATCCCGGGCGCGGCGGCGAAAACGGCTCCGACGCTTGACGAGGCCCTCAACATTGCGGGCGGCACACTGCATTTTGAACCCTATATGCCCGGTGAAGTTGTATGGCCCGAGTGGACGGTTCAAACCGGCAGCGAACAGGGACATGAGGCTTATGCAATGAGCAGCACGGAGGACAGCACATATCTTTGCCTGAAGAATGTTGAACTCGGCGGCAACGAAACGCTGCAGCTGGACTACAAATGGTTCTTTATGTACAACGGCACCAGCAATCTGCAGGTTGAATTCGGCCCCGCGGGCGATCCGTACAACATGTTTGCTCTCACCGTTGAAAGCCCTGTCAATCAATACGACGGAACATGGCATGCGGGCAATGTTGACCTTGCGGAAGCTCTTGAACTTATGGGCTGGGAACCCGGCAGCTATGATATCAACATCAACTTCTCAAAGAACGGCGACGACACGAGCTATGCCTGCATCGACAACATCCGCCTCGGCGAGCGTGTTTCGGTAACCGGCGTTTCCGTGGAGGACGCTGAACTTTACGTGGGAACGAGCCGCAAACTGACCTGCGTCGTTTCCCCCGTTGAAGCAACCAACAAGAAAGTCGTTTTTGAAAGCGATGACTGGAGCGTTGCGGAAATTAATTACGAAACCGGTGTTGTTACCGGTATCGCGCCGGGCACAACGACCGTCACCGTCACAACGGAGGACGGCGGATTTACCGACAGCTGCACCGTGACCGTCAGCGAACTCGGTGAGATCACTTTTTACGGCAACAGCATCAGCAGCTCATCCGGCACATATGCGGGCAATTGGATAAGCTTTACCAATCGTAGCCTTGAAACGGAGGCTGCAAACCTCGGACCTGCACTTCCCACGGGTTATGCGGCGGAATATGTCGGCGGGGTTATTTACGGTTACGCGCTGACGGAAGGCGGGATGCAGCTTTATACCTGCACTCTTGACAATCTGTCTCCCGTTCCGCACGGCGTGCCCAACAATCGCAAGTATGTCATGGATATGGCGTATAACTATGCGGACGGCACGATGTATGCGCTGAACGTGCATTCCAACCTTGTGGGCGTTCAAACGGTGAAACGTTTCCTGTGCAAAGTCGATATCGTTTCCGGCAAGCTTTACGATGAAAAGCTGATTGACTGCGGCGACGGCGTTGAAGCGGTTGCCCTTGCAATTTCCGCCGACGGTGCGGCATATGTAATGGATAATTTCGGACAGCTCCGCACGCTGAATCTTGAAACGGGCACAACAAACGCTATCGGCTGGTCGGGACTGAATACGAGTTCACATGTTCAGTCAATGGCATTTGACCACGATACGAACACGCTGTACTGGGCAAATGTTATGGATGATCAATCCGCGTTCTACCTTATTGACCCCGTGACAGGTGCAGGCACATGCCTTGGCATGATCGGCGGCAACCCCACCGAAATTTCCGGTCTGTTCACCGTCAGCGAGAGCGTTTCCGCAGAACCTCCCGCACCCCGCGCGGTGACTGTTGCCTTTGTTGACGAAGTCACGGGCGAAACTCTCGGCACGGCAGAAAAACTGCAGTGCGAACAAATGACGGCCGAGGATTACCCCGAAGCTCCCGCGCATGAGGGCTTTGAGTTCCGCCGTTGGAGCGTTGAAGCGGGCGATGAGGTCTATGAAGACACCGTTGTGAAAGCAAAATACACCCGCCTCCGCCATGAGGGCGATGCAGCTGTTATTCTGCGTGCAGCGGATGTATGGGGCAACGGCGGGGGCTATCAGATGCTTCTTGACGCGGATCACAACACATATTATTACGATGGCTTTGCCGATCCCGATGATCTCGGCGAGACTCAGGTGATCCCTCCGTTCGGCGGCTTCACGGAATTCGGCGATGCCGATCCCGCAGACTACGAACTGTTCGAATACACCCTTCCGTTCGATGCGGACGGACGCTGCTCAACAGAAAACATCATTTGCGATGATATGATGAAAATCTATATCCCCGCAGGCGTTTACGATTGGTGCATCACGAACCCCACTCCCGGCGACCGCATTTGGATCGCAAGCAACGACGGCAGCTGCCGCGGCAGGGAGGACGATTTTGAGTTTGAAGCCGGCAAAACCTATGTATCGATGTTAAATTCGAAAACAACGGCGACAGGGTCGATCTCACGGTTTACGATGATGAGCAGTACGTTGTAAGGTTTATTGACAGTGCAACCGGGGAAACCATCGGCACGCAGCTCGTTGCCGGCGGTTCCGCCGCGGAGCTTCCCGAACTTCCCGTTCACGAGGCTGGTTCTCCTTCGGTTGGAATGCTGATGTTTCATGCGTTACCGAAGATATGACCGTTACGGCACTGTTCGCATTGCCGGGCGACCTTGATATGTCGGGCACCGTTGATATTTCGGATGCGATTCTCATCCTGCGTCATGCAATGGGCGCGGGCGAGCTTACCGAAATGCAGCTTGTTCTCGCCGACATTGACAACAGCGGCGATGTTTCCGCAGCTGATGCACTGACGGTTCTGCGCAGAGCAATGGGCATTTGAATGAATTGAACCGGGGCATGTATCGCCCCCAAACAAAACAATAACAGGCATTGACACCGGCGGGCGGAACGTTCATTCTCCCGTCGGTGTTTTTATAAGGCTTTGTCCGCCGCTTCCGAAAACCTGCCGAAAACACAACGGACACATGCCGAACGCCGCTTTCTTCAAAATCCGGCCGAAAAAATCCCGTTCGACAGTTGAAAGAAACCGCGCAGGGTATTATAATATGGTATGAGTATGCGGAGCGGTACGGAGTTTTTGCGAACTTCGGAGGATTTGCCTCTGCACCGCATCCGACACGAAAGGAGAAAACGGAAAATGAGGAGAAGTATGCTGTTTTTGCCCGGCAACACGCCGAACATGATCATAAACGGCGATGCGCTCGGTGCCGACAGTATCATTCTGGATCTGGAAGATGCAGTCTCGCCGGATGAAAAGGATTCCGCAAGGCTGCTCGTTCGCAGCGCAATGAAAAATATGGGCTTTGCGGGCTGTGAAATCACCGTCCGCATAAATTCAATAGATACCGATTACTGGAAGGACGATCTTGAGGCCGTGATTCCTCTTAAGCCCGACCTTATTATGCCCCCCAAGGCAAGCTGCGCGGAGGATATGCGCATTATTGATGAATACATTGCGGGAATCGAACGCCGCTGCGGCATGGAAGTCGGAACGGTAAAACTTATTCCGCTTATCGAAACGGCTCTCGGTGTTGAAAACGCATTCAATATTGCTTCGGCCTGCCCGCGCGTTGCGGCATTATTCCTCGGCGGCGAGGATCTGACGGCGGATCTGCGCTGCAAGCGCACAAAGCAGGGCAACGAGATAAACTATGCCCGCACGCGGCTCGTTTGCGCCGCCCGTGCGGCCGGGGTCGATGTTTATGACACTCCGTTCACAGACGTTAATGACGACGAGGGCATAGTGCGCGATGCGGAATATGCAAAAAGTCTCGGTTTCAGCGGTAAATCCGCGATTGCACCGCGCCATGTGCGCGTAATAAACGAAGTATTCAGCCCGTCCGCAAAGGATATTGAGTACGCAAGGCTTGTGTTCGAGGCGATCCGCATCGGCAAGGAACAGGGCAAGGGCGCAGTCTGCTGCGCGGCAAAATGATAGACAAGCCAATTGTTGAGCGTGCAAGGCAAACGCTTGAAATCGCAAAACAACTCGGGCTGGACGGAGGTGCCGAATAATGAAAACAAAGCTTACCGAATCTGTCAAACAGGCAATTGTCAACAGCGGACTCCGCAGCGGAATGACAATTTCGTTCCATCACCATCTGCGCAACGGCGACTATGTTTTGAACATGGTGCTTGAAGCGATTGCGGAACTCGGAATCGGCGATCTGACGGTGAACGCAAGCTCACTCTTTGATGCGCACCGTCCGCTTAAGGAACATATCAAAAACGGCGTTGTAACAACGCTCCAAACGGACTACATGTCCCGGGAACTCGGAAGATTCATTTCTGCCGGCGGAATGAAAAACCCCGTTCAATTCCGCACGCACGGCGGCAGACCCTGCGATATCGAAAACGGAAAAACTCCGATAGATGTTGCTTTTATCGCCGCGCCTGCTTCGGATGCAATGGGCAATTGCACGGGCAAAATCGGCAAATCCGCCTGCGGCTCGCTGGGCTATGCAATGCCGGACGCAAAATGTGCAAAGCATGTTGTTGTTATCACCGACGAACTGCATCCCTATCCGCTCATCGAATGGTCGATTCCCGAAACGGATGTTGATCAGGTCGTTGCGGTGGAGTCCATCGGTGACCCGAACGGAATCGTTTCCGGAACAACAAAAATCACCCGCGATCCCGTCGGTTTGCTGATGGCAATGACGGCTGTGGACGTTATAAAAGCCTCCGGTCTGCTGAAGGAAGGCTTCTCGTTCCAGACGGGCGCGGGCGGAGCGTCCCTTGCGGCGGCAAAATATCTTAAGGATGTTATGCTTGCCGAAAAAATACGCGGCAGCTTCGGCCTCGGCGGCATCACGGGCTATATGGTGGATATGCTCAACGAAGGCTGCTTCGAATCCCTGCTGGATGTTCAGTGCTTCGATTTGAAGGCGGTTGAATCCATAAGGAGCAACCCGCGCCATCGTGAGATTTCCGCAACGCACTATGCTTCTCCCGGTGCAAGCAGCGCGGTGACGGACAGCCTGGATGTTGTTATTCTCGGCGCAACGCAGATAGACACGGATTTTAATATCAACGTGCATACGGATTCCGACGGCAGGATAATGGGCGGCTCGGGCGGACACAGCGATACGGCGGCGGGTGCAAAACTTGCAATGATAATCGCGCCGCTTTCCCGTGCAAGGCTTCCCATCGTGACGGACAGGGTGAACTGCATATCCACTCCGGGCAGCACGATAGACGTGCTTGTCACTCAAAAGGGCGTTGCGTGAACCCGAAAAACACGGAACTGCATGACAGACTGCGTGAGGCAGGCATAAAACTTGTTGACATAAACGAGCTCAAAGCCCTGGCGGAACGCACGAGCGGCGTGCCGAAAAAGCCCGCTCTCGGCGACAGAATCGTTGCAAACGTCATCTATCGCGACGGAACGGTTATCGACACGATAAAGCAGGTCGCGGACTGAGCTTTACCGCCGGCTGCGGCTAATGAATAATTGCGGACGCGCAGGGCGGCCTGCCGCGTTCGCAGACCGGTAAATAAATACTTTATTAATTGCAAAAGGAGAAAAATCATGCGGGAAATTAACGCGCAGCTCATAACCGATAAGGTTGCGGAGCTTTGCATTGACGCCAATTGCAGCCTTCCCTGCGATATCAGAAAGCGCATCGAGGATGCAAGGGCAAACGAACCGTGGGCAACGGCTCAGGGCATACTCGATAAAATTATCGAAAACTATAATATTGCGGATGAAAACCGCGCACCCATCTGTCAGGATACGGGCGTTGCCTGTGTGTTTTTGAAGATCGGGCAGGATGTCCATATCAACGGCGACCTTACGGAGGCCGTCAACGAGGGTGTTCGCCGCGGCTATCGCGACGGATATCTGCGTAAATCTGTCGTCAAAGACCCGCTGCGCAGAGTCAACACGGGAGACAACACTCCCGCAATGCTCTATATCGAGCTTGTTCCGGGCGATAAAATCGAGCTCACCGTTGCACCGAAAGGCTTCGGCAGCGAGAACATGAGCCGTATTGCAATGCTCAAGCCCTCCGACGGCATTGAAGGCGTGAAGAATTTTATTCTTAAAACGGCGGAAGAGGCGGGCCCCAATCCGTGTCCTCCGATCGTTATCGGCGTCGGTATCGGCGGAACGTTCGACAAAGCAGCATTGCTTGCAAAAAAAGCACTGATGCGCAGCACCGACGAGCGCAATGCGGATGAGTTTTATGCGGAGCTGGAAAATGAAATGCTCCGAAAGGTCAATGCTCTCGGCATCGGGCCGCAGGGCTTCGGCGGAAAAACCACTGCGCTTGCGGTCAATATCGAGCTATGCCACGCATATTGCAGGCTTGCCCGTTGCAGTGAACATCAATTGCCATGTTACAAGGCATAAGAGTGCGATAATCTGAGTTCGGGAGGAACAAACGAATGGAAAGACATATCACCCTGCCGTTAACGCGTGAGGAAGCGCGTACCATTAAAAGCGGCGAACAGCTCCTGCTGTCCGGCGTTATATACACTGCGAGGGATGCGGCGCATAAACGGCTTTGCGAACTTGTTGAAAAGGGCGAACCGCTGCCCTTTGATGTTAAAAACGCAACGATTTATTACGTCGGCCCCACTCCCGCAAAGCCCGGGCAGGTCATAGGTTCGGCAGGCCCGACAACAAGCTACCGCATGGATGCGTATTCGCCGACGCTTATCCGCGAGGGCGAAACGGGCATGATCGGCAAAGGCAAGCGCAATGCGGAGGTCATCGATGCAATGAAAAAATACGGTGCGGTCTATTTTGCCGCAATCGGAGGCGCAGGTGCGCTGCTTTCAAGCTGCATCAAAAAGGCGGAGATAATTGCATACGAGGATCTCGGCGCGGAGGCTCTCAGAAGGCTTGAGGTTGAAAACTTCCCCGTGGTTGCGGTTATAGACAGCGAGGGAAACAACCTTTACGAAAAAGGCCGCAGAGAGTATCTTGAGACCGTTGACGCAAACGGGAATGCATAATTCGTTATGCTGTGCCGTATCGGCACAAGAACGATAAAAAACTTTTTAAAACAGCCGGAACATCATCCGTCCCGAAATTGCAGGGCAGCGGGTGGTGTTCCGGCTTTTCCGCGCAGTGTCATTCGCGCGGACGATCGTCGTTTTGTTCAATCCCCATTCGTCGCTTTGCTGCGACAAGGTCATCGATAATAACACGGATATGTGACAATTCCTCCGTGCTCAGCCCGTCAACGATTATGGATGTTCGATTGTCCAGCCCGAGCAGAAAATCCGTTGATACGGAGAAGAAATCCGCAATTTTCATAAGCATTTCGATCGAGGGCTGAATATTTCCGTTTTCCCAGTTTGAAATGCTCTGCTTGGATACATTAAGTTTTTCCCCGAGTTCAACCTGGCTGATGCCGCGAACGCTGCGCAGCAGCCTTATGTTATCACCCAACATGGCATGCAGTCTCCCTTCTTTGCTTTTTTTTGTTGTGCAATTGTATTTTTATACGGATTCATGCGCCGTATACGGCAGGGCTGCACACCGACTTCGGATTTTACCGTAAGAAGGTTCGCTGCTCCTGAATACAACCGCAGCTGTCGGTACAATTTTAAGGTCAATCTTTCCGATGCATAAATACCACGGTATTGCATTAATGGACAACGAACAACTTCGCTCAAAGTGATGAAAAAAAGGTACAAATAAGGGCAATGTTTGCATAATTTCGCCGAACGGAGAACATTTTGCTCCGGCGGCGTTTCGTTGTCAAATTTGCTTTCAAAAACGAATAGATTTTATATTGAACCGCATTTGCTGCATTTGGGTTCACGCAGCCGGAGAATTATGTTATAATATGCGGAATTGCTGCGGTTTTTAAAATACATATGCGCACCGCTTTGCAGCGGGAATGCACTGCATGCCGCCCGAAAGGAAATAAAACAATGAGCAATATGACAAAAGTCATCATCGGCATCGTTCTGCCGTTTCTCGGAACAACGCTCGGTTCCGCAACAGTCTTTTTTCTGAAGAAGGAGATGAATTCAAAGCTTCAAAACCTTCTGCGCGGCTTTGCGGCGGGCGTTATGATCGCCGCTTCGGTATGGTCGCTGCTGATTCCGTCAATAGACATGGCGGAGGCTGCGGGCAAAACTGCGGCATGGCTGCCCGCCGTTGTCGGTTTTCTTATCGGCATCGGATTCATGCTGCTGTTGGACAGCCTGATTCCGCATCTGCATACGAATTCCGCCCGCCCGGAAGGCCGCCCCTCCGCAATGGGAAAAAACCTTATGCTGATGCTTGCCGTAACGCTGCATAATATCCCCGAAGGCATGGCCGTCGGCATCGTCCTTGCGGGTATGCTTAACGGAAACAATGCAATAAGTGCCTCCGGCGCAATAGCTCTCGCTGTCGGTATTGCGATTCAAAATTTCCCGGAAGGCGCAATAATTTCAGCCCCCCTCGCCGCAAGCGGAACCTCGAAAGGCAAAGCCTTTGCCTGCGGAACCCTCTCCGGTGTTGCCGAGCCTGTCGGCGCAATACTGACCATCCTCGTAACCTCTCTCGTAACACCTGTGCTGCCTATATCCTCGCTTTCGCCGCCGGTGCAATGATCTATGTTGTCAT
>ENA-OQEN01000517-OQEN01000517.1-human-gut-metagenome-genome-assembly--contig:-NODE-517-length-16881-cov-7.477916_pt1 | contig 16881 bp, 18 predicted proteins | sample MGYA00242791_ERZ504627 | MGnify/ENA primary metagenome ERZ504627 (study PRJEB26092, sample SAMD00036316) | human gut metagenome | host: Homo sapiens | study: EMG produced TPA metagenomics assembly of... | reverse complement strand
GATTAAAAAAATCATTAGGTACACAATGATTTTTTAATCCCCGTCCCAGAAAAATCACTGGGTGGGCGTGGGGCCGGAGTTGGCCCCCGGAGATTTTTAGAGCTGGGCGGCGTCCTCGAGGAGGGCATCCCAGATGGCGAGGGCGGCGGCTGCCTCGGCTACGGGGACGGCGCGCGGGACGATGCAGGGATCGTGACGGCCGTGGACCGAGAGCTCGGCGTTTTCCATGGCGTCCATATCTACGGTCTGCTGCTCGCGACCGATGGAGGGCGTCGGCTTCACGGCCATGCGCCACATGACGGGTGCACCGGTGGAGATGCCGCCCAGAATGCCGCCGGCGTTGTTAGACTCGACCGCAATCTCGCCGGTCTCGGCATCTACGCGGTACGGATCGTTGTTCTCGCTGCCGCGCATGGCGGCCACGGCAAAGCCCATGCCAAACTCTACGCCCTTTACGGCGGGGATGCCAAACGCGATCTGCGCGATGCGGTTCTCGATGCCGTCGAACATGGGGTCACCGATCCCCGCGGGAAGCCCGTAGATGCCGCACTCCACGATGCCACCGATGCTGTCGAGCTCATCGCGTGCAGCCAGAATTTCCTCGCGCATGCGACCGGCAGCGGCGGCGTCAATGCAGGGCAGGTCGTTCGTAAGGATCGCCTTGCGGTCGGCCTCGCGATAGACCATGTCGTCCATGGGCAGGTCGGAGATGCCGCCGATCTGCGCCACGTGAGCCATGACCTTGATGCCACGGGCCTCGAGTGCCTGCAGCGCAATACCGCCGGCGATGCATAAGGGGGCCGTTAGGCGGCCGGAGAAGTGCCCGCCGCCGGCGACGTCATGCATGTTGTGGTACTTCACGCGCGCCGGAAAGTCTGCATGCCCGGGGCGGGGCTTGCGACGCAGCTCGGAATAGTCCTTGGAGCGCGTGTTGGTGTTCTCAATGATCGCAGCGATGGGCGCGCCGGTGGTGTGTCCATCGACCACACCGGCGATGATATGCGCGGCGTCGGCCTCGCGGCGCTTGGTTGCGGTCTCGTCGCGACCGGGGGCACGACGGTCCAAAAAGTCTGCAGCTGCTCCTGGTCAACGGCGATACCCGCGGGGATGCGTCGAGCGAGCAGCCGATAGCAGGGGAGTGCGACTGACCGAAAATGCTTAAGTGCAAAACGTTGCCAAAGGTCGAGGACATGCTACTCCTCCTCGAGCGTGACCTTGCCGCCCAGCAGACGGTAGTGGTCAAAGAAATCGGGATAGGACTTGTTGACGGCCTCGGCGCCGTGGATCACGACCTCGCCGGTAGCACGGCTCGCAGCGATGGCGGCCATCATGCGATGCGATGGTCGTTGTGCGAATCGACCTCGCCGCCGGTAAAAGCGTCGACACCCTTGATGATGAGTCGTCGCCGGCAATGCGCACCTGCGCGCCAGTGCGGTGAGGCTCGCGGGTGGTGGTGACCAGACGGTCGGATTCCTTGATGCGCAGGCGGGCGCAATCGCGGATGAACGTGCGGCCTTGCGCCAACGATGCCACGGCAGAGATAACGGGCACCAAGTCGGGGATGTCATGGGCGCTCATCTCAAAGCCGGCGAGCTTGTCGGACTGGACGGTGGCGGCGTTGGTGGAGCGCACGATGCGGGCGCCAAAGCGCGAAAGCGCGGCAAGCACGTTGCGGTCGCCCTGGGCCGAGCTAAGCGACACGCCCTCGACAGTGATGGGGTCGGAGCCGATGGCGCCGGCGCACAGCCAAAAGGCGGCGTTGGACCAGTCGCCCTCGACAGCCACGTTGCCAGGCGTGCGGTACGAGCCACTGCTCACGCGGAAGTTCGTGATTTCGGGTTGGCCGTCCTTGGCGGGGATGCGCTCGACGTTGACCTCGACGCCGAAGGCTTCATGGCTGGATGGTCAGGTTGATATAGGGACGGCTCTCGATTAGGCCGGTCACCTGCACGCAGGAGGGCTGGGCCAGTAGCGGGGCTGCCAGCAGCAGGCCGGAGATGTACTGCGAGCTCACGTTGCCCGGCAGGATAAAGGTGCCCGGCGCATGCGGCCGCTCGTCTTGAGCGGAAAACCGCCCAGACCCTGCAGGTCGCAGCCGGCGGCAATGATCTCGTCGGAGAGCGGGGAGAGGGGGCGAGCGCCCAGGCGGCCCTGGCCCACAAAGGTGGCCTCTGCCCCCAGTGCGCAGGTGACGGGCAGCATAAAGCGGAGCGTGGAGCCGCTCTCGCCGCAGTCGAGCGTGCCGCCCGCAAGTGCTTGAGCAGACCAAACTCAATACTCTTCATGGTGGGGTGCACCTGGAAGCCGTCCTCGACGGTCTCGATGCGGGCGCCCAGGGCCGTGAGGCAGCGCACCGTGGCCTCAATATCGGCGCAGGTGGTGTTGCAAGTGACGTGCGTCTCGCCGTTGGCGAGCGCAGCGCAGATGATGAGGCGGTGCGCCATCGACTTGGATGCGATGGCGGGGACGGTGCCCTTGAGCGGGGAGGGGGTGATGCGGGCTAGCATGCGGATGTGTCTCCCTTCTGGCCGAGGCCTCGGCAATTAAATCATGGAAGGTGGAAAGCGGCGTGCGGTCGATGCTGCAGCGGCCAATACCGTGCGGAATCACCAGGTCGATAGTGTCACCGGCGCGTTTTTTGTCGTGCAGCGCCTCGGCAAAGATGGCGTCGGCCGAAAGCTCGCAGCGGGTTTTGAGGCCGTGGCGCGCGCAGAGTTCCTCGATGCGACCGGGCAGCTCGGCATCGCAAATGTCGTGCAGGGCCGCGGCACGCGTGATGATGCTCATGCCGATCGACACACAGTTACCGTGTCCCAGCTCAAAGTGCTCGCAGGCCTCGACAGCGTGTCCGGCGCTGTGTCCAAAGTTGAGGAGCTTGCGCTGGTTGGTCTCGCGCTCGTCGGCAACGACCACGGCGCGCTTGATGTCGATATTGCGGGCGATGATGAGTGCCACGCGAGCCACGTCCTGGTTAAGCAGCTCCAGCGTGAGCGGGGTTTTCTCCAGTTCGGCGAAAAGCTCGGGATCGGCGATTACGGCGTGCTTGACGACCTCGCCGCAGCCGTCGGCGAACTGCTCGGGCGTGAGGGTGGCGAGGCACCCCACATCGGCGATAACCACGCTCGGCTGCCAAAAGGCTCCGGCGAGATTTTTGCCGGCGGCCAGGTCGATGGCCGTCTTGCCGCCCACCGACGAGTCCACCATGGCGAGCAGGCTCGTGGGGATCTGCACAAACTTGCAGCCGCGCATGTAGGTGGCAGCCACAAAGCCGGCCACGTCGCCCACGACGCCGCCGCCGAGCGCCACGATCACGTCGGAGCGCGAAAGCTCGTGTTCGGCCACAAACTCAAGAATGGCAACGTAGGTCTCGGCGCGCTTGTGTACCTCGCCGGCCTCGAAGGTGCAAATGCTTACCTCATAGCCTGACGCCTCCAGGCTCTGCTTAACGGGCATCTGGTAGAGCGGGCCCACGTTGGTGTCCGTCACGATGACGGCGCGGGTGCCTCCGGCGGTGGCGCGAACGAGTGGCCCTGCCTGCTCCAGCAAAAACGTGCCCACGTGTACCTGGTAGGGGCGTGCGGTGTCGACATCGATGGTAATCGCCATAAGCTATGGTCCTTTCGACCTGGCGTGATAGGTGGTCTAGTGGGCGCTCTCGTCGTCGAGTGCGCGCTTGATGCGATCGCCCTCGGCAAGGAGATTCTCAAGATAACGCTGGTCGCGGTTCTTGAGCGCACGGCTGTAGGCGCCGAGCGAATCGATCAGATGGTCGATCTCGAAGGCGAGAGCGTCGGCGTCGTCAATCATGAGCTCGGACCACATCTGCGGGTTGAGGTGTGCCACGCGCGTGAGGTCGCGGTAGCTACCGGCTGAAAAGCCGTGGTGGACCTGGGCGGTGGGGCTCTTTACGTAGGCGTTGGACACCACGTGTGCGAGCTGGCTCGTAAATGCGATCACGCGGTCGTGCTCGGCGGCGGTGGTCACGCTGAACTTGCCAAACCCCAAGGGACGCACCATCTCGCGCACCTGGCCCAAGAGCTCCAGCTTAAGGGCATCGTCTACCGCAGGCGGAACGAGCACGAGCGGTGCGCCCTGGAACAAGTCGGCGCGGGAGTGCGCGTAGCCCGAGAACTGGGTGCCCGCCATGGGGTGTGCGCCCACAAAGTAAAAGCCGTGCTCTCGTGCGAGCTCAAAGGCACGCTCGCACACAATGCCCTTGACGCCCACGGTGTCGATTACCACGGGGCCCATGATGGCTTCGGTGTCGGTGGCGTCGGCGAGCGCCTGGGCGTGGGCCTCGAGCCACTCGATGCATCCTTTAGGATAGCAGGCAAGGACGATGATGTCGCACTTGCCGAGCGTCTCGTCGTTGAGCTCGCCGGCGACGGTACCCATGCTGGCGGCCGTCATCACGTCATCGTCGGGGTCCCAGGCAAGCACGCGAACGCCCGCCTGCGCATAGCCGCGGGCAAAGCTGCCGCCGATGAGGCCCAGGCCCACGATGCCGGCGCACTTGGGTCCACCCTGGTTGACGCGTGCGTTTCTCACCGTACCCATGGGTTACTCCTGAACGGTCTCTTGGCAGACGACCTCGCGGATGGCGCGGATGCGGCGCATGGTGTCGTCGAACTGGTCGGGGGTGAGGGCCTGAGCACCGTCGGACCAAGCGTGGCTCGGGTCGTCGTGGACTTCGATCTCCAGACCGTTGGCGCCGCAGGCAGTCGCGGCGAGCGCCATGGGCTCGACATAGCGGGTGTAGCCGGTGGCGTGGCTGGGGTCGGCGACGACGGGCAGGTGCGACAGGTGGTGCAGCACCGGCACGGCGTTGAGGTCGAAGGTGTTGCGGGTGCGGGTCTCGAAGGTGCGAATGCCGCGCTCGCACAGGATGACGTTGTCGTTGCCCTCGCTCATGATGTACTCGGCAGCCATGAGCAACTCATCGACGGTGCCGGACATGCCGCGCTTGAGCAGGACCGGGGTCTTGGTCTTGCCGACCTCCTTGAGCAGGGGGAAGTTCTGCGCGTTGCGGGCGCCGATCTGCATGACGTCGATCTTCTTGTCCAAGAAGACCTGCACGTCGCGCGGGTCCATGATCTCGGTGACGATCGGCATGTCGAGCTCGGCGGATGCCTCGCATAGCAGGTCCAGGCCGGCGGGGCCCATGCCCTGGTAGGCGTAAGGGGAGGTGCGGGGCTTGTAGGCGCCACCGCGCAGCATCGTGGCGCCGGCGGCCTTCACGCGGCGGGCGATGCGGATGAGGTTCTCGCCCTCGACGGAGCAGGGTCCGGCGATGACCTGGAACTGGTCGCCGCCGATCTTGACGCCGTGGCCGCAGTCGATGACGGAGTCTCAGGGTGGAACTTGCGGTTGGCACGCTTAAAGCTCGGAGACGCGCTGCACGCGCTCGACGACATCCATGGACTCGAGCAAGAACGGGTCGATCTTGGTCGTATCGCCCACCAGGCCGATGATGGTCTCGTTCTCGCCGCGCGAGACGTCGGTCTTGAGACCCTTCTTCTCAATCCAGCTGACGATATGGCCGACGGCCTCGTCGCTGGCGCTCTGCTTTAAAATCGCAATCATGGTGTGCCTCTCACCTCGATGGATAGCTCTTGCAAAAACGGCCCGCATCGCGAGCCGTTATATATGTGCATGAGAGTTTATACTAATTGTTTCACTTTTGCGTTCTAAGGTGAGCCTCTGCGCCGTGTCTCCCACGTAATTGCAAAGCTTTTTCTATTCTTTTGTTAGCCCGTGGCGCACTTGGGTATAATGCCAACCGTTCGCCCTATTAGCTCAGGGGATTAGAGCGTCTGCCTCCGGAGCAGAAGGCCGTTGGTTCGAATCCAACATGGGGCACCCTCGAACGTAAGACCGTCCGAACCTCGCATGGTCCGGGCGGTTTTCTTATACCGACGCGACGTGATGGGACAAGGTATGGCAGCAACGGATATCGAGCTCGGACTCTCGACCGCCGAGGTCGAGGAGCGCATCGCCGCCGGTAAGATCAACCGCAACATGGAACTCAAGACCAAGTCGGTCCGCGAGCTCATCATCGAGAACCTCTGCACGCTGTTTAACTTGATCAACGTGGTTTTGGCGATTTTGGTGTTGCTGACCGGTTCGTTTAAGAACCTGACGTTCCTGTTCGTGGTGTTCTTGAACACGGCAATTGGCGTCATCCAGTCCATGCGCTCCAAGCGGATGGTCGATAAGCTTACGCTGCTCACCTCTAAGAAGGCCATCGCGGTGCGCGACGGCGCCGAGGTAGAGCTCGACCTGGACCAGATCGTGCTCGACGATATCATTCGCCTGGGGCGCGGCGACCAGATTCCCGCCGACGCCGTGGTGGTGTCGGGTGAGGCACTCGTGAACGAGAGCCTGCTGACGGGCGAGAGCGATCTCATCAAAAAGCAGCCCGGCTCCGAGCTCATGAGCGGCAGCTTTATCGACTCGGGCCTGCTGCGCGCCCGCGTGATCCATGTTGGCGCCGACAACTACGTGGCCAAGATCAACAACGAGGCCAAGTACGTCAAAAAGGTCAATTCCGAGATCATGAATGCGCTCAACGCCATCGTGCGCTTTGCGAGCCTCATTATGATTCCGCTCGGCCTGGCGCTCTTTGCCTCGAGTGTGAGCGAGCTGTGGGATGCCGCCGGTACGCCGGGCGATAGCGCGCTTTCGTGGTGTTTTTCCGAGCTGCTTGCCGGTCGCGTGCCTTCGTCGGCGCTGCTGTCTACGGTGGGCGCTCTTTTGGGCATGATTCCGCAGGGCCTGGTGCTGCTGACTTCGTCGGTGCTTGCCATCGCCACGGTGCGTCTGGCGCGCCGCAAGGTACTCGCGCAGCAGCTCTACTGTATCGAGACGCTCGCGCGCGTCGACGTGCTGTGCCTGGACAAGACGGGCACCATTACCTCGGGCCGTATGGAGGTCGAGGGTACCTACCCGCTGCCTGTTGAGGGCGTTGGCTTTGGCGCGGACTCGGACGAGGCAGCTGTCCCCGTCGAGACCACGGTCCTGGATTTTGCGCTCGCCAACGTGGCGCGTGCCACCTCGGCAGACGCCAACGAGACCTGTCAGGCGCTGCTCAACTATTACGCTGACCGCCCGGTCGAGGTTTCCGAGCCGCTGTCTGTCATTCCGTTCTCGTCGTCCAAAAAGTGGAGCGGTGCGTCGTTTTCGCAGGGCTCCTATGTGATGGGCGCGGCGCAATTTGTGCTTTCGGAGCGCGCCTTTGCGCAGGTCGAGAACCGTGTGGCCGAGCTCGCCGATACCTGCCGCGTGCTTGTGGTGGCCCGTGTGGATGGCTTTACGCCCGACGGCGATATGTTGGGCGAGGCAGAGCCTGTGGGCTTTGTGACCATTCGCGATGAGATCCGCTCCTCGGCCGCCGAGACCATCGGCTACTTTAACGAGCAGGGCGTGACCCTCAACGTGATCAGCGGCGACGACCCACGCACGGTGTCGTCGATTGCGCGCGTGGTGGGCGTTCCGGGGGCCGATGCCTACGTCGACGCCACGACGCTCGATACGCCGTCCAAGATTGATGCGGCGGTTGACCGCTATCACGTCTTTGGTCGCGTGACCCCGCAACAGAAGCGCGAACTCGTGCAGGCGCTCAAGCGTCGCGACCATACCGTTGCCATGACGGGCGACGGCGTCAACGACGTGCTGGCGCTCAAGGAAGCCGACTGTTCCGTGGCCATGGCCGCCGGTTCCGATGCCGCGCGCAACGTGGCCGAAATCGTGCTGGTCGACAACGATTTTGCCTCGATGCCCGCCGTGGTGGCCGAGGGCCGTCGCTCCATCAACAACCTGCAGCGCTCTGCGGCGCTGTTTCTGACCAAGACGCTGTTCTCGATGGGCTTGGCGGCACTGTGTATCGCGTTTCCGCCGTATCCCTTCGAGCCGATCCAGATGACGCTCATCAATTTCTTCTGCATCGGCGCGCCGGGCTTTGTGCTGGGTTTGGAGCCCAACAACGCCCGCGTGAAGGGGTCATTCTTGACCAACGTGCTCAAGCGTGCGCTGCCGGCGTCGCTGGCGGTTATTATGGCTGCGGCGCTCGATATCTTTGTGGCGCGCGTGTTTGGCTTTAACCAGCTCACGCTTTCGACCATGTGCCTGCTTACGTCGTGTGCGGCGAGCGTGAGCCTGATCTGGCGCATCTCACAGCCGCTCACTCCCTTGCGCGTGGTGCTCTTTGTATTTGTCGTCGTCGGCATCTTGGCGGGTGTTATCGGATTCCCGGAGCTGCTGTCCATCGCTAATCTTTCGACGGGCGAGGCCGTTATCTTGCTGGCGATCGTCGTCTTTACCTGCACGGTGTTCTTTAAGCTCGCCACGATGATGGATTCGCTTAAGCCGCGCCGTCGCCATGCTGCCACTGGCTTTGGCCGTGGCGTTCGCGTCCGTCTGGGTCGCGGTGGCGGCAAGGTGAGCTCGACGGGCTCGACGGCCCAGCGTTTTGCCAAGCGCGTCGCCGCCGATATGGCGCAGCGCCGTGAGGAGCGCACCGCTCGCGAGGCCGAGGTTCGCGCGCTCGAGGGTGTGGAAAAGGCCCAGCCCAAGAAAAAGAAAGGTGCGGGCACCAAACGTTCGCAGGTGACCAAGTCCGCCCAGGGCATTAAGGTCTCGATGCCGAGCAAAAAGAAAAAGCCTGCAAAGAAGGCCTAGCCCCAGTTGCCCCGGGATGATTTTCTGGGACGATTAAAAATCATTAGGTACACAATGATTTTTTAATCCCCGTCCCAGAAAATCATCCCCCAAAACGAACTACCCTGGCGATGTTGAATTGGTGCCTTGCCCCTGTGGGGGCGTGGCGATGCTATGCTCTAACTTCGACTGTATGAATTGCTCCGAAAAGAGGAAGCCGTGATCTGCCGCATTGCCTTAAGACCATAGAGGACGGCGCCTCGTTCTGCCCCTATTGCAACGCATACGTTGGTCCGGGCGACGGTCCCGAGCATACCGAGTTCGTATTCTGCGATGGTTGTGGCGCACGCCTGTCCCCGCATGATCGCACCTGTCCCAAGTGCGGGCGCCCCGCCCCGGGCATCCTTTCCAAAGACGCGGCTGCATCCGATCTGGCAGCAGGCCGCACGGCCGGCTTTCCGCGCTTGACGCAGGAGCAGATCGATACCGAGGTGCCCCATGCGCCGGCCTCTGCCGCCGCGGTGCTCTCGGATGCCGCCGACCCCAACGAGACCTGCGTGCTGCCTGCCTTCGATAAGGACTTTGGCATCCCCAAGGTCGATATCCCCACACCGGTGTCCCTGCGCGATGATGTCCAGCCCAAAAAGCAAAAGGCCAAGCGCAAGGTCCATCCCGACGAGGATGCCTATCACAAGCACAAGCGCCATATCCCCAAACCGCTTATCGTCATCGCGGTGCTCGCCGCCGTGTGCGGTGGTGCGTATTGGTTTGTGACTGCCGATCCTATGGGCGTCATGCCCGGCTTCTACGACCAGTTTGGCCGGGCCGCCAAGACCACCTTCCCGTCGCGCCAAAAGGGCGAGGCCACCGAGAAAGAGTCCAAGCAAGAGGATGCGTCCGAGGTCGTTCAGGAGGAGACCATCTTAACCGACGACCAGCTCTACGCCAGGCTCGATGGCCTGTACCAGACCATCGTGTCGTACAGCGACGATGATCAGATCGGCGAGGTCATCGATTCGTTTAATAACGCTATCTGCGTACGCCGCTCTCCACCCGCCAGGAGTTGTCGCAGAGCGCTTATGCCCTGCGCGATCAGATTAAAAAGACCCAGGATGAGCTCAATAACCTCAAGGTTCAGGACGACACCGTCTATGCGGAGGACATCGATCATCTAAAGCAGCTTGCCCAGTGGATGTACGAGCGTGTCGACGTGATCTGCCAGAGCTGGGATATCTCGCTGTCCATTCCCGACGGCGAGTCGCTGAGCGCCCGTCAGAGCGAGATCCTGGCGCCCATCGCACAAGGCGGCAACAGCGCGCTTAACCAGTACGACGCCAACGTGAGCGCATGGAGACCGCAGCAACGTTCGTAATTTGTTGCCCTCCGGCGGCATAACCTGCGTGCGCAATTGATGGAAGCCCGTGCTTATTGCTACAATTTGACCAAATATGCTTTAAACGCACGAGGAAGGAACCACATGTTTGGTTTTAAGAAAGAGCTCTACACGCCCGAGTATCAGCTTGCCGGCGATGAGTGCGCGGTGATCGAGACGTCGAAGGGCACCATCAAGGTCAAGTTTGACGGCGAGGCGCCCCCATCCACGTGGCGAACTTCTGTGAGTTTCCACGATGGGTTTTTACGACGGCCTTAAGTTCCATCGCTATGTGCCCGGTTTTGTGATCCAGGGCGGCGACCCCAATACCCGCGATATGTCCGGCGCCGATGTCGCCGCCGGCCTTGAGGGCCCCGACGGCATGCCCGGTACCGGTGGCCCCGGCTACTGCATCAAGGGCGAGTTCGCTACCAACCCGCGTAACAGCCACGTCGACGGCGCGCTTGCATGGCACGTTCCATGGATCCCGATTCCGCAGGTTCGCAGTTCTACTTCTGCCTGGGTGCCCAGCACAACCTCGACTCCGGCTATACCGTCTTTGGCACCACGGTCGAGGGCCTCGACGTCATCTCGCAGCTGCGTGCCGGTGACGAGATCGTCCATGTCGAGATCGTTCACGAGTAAAGGGGACTTCCTTGAATAGCCAGCTGATCCAACAGGGCCGCGCCGCTTATCGCGCGGGTGATTATTCCGCTGCCGCCCAGATGCTCGGTGCGGCAAAGACCCCCGGTGAGATTATGGGCGAGGCCGACCATCTGCGCGGCAACGCCTTGATGCACCTGGCATGTATGCCGAGGCCGCCGAGGCCTACGCCGCCGCCCTTAACGACGGTACCTATGGCAAGCGCGGCGCGCTGCTCACCAACCGCGGCAAGGCGCTTGCTGCCGTGGGTGACTATGTGACTGCAGCCCAGGCGTTCTCTGCCGCAACGCAGGATGCATCCTATGCCACGCCGTTTAAGGCTACCTGGGTCTGGGCAACGCGCTGTTCCAGTCGGGCGACTATGCCAATGCCGGTACTGCCTTCCGTCAGGCTGCCATCGACGGCGCCAACCCGGCTCCTGCCGCCGCACTCGGCGAGCTCGGTCGTTGCTTCATTAAGCTCGGCCGTCCGGCAGACGCCGTAGAGACCTACCGCACGGCCATCGACTTTGCCGGTCCGCGCGACGACACGCGTGCGCTTAACGCCGGTATGGGCGAGGCGCTTTCCGCCGCCGGTCGTCCCTCTGACGCGCTCGATGCCTTTAACGCCGCCACTGCCGACGGCATCTACCAGCTTACGCCCGAGCAGTCCGACGAGCTTGCCCGCGTGCACGATTCCCTCGCTGCGCTTTCGGCCCAGACGGCCATGGCCACGGCGCCGGCTCCCGCGATGGATGCTCCCGCCGTCGACCCGCTCGACCCCACGGGTGCTACCGGTCAGTTTATGCCCGACCCCTCGGACACCGGCTTCTTCACCCTGTCCGAGTCCGAGATGGTTCAGCAGGACCGCAAGGAGGCCAAGGTCCGTCGTCGCCATCGCCACACGGGCCTCAAGGTCTTCTTGGTTCTGCTTCTGCTGATTGTCCTTGCCGCAGGCGGTCTTGGCTTTGCCTACACGCGCGGCCTGGGCTTCCCCTCGCAGGAGTCTGTTGTCACCGACCTGTTCCAGGCCGCCGGTGACGGCGATACCGCTAAGGCCGAGTCCTGTCTTGCTTCCAGCCTGTCCGAGGACGCCAAGGCGATGATCATCTCTTCGATCCCGCAGGGCGCCACCGTCTCCATCGAGGGCATGGATCAGTCTATGACCGAGACCACCGCCAAGGTCAAGGCGTCGCTGTCCAAGGGCGGCGAGCAGGAGTACACCGTCAAGTTCGTGCGCTCCGACAACCATATCGGTTGGGCCGTCTCCTCGCTTGATATCGATCTTTCGGCCGCTGACAACCAGTAGTGACCTTATGAGATTTGGCGCTGCCCGGTGCTTCACCGCAAGTGAGGCGCCGGGCTTGCGCTAGTATGATGGGCTAGTAGTTTTCCAGCAATCATCCAACACATCAGGAGTTGCGTTGTTTTCTTTGATGGATATGTTCTTCGGTAGCTATGCGGGCGATCTTGCCATCGACCTCGGCACCGCCAACACGCTTGTCTCCGTGCGCGGCAAGGGCATCGTCATTCGCGAGCCTCCGTTGTCGCCATCGACAAGAACGATGAGCGCATCCTGGCTGTCGGTATCGAGGCAAAGCGCATGCTCGGCCGTACGCCCGGTAACATTGTGGCTGTGCGTCCCCTTAAGGACGGCGTTATCGCCGACTTCGACGTTACCGAGGCCATGCTTCGCTATTTTATCGACAAGGCGTCCGAGAAGCGCTATCCGTGGACCCCGCGTCCGCGCGTTGTCGTCTGCGTCCCCTCCGGTGTCACGTCGGTCGAGAAGCGCGCCGTTTTTGAGGCTACGATCCAAGCCGGTGCCCGCCAGGCATACCTGATCGAGGAGCCCATGGCCGCTGCCATCGGCGCCGACTTGCCTGTCGAGGAGCCGACCGGCTCCATGGTCATCGATATCGGCGGCGGTACCACCGAGGTCGCCGTTATCGCCATGGGCGGTATCGTCGTGTCGCAGTCCATTCGCATTGCCGGTGACGAGTTTGATCAGGCCATCCTTACCCACGTTCGCGATGCCTATAACCTGGCTATCGGCGAGCGCACGGCCGAGGACATCAAGATCAAGGTCGGTTCTGCCGTGCCGCTCAAGGACGAGCTCGACGTCGAGGTCAACGGCCGCGACGTGATCACGGGCCTGCCCAAGACCGTGCGCATCGAGAGCGAGGAGATTCGTCGCGCGCTCAATAAGCCGCTCGAGAGATGGCCAAGCCGTCAAGGACGCCCTCGACGCCACGCCGCCCGATCTTGCCTCGGATCTTATGTACTACGGCATCCTGTTGACCGGCGGCGGTGCGCTGCTGCGCGGCCTCGACGTGCGTCTGCGCGACGAGACCGGCGTTTCGGTCAACGTCAGCCCTACGGCGCTCGACAACGTCGTCAACGGCTGCGCCCGCGTGCTCGAGGCTAACGCGTTTGACGGTGGCTTCGTCCAGACCAATGCTTAATTTCCAAAAGGTGGATTCCATTTGGCACGATCTTCGGGTTTCTCTTCAAATCTGAATACCAAGCGACAATCAACGGGTATGCGCCCGTTGATTGTTTTCAGCGTAATTTCGGTGCTGCTGCTCACGTTTTACATTCGCGAGGGCGAGGCGGGACCGATTCATGCCGTGCGTTCGGGTGTGACGACGATTACCTCGCCGGTGCGTTTTGTGGGCTCGGCTGTGGCTGCGCCCTTTAACGCAATCGGAAACGTGTTCTCTAACCTTACGGCTTCGCAAGACACCCTCGACGAGCTTAAGAAGCAAAACGAGGTCCTGACGTCAAAGGTTGCCGAGCTCTCCGAGGCTCAAAAGACCGCCGAGCGACTCGAGAGCCTGGTCGGTCTTCAGTCGACCTACAACCTCAAGTCCACCGCGGCTCGCATTGTCGGCGCGTCGGGCGATGCCTGGACCTCGACCGTTACCATCGACAAAGGCTCTGCCGACGGTCTTACCATCAACATGCCCGTGACGAGTTCTGCCGGTGTCATCGGTCAGATTATCGAGGTTTCGGCCAAGACCTCCACCGTCCGTCTGATTAGTGATGAGAACTCGGGCGTGTCCGCCATGGTGCAGGATACGCGCGCTCAGGGTATGCTGCAGGGGCAGCCCGACGGTACCCTGCGCCTGGAGCACGTGAGTGTCGATTCCGACGTGAAGGTGGGCGACATCATCGTGACCTCGGGCATCGGCGGCGTATTCCCCAAGGGCCTGCCGCTCGGTACGGTCTCGTCGGTGGAGAAGTCTGCCAACGATGTGTACTACACCATCGTCGTGCGCGCCCAGACAACGGCCGAAAACAACGAGGAAGTGCTGGTCATTACGTCGCTGACCGATGAGCAGTCGGCTTCGGACGAGGATGTGAGCAGCGCCAACAGTACGCCGCAGGGCACCTCGCGCGATGCGGCCACCAAGTCCAAAGACGAAAGCTCGGATGAAAGCTCCGATGCGTCCGACACGACTGACTCGGGCTCGAGCGAATAGGGAGGCATGTCCATGGATCTACACGAACAGGGGACTGGCTCCCGCACTTTTGCGATTGCCGCCATTGTCTGCGTCCTGCTGCAGGCGGGCTTGGCGCCGCAGATCTCCATCGCGGGCGGTCGCGTCAACTTTATGATTATCCTGGTGTGCCTGAGCGTGTTTTCGGGCGATCCCACGCGGGCCGTCATCTGCGGTTTTTGCAGCGGCCTGTTCTACGACCTGTCGGCAGCCGTGCCGGTGGGCGTGATGTCGCTGTTGCTGACAGTGGGCAGCTTTGCCCTGACACACAGTGCCGCCGGTCAGACGGGCGGCACCCCGAGCGCTCGCGGCATCACGGTGGGCGCCTTTGCGCTTGCCATTAACGTGATCTACAGCATTATCTTGCTGTTTATGGGACTGGAATCGAGTTTTGTCGTGGCGATCTTTGGACATGCCCTGCCGTCTTCGATTCTGACCGGCCTGGTCGCCGTTCCGTTTTTGATGTCCGGCGTCGCGCCGCAGTCTGGCTATGGGTTCTCCGCGCGCGGTGGGCGTCAGACGGGTATGCGCTTTAAGCCCAAGACCCATAAGCTCAAATAGGGGAGGCCTGTAGATGTCTTCCCAGTTGACGGTTGTTGTCGCCGGTATCGTGCTGGTCGTGGCCATTGTGGTCGCGCTGGTCATCATGCGCCGCGGCGACTCCCGCTTTACCTACGACACGCAGCACGGAACGGCCCCGCGCGCCACCGAGGGCGAGGGCAATACGGCCGCTACGGCCTTCAAGGGCCGCTTTTCCATCCTCACCGCGGGCGTGGGTGCGATGTTTGCCGCGCTTGCCGTTAAGCTGTGGGGCATGCAGATGGTCTCGTCGGACTACTACGACAAGCAGGCCAAGAGCAATCAGACCCGTACCGTTACCACGCCTGCCGTTCGTGGCCGCATCTTGGACCGCAACGCGTCGCGCTGGTGCAAAACCGCCCCTCGCTCGCCGTCGTCGCCTATCGCGACCTTGCCGACGACAAGGTACTGGTGCGTCATCTTGCCAACGTGCTCGGCATGCCGTATATCGCGGTGCTGCGCAACATCCAGGACAATTCCGAAGGCGCGCAGAGCCTGCATACGATCGCGACTGACGTGCGCCGCTCTACTGTCGCCTACATTCAGGAGCACGCCGGTGAGTTTCCCGGCGTGAAGATCGCCGAGCGCACCGAGCGCCAATACCCGTATGGCGAGACCGCCTGCCATATCTTGGGCTATACCGGCACCATTACCTCCGAGCAGCTCGAGGCGCAGAACAAGAAGTCGTCGGACGGCAGCGATAGCGCGGCTGGCCAGATCTCGTATCAATCGGGCGATATTGTGGGCCAGGCGGGCGTAGAGATTTACTACGAAAATCTGCTGCAGGGCATTCGTGGTGAGCAGACCGTGAAAGTTGACGCCTCGGGTAATGTGACCGGTCAAGCCGGCGCCGTTCCCGCCAAGGCCGGTTCTGACATTAAGCTTACGCTGGATCTTAAGATTCAACAGGCCTGCGAGACGGCTCTGGCGAATGCCATTGAGCTTGCCAAGACCACGGGTCATAGCGATGCCGGCAACGGCGCCGTGGTGTGCCTCGATCCCAACAATGGTGAGATTCTGGGTATGGCGAGCGAGCCCAAGTTTGATCCGTCGGTGTTCATCGGCGGCGTTTCCAACGACGTGTGGACCGAGCTCAACGACGACAAGGGTTCGCATCCGCTGCTCAACCGCGCCATTAGCGGCCAGTATATGTCGGCTTCGACCATCAAACCGCTCTCGGCTCTGGCCGGTCTTGAGTTTGGAACCTATACCTCAGGCCAGACCACGAACTGCACGGGCTATTGGACGGGCCTGGGCAAGTCATGGGGTAAGTACTGCTGGCTGCATTCCGGTCACGGCACTATGACGCTGCAGTCCGGTATCGCCAACTCGTGCGACCCCGTGTTTTACGATATGGGTAAGGCGTTTTTCTACAACGACCAGCATCCCGAGGGTCTGCAAGAGGTCTTTCGCCGTTGGGGCCTGGGCAAGACCTGCGGCATCGATCTGCCAAGTGAGGGCACCGGTCGCATTCCTGACGCCAAGTGGAAAGAGTCCTACTTTACCGACGCCTCGGCCGAGGACCGCAAGTGGAATGCCGGCGATATGACTAACATCGCTATCGGCCAGGGCGACATTTTGGTGACGCCGCTGCAGATGGCGTGTGCCTACATGGGCCTTGCCAACGGCGGCAAACAGTATGTGCCGCATGTGTTCTTGTCTGCTGTCTCGCGTGATGGCGACGGCGATGCTACAAGTACAACGGCAAGGGCAAAAAGAAGCGCCTGGAGGCCCATATCAATAGCGATGCCGACCTGGCGCTGGTCCGTAACGGCATGCACGATGTGATTTACTCGGCGTCGACTTCGACTGCCGCGCACTTTAACTCCTTGACCCCCACGGTCTACGGCAAGTCCGGCACGGGCGAGAAGAGCGGCGAGGACGATTACGCGTGGTTTTGCGCCTACGCGCCGGCCGATGAGCCAAGTACGTGATTGTCACTGTCTTGGAACAGGGCGGTGGTGGCTCCGATACCGCGCTGCATGTCGTGCGCGATGTCCTCGGTGCCATCTATGATGAGCCGACACATCTTCTGCCACGGGCGATTCCTCGGTTCGATAGGAGGTTGCGATGGATTTTTCGCCGGCGGACCTGTTCCGCTCAACTAAAACCGGTTCTCGCAGCAGCCTGG
>ENA-OQEN01000516-OQEN01000516.1-human-gut-metagenome-genome-assembly--contig:-NODE-516-length-16884-cov-3.595333_pt1 | contig 16884 bp, 19 predicted proteins | sample MGYA00242791_ERZ504627 | MGnify/ENA primary metagenome ERZ504627 (study PRJEB26092, sample SAMD00036316) | human gut metagenome | host: Homo sapiens | study: EMG produced TPA metagenomics assembly of... | reverse complement strand
CAAAAAGAAAGAAGGTCGAATAAATGAGTAAGTAGATATTATTTCTGGTTTTTTAGGAGCTGGGAAAACAACATTAATCAAAAAACTTATTCAGGATTGTTTAAGAAATGAAAAAGTTGTTTTAATTGAAAATGAATTTGGTGAAATTGGTATAGATGGAAGCTTCTTAAAAGAAGCTGGAATTGAAATTACAGAACTCAAAGAACAGCAGTCAGAAGCTGCATGCGAATGAAGCAGGAATGGGATATCAGACGACAAAAGAGGATCGCGGCTCGCATGGGTATGGAACACAGATCATCCAGCGGATCGTCGATGAAAATGGTGGTACGATTCGGTATGTGGATGCCGGGGATACCATGCAGATCACCTGCAGACTCTGTATGGAAGATAAAAAGCTTTTGAGCGAGGGATAACGTATGACACAGGATGAATTTAGCTGCCTCTATGAGGAGAATTCATTTACATGTATTATAAAAAAAGGGCTGGCGATGCTGGATGGTGACCGCATCCGAATCGAGCATATCGATAGCGATATGGAAGTTCTGACCATCCCGGATGAGCTTCCGGTTACGCTGTTTGATATACAGGGAAGAAGCTACACGCGCATCCTTCCAGTTTCCGAGCTTGGGAAAAAGGCGTGTTATGAGAAGAAAAATTTAAAGCAGGTGCGCCTTGGAAAAAATTTTCGATTTCTGGATGACTATGCGTTTGCACGCTGTGAACATCTGACAGAGGTTGTGGCAGAGGGCATCGATGGATTTGCTGACCTGCGTCTTGGCAATGGCGTGTTTGATGATTGTGGAAGCCTGGAGATTTTAGCACTCGACGGTGACCGGGAAGCGAAAATTGCAAGGCTGCTTGCAGCTGTACCACGGTTCCTGAAAGCGGAGGATCTGTTGACAGGCGGCGAGATCGGGACGGACGCATGGTATGAGCGTTGGGATTTTGCCTGCGTGCCTTTTTGAAGGAAGACGATGTTGCGGGCTACATGCAGGCAGTGCTTTTTGGCAAGCGGAAGTTCGCAGACCGGGAAGCGTACATTGCCTATGTGCAGGAGGCAAAGCGCGCATTGTGCAGACTGCGGTTGGAATACGGAGAAGAATTGCAGGCATTTGCCCGGAAACAGTGTGAGGAGTATCTGGGAGAAATGCGGCAGGTATAACGGGTACGAAGAAACAATGATTTAGGAATTGTAAGATCTGGTTTTTATACAGGAAGGAAGATGGCATGTCTAAATTTACAAAGCAGGCGATCATGGATGGATTTATTGAATTGTCCAAGCAGATGCCGATCGATAAGATCACTGTAAAAAAAGTAACCGATTATATCGGAATTACACGGAATACATTTTACTATCACTATCAGGATATCTATGCACTGTTAGAGGAGATTGTCGTCACAAAGGCGAAGAAATTATTTGTCTTAGATGAGGACAATCTGGAGACTCGTGGAAGAGTAACCTGCGTTTCATGGGACAGTATGGAAAGAAGAACGAAAACTTTATAAGAAACCTCTACCAGTCAATGGGACGGGACTCGTTTGGTGACCAGCTGTTAGAAATCAGCTATGGCTCCATTTACCGGAGCGTGCAGGCGTACGCAGAAAAAGAGATGGTGCAAAATCCGGACATCACATACAAGGAACAGGCAATCAAGGATACATCTTATATACTCGCGAAGATGCTTTCGGAAAATGCAGTTGAATGGATACGCGGTCGTGTGGAACAGGATCCGGTCGCACTGATGGAGAAAGCGATAGCCGCGGTGGACGGCGTCGGACAGGTGCTGTTGAATAATTTGAACAAGAATTATAATAATAAATAAGCAGAGAAGAATCAGGAGGGTATATACATGGCAGGATCTCATATTGCAATCCCGACAATCTTGAAGATTGGGAGCGGAACACTTGGAAACGTAGGAAAATATCTGCAGTCAAGCGGATTTAAGAAAGCGGTTGTATTCTTTGGAAATGGACTTGTGGAGATGTTCGGAAAGACGGTAATGGATTCCCTTTCCGAGGCGGATATCGAGGTGCTTTCGTATTGTGAGCTTGACACAACGGATATCAAGGATATCATCGATCTGGCATTTACAATCGACGCGAAGACACAGGTGATCTTAGGCATCGGCGGCGGCAAGGTCATTGATGCCGGAAAATATGCCGCTTATCTGCGGAAGCTTCCGTTTATCAGCATGCCGACATCGGCATCGAGTGATGGATTTTCTTCGGCAAGTGCATCACTTCTGGTAAATGGCAAGCGTACGTCTGTGCCAGCACGCATGGCATATGGAATCGTGGTGGATACGGATGTATTGAAGTCCGCACCGACGAAGTTCTTATATTCCGGTATCGGTGATATGGTATCGAAGATCACAGCACTGTACGACTGGATTTTTGAGGCGGAGCATGGCGTGTCCGAGGTGAATGATTTCGCGGTAATGATTGCGAAGAAGGCGGTCAACAGCTTCGTGCGGACACCATTTGAGAGTATTCAGGATAACCTCTTCCTGAAGGAGCTGGTTGATTCGCTGGCGATGAGCGGAATTGCAAATGAGATCGCAGGTGGCAGTGCGCCGACGAGCGGTAGTGAGCATCTGATCTCCCATGCGCTGGATAAGCTGCTGGAGGTGCCACAGCTCCACGGTGTGCAGGTTGGAATCGCCACCTATGTGATGGCAGTTGTACAGGATCACCGGTATGTGCGTGTCAATAAGATCTTCGAGGATACCGGATTCTGGGATTTCGTATCGACACTTGGCTTGAATCGCGCAGACTACGAGTCGGCAATCGATATGGCACCGCAGATCAAGCCGAATCGTTACACATATCTGCATGAAGCAAAGTACCGGGAGAAGGCGAAACAGGTGCTTCGCGAAGATCCGGTGATGAAGCGGGTATTTGGTGAATAAGAACAATTAAAAAAAGTTGTGCAAATTAGGCGAATGTGTAAAAAATATACACATTCCGTTTTTTGACACTTGTAGGAACTTGGAATATATGCGAAAATAACACAGTGCTTTTCTACGCGTATACCAATGTTAATTAGATGTATGCAGGGAGAACACAACAAAATTAGAAGATAAAGTGTGAGCGAAGATGAAGATACTTTTGATTAACGGAAGCTTGCGTGGAGATTACAGCTCCTCCCTCAAAGTTGCCCATGCATTTGTCAAAGGCATGGTGGAAGAATATGGAGCGGACACGGAAGTCTGTGAGGTAGCATTGAAGGACAAAAGGATTGACCATTGTCATGGGTGCTTTGTCTGTTGGAAGACGACACCGGGGCAGTGCTGTATCCACGATGATATGGATGAGCTGCGGCAGATGGTGATGGACAGCGATATCATTGTTGAGAGCTTTCCGCTTTATTTCTTTGGACTGCCTTCAAAGCTGAAGGCATTTACGGATCGTATGATCTCCTATGTACAGGAGTATCGCGGGAATCCGGGCGATGAGGAGAATCATCGGTTCCTGCATAACATGCGGTATCCGGAGCTCGAAAAGAAGAAACTGATTTTAGTATCCACATGCGGCTATGAGGTGACAGACAACTGTTACGATGCCGTGTTTGCAGAGTTTGACCGGATCTGCGGCGAGGGAAAATACACAACGGTGCTGGCACCGCAGGGGGGTCCACTCTCAGAGCAGGGGTTTGCAGAGAAGGTGGCACGCTATCTGGAGAAATTCAAAGAGGCTGGTCACGAATATGCAAGGGAAGGCTGTTTATCGGAACGTACGTGGAACAAGCTGCAGCGACCGTTGCTTGGACACAGTACATTCGAGATGGCAATCAATATGAACTGGGACAACCCGGAGGTTGGACCTTACGGAAAGCTGGTGTAGAACGTGGAGATACTAAAGAGATTTGCAGCGAAGCTTGCCTTTGCGATCGCGAATGGCGTAATCCGTATCCTGTACCCGCCCAAGGTAACGTGGGAAGACAAAAAGGCAACGAAAGATGCGTTGAAAAAGGGCAACTGTGTTGTTTATTCCAATCACACAAGTCATGTGGATGGGTTCTATATGACACGACTGTTTGGTAAATATAGGGTACATACCTTTGTTGCGCGGGACTGGTATGATAAGAAGAAGATTAACTGGTTGTTCCGCAATCTTCCATATATCCCAATGAACCGTCAGGAGATGGATACAAGCTGGCTGTCGATGGGATTGGAGAAGATGAATGAGGGCTGCCCGATCTACATATTCCCGGAAGGACATACGAGCCATACCGGAGTGATGGATGAATTCAAGCCAGGATTTCTGATGCTTGCGAGACAGGCACAGGCGCAGGTTGTACCAGTTGTGATCGACGGCGAATTTAAGGTCTTCCATCGCATGCACATTATCGTCGGCAAGCCGGTCGAGATGGATTTAAACGAAGAAGGCAGACCATCGGTTGTCCTCAAAAAATATGCAGGCGTCTGCAGAGACAGGATCTATGAGTTGCGTGATACCTACGGTGTGAAGAAACAATCATGATATTTGGAGTGGAAACACTCTTAAAATATACCCGTTGATTCGGGGTAAAATATAAGAAAAGGAAGGATACATAGAATGAACGAAAAAGAGTTAGAAATCGCTGAGAACATTAAAGGAATGCTTTCAAAGAATCTTAGAATCCCTGAGGAAGAATTAGATTATGAAGTTCCATTGTTTGGTGATGGAATTGGACTTGATTCTGTTGATTCCCTGGAGATTATCGCTTGTATCGATTCTGCTTACGGCGTAGCTATGACAGGTGTTGCAAAGGAGCACTTCTACAACATCGAGAGCCTTACAAAGTACGTTGTAGCAAATATGTAATAGCAAGTCATACAAAGAGGGCTGTCCCGAAAGGAAACTTTGGGGCAGCCCTGTGTATTCTGAACAGGTAGATAGGAAACGCGCGAATGCGTGGTGGCATATAAAGGAGATAAAAATGGATAAGATTACAAATACACGTTGCGTTGTAACCGGACTTGGCATGATCAGCGCAATCGGAAATAACGTAGATGAGTGCTTCGCAAATGCACTGGCTGGAAAAACAGGAATTGATAAGGTAGCATCTGTTGATACAACCGACTGCTATGCAAACCTTGGTGCAGAAGTACACTGCGATACACTGGATGAGATCGATGAGGCAAAGGATGTTGACCGTGTCAGCAAGCTCTGCCTGAAGGCTTCCAAGGAAGCACTCGATGATGCAGGTCTTGTGATTGATGAGAGTAATGCCGGTCGTGTCGGTGTTGTCATGGGAAGCTGCGTCGGTGGTGTTGTCAGTGTAGAAAATTATGTAACAAAGGGTGAGCATGCAGAGGATATCAACAAGATGACGATTGCCTCGATTGCAAACCATGTAGCAAATATGGCAGGCGCAAAGGGTGTTGTCACAAACGTTGGTAATGCCTGCGCAGCAAGTACGATCAGTATTGCTTATGCGTGTGAGTTGATCCGTGCCGGTGTGGCAGATGCGTTTATCGTTGGTGGTGCCGATGCATTTGCATCTGTTCCATTTTCAGGCTTCTTAGCTCTTCATGCGCTTTCTGAGCAGGCATGTTCGCCATTTAACCACAGCAACGGTATCACACTTGGTGAAGGTTCTGGTGCGATCATCGTGGAGAGCTATGAGCATGCAAAGAAGAGAAATGCGAAGATCTACTGTGACGTGCTTTCAGCAGGAATCAGCAGTGATGCCCATCATATCACAGCACCACTCCGGACGGACTTGGACAGATGTATGCGATTCGCGAGGCAATTGAGAAGTCAGGCATCGAGCCAAAGGATGTTGCATATGTAAATGCACACGGAACAGGAACCGCCAAGAACGACGAGGCAGAATTCCTCTCCTTACATACAATCTTTGATGAGACAAATCCAGACTTAAGCGTCAGCTCTACAAAGGCAATGGTTGGCCACTGCTTAGGTGCAGCCGGTGCGATCGAGGCAGTTTTCGCAATCAAGGCTCTGACAGAGAACAAGATTCCACCAACGATCGGATATTCTGAGGAGGATATCGAGGCGCTCGGTGAGAAGGCAGGCACATTCGATTTCATGCCGAATACAATGAAGGAAAAGGATTTGCACTATGTAATGTCTAACTCCTTTGCATTTGGCGGAAGCAATGCAAGTATCATCTTCTCGAAGGAGCCGGGCAATGTGAAGGAAACTGAGAACGATGAGAAGGTTTATATCACAGGTCTTGGTATCGTCAGCCCACTTGGAAATGGCGTTGCCAACTATATCGATAAGGTCAATGCACAGACAAAGCCGGAAGCAGCGTCTGTACATGCAAATGTTGGAAAAGAAGATTACGATAAATATGGTTTGAAGATGGCATTCTACAGAAAGCTCGACAAGTTCAGTCTGATGCAGGTCATCTCTGGTCTTGAGGCACTGCAGGAAGCAGGCATCAAGGTAACAGAGGAGAATGCAGAAGAGCTTGGTATGATCGTCGGAACCGGTGATGGCCCACTTACAACCGTATATGAGTTCCAGGAGCACATTTCTGAGAATGGAACAACAGCAGGTTCTGCCTTCAACTTCCCGAACACCGTTTACAATGCAGCAGGTGGATACCTCTCGATCAAGACAGGTATGCGTGGCTATAACGTAACAGTGACAAACGGCGCACAGTCTGGTATGAGCAGCTTGTGCTATGCATATAACGAGATCAAGCAGAACCGCGGCAAGGCAATGCTTGCAACTGGTACCGATGAGAACAGCGAGGTTATGGAGAAGCTCTATGCGAAGCTTGGCAAGGTAGCCGGAGATGTGAAGCAGGCATACGCTGGCGGTGACGGATTCGTGCTTGCCGATGGTAGTACGAGTATCGCACTCGAGAACGAGACATACGCAGCAAGCCACAATGCGAAGAAGTACGCAGAGGTATGTGGTTACGCCATGACACACGAAGGCGTTGCTTACGGTGATGTCGCAGGTACCGAAAAGGGACTGATGAACGCCATCGTAGATGCAGCCGCTATGGCAGGCATCACATTGGATCAGATTGATGCCGTTTTCGGATTCGCAAATGGTGCCGACGAAGTCGACACATTGGAGCGCCATGTGTACGAAGAAATTTTCGCAGGAAAGGTTCCTGTACATCAGGTCAGAGATTATACAGGTGAAGGCAGAGCTGCAAGCTCCGCACTGTCTGTTGCACATGCCGCACTTACACTGTCCGGCGATCTTGCCACAAGACAGAATGCTTACTATGTAACAACCGAAGAGGTAACGAAGGAAGTTGTCGACACATCCGCATACAAGTATGTACTCGCAACAAGCTGCGCCATCGGTGGCAGCTACGCCGCAGTCATCTTAAAGAAAGTGGCATAGTATGGATTATAAAAAGATAATTATAGAGGCAATTGCGAACAAAAAGATAAAGTGAATTATATATTTCCAGTTTGTTTTATGAACATATACGATATGTTTGAATATTAGAAGTTCTTAATGTTCTGTAATAATATTAGCCATGTTTGAACACGATGTTCAAACAAGCCGTCATTGACCATGGATGGCGAATTGACGGCGGTGGCGCATATTATAGATACATATATCAGAACATTTAGAACTTCTTAGATTCAATACATTGTATATGGAATGAACAAACTGGAAATATATATTCGAGATATGTGGGGTTCGCAGTTGTAGAATATACAGAATAAAGGAGAAAAACATGACAAATGGTAAAGTAGCGCTTGTCACAGGCGCATCCCGCGGAATCGGGCGCGCTTGCGCAATCAAGCTTGGAGAGGCTGGCTACAAGGTAGCCGTCAACTATAATTCAAACGAAGCAGCTGCAAATGAAGTCGTAGAGAAGATCAAGGCAGCCGGAAGCGAAGCCGTTGCCATCAAGGCAAACGTATCCGATCTTGCCGAAGTAAAGACAATGATGCGTGAGGTCATAAACACATTTGGACAGTTAGACGTCCTTGTCAACAACGCTGGAATCGTAAAGGATGAATTTGTCCTGATGATGAACCCGGATACGATTGATCAGTGTCTCGACCTGAACATCAAGGGATACATGTACTGTACCCAGCAGGCAGTTTTGAAGATGTTCTCGAAGAAACAGGGCGTGATCGTGAATGTATCATCCGTAAGTTCCAAGCTTGCAGTACCGGGACAGAGTGTATACAGCGCAACGAAAGGCGCTGTGAACTCCATGACAGCCACGATGGCAAAGGAACTTGCACCATATGGAATCCGCGTCAATGCAGTGGCACCGGGCTTTATCGCAACCGATATGGTAGAGGCATTGCCGGAAGATAAGAAGGAAGAATATTTAAAGGATATTCCGATGAAGCGGTTTGGTACAGCCGAGGAAATCGGTGATGTAGTTACGATGCTTGCCGGACCTGCATGCTCCTACATGACAGGGCAGGTCATTGTATTGGATGGAGGACTGAGCCTGTAATGATGAATATTAACGAAGTACAAAAAAGAATCAAGCAGCGCCCACCGTTCCAGATGATCGAGAAGGTTTTAGAGGTGGAAGACGGCGAATATGCCAAGGGAATCAAATGTGTTTCCGTGAATGAACCATATTTTGCAGGACATTTTCCGGATGCACCGATCATGCCGGGGGTGCTGGTTATTGAGGCGTGTGCGCAGCTTTGCTCGATTACGATGGAGAGTCAGGGCACGGAGGACGATAAGATCTATGTGCTGTTAAAGTGCGAGGAATTCAAATTCTTGAGACCGGTCATTCCGGGCGATTGTCTTGAGATCGAAGTCCGCAAGGAAAGCGGCGGAGCCGGACTGGTGAAGTTCAATGCAAAAGTAACGGTTGATGGAAAGGTAAAAGCAAAGGGAATCCTTGCATTTACATCCATGAACAAAGAGGATATTTATAATCAATAAAATATACATATTTTGAGAACTCTTTTTAATATGTAAAAAAAGTAAAAAAAGTTATTCCTTTTTTCGATGTTTAATGCTATTATAATGCAGGTTGAAAAATCAATGTGCAACTTGTCACAGGTACATATGTGGCATAACATAGATTAAAGGAGGACGATGATATGACAGTAGCACAGATTTTGGCTGTATCCATCTTTGTAGTCATGTTTGTGTTGATGGTGCTGGATAAGATTGAGAAGCAGTACATCACACTCGTGGCTGGCGCACTGACACTGATCCTTGTATTTGGTGTGGCAATGCATAGCATGGATGCGGTCATCGAGACATTGAATGTAAAGAATATTTTCACGAAGGGATTCTGGATTACATCCGGTGAGGGTTCCGAGGAGTCATCCGGTATCAACTGGGCGACGATTATATTCCTTGCAGGTATGATGGTAATGGTAGAAGGTATGGCAAAGGCCGGATTCTTCCGGTGGTTATGCTTACGCCTTGCGAAGCTGGTGCATTATAAGCCAATACCGTTGTTCGTGACGTTTATGGTCATGGCAGCCGTTTTGTCGATGTTCATTGACAGTATTACGGTTATTTTGTTCCTTGCAGCCGTTACGATCGAGCTTGCGAAGCTGTTGCATTTAGATCCGGTGCCGATGATTCTGTCAGAGGTGTTCTGTGCGAACTTGGGTGGTTCGGCAACGATGTGTGGTGACCCACCAAATATCATCATCGGAACAGGACTGGGACTTTCATTCTCCGACTTTTTGACAAATACCGGTCTGATCGTCGGTATCTGCCTTGTTGTAGTTATTATTTACTTTTACCTTGTATACCGCAAGGAGTTGCTGTCAGAAGAGTCACAGGAGCTGGATACATCCAATATCCCGGATCCTTCTACAGCTATTACAGACAAGAAGAAGTTTATTATCAGCAGCGTGATCTTTGCATGTGCAGTGGTACTTCTTGTATCGCATGCATCGACAGGTCTGACCGTTGCGTTTATCGGTACGGTTATCGCAATCATTACTCTGGTCACATCCGGAAAAGATGCGTTAGAACTGCTTAAAAAAGTAGATTATAAGACACTGTTATTTTTCATCGGATTGTTTATTGTCGTTGGAGGATTGGAGCAGACAGGAATCCTGAAGTCCATCGCATCCTTCATCGGTAAGGTCAGCGGTGGAAATGTATATGTGATGGTAGCAATTATCATTTGGATCTCTGCGATTGCAAGTGCATTCGTAGATAATATTCCATTTGCAGCAACGATGCTTCCAATCATCAAGAGCCTGGCAGGTGCAAACCAGCCATTGCTTGATTGCCTTGCATGGACATTGTCCATCGGAACTGATATCGGTGGCAGTGCAACGCCAATCGGAGCTTCTGCAAATGTTGTTGGTACATCTGTGGCAGCAAAGAACGGATATCCGATCGGATGGGGCAGATATTGTAAGACAGCCGCTCCGGCGATGATTATCGTTGTGACGATTTCTATGCTTATGATCTTCCTGCGTTACTGTGGCGGTGTAACGATGTAAGAGTGCGTGCCACAATATCCGGATAACAGAATATAGAAACGAACGAAACAAAACTCCGTGCATCGTCTCCGGTGCGCGGAGTAAATTATATCAGGAGACGCGCGGATGCGTGTGTGAATTATCGCGCGGATGCAGGGAAATATAGGAGGTGGCATATGTATTTAGTATTTGATGTGGGTGGTACATTTATCAAGTATGCGCTCATGGATCAGAAGGGCAAGATTTATGAGAAGTATAAAGTCCCGACGCCGTTCCAGGATGGAAAAGTGGACGATAATGGCGATGAGATTACACCGTATACGGTGAAAACAGAAGATGGTATTGCCGCATTTCTCGAGCAGATTGATATTATATACGGAAAGTATAGCAAGGAATATCAGATTACGGGAATTGCGATGAGCCTTCCCGGGCAGGTGAATGTGAATCAGGGTATTGTTTATGGTGGTGGCAGTCTGCCTTACCTTGACCGGGTGCCACTTGGCAATCTGATCAGCAGACGATGCGGAAATGTTCCGGTTGCACTTGAAAATGATGCAAAGTGCGCCGCACTTGCAGAGGTCTGGATTGGAAACGCCAAGGATTGCAAAGATGCCTGCGTGCTTGTGTTTGGTACCGGAATTGGTGGCGGTATTATTATTGACCGGAAGGTGCGCCATGGTGTCGGCATGATTGCAGGAGAGATGTCCTTTTTGTATGACGGACTTCCGATTGAGGATGTGGACAAGATCCGTCCGCTCGAAGAAATCAATTCAAAGCAAGGGGGAGAACTACCGGATCCTTGTATATGGACGCAGCAGGCATCTGTGCAGGCGCTTCGCCGGAAGGTTGCTAAGGCAAAAGGTCTCAAGTGGCAGGAAGTAAACGGTGAGGATATCTATGAGATGGCAGAGACCGATCCGGAGATTCAGGATATTCTGGAACGGATGTATTACAACATTGCATGGCATTGCTGCAATCTCTATATCACACTGGCACCGGAGATTATCCTGATTGGTGGTGGCATCAGTGCACAGCCGAAGTTTATGGAGGGAATCATCAAATACACATCGAAGCTGCGGCGTCTGTCTTATATTTATGAGCGGATGAAGATTGACTTATGCAAATTCGGTAATGATTCGAACCTGATCGGTGCATTGTTTAATTTCTTGCAGAAATATGACCTTGCCAAGTAAAGAAAATGATGAATGAAAATGTGGGCGTTCCCCGCGGTAGATGCAGTCGGGAGCCGCAAGGAGGACATACATGGAATTATGGGATATCTACGACCGGGACAAACAGCGTACCGGACGAACAATGAAACGAAATGACTGGCATATGCAGCCTGGAGATTTTCATCTGACCGTGCTTGGCGTGATCCGTCATACAAATGGTAAATATCTGATCACGAAGCGTGTCATGACAAAGGCATGGGCACCGGGAAGCTGGGAAGTATCTGGTGGTGCGGCGCAGGCAGGCGAGGATTCGTTGGATGCAGTGAAACGTGAGATTAAAGAGGAAACAGGACTTGACGTCTCTTCCTTTGAAGGTGGCTTTGTATTTTCGTATACGCGCGAAAACCCGGACGAGGGCGACAACTATTTTGTGGATATCTATTGCTTTACAGGAGATTTTTCAGAGGCAGACCTGCATCTGCAGGAGGCAGAGACAGATGGATATATGTTAGCCACTGCAGAAGAGATCGAAGCACTTGGTGCACAGGGAAAATTCCTGCATTATGACAGTATCAAACAGGTATTTTCATAAAATTTACAAAATAATTCAAAAAATCATATTTTGATGCTAAAATGATGCAACAATGATGTAAAATAGCAGAGAGAGGTCAGAGATGGCTCCTCTCTGTTTTTTGTGCAACAGGACGTCATACGGAATGGTTTGCATTAAGCCATCATTTATAAATAACAAGGAGACAGTTTTATGAATCGTATTTTAGTTGTGGAAGATGATACATCCATCTCCAATGTTATAGAGATCAGTTTACGGAACGCGGGTTATCTGTGTGATTGTGTCTACGATGGCACTTCGGTTTCCGGACAACTGGAGCAGGAGGTATATGATCTGGCACTCGTCGATATTATGCTGCCGGGACCGGATGGATTTTCCCTGATGGAGTATTTCAACTATTATCATGTCCCGGTGATTTTTCTCACAGCGATGGGAGATGTGCAGGATAAGGTTAGGGGATTAAAGCTTGGCGCGGAAGATTATATGGTAAAGCCATTTGAAATCATCGAACTGCTTGCCAGAGTGGAACGTGTGCTGCGTCGGTATAATAAAGTATCACAGACACTTACCGCATATGATATTGAGGTGGATACGCAGTCATTTCAGGTAAAAAAAGCCGGGGTGGAGATTCACCTGACGAAGAAAGAGTATGAGATTTTAGTGATGTTTATGCGAAACCCGAATGTCGCATTGTTCCGTGAGCGGATCTTCGAGAGTGTATGGCATGAACCATATTATGGGGACAGCCGTACGGTTGATCTGCATGTACAGCGTCTGCGTAAGAAGCTTGGCTTGGAAGATAAAATTGTACCGGTATATAAGGTGGGATACCGGTTGGAGGTATAAGCTTGAAATTATTCTGGAAACTATTTTTATCCGTTTGTACCTGTATGATGCTGGCATTTTCGGCGTGTGGAACATTTCTGATCCATTCCGGATTCAAAAGTGCAAGAGAAAAGGATATCCAGAACGGATATAATAATGCAAGCGTTGTCTGTATCAATCTTGTACAGAATGTAAAACGGACGATCAATCTTGTATATCGGGATACCGGATATGAAAAACAAAAAAATGTTGTCGTACGTCAGGCAGCGCAATCGGTTTCTGTCCGGAATGCCGGAGAGGAAGTACAGTTTGCACTTTGGACAGACGAAAAGACAAGAATTTACAGTACGAATGGATCAAGGGGGCAGACGTGTCAATCTGCCGGGACGATCTAGAAGCAGGGCAGGAAGGCTATAAGATTGTAAAACGAAATGGCAGATATATGCTCTATACCGGAACAAGCTTTCAGGTACTTGATCGTGTCTACTATGTTGAGACATTTTCGGATATCACACGTGACTATGAAAACCGTGACGCGCAGCTTCGGATGTTCCGCATGATCATGATTATTGTCATGATTGTCTGTCTGATGCTGATGGCAATCTTAAATAATATGATTGTGGTGCCAATCCGACGGTTGTCGAAGGCAACGAAGCTGGTAGCTGGCGGACGTGCGGGAATCCGGATCAGAAAAAGAAGCAAAGATGAGATCGGTGTGTTGGCAGAGGATTTCAACCGGATGTCCACGAGTCTGAACAGGACAATGAAGGAACTGGAAGAAAAAACAAAAAGCCAGGAGATGTTCACAAATAACTTTGCCCACGAGTTAAAAACACCGCTTACCTCAATGATCGGATATGCAGATCTGATCCGCTCCAATCAGCTTTCGGAGGAGAAGCTGATCACTTATGCCAACCAGATTGTTGTGGAGGGCAGGCGCTTAGAAAAAATGTCCATGAAACTGATGGATCTGATCGTGCTTAAAAAACAGGATTTCCTGTTTTATGATATGGATATAACGATTTTTGCGGAAGCAGTGTATGAGACATTGCTTCCGGTCGCCGGTAAATATGGGGTTGAACTGACAGTCAATGTACAGCCTGCGATAGTGAAGCTTGAGCCGGATCTGATGAAGACGGTATTGATCAATCTGTTTGACAATGCCAGAAAATCGATGGATGGAAAAGGGAAAATTTCTCTGTTCGGTGTGTGGGTATCAGACGAATATCGTATCGGAATCAAGGATAACGGATGCGGTATCGATGAGGAGAATCTGAGCCGGCTGACCGAAGCATTTTATATGGTAGACAAATCACGCTCCCGGGCAAACGGTGGTGCGGGACTGGGACTTGCTATCTGTAACGAGATTGTGAAGCTGCATCAGGCAAAGCTGCAGATCATGAGTAAAAAGGGGATTGGAACGCAGGTGAGTGTCTGTTTTCCGAAGGAGGTATGCAGACAGGTTAATTCGGAAAAGATGGAAATGGAGGAAGAAGTATGAGGGGACATGCGGAAACAAAGAAAAACGAACAAAAAACAGAAGAAAAACAATGAAATGCATAAAAATATCCTGCGCAATTGCCTGTGCGTGCTGGCGGGAGCTGCTGTTTTGACAATCGGAATTATGGCACCGAAGACGATATTTGCCATGATGGATAAAAGTGAGGTTGATCACATATACGTGCAGCAGGCAGATACATCCTATCTGGATACTGCCGCGCAGATGACGATGGAAGAAAAACTTGATTTGATGGACGGGAGATCAAAAGGGATGCATGTGTCAACTTCTTATCCGGTGGAAAATGCAGACGTATATGATGATTATGATATGCAAGTGCAGGTAGCACCGCAGATTGAAAGGATGCAGGCAGCACATTTACTTCCTGAATTAGATTTTGATATTCTTGATATATATGCGGATACGCAGTATGAACTCTGGTTAATCTGGACAATATGAATCAATACGTGATGCTTGAATATATGGTGTGTCAGGTTTCTGATGATTATATGTATTTATGTGTAGATGTGGAAACCGGAAAGATTTTGGGGTATACTGTATATGCTATATGACAGATGCTGAATGGCAGGCGTTTTTAAAAGCGGATGTGGTGAAATATATGGCGGAGGAGCTGGGCATTTCCGAAGAGGTTATTATTAAGAAGTATAACTATGGCGTCTATAATGAAATGTATGGAGAAGGCTATAATATGAATGCAGATGGCAAACTGACTGCGAATGATATGGCAGGTGTGAAGGAGCAGGAAAAAGACGGAAAGCAGTTTGTAGAGATTGGCATGTGGGTCGATCAGGATATATCATCGATTGGAACCATCTATGATGGAGTTGCGATACAATGAGCAATATGATGGATGCACCTGCACAGACAGACATAATGTGAAGGCACATGTGGAGCCGTCAGGTGACATACAAAAATATGCAACTAAGATGGAAAAATGATACATATATGAGACAGATATGATGCACAGTCCATGTAAACTACGGGAAGTTTATAAAAGGAGTGTGCATGAAAATGGAATACGAAAGATACAGTGAAAGATACAGACGGAATGAAACGAACGGGAATGTGGGTATAATTTCCGAGGATTCAGAAGTCATCAGGAGGCGGACGATGTTGCAGGAACAGCAACGCGAAGAACTGCGTAGAAAGAAATTAAAGAAACGAAAGGAAGAGCTGCGCCGGCGCAGAAGGAGAAAACAACGGGCAAAGGAATTGTTCTGCTTGTGTATCTGTGTTGCCATGCTGGTATTGATCGTGGCATTGGTGCGGAGAGGGATTTCCTCTAAAAAACAGGATGTATCCGAAGTGGTGGCTGCCAGTGAATCGGCGTCCACAGAGCAGCAGGCAGATGCCGCGGAACCAAAGGTGTCGGCAACCGGAGAGATTGCGCAGGTACAGAGTCAGGCATTGCCGAATTATTATGAGAAGAAATATATGGTGGGTTCACCGGCACACTATTCGATGGAGGAGATTCAGACAAGATTGAAGAATCTGGCAGACCGATACCCGGAGTTTCAGACAATCTACGATCACATGGATCAATACCCGGAGGCACTTTTAAATAATTTATGCTGCAATCCGAATATGCTGGATTTTGCGCTTGGCTATCAGGAAAACTATGATACAACTTCAGGTACGTTGGAGGCATCTGAACTAGATGGAATCCCTCTGTTTATCCAATGGGATAAGCGCTGGGGCTATGATGCCTATGGAAATGATGTTATCGGATTGTCAGGTTGTGGACCAACCTGTCTTTCAATGATCGTCATTGGACTGACGAAAAATCAGGAGGCAACACCGGACAAGCTGGCGGACTATGCAACGGAACATGGATACTATGAGCAGAATTCCGGAACGAAGTGGTCATTTATGGACGAGGTGGCTGCAGTGTATGGTGTACAGGGATATTATATCTATCTGAGTAAAGATAACATGCAGGAAGAACTCTCACAGGGACATCCGCTTGTATGTGCGATGCGATCCGGAGACTTTACTTCGCAGGGACACTTTATTGTGATCGCAGGAATGGAAGGAGACAAGTTCCTTGTTCATGATCCGAATAGTATAGAACGGAGCCAGCAGTTGTGGGATTATGATACATTACAATATCAGATCTCTGCGATCTGGGCATTTAAGGTCGCACAGTGACCGAAAAAAGGAAACCAAGCCCCCAATTCGACAAAATTAAAAAAAATGAAAAAGGGGGTTGACTTTCCAAAATTAGAGTGCTATTATAAGCAAGCTGTCACTGAGACGACAGCAAAACTTCAAATTCGACATCACCGTCGAAATCAAAACTTTGAAAAACTTGAAAAAAGTTCTTGACAAAGACGAGACAAAGTGGTATCCTTTAGAAGTTGTCGCTAAGAACGACAAAACAACGAACCTTTGACAAATTAATAACATGTTAACCCTGAAAATTTCTTTAAGATATTT
>ENA-OQEN01000515-OQEN01000515.1-human-gut-metagenome-genome-assembly--contig:-NODE-515-length-16890-cov-7.689077_pt1 | contig 16890 bp, 19 predicted proteins | sample MGYA00242791_ERZ504627 | MGnify/ENA primary metagenome ERZ504627 (study PRJEB26092, sample SAMD00036316) | human gut metagenome | host: Homo sapiens | study: EMG produced TPA metagenomics assembly of... | reverse complement strand
GCGAGGAGCTTGGAAAAGACCCTGCGCTTTGCGAGGAGCACGAGCAAATCACGAGCCTGGGCATTGTGCCGCTCGGTTTTACCAAGCATCAGAACCGTTTTAGCTGGTCCTACAGCGACAAGCCCGAGCTGGCGCGCGAGACCATTGCCATGATCCGGCCCTTCCAGGACCGTGCCTTCGAGCGATTTGGCCGCCACACCTTCCAGATGAGCGACGAGTTCTACCTGGATGCCGGCATCGAGCCGCCCGAGGCGGACTTTTACGACGGCTACCCGCAGTACTACGACGCATCGGCATGATCCGCTCCTATCTGGACGAGACCGACAACGTGCTCGCCGCCGATGCCGAGCGCCTGCGCCGCGTTCGCGAGGCAATCGCCGCCCGTGGCCAGCGCCTGCTGTGCCTTTCGGGCGCCAGCGCGCGCGATACGGTGGCGCGTTTTGTGGAATCGCCGCAGGGCCTTGCCGGTACCGTCACGGCCATCAAAAACCGTTACTTTGGTGGCAATGTGGACGTGACCGGCCTCATCGTCGCCTGCGACATCTTGGAGCAGCTGCCGCAGGAACTGTCGGGGGTTATGCTCTTTGTGCCTAAGCTCATGTTCAACGCCGACGGTATGACCCTTGACGAGTATCATCGTGACGAATTACTCGCACGCCTTACCGGTCGCGGCGCCGAGGTTCATGTGGTATCGACCATGCCGCATGAGCTGCTCGATACCCTGGAGCACATCCTTGGCACAACGCCCGCCGATTCAACTATTCCCGCTGACCCTACCCATTAAAGGAGAGCAGATGAAACCTATCGTCGCCGTCGTCGGACGCCCCAACGTGGGCAAGTCCACGCTCGTCAACCGCCTGGCCCAGACCTCGGACGCCATCGTCCACGAGTCCCGCGGCGTCACGCGCGACCGCTCGTATCACACGGCCGACTGGAACGGCCGTGAGTTCACCATCGTCGACACGGGCGGCATCGAGCCGCTCAAGAGCGACGACGTCTTTGCCACGTCCATCCGCGACCAGGCCCTCGCCGCCGCCGAGGAAGCCGCCGTCATCCTGTTTGTTGTCGACGGCCGCACCGGCGTCACCGAGGAGGACGAGTCGGTCGCTCGCATGCTCAAGCGCTGCGACAAGCCGGTCTTTTTGCTGGTGAACAAGCTCGACAATCCCGATCGCGAGAACGACAGCATCTGGGAGTTCTATTCGCTCGGCATCGGTGAGCCCACGCCGCTCTCGGCCCTGCATGGCCATGGCACGGGCGACCTGCTCGACGACATCGTGGCCCTGTTGCCCGAGGAGGAGGACGAGATCGCCGACGAGTTCCCCGATGCGCTGAACGTGGCCATCATCGGCCGCCCCAACGCCGGTAAGTCCTCGCTGTTCAACCGCATCCTGGGCGCGGACCGCTCCATCGTGTCCAACATCGCCGGCACGACGCGCGATGCCATCGACACCGTCGTCGAGCGCGACGGCAAGCACTACCGCATGGTCGACACCGCGGGCATTCGCAAGAAGAGCACCGTGTACGAGAACATCGAGTACTACTCCATGGTCCGCGGCCTGCGCGCCATCGACCGCGCCGACGTGGCGCTGCTCGTCGTCGACGCCTCCGTGGGCGTCACCGAGCAGGACCAGAAGGTCATGGGCTTGGCCATCGAGCGCGGCTGCGCCATTGTGGTGCTGCTCAACAAATGGGACCTGCTCGACGACGACCGTAAGCGCGAGGCCTGCATGGAGACCGTCGACCGCCGTCTGGGCGTCATGGCTCCCTGGCCCAGTACCTGCGCATCTCGGCCCTCACCGGCCGCAGCGTCGAGAAGATCTGGGCGATGGTCGATGCCGCCGAAAAGACGCGCTCGCAAAAGATCACCACCTCGCGCCTCAACACGTTCCTCACCGACCTGCGCGAGTTTGGCCACACCGTGGTGGACGGCAAGCGCCGCCTGCGCATGCACTACGTGACCCAGACGGGCGTCAACCCGCCGACGTTTACGTTCTTCGTCAACCACAGCGACCTGGTCAACGACACCTACCAGCGCTACGTGGAGAACCGCATGCGCTCGACCTTCGATTTTTCCGGCACGCCCATTCGACTCTTCTTTAGGAAGAAGGAGCAAAAGGATGCATAATCCGATTCTGCTGACCGCCATCTGCGCCGTGGTCTCGTTCTTTATCGGAGCGATTCCGTTTGGCCTGATCCTGGGCCGTGTGTTTAACCACACGGACATTCGCAAGGCGGGCTCCGGCAACATCGGCACCACCAACGCCCTGCGCGTAGCCGGCCCCAAGGTGGCCGCGCTCACGCTGCTGCTCGACTGCCTGAAGGGCGCCATCTGCGTCATTATCGCGCGTCCGCTTATCGCCGATCTAGGCTATGGTTTTCCGCCGAATATCATGGCGCCTGGAGCCCCCGGCGACTGGATGCTCGGCGTCATCTGCCTGGCAGCGGTGTGGGGCCACATCTTCTCGCCGTACCTTAGCTTCCACGGCGGCAAGGGCATCGCGGTCGGTCTGGGCGTAATCCTCGCATGGTACTGGCCCATCGGACTTTCGCTGCTGGGCATGTTTATCGTGGCCGTCGCCATCACCAAGTTTGTGTCGGTGGGCTCGCTTGCCGCGGCCATCGGTCTTCCCATCGCTGTCTGCGCGGTCTTTCCGTACAGCAGCCTGGGTCTCAAATTTTGCATGGCGCTGATCGGCATCACCGTGGTGTGGGCCCATCGTGCGAACATCAAAAAGCTCATGACGGGCAAGGAGTCCAAGCTCTCGTTTACCAAGCGCGTCACCGAGCCCGACGATAAGTAGGAGAGAGTCATGAATGTTGCGCTGATTGGCTCCGGCTCCTGGGGAACCGCCGTCGCCGGCCTTGCCGCCGCGCGAGCCGAGCGCGTGATAATGTGGGCCCATAGCGAGCAGACGGCCGCCGGCATCAATGGCGAGCACCGTAACCCCCGTTATCTGGTGGACTACGAGCTGCCCGGCAACGTCGTCGCCACGACGGACCTGACGCAGGCGCTCGACGGCGCCGAGGCCGTCATCTTTGCCGTGCCCTCCACGCACCTGCGCAGCGTATGCCATCAGGCAGCACCCTTCATCGCCGCCGACACCCCGGTGCTCTGCCTCACCAAGGGCATCGAGCCCGAGTCCGGCCTGCTCATGAGCGAGGTCATCGCCAGCGAGATCGGCAACGATCGGCGCGTGGCGGCGCTCTCGGGACCCAACCATGCCGAGGAGATCTGCCGCGGCGGACTTTCTGCCGCCGTCATCGCCAGCGAAGACCCGCAGATAGGGGAGACCTTTAAGGACCTGCTCCTATCCACGGCCTTCCGCATCTACCTTTCGCAGGACATGACCGGCGTCGAGGTATGCGGCGCCATGAAAAACGTCATCGCCATCGTGTGCGGCATCTCCGCCGGCACCGGCGCGGGCGACAACACGCTCGCCCTTATCATGACGCGCGGTCTGGCCGAGATCAGCCGACTGGTGCATGCCCGCGGCGGGCAGGCCATGACTTGCATGGGCCTTGCCGGCATGGGCGACCTCATCGCCACCTGTACCTCGGAGCATTCGCGCAACCGCACCTTTGGCTACGAGTTTGCCCACGGCGTGTCGCTCGACGAGTACCAGACGCGCACGCATATGGTGGTCGAGGGCGCCGTCGCGGCCCGCAGCGTCAGCGAGCTCGCCCGTTCACTGGGCGTAGACATTCCGCTCACCTTTGCCGTGGAGCAAACGCTCTACAACGGTGTTACTTTGGACAGGGCGCTCGAGATTCTTACCGACCGCGTCCCCTCTCAAGAGTTCTACGGACTCACCGACTAGCGCAGAAAGGCTACTACCATGGGTTCCATCAAAATCGCTCCGTCTGTCCTTTCGGCCGATATGGCCAACCTCAAGGGCGAACTCGACAAGATCGCCGGCGCCGACTTTGTGCACTTCGACGTCATGGACGGTCACTTTACCGGCAACCTCACCTTTGGCGTTGATATCCTCAAGGCCGTCAAGCGCTCAACTGACGTGCCGGTCGACGCGCACCTGATGGTGTCGAATCCCGACGAGACAGTCGATTGGTATGCCGATGCCGGTGCCGATATGATCACCGTGCACTACGAGGCCTCCACGCACCTGCACCGCACGCTCACGCACCTGCAGCAGCGCGGCGTTAAGGCCGGTGTGGTGCTCAACCCCGCCACGCCCGTCTGCGTGCTCGAGAGCATCATCGACGTTGTCGATATGGTGCTACTGATGAGCGTGAACCCTGGCTTTGGCGGCCAGAGCTTTATCCCGGGCACGCTGCCCAAGCTCCACGAGCTCAAGGCCATGTGTGAGCGCCACGGCGCGTCGCCCATGATCGAGGTCGACGGCGGCATTTCTTCTAAGAACATCGCCGAGGTCGTCAAGGCCGGCGCCAACGTGCTCGTAGCCGGCTCCGCCGTATTTAAGTCCGAAGATCCCGCCGCCGAGGTTGCGCTGCTACAGAAGCTGGGCAATGAGGCCGCACAGGAGGCATAGACCCTTATGACCGCAGGTCAAAACCGCATACCCGTGAATCTTGACTACGCCGCCTCGACGCCCATGCGCGCCGAGGCGCTCCTTGCGCAGCGCGAATATGACGACAGCGAGCTTGCCGGCGTCAACCCCAACTCGCTGCACTCGCTTGGACGCAAGGCCGCCGCACGCCTGGAAGTTGCCCGTCGCGAGATCGCCCGTAGCTTTGGCGCACGCGTCCGCCCGTCCGAGATTATCTTGACCAATGGCGGCACCGAGGCAAACCAGCTGGCGCTCCTCGGACTTGCCGAGGGCGCCCGTCAGCACGACCGCAAGCGCAACCGCGTGATCGTATCTGCCATCGAGCACGATTCGATTCTGGACAACCTGCCGCTGCTTCGTGCCGGCGGCTTTACCGTCGATCTTGTGCAGCCCTGCCGTGCGGGCTACATCGAGACCTCCGTGCTGAGCGACTTGCTTGGCGATGACGTCGCGCTCGTGAGCATCATGGCCGCCAATAACGAGACCGGCGTGGTGCAGCCCATCCGCGAGCTGGCCGCCGCCGCGCATACCGTGGGCGCCCTGTTCCACACTGATGCCATCCAGGGCTACTTGCATATTCCGCTCGATGTCACCGAGCTGGGCGTCGATGCTATGACCGTTGCCGCGCATAAGATCGGCGGCCCTGTGGCATCCGGCGCGCTCTACCTTAAGAACCGCACGCCGCTGCGCCCCCGCATCTTTGGCGGTGGACAGGAAGCCGGCCGTCGCGCCGGTACTCAGGACCTGCGCACGCAGCTCGCCTTTGCCGCTGCCGCCTGCACGCTGACGCCCCATGTGGCCGAGGAGCGCGAGAAGCTGCAAGCCCTTTCCGACAAGCTCTACGCCACGCTTACGGCCCACCCGCGCATTCACGCCACCATGGGTGACTACGCGCAGGCCGACCGTCTGCCCGGCATGGTATCGATCTATATTGACGGCATGGACTCCGAGGAGCTCATCATCAAGCTCGACGCCGCCGGCTTTGAGGTATCGGCAGGCTCGGCATGCTCGAGCGGCAGCATGGACCCCAGCCACGTTTTGAGCGCGATGGGCATCGGTCGCGAGCAGGCGTTGGGCGCACTGCGCATCTCCTTCGATGACCGTGTGAATCCGGGCGATCTGGACGACTTTGCCCAAACGCTGCTTTCGATCGTAGGTGCCGTATGATCGTCGCCCAACTCGAGCGCGCCCTGCTTGCACGCTATCCTAAGACGGACGCCGAACCCTGGGACCACGTAGGCTTATCCGTTGGCGACCCCGACGACGAGATCCGTGGCGTGGCCTGCGCGCTCGACGCTACCAGGGACAACGTGCAGCGCGCCTTGGAAGCCGGAGCCAACGTGTTGCTCACGCATCATCCCGTCTACATCAAGGCGCCCGAGGCATTTTGCCCGCCCAGCGCGACGCGTCCCCAGTGCAGTGCGGCGCTCTACGAGGCGGCCCGCTGCGGCGTGAGCATCATCTCGCTCCACACCAATCTGGACCGCTCGCATGAGGCTCGCGTTTGCCTAAGTACGCTGTTGGACGCCGCGCCCGCAAGCTCGCTGGAGCACGTGGACGACCCCGAAGCGACCGGCCTGGGCGCGCTTGCAACGCTCAACGACCCCTGCAGCCTGCGCGACCTTGCCACTCGCGCCGCCACGGCGTTTGGCAGCGACCCACGTGTGTGGGGCGAGGCCGATCACCCGTGCCGCACCGTCGCCATTCTGGGCGGTTCCCTCGGCGACTTTGGCGAGCTTACCATCGCCGCCGGTGCGGATGCCATCGTGACGGGCGAGGCGGGCTACCACGTGGCGCAGGACCTAGACTTGCGCGGACTGCCGGTGATCCTGCTCGGCCATGACCGCTCCGAGGAGCCGTTCGTTGATATCTTGATGAACTCTGCGGTTGACGCCGGGGTTGACCCCCGTCATGCGATTAAAATACTGAACCCTTGCCAATGGTGGACTGTGACAAAAGGAGAGAACTTATGAGCGCCGGCGCTACGCTACTCAAGCTGCAACAGATCGATTTGGAGCTCGCCCGCAACAAGAGCGAACTTGCCAATATGCCGGAGCTCAAGGAACTCGCTTCCAAGCGCAAGACCTACGTTAAGCTCAAGGCCGAGATGACCAAGCTCTACGCCCAGCGCAAGGACCTGGATATTGAGCTCGACGACCTCAACACCACCGAGATCCAGACCAACAACGCTATCGAGGCCGCCAAGAAGCGCCACGTTGACGGCTCTGACTACCGCGAGGTACAGGACCTGGAGAACGAGCTCGCCACCCTGGCCAAGCGCCTGGACAAGATCGAGCACACCCGCAAGGATGTCGTCGTCGCCCACAAGGAGGCACTCGACCGCGAGGCTCGCGCGCAGGCCATCATCGCCAAGTTCGAGGAAGGCGTGAAGGCCGACACCAAGGCCGCCCGCGCCAAGGCCGCCGACCTCCAGGCACAGATTGACGCCGCCACCAAGGAGCGCACCGCGCTTGCCGCCACGCTGCCGACCGACGTGCTCACCGACTACGAGCGCCTGCTCAAGCAGTTCCGCGGCCTGGCCGTCGAGACCATCAAGGGCAACATCCCCACGGTCTGCCACACCGCGCTGCAGGCGTCGTCCATGAGCGACCTCAACCACGACGGTAGCGAGATTACGCACTGCCCGTACTGCCACCGCCTGCTCGTGCTCCCCAGCAAGGAAGCCTAACGATGACGGCGGCACCCAACAATTCAATGCAACTTGAGGGAAAAACGATCCTGCTGGGCATTACCGGCGGGATCGCCGCCTATAAGTCGTGCAATATCGCGCGCCTGTTGCAAAAGCGCGGCGCGCGCGTCAAGGTCGTTATGAGCGAGCATGCCACCGAGTTTGTGGGCCCGCTCACCTTCCGTGCACTCACCAACGAGCCGGTCGCTGTAGGTCTGTTCGACGACCCCTCCGACCCCATCCACCACATTTCGCTGGCGCAGGAGCCCGATCTGGTGGTCGTGCTCCCGCGACGGCCAATATCATCGCCAAGATGGTCAACGGCATCGCCGATGACCTCATCTCCACGACGCTGCTTGCCACGCCGCGACCCATCGTGATCGCACCCGCTATGAACAACGGCATGTGGAAGGCGCCAGCGACGCAGGCCAATATAGCCTCGCTGCGCGACCGTGGCGTCCATGTGGTGGGGCCCGGCAGCGGCTACCTTGCCTGCGGTGACGTGGACACGGGACGCATGAGCGAGCCCGAGGACATCGTCGAGGTCGTCTGCGAGGTGCTCAACCCCGCGCCTCAGGACCTGGCAGGCAAGCGCATCGTGATCACCGCCGGTCCTACGCACGAACGATCGACCGTGCGCTTTATTGGCAACCGGTCGTCGGGCAAGATGGGCATCGCCCTGGCGAGGGAGGCTGCTCGCCGCGGCGCTGCGGTCACGCTCGTGTTAGGACCGACGTCGCTCGATGTCCCCCGCGGCGTGGAGTGCGTGCGCGTACAGACCGCCGCAGAAATGCTGCAGACAGCGCTGAGCGCCTTTCAGACGGCCGATGCGGCCATTTGTGCGGCCGCCGTCGCCGACTACACGCCCGCGGCCCCTGCCGACCATAAGCTCAAAAAGACCAACGAGCGCCTGGATCGCATCGAACTAGTCGAGACGGTCGATATCTTGGCCGAGCTCTCGCGCCAAAAGGAAGAGCGGTGTGTGATCGGCTTTGCGGCCGAGACCGATAACGTCGTGGAGTACGCGCAGCGCAAGCTCGCCCGCAAGGGTTGCGATGCCATTATCGCCAACGATGTCTCGCGTGCCGATTCGGGTTTTGGAACCGATACCAACAAGGCCTGGATCGTGAGCACAGCGGGTACGCAAGAACTTCCCGTACTAACAAAACCCCAGCTCGCAGATACAATTTTGGACTTGCTTCAAAATTTGTAAAAAAGTTCTTGCGCAAGGGCAAAGTTTCGGGTTATTATACTCCCTGTTGCGAGCGAGAGCAGAGCAACAAACAAAAGCTTCGGGACGTGGCGCAGCTTGGTAGCGCACTTGACTGGGGGTCAAGGGGTCGCTGGTTCGAATCCAGTCGTCCCGACCAGAAGTTTGTAGGTCAGGCACCTAGTGCCTGACTTTTTTGTTTTAAGCAATTGCTTAATTTTGATTAAGCAACAGGGTGCCAAAAATCTACCTGCGCGATAATCACCTTTTGCGGCTACTTGCGCGTTTTACACGCGCTTGAGTCGATTTATTTACGCGCTATGAATCTACATACGCGTAGCTGGTATACAGCCGAGTATAGGCTGTATTTATCGCGGCGATTTACACAGAAATAGCGACTGTAACGAACAAGCGTGTCGCAGTATTTATTCCAGCAGTTCATTTGATCGGTGGACAAGTGGGCTGTTGCAACGAAATGCCAAGCAGGATGGGCTCTATACGAGGATGCCGCAGGAGTAATGGCGGGGGAGTGCGGCAGGCGCTCTGAGAGCGCTGTGTGACCTCATTTCTCCTCAAACCGATAACCTATGCCACAAACATCAAACCGTTCGAGTAACCGCCAAAAGAAAAGCCCGCACAGGCCGTGCGGGCTTAACAGATGAATCTAGAAGCACCAAGCTGGGCAGACGCGATTCGAGTTCGTCGCGCCGTAGTTGTACGACGGATCGCCGTTGCTGTTGACATAGAGGAAGAGCGCAGAGGCGCTCGGATTCAAGGAACGCTCCCACCAAGCGACGCCAACACTCAGGCAATCGTTACCCGAATAATTGTTCGTCACCTTACCCTTGAAGGCCTCGTACTGGGTTCCTTCGTTTCCGATCCAAGAATAACCAGACCAGCCGTTATAAGGGGTCTCGACGATTTCGGAATAACTGAGCATGAACAGCTTGTCCGAGGTCGCCGTCACGGCGGCATTCTTGTCGGTTCCATCAACGTTGTTCGTCAGCTTCCTGACCGGCTTCACCTTGGATTGGAAATCGGAGGGCATCAGGTTCCAGATCTCGCCGGAGTTCATCTTCGCGCGGAGTTCCGACTTCTCCCAGCCACCGGCATTGGTGTTGGTGGCGTTCACGCGAGATTTAATACCCGTCGAGGTGGCGAGGAACGTCAGGCCCGCCTTGCCGCTACCATCGGCCAAGTCATCGTGGTTGATGCCGATAATCTTGTACTCGAGCGTCTGACCATCGGTGAGCTTCATCGAGAACTTCGTCCCTGCATTCATCGCGGCCTCCGCCTTGGCGAAGGCGGACGATGCCTCGCCCTTCGCGGCGATGTCCTCGGCCACGGCCTTCTGCTCTTCGAGGGTCCAGTCCTTCGCGTCCTTGGCGATAGCCGCCTGGACGGTCGCGGAATCGGTACCTGCAGACCCTCCGCCGGATGCGCCTCCCTCGACGCCGCCAACCGTCCCATTGTTCACCGTGTTGCCGACCAGGTTGAACTGGTTGCGGATGGCTCCGGCCACGCCGGGTCCCGCGAACACGATCACCAGGCCGATGACCACGATGATCAGGACGTACTCGATGATTCCTTGGCCTCCGGAGCGGATACCTCTAGGAGATACCCCCCCCGGAGGTTCTGCGCCGCTGCATGCATATGCGACACTCCCTTCGCTCAGGGTGAATAGAAACGAGCTGAGCGTAGGGTTATCGCGGGAATCTGTCTTTGTCTTGCCGCTGCGGCATCTTGACTATTGCCATGCCTTGGGAAGGATTACGCCGGGTACGTTCTTGTTGGAGTCGCTATGCAGTGTATTCGGGCTGATGTTCCAGTCGGAACAATCCAGATGGAGACTCCGGCACTGCTCGGACATTCCCGTTAAGTCATATACAGCACTGAAATCGCACTTGGCACCGAGACCAGTTACGTCCACATCCGCGTCCGGAACGAATCGAAGCGGCATCCCGTTTCAAAACGTATGCGTTTCACCATGAGAGAGGGATCTGTCATGAGCTGGAAACCGAGAAAATGCATTATCGCCTTACTGACTTTGGCGACTCTGACGTGTTTCGCCGCCTTAATCGCCGTCAATATCAAACCGCAACACAATGCTTATCCCTCATCTTTGTCCATTAAAATGGGACAGGATTTCAGCCTCGGTCCATGAAGGAGACTTTCCCATATACATAGATTAAGATAAGACCGTGTATGACCAATATGAACTTGAGCATATTCCGTCCGTATTCATACTGGATGATCAAGGAAACATCATCAGCTTATCCGAAGGAGAGGAAGAACCCCTTGCCTTATTAAAGAAATACGCCAAATACAACGGATATAAAGCGGAAGGAGGCGACATCGAGTAACTATCAAAGGCCAGTTTAAGGAGCCAGCCATGAAGAAATGCCTGCCCTCCATCGTCTCAGCAGCTCTTTGCCACTCCCTTGTCATGACACCATTTGTGCCCGTTGCGGCAGCCTATGCCGACGAGGGATCTCCCGCCGAGAGCAGCGAGATCTACGTCGGAGACAACTACGACGAAAATTACGATATATCCCGTTTTGAGCGTGGGCGCTGCACGGATTCATATTCCAAGGCGTGGTGCGATTCTCACGGATTTGCAAATAACCGCACCGTCCCTCACAAGGTCAAGCTGAACGCGAAGGAGGAGGCTTGCCTGCGCGATCCCTACCTTGCTGGCACCGCTGAAGTTATCGCCGGTCTCGTGACAACCGGTCCTGGCGGCGGCTTGTTTGCAACCGCAATGACATCGTACCGACTTTTCACTTGCATGTTCTGAAAGGCAGTTGCCATGCAGTCGCAAAATCAATCGAGATACTTGACCACAATCGGCTTTGCCCTGCTTGCATTACTCTTTGCTAGCGACCTTTTGCTGAAACCGCCCAAGGAACTCGTTTCGCTTGCCATAGCCATCATTTCCGCCCTTTACTTTACGGCAACCCTATTCGTCGGACTAAAGGAGAGGAAAAAAGGCGCAGTCGTTGCGTCCGCCGTAGCGTGATCACAGCCATTGCCTCATTCTTTATCTGACACATTGGTGATCTAGGGGCGATATCGTAGGAATACGACCGGGGGAGCCGGGACCAGATTGCCCGGTCGGCTCGCGCGGCGGCGCGGCGGTTCGACAGAAAGCTCTCCGGACTTCACGCCGTTTCTGATCGCATTGTAGACAGCCATCTCGTCTTCGCAGTCGGCGAGCACGCGGTGTGCGTCGTCGTTTTGGATGTCCAGTAAATCTCGAAGGTCCTCCATGCACCAGCGTCCGAGATCTGGCCATGCGCGTTGCGCGAGCTGATAAGTGTCGATTGCGATGTTGTGGTTAAAGTCCAGGCCAAAGCCGTCCCAGGCAGAACAGCTTTGTTTCCTTGATTATCACCTTCATCCGGACACTTCCCGCATTCATCCGTGTGTGTACGGATGAATGCGGGGTTCGATACCCCGGCGGCCTAATCGGCAGACCGCCGGGAACTCTCACTCCTCGATAAAAGCCGGCACTCGGTTAGTCCTGCGCATCTTGAAATCGCCGGTCTCGTGGGAGACGTAGAGAATGCCGTCCATCCCATCTCGCGATGCATATGAAAGGTGAACAGAACCGCAATCCGCTCCATCATTGTCGAGAAGATCGAACGAATTCGGGTCGCTCGTTGCGGCCAAACGACCACTCAGACAAGAGCCATCGTCATTACAGATTTGCCATTCCATGTCTTCGCCTGCAAGAATCGCCATAGACGGCCTGGTCGCGCCATCGTTGACATACATCCCGTCTATGCCAAACCCATTTTCAGCGCCATCGATGAACGACTGCTCGGACCTATACCTCGCAAATGATGCACATAGCACCATTGCAAGACAAAGTACAAAGCCAACAATCGCTATCTTTGCATAGCTCTTGCCTATCATGTCATTCACCTCGCTCGTATGTATCGAGGTATTCCTGCTTGAGCGTCTGCGAGGACGACTTGATCTTTTCCACGAGCGTGCCGGCCTCGATGAAGTAGAACGAGTTGGTGAGGTCTGCCAGGTCGTCGAGCAGATGGCTTGAAATGAGCACGCTTCGTCCCCGCGCCACCTCGCTGCGCATCGCGTCGCAGGAGGTTTTCCGCTTTCCCGGATCGAGGCCGTTCAGCGGTTCATCGAGGATAAGGTACGGGCAATCGGTCGATATCGCCATGGCAAGCTTTACCTGCTGCTTCATTCCTGTCGAGAGTTTACGGGTCGGCTTGTCGAGATATGGGGAGATTCCGAGGGAGCTGCAGAGCGAGTCGATGTCGGTGGCCGATTTCCACGCCTCCCTAACGAAAGCAAGGTGCTCGAGGGGTGATAGCGTGGGGTAAAGATCCGTGCCGCCTGAAGAGCTCAGGTAGACGAGTTCTGCAAATTCGGCTGATTGACGTTGGCTGATTCCGTCTGCCGCCAGGCTTCCCGAGCGGATGCGGGTGGGAAATTGGCCCGACAGCGCTTCAAGAAGGGTGGTTTTCCCCGAGCCGTTGGGAGCAACGAGGCCCGCCGCCGTTCCCGGGCTCAGGAAAAGCGACCCGATTGAAAGTATCGTCGTGCTTCCGTATCCCACGCTCGCGTCCAGAAGCTCGAGCCCATGGTGCTTTTTCGCGGGTCCAGGCTGTTTGGGGGAACGTGTCGCAACGGCGCCGACCGCAAAAAAGACCGCGACGTATGCCAGGGCCACGGCAAGCATCGATGCGCTGCCTGAACCGGAGCCAATGAATTCCGTCGGGAAACATCCTACGTAACCCGTTGCCTCGATAGGCGAGAATACGGGCAGTGGCAGGAGCCCGAGCACGGCATTATGCTAGTGCCGAATCGGACAATAACGGGAATGCCGGGGCCGCGACAAGCAGCGCGGAGGTAAGGGGGCCCGCGAGGACGCGCCTCGTTGCGGTCGATAGGACGGCGGAGCAAACGGATATCAAGGTTCCGCCCGCAAGCAGCGCGAGAAGCAGGGCTGTGAAGACGTTTCCCGCGGTCGTGGTGGTAAGCGCGCCGTCATGGAAGAAGGCGATCGGTACCCAATTTGCCCGAAGCGTTAAGGGCCAAGGCGTAAATGCCCCCGGGTGCGAGGCCGGCGAGGAGCATCGCGGTCCCCGCGACGATTATCGAAAACACGATCTGGATAAGGCGCCGGAATTTGGGCACGGGCGCCTTTGCCGCCAGGGTCCCGGGCCTTGTGGCGCCGAGCACGAGTATCGACGAGAGAAGGAAGGGGATGAAGGGAAGGAAAGACGGCGCCGTGGCAATGGCGTAAGGCAGGAAGGAAAGGAATGGCAGGTCGTTTGCGGAGGCCGGGATATCCGTGATGCCGGAGCTGCTCAGGGCACGGCAATATGCGAGCGCTGCGTCATTGGTCTCTCGGTCTCCCACGATGGACCCGGATTGGAAGCCTTCGCCCATGAGCGCGTAGTAGCTCTCGGCAGAATCGAGAAAGGCGGCGTCGGTTTGAGCGGCAAGGGCGGCGTTCGCGTATCTTGCAAGCTCCGCGTCATTTTGCTGCTCTGGAGATAGGTCTGTGCCGCTGGCCTGGGGCGCGCGCGTATTGAATGCGTCGACAAAGCTCTGCATGCCCTGCTTCATAAAGAAGGGGCCGTAAATGGGTGAATTGAACGCAATGGGGACGGAAAAGGCTGCGGCAAGAACGAGCGTACAAATCCATACGGCCTTGTCTCTTAGGATTAGTTTGAGAAGAAGTCGACAGTACATTTAGAAGCACCTACGTTCCTCAAAGAATTGTTAGATTAAAAGTAACAGACCGGATGAAGATACGTGCGACGGGGGCGAGGCGAATGACTGAGCGGTATCTATACGCGGGTTCAACGGTATTATATTGACCACATAGATTATTAACTTGCATTTCTAACAGTTAAGGAGACGGGTGCTTTCCAGCACACTCCTTCGATGATGCCTTCCGCTAGTTGCTATGCTGGTTTCAGCCAACAAAGAATGTGTCCGGGCGCTCAGGTTAACCGTTAGCGTTGGCAACATCACCGTTAGCGTTGGCAACATATGAGATGGGCCAGACCCTTGCCGCGCGCCGATTGCGCGAGAGATGTCGGGCTCCATGTTTATTCCACCTGCTTGTTATCAACCAGCTTCGTTCAACGTCAGACATTCAAGATGTCAGACGTTGAACCTGCGCCAAAGACGCAGCTGGGGCTACTAGATGCCTACAATCGCTCGCGAAGCTCGCCTGTTCGTGCGTGAATGTCTGACAGCTCCGTCAGACATTGTCGGACATTTGATTGTTCGACAAATGCGCACGTGGTCGCGTTCGCAAAGATTACTGAACGGTCGATGGGTGCGTTGAGACCGGAGCAAACGGCGGATGCCAGAAAAATGGCCTCACAGAATCGCACCCATGGTTGATAAAATTGACCGCCCGGGCGCAAATACCCGGGCGGTCAATTCATCCCTCGTTCGCGATCCTGTGGGGTTTGGGGCTTTGACATGTTGTTGACGGATGGATCAGCCGTACAGCTTGATCTCCCGGGGTTCCATGCGGTCGTCCCCCAATAAGACGTCCCTGATGTAGCTCTGCGGCAGGAACTCGACGGGCAGCACTGGGTCGTCGACGTAGCCGGGCACGGGGAGTAGGCGTGGCCTTTGGACATAGCGTGGCCGCCTGCCGGCGGTCGGACTGCCACTTCAGCCAAAAGCTCAGGCGCGCGCATTAAAATAATGGATATATCGCTTGATGGGCTTTTGACCAAGCATGAACATCGCAGGTAAATCCGTGTACTAATTTTTGGTACACGGATTTACCTGCGGTTTGTTGAAAGCTCTGACATGCGCTGTAGACTTCATTAAAATCGATTGCCGATCAAGTCTTCCTATATATGCGAGCCCCAAGAAACTGCGCTGTGAACCTGAGTCCTCTATCGATCGGCCCGGTGCACCGGGCCGCTGTCCTCGAGCCGGCAACAGCTTGCCGGTCTCAAAACGTATACTTGATTTAAGGCGGAGTGGAATGTGGGCGCGCAAGGAGATGCGGAATCGATGAGAGCCTCAAAAAAATTACTGCAGTGTTATCATCTTTCATCCTCTCTATTCTTCCATTTCTGATTCTATGGGCGGCTTGGTCAGTCCTCCCTGATACAATTCCCGCTCATTGGAGTGGGGGTGTGGTTGATCGATGGGGTAATAAGCTTGAATTGCTGGTTGTTCCGCTGTTTTCTCTGATTGGCTCTATTGCAATTTCTGTGTACCTTATTGTTTCCACGCGGCGAAGAGAGTTCGCGGATTTCTCTGTTCGAATGCGACGGGACTTTGTTGCGTGCTATATTTCTAGTCTTCTTTTATCGACAACCTGCTCAGTGATAATTGCCGTTTGGGTTCAGTTGATTCTTACGCAAAACACTGCGGTTGATGGGGGGCTTGGACTATCGATCCTGTATTCCCTTCCCGGGCTATATGTGATCTTGTGCGCTTTGCCGCCTTTTTATGCGAGCGGCGAGAGCAAAAAGGCAGAGCGCCTGATAACAGTTCTTATTGGCGGCGCGGAGATTGTTCTTTGTGGAATAGTGCTTGAAGGTTCGGCTGCCTCTTATGCGATGATTGGACTGATGATTCTGTTTTGTGCGTTTGAGATTGTGTCACAGGTAAGGGATAGCCGGTCCTTATGAGTTGAATTACGCGCGTGCGGATATAAAGGGTGGCATGTTAAATTTGTTGAAAACTCTGACATGCGCTGCCGACTTCATTAAAATCGATTGCCAATCAAGTCTTCCTATATATGCGAGCCCTGAGAAGCTGCGCTGTGAACCTGAGACCGCTATCGATCGGCCCGGTGCACCGGGCCGCTGTCCTCGAGCCGGCATCAGCTTGCCGGTCTCAAAACGTATGCCGTCCGGTACGACCAACAGCCGAGTCTTGCGCCCAGTTCGAGCAGCGCCAGAACCCCGTGCCGGAACCCACGCAGCCGATGGCAGGGGAATTCAGCCGCGGCCATCGAGGAGCCGACCCAGGGACGGCGCCCCCAGTCCTCGAAAGATTTCCACCGCCCCCTACAGGCCTGGATTGATTTAACAGTTGATTTAATCCGGCTGAACAAGCCGAGCATGGGCCGGTTGACAAAATGTAAGGTAAAAAAGCAGATACGACCGAACGCCGGTGCGGGGTTCGGGTGATGTGATAGAAAGTAATACACGTATTACATCTAACCGGGAGGTGCATCATGCAACCGCCACCGCAGCCCTGAGAACCCCCGAGGACCTCGCGAACAGGTACGACCGCCTGACGAAGTCGACGGGCCGCACGAAAACCTTCTACATGACGGAGGCGCTTGCCGCAGAGATAGGCAGGCTCGAATACGAGTACGGCTCATGAATTATCCGGGAAGCGTTTGGTTGCGAGGTATGCCAGTGTGAGGGCCTGATTCGTCAGATCCCGCACAGGGGGGCCGCAATGGTGGCCACCGCGCCGCCCGAGGGGCTGTT
>ENA-OQEN01000513-OQEN01000513.1-human-gut-metagenome-genome-assembly--contig:-NODE-513-length-16898-cov-2.019736_pt1 | contig 16898 bp, 26 predicted proteins | sample MGYA00242791_ERZ504627 | MGnify/ENA primary metagenome ERZ504627 (study PRJEB26092, sample SAMD00036316) | human gut metagenome | host: Homo sapiens | study: EMG produced TPA metagenomics assembly of... | reverse complement strand
CATCTTCCTCCGCAATTCCTCCGGCACGCCTAGCGTGTGATGGAGGAAATGGCGGATCATTCTGTGCCTGCGCAGCACCTGCGCGGCCCGCGTTTCGCCCTCCGGTGTGAGGCGATCGTGCCATAGAATTCATGCTCCAGCAGCCCGGCCTCTTTGAGCGCGCCGACCGCGCGGTTGACGCTGGCTTAGATACCTTCAGCGACGATGCAATATCCGTCACGCGTACCTCGCCGCCCTTTCGGTGCAGAATGAAAATCATCTCAAGATAATCTTCCAACGAGGCAGAAATATCATCCATTGCCGTGCTCCTTTCCACACTCCTGCGGGCACTCTCCGCAGCAAGCGCAACCGGCTCCAGAACAGCCTGTGCAGCCGGAGCACCCAGAACAGCCGCAGCCGCCCTTTCCATGTGCCTGGCGCACTTTTTGATATAGCATCACGCCCACAGCGCAGGCGGCCAACACCGCAATCAGCACATCGGCGATCCATCCCAATCGGAACACACCCTCACCTTTTTAAAATACCAGCATCAACAGCCGGCCAAGCTGATACACCACAAACGTGACCAGATAGGCGACCACCGCTTGAAAACCCAAGGCAAACACTGTCCACTTGCCGGAATTCATCTCGCGGCGGATTGTCGTCACAGCGGCGATGCAGGGGATGAACAGAAGCGCAAAGGTCATAAACGCATATGCGCCGCCGGGGAATAAACCGCCTGCAAAGCAGCCGTCAACCCGGCTCCGCTCGCCCCGTAAAGGATGCCGAGGGAGCTTACCACCTGCTCGCGCGCGATCAGGCCGCTTAAAAGGGAGACGCTGGAGCGCCAATCCCCAAAGCCCAGCGGCTGAAACACAGGCGCAATTGCCGTGCCGATCACGCCGAGGATGCTTTGCGAACTATCCTGCACATGGTGAAAAGAGAAATCAAAATATTGCAGCGCCCACACAACAACGCTCGCGCCAAGCAGCACAGTGCCCGCCTTTGTCAAAAAATCCTTAAGCTTTTCCCACACATGCATGGTGAGCGTTTTGGCGGTGGGCAACCGGTAAGGCGGCAGTTCCATTACAAAAGGGGCGTGCCCACCTTTGAGAACGGTTTTTTGCAGAAGGAATGCACACAAAATCGCCACCACCAGGCCGAGCAAATAGATCGAGCATACGGCAAGCCCGCTCGACGCGCTGAAAAACGCCGCAATAAATAACGAATAGATCGGCATTTTGGCACTACACGACATAAAAGGAATGAGCATGATCGTCAGGCGGCGGTCCTTTTCATTCTCCAGCGTGCGCGAGCTCATCACAGCGGGCACGGAGCACCCAAACCCCATCAGCATTGGAACAAATGATTTGCCGGAAAGGCCGATCACATGCAGCGCACGATCCATAATAAAGGCCGCGCGCGCCATATAGCCGCTATCCTCCAAAATGGAGAGGAAGAAAAACAGCAGCAATATCTGCGGCAAAAAGGCAAGCACCGCACCCAGGCCAGCGATGACGCCGTCACAGACAAGGCCCGTGGCCCAATCCGCAGCGCCAATTCCGGTGAGCAGGCCGCGCACTGCCTGCGCCAGTGTTCCATTAATCAAATCGCCGACGAGATCGCTCAGCCGAGGGCCGAGCGCGCCAAAGGTGATATAGAACACAGCCCCCATGATCGCGAAGAACAGCGGGATCGCAAGGTATTTATTGGTGACAATTTTATCCACCCGGTCAGATACTGTCAAGTGCCCATCCTCATGGCCTTTTTTGACGGCCTTCTGGGTAACGGAGCAGATAAACTTATATTTTTGATCCGCAATCACCATCTCACGGTCGATATGGTCCGTTTCCAGCTCACGCACGATTGATTCCAAGCAGCTGAGCTGTGTATCGCTCAAATCCAGCTTTTCGAGCGTGGGCGCATCCCCTTCAATGAGCTTCACGGCTGACCAGCGCAGGGGAAGATCGTGCTTTTTACAATTCTCCCGAATCAAATCTTCAATCAGCTGCACCGCCTGGCGCACCGCGCCGGTATAGAGATCGGGCGGCTGGCCTAAATTGCAGTGGCGGTCCAGATGCGTATTGCTCGTTGCGTGAATTACTTCGTGCTCCGCCGTATGAATCAGCTATGTACCCCGGTGCCCCGGCTGGCGGAAATCGGAACGACCGTAATGCCCAGCAGCGCGCTGAGCAGAGGGTAGTCGATCGTGTCGCCGCGCTTCTCCAGCATATCCACCATATTTAACGCGATCACCATCGGGCGGCCAAGCTCCGCGATCTGAAGGGAAAGGTAGAGGTTGCGCTCCAGATTCGTCGCGTCTACAATATCAATAATCAAATCCGGTTTCTCATCAATCAGATAATTCCGGGTGACAATCTCCTCCATGGAATAGGGGGAGAGGGAATAAATCCCGGGGAGGTCAACAATCGAGCGTCCGCTTCGCTGCCAATGACCTTGCCCTCCTTTTTTTCAACCGTAACACCGGGCCAATTGCCGACATATTGATTGCTGCCTGTCACCGCATTAAAAAGCGTCGTTTTCCCGCAGTTGGGATTCCCCGCGAGCGCATAGCGATAGCTCATCCTTCAAACCATCCTTTTTGCAAAAATCACTCTGAAACCTCAACCCGGATATTTTGCGCTTCCGACTTGCGGATGCTCAACTCATACCCTCTCACATTAATTTCAATTGGATCCCCCATCGGGGCTGTTTTCCGCATGACGATCACGCGCCGGGCGTGATCCCCATATCAATAATGTGGCGGCGCACCGCACCCGTGCTGCCAAGCCCTGTCACAACGCCTTTTTCCCCAGGGCGAAGCCGGTCAACTGTTTTCAGCATCAAACACCGATCCCTTCACACTCATTTGGATATTTTGCCTGTTTACAGCGCCATAAGGCGTGAAAGGGCAAACTGCTGCTCCTCATTCAAAAGGCCCGCCTCCCTACAGAGGAAACCTGATTTCGAAATTGTTAGCCACGGCTAAATTATAATATAGCGGAACCCTCTTTGTCAATTTATTTTATACTTTGGAGCAAAATAAAAGGTTCTAATAATTGGACAATCTGCAAAAATGCGTTGAAAAGTGTGTTCTAATCTGCGTTTACAGGTTCCGCTTTTGAAAACGCGGTTGACGGAAATACGATTTCGTATTATTATATGAACGTTAGATTGTGTTTATGGATTGCTGTTTTTGTGCAATTTGTTTGTTTTCATCAGAGATGAGGAGTGTGCGCCTTGAAGGGAATCATTTTAGCTGGAGGATCCGGCACCCGGCTTTACCCTTTGACAATGGTCACCAGTAAGCAGCTGCTTCCGGTCTATGATAAGCCAATGATTTATTATCCGCTGTCGATCCTGATGCTCGCTGGTATTCGGGAAATTCTGATTATTTCTACACCTGAGGATACGCCGAAATTTGAAGCGCTTATGGGCACGGGGAAGCAATTCGGCCTTAAGCTTTCCTACGCTGTGCAGGACAAGCCGAACGGCCTTGCGCAGGCTTTTGTCATCGGAGAAGATTTTATTGGAGACGATAGCGTTGCCATGATCCTTGGAGATAATATTTTTTATGGCAACGGTCTAGGCCATTTGCTTCGCCAAGCGCCATCAATCCGGGGCGTGCCACGATTTTCGGCTACTATGTGGATGATCCAAGCGCTCGGCGTGGTGGAATTTAACGCAAAAGGTGAGCCGACCTCTATTGAGGAAAAACCGAAGGAGCCAAAATCAAACTATGCTGTGACCGGGCTTTACTTTTATGATAACCGCGTTGTGGAATTTGCGAAGGCGCTTCAGCCAGCGCCCGCGGAGAATATGAGATTACGGATATTAATCGCAAATACCTGGAGCTGGGCGACCTTGACGTCCGCTTCCTTGGCCGCGGCTTTGCCTGGCTGGATACAGGCACGGTGGACGCCCTGATGGATGCCGCCCACTTCATCCGCACGGTTGAAAAGCTGCAAGGGATCAAAATTTGTTCCCCAGAGGAGATCGCCTATAACAAACGATGGATCACCAAAAGGCGCTGATCTCATCTGCTGAGAAATATGGGAAATCAACCTATGGGCAGCACCTGCGCCGAGTGGCGGAGGGCAAAATCCTGTATGAAAATGCGCCGGGCAAACGTGCGCGCCGCTGGGGCTCAGATGACGACGACCCGATGATTCATGCTCTTGATTGAGCCATCGTTTATTTTCAGCGAAGTATTTTTATGAAAGACGGGGCTATGTATGAACGTCATACAAACCAAAATTGAAGGCGCTTTTTTGATTGAGCCGACGTATTCGGAGACAATCGGGGTTGGTTTATGGAATCCTATTCCTATGAAAAATACGCTGCCTGCGGCATTCAGGTTCGTTTTGTGCAGGACAACCGTTCCCGCACTCAGCACAAGGGCACCATCCGCGGGCTGCACTGTCAGACAAACCCAAAAGCGCAGAGCAAACTGCTAACGTGTACGCGCGGCGCGTTGCTGGATGTTGCCGTTGATATTCGACACGGCTCCCCTTCCTACCTGAAGTGGATCGGCGTCGAACTGACAGAGGAAAATAAAAAGCAAATTTTTATCCCAAAAGGCTGTCTGCACGGCTTTTTGACCTTGACCGATGATGTAGAGGTGGAATACAAGGTGGATGAGTATTACGCGCCGGAAAATGACCGGAGCATCCGCTTTGACGATCCGGCGCTCGGCGTCCTTTGGGGGCTGCAACATCCGATACTATCTGCCAAAGATCAAAACGCTCCTTTGCTGGCCGAGAGTGATGTGCGTTTTATTTATTCCACTGTAAAGCCCTTTTCAAACAGAATGCATGCGATGGAGCAGCGTTTTCGCCGCTCCTTTTCTCCTATTTTTGGATGGGTTAAATTGTCATTTTTTGAATAAATGCTATTAAAAATGGGCAACAAAAGCCCGTAAAATGCTAGAATTGCGATTTGCTTTTGTTGTTTTTTCCCCGCGCACCACCCAGAAGGCGCGGGAAAAACCGGAATGGACCGCAAGGCGGCTGCCGCCCTGCGGGCACAGGTTCCTAATCGACATATTTTAAACAATAGGAAGGACTATTTTCTATGAAGATTTTGGTAACCGGTTCCAACGGCCAGTTAGGTTACGACGTGCTCAAAGAACTCCACCGGCGTAAAATCCCCTGCCGCGGGATTGATCGAGAGGAGTGCGATATCACGAATATGCCGCAGGTCATGCATTGGGTCGAAACCTACCAGCCAGACGCTGTGATCCACTGCGCGGCCTATACCAACGTCAACCGTGCTGAAACGGAGCAGACGCTTTGCATGGATATCAATTACCGAGCAGCGCAAACATTGCCGCGGCGGCCAATAAAACGGGCGCAAAGCTTATTTATATCAGCACGGATTATGTGTTTGGCGCCTCCGGAGAGCAGCCGCTCGGCATCTATGAAGCCAAAAATCCACTGAACACCTATGGGGAAACAAAATTGAGCGGCGAAAACAGCACGCGAATCCTATGCCCACGCTCTTTTATCGTGCGCACCTCATGGGTATTCGGCATCAACGGCTCTAACTTTGTAAAAACGATGCTTCGGCTTGGCCGGGAAAAAGAAGAGATTTCCGTGGTAAGCGATCAGATAGGCTCCCCCACCTACACGGCAGACCTTGCCCCCCTGCTGTGCGATATGGCGATGACAGAGCGCTTCGGCACCTATCACGCCACCAACGAGGGCTATTGCAGCTGGTATGAATTTGCAAGAGAAATTATGCGTCTGGGGCACCTGCCTGCAAAAATCCACCCAGTTGCCACGGCGGATTATCCCAGCCCGGCTGCCCGTCCGCTAAATTCACGCCTTTCTAAAGAGAGCCTGGATGAAGCAGGTTTTCCGAGACTGCCACATTGGAAGGATGCTTTGCAGCGGTATCTATCCGAACTGGCAATTGCAGAAGAGGAAGGGGTTCTCAAGGCCTTTTAAGCGATCCACCTAGATGCTCTATACCATCGAAAGATAGCAGCTTTATGCAGGATAAAAAATTAAAAAGGCGCTGTTGCAAAGCATTGTGCAACAGCGCCTTTTTATTTTTAAATCATTTTAGTCAATGACAGAATTCTGCTCTTCCTCTGCCCTGTCATCTTTCATCCCGATGCGCATTCGGTAGCAGAAATCCATGCGGAAAATTTCATCCTCAAAAATCTCATGCACTTTTTTCTCAAAACGGGACACGCAAAGCTTGACGATCTCCGGCTCCATGCGCAGCATGGTTTGCAGGCTCCCCTGGCTGAGCGCAAGTTGATGAAACGGCGTGCGTCACACTCCTCCGTATTCGAAAAAACAATCTCACGGGTGTAGCCAAAAAATCCGCTTTCTTGAATACGGGATAAATGCTCGCTTTTCTCCCAACGTAAAAAGCTATCTGCATAATCCTTGGTAGCGCTCGCAAGCTCCTGAATCCTGCGTTGCAGGTCGTTATAAGCTTCCTCTGCCCTGCGGTCGCACACAGGCGGCCAGTCGCAGTCGTAGGTGGCAAAAATACCGCCGGGCTTTAAAATGCGATTTACCTCCTGCAACGTTTCCTCCGGCTCCATCCAGTGAAAAGACTGGGAGCAGGTCACCAAATCAGCGCATTCCGGCGCAAGGCCCGTTTCATGGGCAAAGGCATTGACAAAGCGGATATTTTGCTTCGGCACACGATGCTCCTGCGCATAAGCATCATATCCGGGCTTGGTTCCACGCCGATTACCTCAGCCGCGGCGGTTCCCCACAGGCGGGTGGAAAGCCCCGTTCCACAGCCCAGGTCTACGACCGTTTGCGGAAAATACCCCAAATAGTTAATCAGGCAGTCCACGACAAAGCGCGGGCCGCGCGGTCGCGCCATGTGGTAGACATCCGCATAGCCCATAAAGCGCTCTGCGTTTTTTGAAACATCCATCATTTGTAAGACCCCTTTACATCCTCTTTTTCATTCCAAATAATATTGCAACAGCGCGAATCATACAAAAAACACATTTTCAGCATGCATTGTAACGGGATGCACGCTTGGCCTTCTATATGAATCCTTTGCTGTGTTGGGCAACTTTCCAGGCTGTTGGACACCGATTTTTTACAAATAATAGCTGTCATTCCGTGGTATCTTCCACAAACGGTCAAACAAGGCATATCAGATACACAATTTATGAATCATCTATGGGGATATTATAGTCTAAGAACCCCCTACACGCAAGAGCATCTACAAAATCTTTCTCGCCGGAAACGACGCTCTATAAAGCGAGGCTTCTTTATACGAATTTCACGGAGCGGAGGCCTTCTTAACTACTTCTTAATGCGAAATATGCTATCATAATGCAAAAGTAAGGAAAGTAGGGATCGCCGTGTAGTAAACTCCTCCAGCAAAACATTCCATTCAAAAACAAAACTGATTCAAACCACAAAGAGGTTATCCAGTATGAAAATGAAGGAATACGGTTCTGAAAATCATCCCACTATTTTGCTCCTATGTAAAAAGGAGCCTAAAAATGAAGGATGGAATTCTCTGATTCACGCACTTGAGGAACAATATCATATTCTTCTTCCCTCTCTAAACGATACATACCAGATGCAAACCCAATATGCCAAAGCACTGCATGATATCACACAATACGTTAGCACCCATTACGCAGGGCGAATTTATGCCGTTTATGGGTTATCCGACAGTTGCGGACTTCTGCTGGCAATGCTCCGGCAAGGTAAAATACACTCTAGCAAAACGATCATAGAATCGGATGGATGTCCACCCGGATACTTTGCCTTTTCCCTTCTTCCCCCTAAGTCTTATTCAGAAAGGAGCTTTGACTTGCGATGAAAAAAACGGTTTTTGCCGGCTCGGCCACCGCTCTTGTCACTCCCATGAAAGAAGATCTGTCTATTGATTTTGACCTGTTCGGCACGCTGATTCAGGAGCAAATACGCCACGGCACGGATGCGCTTGTCGTTGCCGGAACCACTGGTGAAAGTGCAACTCTTACGGATGAAGAGCATATTGAGCTGATCCGATTTGCGGTCAAGGTGCCAAGGGCCGCGTTCCGGTCATCGCGGGTGCGGGCAGCAATAGCACAGCCCACGCCCTCCTGCTCACCAAAGCGGCGGAAAAAGCGGGAGCGGATGCGTTGTTGCATGTTACTCCATATTACAATAAAACTTCTCAACGCGGGCTGATCGCACATTTTTCTGCCTGCGCTGCTGCAACAACGCTCCCGATCATCCTATATAACGTCCCTTCACGAACAGGTGTCAATATTCTACCTGAAACCTATGAAAAGCTAGCGCAGCTCGACAACATCGTTGCCACGAAAGAAGCTAGCGGAAATTTTTCACAAATGGCCAAAATTGCTCCGTCTGTGGCGACAGTCTCGCAATCTATTCCGGCAACGACGATCAGATTACATCGGCGCTCGCATTGGGCGCGAAGGGCGTTATTTCAGTGCTTGCAAATCTTGTGCCGGGAGAGGTTCACAGCCTCTGCCAAGCCTTCTTCGACGGCAACGCCGCACTGAGCGATTCCATGCAGCTAAAGTATTTGGAGCTAATCGAGCGCCTCTTCAGCGATGTAAACCCTATCCCCGTGAAACAGGCACTCTGCTATATGGGAATCCCGGTTGGTAGATGTCGCCTGCCTCTCTGCGAAATGGACGATATCGCCGCGGAGCGGCTGCTCGCTACCCTGCAAAAATATGAGCTATGCAATTCAGATGAAACGCACCGGGCAGGGAGCGTGACTGTACATCATCTCCCAGTTGGCCTTCTCTGGAACATGATCGCCCTTTAACCCCTCTGTACGCCCTGTGTTTCACCGCCATGCGGTAGCTGAAACTTCTTCTGCGGGACGCCCTGTTCCCTTTTTTAATCAGGCTGCAAGGCTTCTTTTCGCTCAGCCTCAATTTGGTGCGCCAAAGCTTGCGTCGGCTCCAAGTAAGTCTCCGATCCAGAATTATCAATCACGATAAGCTCTGGTATGCTCTCCGGAGGGTTAAAATTCCGGCTGCGACATAGTCCTCCCAATGTGCCAGTTTCCAAGTATCCCGCTCGGAGGCGCGCATCTGCATCCGTTTTCGGCAAACCTCCAGATCCGTATGCACCCAAACCACCTGAAGCCGGGCGCCCATCTCTGCCAGCCTTCGACGCATCTCCTCCAGCCATACAGGATTGCGCACCTCACGGGTAAAGGGCGCATTAACGAGCACGCAGTGGTTGAATTCCAGCGCCTCAAAGGCGATCTGGAGGATTGCGTCATATTCATAATTGCGTATATTCTGCTCAAAAAAGGCAGAGCTGCGATCAAACGGCTCGCCAGCGGCCTGAAAAATCCGGCGGGATAAAACAATGACGCTATCCTTATCAAGGTAAACACAGTTTTGCAGCATACTGGCTAACTGCTTGGCAATAAAGGTTTTTCCGCTGGCGGGTGGCGAGGTCACTAAAAGAAATGTTTTCATTGTACACGCCCTTTCGTATCCAACGCGGTATGAACTTAGTATACGACGCCAGGCGCAAATCAAACCAACGCTATGGAAAAAAGTACCCGCCGGCTCAAGCATGCCGCGGGTGCCATTTTATTTTTTATTACGAAGCAAAGCCAATCGGTCCCATAGGATCAAAGAGATGTAACCAGCTTGCCGCACACACTTGGCCGGCGGCTATTTTTTATTACGAAGCGCAGCGAGTAACAAAACAGGGCCTGCCTTCATTGCGGGGATCTAAGAGATGCATAACGCCTATGAGAGCGCGCAACTACCGGCTATTTTTTATTACGAAGCAAAGCGAGTAACAAAGCAAAGCCTGCCGTAACCACATAGATCATAGAGATACACATTGCCTACGAGAACAGGCGGCTCCTTACTATTTTTATAACATCTATGGATGCATCGCACGGTATTTTTTCTGCGTGGCGATCCCTCCCCGGATATGGCGCTGAGCTTTGTTAACATCGAGCACCTCCCGCACCTCCTGATAGAGCTGCGGATTCACCCGGCGCAGGCGTTCTGACACATCCATATGTACGGTAGATTTACTGATTCCGAACTCCTTTGCCGCCGCCCGTACCGTCGCCTTGTGCGCAATGATATATTCGCCGAGTTCTACGGCTCTTTCTTCCACGATACCTTTCAAGATGAGCCCTCCGTTTTCCGTTAAAGTGAAACCTGCCTTTCTATTTCCCTCAATCTATATGCGCATACTGGGCGGATTATGTTTTCCCAAAGCGCAATTGACACCGCCCGGAAAAGGTGCTACATTGAAACAAACTCCTGATAGGAAAGGAGGCTCAGCCTTTTTTATGAAACAAGCGGAAAGCGCCCGTGCTGAATGGCTGCGGGCGATGCACAAAATTGCGTTTCCTGTGCTTTCAGCAGCAGCGGAAAACCGCCTGCATGATACCCTCCCGCTGGATAGGAAGGAGAAACAGCGCGGCGTGGCCTATCTGGAAGCCGTGGGCCGGACGATGATTGGCATTGCGCCCTGGCTGGAGCTCTCCCTCCCTCGCAGCACATCAGAGGAAGAGCGCGCTTTGCAGAAGCAATACCGGGCTTTCGCCCGCAAAGCGCTCGCCAACATCTGTAATCCTTGCGCAGCGGATTACTGCGTATGGAATCAAACCGGCGCCCTTCTCTCGCCTGACCAGCCGCTCGTCGATGCAGCGTTTCTAGCAAGCGCCCTGCTGAAAGCGCCCACTCAACTGTTTACGATCCAACCGCCGGAGGTACGCGGGAAGCTGCTCGCCGCCTTTGAACAGGCACGCCTAATGCGCCCCGTGCGCAATAACTGGCTGCTCTTTGCCGCGACGATTGAGGCGATGCGCTATCGCTTCACTGGAATCGGCGACGGTATGCGCATTGAATACGCGCTAAGCAAGCATTTTGAATGGTATAAAGGGGACGGTGCTTATGGCGATGGGGACGCATTCCACTGGGATTATTACAACAGCTTTGTCATTCAGCCGATGCTCGAGGAGGTTTCCCGCACCGCAGAGCCGCTCATTGCGGATAAGCGCTACCGTGCGCAGTTTGTAAAAAGCCTGATGCGCTATTGTGAATTGCTTGAGCGAATGATTTCACCGGACGGCTCCTATCCCTGCATGGGCCGTTCCATCGTTTACCGTACGGGGGCATTCCACGCGCTCGCCCACGCGGCGCTGAGCGGGCACCTGCCCCTTCTCTCCCGCCCGGGCAGGTGCGCCGAGCTCTCAGCCTCGCGCTACGAAAAATGTTTTTTTCTCAGGAATTATTCGATCCAAGCGGCTTTCTGCAAAAGGGGCTTTCCGGCCTCCAGCCGGGGCTGGCGGAATCTTATATCAACACCGGCAGCTTTATCTTTGCTCTACCATCTTTCTCCCGCTCGGCCTTTCGCCGGATGACGCCTTCTGGACGGATGCAGAACAGCCCACAACTTGGGAAAAAGCCTGGTCAGGTGCAAACCTTCCCGGCGACCACGCAATTGGATAGGCAACGGCATAAAAAGGGGCGAAATTTCCGGTTTATTGAGAAAAGACGATGACTTTTTTATCAGTTTCGTGTATAATACAAACATCTATATTTTGAGCAGAGGGAGTCGATTCGAATGGCGATCATTCGCAAAGAAGCATATTTCAACTCTTCCACCGGTAAAAATAAAATCCACTGCATGATCTGGCAAGACGATGCGGTGAAGCCCATCGCGCTATTTCAAATTGCGCATGGTATGTCTGAGCATATTGAGCGATACGACGATTTTGCCTGTTTCCTCGCTGGGCATGGCTTTATCGTGTGCGGCAATGACCACCTGGGGCACGGAAAATCTGTCAACTCCTTGGATGATCTCGGGTATATGGACGATAAAACGGCCATATCCGCATGGTTGATGATATGCATATCCTGCATCACATCATGCACAACGCGCTACCCTGACCTACCCTATTTTCTCTTTGGCCACAGCATGGTTCCTTCCTTTCCCGCTCCTACGCCGCACACTTCGGCAAGGAGCTGCAGGTGCAATCTTCTGTGGTACGGGCGAGCTTCCCGCCTCCCTGGAGGGTGTGTATCTGCCTTCGACAAGGTGTAGATAAAATTGGCCCGCATGCCAATGCGGATCTGCTCTTCAAAATTGGCAACGGCGTGTTCAATGCGCAGTTTAAAAACCCACGCACCAATGTTGACTGGATCAGCACAAGCGAGGAAAATCTCGACCGCTATCTCGATGATCCGCTCTGTGGATTTAACTTCAAGCTCGGCGGCACACGCGATGTAGTGCGTATTTTAATGGAGGTCAGCCGCAAGGATTGGGCGCAGAAGGTGCCTCAGGATCTGCCCATTATGCTGATCTCCGGCGCGAAAGATTCCGTTGGCTTCAACGGCAGAGGCGTTTTGGCTGTGTCGGATAATCTGGAGCTTGCAGGCAATGAGCCGACGGTGATCCTCTACCCGAACGACCGGCACGAAATCCTCAACGAAAATGACCACGAAAAGATTTATAACGATATCATGAAGTGGCTAGACGGTGTATTGGCGGCGAGGGAAGAGCAGAAAGCCTGAGAAATAAAACAATAGAATATGAAAAAAATGGACGTATGCAAATGAATCTCAAAATGCATACGTCCGTTTTCTAAATTTGCTCAGTGCGAATCGGAATCAAACATCAACATATAGGGAGGTTCGCACCAAAATCAAAAGGGAATATTGGAATAAATATCCCAAATGAGAGAATTTACATCGAGTTCTCTTGCTTTTTTCTGTAAAATATGTTGTAATAGAGATGCTTAAGAGACGAAAAAATGGTTTCTTTTGCTGTCTCCGCCCACACGGGCGGAGTGGATTGAAATATAGGCCAGTTTGCGCTTGGTGATACGGCCTTCCAGTCTCCGCCCACACGGGCGGAGTGGATTGAAATTGTGTGTGAATCAATTGCATCGTAGGACGAAGCGTCTCCGCCCACACGGGCGGAGTGGATTGAAATCGCAATTGATGCCGAAGATAGTGGAGATGGTTGGTGTCTCCGCCCACACGGCGGAGTGGATTGAAATTTTGAGGTAACAATCAAGTAATAGAAGGAGCGCGCGTGTCTCCGCCCACACGGGCGGAGTGGATTGAAATCGGATGCTCGGTCTTGCAAAGCGTTTTTGCTAAGTGTCTCCGCCCACACGGGCGGAGTGGATTGAAATAGGCATGTGCTATAGATCGACCGATATTCCGGCGTGTCTCCGCCCACACGGGCGGAGTGGATTGAAATGGGAGCTGGTGACGCAAGAAAACGTCCTGACGATGTCTCCGTCCACACGGGCGGAGTGGATTGAAATGAGGGCTACGGCTAGGACAATCCCGGCGCAAAATCTCCACCTTCACAAATGGCTCCTCCAAAGTTTTGGAGGAGCCATTCCTTGAAAGCTGACAGGTAGACGTCATATTTTCTATGCTATCCTTTTTCAAGAAGAAGGTTTCTCATCGGAAACAAAGCGCCACGGATTGCAGATAAAATCCGTTTGTAACTGGGAGAACCTATTTACGAGTCGGTGCTCCGCACAAATGGAATGTTAAAAGCGCCTTCTTCTTCCGCCAGCCGGAATTCGTCACAGAAGAGGTATTCCACTGGACCGTCGCGGAATGCGGGAGCAAAAAGCCTGAAGTCGATGTATCCGGCGTGCGTTTTGAAACGCTGCGAGAGGGGCTGTGCGTCCAGATAATGCATGTGGGGCCTTATTCCGAAGAGCCTGCGTCTCTTGAGAAAATGCATACATTCCTGCGTGAAAACGGCTGTTCACTTTTAAACGACGAGACACACCGGCACCATGAAATCTATCTGTCCGACCCGCGGCGGACAGCGCCGGAGCGCTTAAAAACCGTGCTGCGGCTGCCCGTCACAAAATAAAATCGACTGCAATCAAAAAATGTGGTATCATACCCTTGTTTCGTGGTATGATACCATTTTTCAACCGATGGATGGGCAAAGGAAGTGCAAAATGGAAGTTTGGGATCTTTACACGGAAGGCCGGATTAAAACAGGAGAAACGCATCTTCGCGGAACAGCGCTCCCAAAAAATCGCTTTCATCTGGTGGTGCATGTATGGATTGTGAATGCGAAAGGAGAATATCTGATTTCGCAGCGCGCCGCAAGCAGGCCCTCCTACCCGCTGATGTGGGAATGTGTCGGCGGCTCCGTGTTGCGAGGAGAATCCAGTGTGGACGGCGCTGTGCGGGAGGTCAAGGAAGAGGTCGGTATTGATTTATCTCCTGCGGCCGGGATTTTGGTGGATTCTGAGGTGCGAAAAATTGTAAACGGCACAGTATTCAATGATATTAAAGACGTTTGGCTCTTCCCTTACGACGGGGGGATTTTGCCGGAAAACGCAACGACCGAGAGGTGGCAGATGCAAAATGGATGACAAAAAGCGAAATAAAAGAATACTACCGCTCCGGCAAGCTGGTGCCTACATTGGCTTATTTTTTTGAACGATTTTAATAGAGAGGAACGCCATACAAAATGGAACGATATACGATACGCAACGAAGAGGCATCATCCATCCCCTTGATTGCCGATCCCTATCTGCACCCCGCGGAAAATGGCTATGCCGGATTAGCGGCAGAGCGGCTTGCAAAGCTGGAAATACTGTATGAACAACTCACTGCCCAGCAGGAGACGCTCGCCAAAGAGCTCGAAGCACTCCGCCTTGCCGGAAAAATCCGCACGACAAAATTCCAGCAGCTCATGGCCAAAAAGCTCACGGATAAAAACATCATTATCCTGCTGGACACCTATGTTTTTGACTCCTCTGTGGAGGAAAAATAACCGGCTGGAAACCGCCAGACTATTTTAGAGGAACCGCTATGATGTTCATCAAACGATAAGTGGAAAGAAAGGACGATTCATCCATGAAAAAAGCAATCAAAACCGCCCTCGCGATCACCTGCGTGGGCTCGCTGCTCACCTGCGCCCTAGCGGGCTGCACCACCACAAAAAGCTATAAAGCTACGGTGGAGGGCAGCGGCTTGTTTGCAAACGACGTATCTACCGCAATGCCGCAAACGGCCTTTCATGATCTTGTATTAGAGCACTTCAGCTCCCCCTCCCCGCTGGAAAAAACGCAAAGAAGGCGCTGTTGCTCTTCATGGATGGATGCCGTGCGGATGCGTTGCCTCTATTCGCTGATTACGGGCTGGGCGTGATGACCGCCGCGAAAGACGGAGGCCTGTACCTGACCTATGCGGGCGGCACACAAAAGTCCTTCCGCAGCGATACCGCGCCTGGTTTTTTCTCCATGCTGACTGGCCAGTGGGCGGATCAATACGGTATCACGGATAACGAGCAAAAAAAAGAAGTGGAGCCGCTGACTTGCCTGGGCGAGCTTGCGAAACAGGGCAAGGCCGTTTCCTTCCTCGTGCAGTGGCCGACGCATATCAACGTGCAATATAAGCCGAAATCGACTGGGCCAAAGAAAATCACTATCCCTTGACGGCAAGCTCCTCCGAGAACGACCCCGCGCTCCAAAAGGAAATTTTAAAAAGTATTGCCGAAAAAGACGTTACGGCAGGCCTTTATTGCGAACCGGATAACACCGGCCACGGCATCGGCTTCTCCCCCGAAATTCCGGAGTATGCCGCCGCAGTCGTCAACACCAACGCCTATATTGAGCAGCGATCCAAGCCGTTTATGCGCGCGATACCTATGAGCAGGAGGATTGGCTGATTCTCGTAACGACAGACCACGGCGGGCACGGCAAAAACCACTATCAGGCAACGGCTGTGGAGCGCCTGACTTGGATGGCAATCAATAAGAAGGTGGATTGCAGCAAATATCTTGAGGAAGGCTTTGATTTGAAATAAAAAGATAGCCGTGACCCTTCCTCTTTCATAAACAGTATATCGCTCTTTGGGATGCGGGTTACGCCAGATCTTGCATTAGAGAAAGGCAGTTGCAAAACACAAAATTTGCAACTGCCTCTTTGTATCCCTTTTTGTGCTGCTTTTTAAGAACCTCCGGAAATCACCGATTGAATAAACTGTGATAAATAATTCCCCGCCAAAGACACAATTACCTTGGACGTAAGTTCCTTAGCCCCATTCTTAATTAACTCAATTAACTTAGAGACATTTTTATTTTTTATAGGCTTCAGCAAACTTTTAACGGTTCTTGCCTCCTGACCGTCGGGATGTATTTGTTTAAGAAGGGCTTGAATCTCCTTTTCCAGCTGATTCCAGTCAGGGTTATCCAAAAAGCTATTGGGAGACGGAGATACCGTGATATGTATTTCGTTTCCATTCTTGATAACTTTATCAAATACTGATCCTGTTATTACGCTACCATGCAGATCAATTTCCATGATATTCATCCCCATTTTTTGTGACAGGGCCAAATATGGACCTGACACCTGGCTTCCCTGCATATTTACTATAATTGGTTGCTCATTATATTTACCATTGGCGCAGTCCCGAATAATAGATACTACCCGATCCATAAATGGTATATCACTTCCTACAAAAGAAAGCGTCGTTCCCGCATTCATCGTAATATTTAAATACTTACTTCTTTTATTATATTGCACTTCTTGATACCAATTGTAAATTAATATGCATCCCAAAATAAGAGGTATAAGCCCAATGATAACAACTGATAGTACGAGGCCGATTAAAATCATTAATATTGCCACTTTGGGAAACTCCGGCGTTGGTAGCGGGCCTACGGACACCTGAGAAATATTTCGTATTAATATAAAAGAGTCTCTATAAAATAATACGTCTTTCTCAATTGTAAACCCTTTTTCGTGTAGTATGGTTCCTCCTTTTTTAAACAGTTTACTAATTTTAAAATCTACCATATTTAACCCTCCTTTGTCATTTATATTACACGATTCTCTAAAAAATATCTATAGTTTTACAAAAAAGGGTTATTTTCTACATTATATCAATAATCTGTATTTTGCACAAAAGTAATTATGATTATATATATAAT
>ENA-OQEN01000512-OQEN01000512.1-human-gut-metagenome-genome-assembly--contig:-NODE-512-length-16942-cov-1.769135_pt1 | contig 16942 bp, 26 predicted proteins | sample MGYA00242791_ERZ504627 | MGnify/ENA primary metagenome ERZ504627 (study PRJEB26092, sample SAMD00036316) | human gut metagenome | host: Homo sapiens | study: EMG produced TPA metagenomics assembly of... | reverse complement strand
GGGATGCGTGGCTAGATGAGGGATTAGTGGTGCCGAGTGACTGGTGACTTATAACTTGAATACCACCTTCGGGCATCGCCCCATATATATTCGCGGCGAAGCCGCCACCTTCATTCCTCATTCCTAATTCCTAATTCTTCATTCCTAATAGTTATCCTCTTCCGCTCGCCTTGTCCAGATCCGCTGCTTTCCGGATATCCGCTTCTATGCCATCTCTTCGTTTGAGGAGCTTCTCCAGATTCTTCCGCTTCGATCGCTCGATGTACTGATGCGCGATCGCATCCGGGAGAGTCGCACCAAGAGAGAGCCCCAGAATGATAAGCATCGCCTCGACACCTGTTTTGAAAGCCGTCAGCAGCTCCATCAGATCGATCTGTCCGATATCAATGATGGCAAACAGGAAACGATAGAGCAGCACGCCCGGATCAGCGGAATGATCGCCGGTATCGTGACCACAAGACAGGGGCATGGAAGTAGCGGGAGAGCGCAAAATAGAAGACGGAAAGCAGCGCGGCTCCGAGGAAGGAGGCGCTCGCCATCCCCATATGGAAGGAGACCATCAGAATATTTCTCGTATCCACAGTGAGGACGGCCCCGAGGCAGGCTGCGATGATATAGCGCCTTGGCACATTGAACATGATAGAAAACCCCAATGCTGCCATAGCGGCTGCTAGTGCCTGCATGATGTACAAATGCTCCGGCGCGATCGGTACTTCGGTGAAGCTGGGAACATTCGTCAGACTGACCGCGCCTGCGATCCCAAAGGTCATCGCCAGCATGATGAGGACCGTGTGCGTGAATCGCGTCATCCCGGATGTTAAGTAGCTGTTCAGAAAATCATCGACCCCATTGATGAGTGGCACGCCGGGGATCAAGGTGAGCGCCGAGGCCACCACAGGGAGAAATGGATTCGTCGCTCCGGGAAGATACATCGTCCCATAGGCCGTGAGCGTCGCAAAGAAAGCGGAGATGGCAATGGTGACATACCCATTCACCTCAAGACGGTTGCAGCCATACTTCACCACAGCTCCCACCATCGCCGCCAGCATGGTGAAGAGCGCATCGACAGCATGACCGCCGAAAATCAGACAGAATGCCGCTGATGCCAGTCCGATGGCAGAATGATCATCCATTCCGGATAAATGCGATTTCTAAATTCTGCCTGATATAATTCAGGCGAAGGCGGAAATTATCATAGGATTCGTTTTTATACAGTGCTTCCCAGCTGGCCTCACTCGTCTGCAGAAGAGCCGTCATATTGATGCCATGGCGGTAGCATTTGCGGAACATCGTATATGCCTTTTCCCCATCATCGACATTGATCATGATGTAGAGTATGTGATATGGATCTGTACATCTTCCCAATAGATGCCAAGGCAGGCCGCTGTGCGGAGCATGTCACGCACGATACGCTTGCTCCCTGCACCACTCTCCATCATCAGCTGCCCCGTATCCAGGATGAGCATCATCTTGCTTCGGATGGAAAGAGAAGAATTGGATATTTTCATAGTTAGACCTCGTATATATATAAAAAAGCTTTTCTTTAAATTCTAATGCCCGTATGAAAAAAAGCAAGAGCAGAACGGTAAAAAGCGGAAAACCAAGGTCAAGGCGTCCTAAAAAATGCCTTCCCATCCATTTGACACTCCCCCGCTCATATGCTATAGTTACATACAATTACACAGTGGCAATGAAGAGAAGAGTACGCAGAGACGGCATTCAAAGAGAGCTTCGTATGGTGAAAAGAAGCATTGAAATATCTGCAGAAGATGGACTCCGAGCCAGGAAGGCTGAATCATGAAGCATCCCGGGGACGCCCGATACAGCGCGAGGGTATCAAGGCTTTGCCGGCGTACCTGTGAAGACCCGTGCAGTGATGCATGAGTGAAATTGGGTGGTACCACGAATCTTTCGTCCCTAGAGATGAAGGATTTTTTTATTGATTTTTCCGTTTTTCACACTTTCAAAGGAGACCCTATGCCACTATTCAACGGAACATTGTTCCAGATCGATCAAAAAGAAATGATGCGCTATGCGGGACTATCTCCGAAGGTGAAGGAATTTCCCCAAGACGCCATCGACAGCGCCATAAGGGAAGCGCTTGCCCTCGCCGAGCCGAGAGGCATCTGGCAGATCCTCCCCTACGACCCGGAAAACGGGACGATCGGCGGAGCGCATCCGCTGACCCTCACCGGCCGCTCGATCTTGAGGCACCTTTCCCAGGCCTGGTCCGTCGGCGTACTCGCTGTCACGGTGGGCGAAGAAATCGAGAAGGCATCCGATGCGCATTTAAGAGCGGCGAGTACCTGCAGGGGCTTCTCCTCGATGCCGCCGCTACCGCTGCCGTCGAGCACCTCGCTGATCAGTCGATGCCCTGATCCAAGAGAGGCCGCGCGAAGCGGACAGCATACGGTCTGGCGCTTCTCCCCCGGCTACGGAGACTGGCCTGTCACGCAGCAGCCTGATTTCTGCCGCGCGATCGGTGCAGAAACGATCGGTATCCATGTGACCGACCACGCCATGCTTTTCCCGAGGAAGTCCGTCTCTGCCATCATCGGCATCTCTCAATGCAGCGCCCGCCCCGCTCCGGCGAAATGCCGGGCGTGCAGACTCATGAGCTGTCCATTTCGGAATTTATAATATAGGTGACTGGTGACTAGGGACTAGGGACTAGGGACTAGGGACTAGGGATTAGGGATTAGGGATTAGGATTCGCTGTTCAGGTTGGACTTTCCTATCATTGACCGCTGGGCCGCAAATGAAAAAGATGTCTCGCTTCGCACGAAATGATGTACGAGAGAGTCTGATGTCTCTCAGTCTCCTAGTCTCTAATCCCTAGCCACTTCTTTTCCCCCTACGCTATAATAATGAAATATATAATACAATAATAAAAAGGAGAACCACTATGATTTTTTTTGACGGCGGCATGGGTACCATGCTGCAGCGCTACGGTCTCTCGACAGGAGACTGCCCAGATTATCACAATATCACCCACCCGGATATTGTACAGCGCATCCATAAGGAATACGCAGACGCAGGAAGTAACTATATCACGACGAATACCTTCGGCACCTCCCCCATCAAGCTCGCAGACTATGATCTTTCGGATAAGGTGGAAGCCATCTGTGAAGCCGCTGTGCGAAATGTGCGTACCGCCTGCGGAAATCGTGTAAAGATCGCCGGTGATATGGGCCCGACAGGGAAATTCATCTCCCCCTTGGGCGATCTTTCCTTCGATGAGACCTGCGAGAACTACTACCGTCTGGCAAAAGCCCTTGCCAGTGCCGGAGCAGACTCGCTCATCATCGAGACCATCATCGACATTCAGGAGATGAAGCCGCCCTCATCGCTGCCAAGACGGCCTGCGACCTTCCCGTCATCTGTCAGATGACCTATGCAGAAGACGGCCGCACCATCACCGGCACCGACCCGAAAGCCGCCGTCATCCTTCTGGATGCCATGGGCGCAGACGTCATCGGTGCAAACTGCTCCGTCGGCCCGGAAAAGCTGCTGGAAGCCGCCAAGCAGATGGTCCCTTACACGAATAAGCCATCATCATCCAGCCGAATGCCGGCATGCCGGTGCTGGAAAATGGGGAGACCCATTTCCCACTCACGCCGAAAGACTTTGGCAGCTGGGCGCCGGAATTTGCCAAGGCCGGCGTATCCTTCCTCGGCGGCTGCTGCGGCACGACGCCGGATCATATCCGTGAAGAAGTCCTCGCCCTCAGCGATGTAACGATCTCTCCGAAAGAAAAGATCCCACCTTCACTGCACTCACCTCTCGTACACAGACCGTCTTCATCGGCGATGACTATGCCCCCGTCAAGATCGGCGAACGCATCAATCCGACCGGTCGCAAGAAGATGAGAGAAGACCTGAAGGCAGGCAGCTTCACCTCCGTCAAGAAAGAAGCCCTCGCGGAAGTCGATGCGGGCGCTGACATCCTCGACGTGAATATGGCGTCCCCGGGGTACGACCAGGTCGCTCTCATGGAGACGGCGATCTCCCAGCTCTCCATGCTCTGCCCCGTCCCCTTCTCCCATTGACAGCACCGACCCGAAGGTTCTTGAAAAAGCCCTGAAGCTGTATCCGGGCCGCCCGCTCATCAATTCCGCCAATGCAGAGAATGAAGAAGCTTAGACGCGATGCTCCGTCTTGCCAAGACCTACGGCGCCGCTCTCCTGCTCCTTCCGATCGAGAAGGGAAATCTGCCCGAGACCGCCGAAGAACGTGTCCGCATCATTCGCTATCTCGAGGAAAAAGCCCTCGCTGCCGGACTCCGCAAAGAAGACCTTCTCCTTGACCCGCTCGTCCTCACTGTCGGCTCCGGAGACAAAGGCGCGAGCGAGACCCTGCGTACCATCAAGCTCTACAAAAAAGAATTCGGCTTCCCCTGCGTCATGGGGACGAGCAATGTTTCCTTCGGCCTCCCCTGCCGCCCCCGCATCAATGCAGCCTTCCTCACCATGCACTCGCCTGCGGCATGAATGCCCCATCGTGAATCCACTCGATCAGGGCGTGAAGGATGCCTTCACCAATGCCAAGCTGCTCCTCGGCTTTGACAAAGGCGCCCTGCACTTCATTCAGGAAGCACAGGATGCCCCGGCCGCAGCAGATGCAGCCACGCCGGTACAAGACCTCCCGCCGCTTGCCCAAGTAAAGGCCGCTGTGAAACAGGGGGAAAAGGAAGAAGCGGCGAGTGCGGTAAAGCGTGCCATCGAAGCCGGGCTCTCATCGGAAGAGATCATCCAGAGCGGCCTCACCGCTGCCATGACCGAGATCGGTGACGGCTACGGCGCCGGGAAAGTCTTCCTCCCGCAGGTCATGATGAGCGCCGAAGCCATGCAGGCCGCCTTCAAAGTCATCAAGGAAATGCTCCCCGAAGCCGCCACAGCTGCCAAAGGTACACTGATCCTTGGCACCGTGCAGGGCGACATCCACGACCTCGGCAAGAATATCGTCTCTGCCTTCTTGAAAACAGCGGCTACCGCGTCATCGACCTCGGCAAGGACGTCGCCCCCGAAGCTTCCTCTCTGCCATCGAAGAGCACCACGCGGATCTCGTCGGCCTCTGCTCCCTCATGACCACCACCCTTCCGGAGCTCGAAAAGACCGTTTCCCTCGTCAAAGAGAAATGCCCCGCCGTCTCCATCCTGACAGGAGGCGCCGTCGTCACGAAAGACTACGCTGCTCCATCGGCGCTGATGCCTACTGCAAAGACGGCATTGCTGCATCAAAGAAGCCGATCGATGATGGAGAAATAGTTAGAGGGTTCAGGTTGGCGGGTTCAAGGTTCAGGGTTAGCCCCTTGGGCGTGCCGTCCCTAGATTATGAATAAAACCCTCGCTTGAATTAGAAATGAGAAATGGTGATGCGGCGCATTTCGTCATCCTGAGCGAAGAAAAACGTCGTATGTTAAAAAATGGCTTATCTGAAACAGGAGAACTGAGTCGAAGGATCTAGCGCCGCAGAGTATAAATAGTTGTGATGCCATGAGCTGACATTTCAGTCACCATTCACCAGTCACTTGAGACACCTGATCCCTAATCCCTAGCTGCCAATTTTCCGAAAGGAGTCCCCTATGTCCACATTAAAAGAAAAGAACCAGAATCACATCTTTACCATCACGACCGAGCTGGATCCGCCGAAGAGCGCCTCCTCCGCCATCACGGAAGAGCAGGCGCAGAAGTCGCTCCCTACGTCGACGCAGTAATATCGCCGACTGCCCCATGGCAAAAATGCGTATGAGCCCGATCGCCCTCTCCTGCATCATCCAGCAGAAGTACCAGGTCGAGTCCATCTTCCATCTGACCTGCCGCGACAGAAATGTCATCGGCCTTCAGGCGGAACTCCTAGGAGCAGCCGCACTCGGCGTGCATAACATCCTCACCCTCACTGGTGATCCGCCCAAGATCGGTGACCATCCGAATGCCAAAGGAGTCTTTGAAATCGACTCCACCGGCCTTATCCAGATCGCCAGCTGCCTGAACAGCGGTCACGATATCGAAGGACATGACCTTGGCGCGGCTACAGATTTTTACATCGGTACCACAGGAAATCCCGGCACCGATGACCTCGATGCAGAGATCAAACGATTGGAGGGCAAGAAAAAAGCGGGAGCTCAGTTCATCCAGACCCAGCCGATCTATGACATCAAGCAGGCAGAAGACTTCCTCGCCTGTGCCAAAGACCTGGATCTTCCCATCCTCTTCGGCATCGTCCCGCTGAAAAGCTTCAAGATGGCAAACTATATGAATGACAAGGTCCCGGGCATCACCATCCCGAAGAAAGTCCTTTCGCAGATGGAAACAGGCGGCCGCGAGACCGGTCTTGCGATCTCCAAAGAGATCGTCACCGCCCTGCGCGAGATCCACGCTGCCGGCGCTCATCTCATGCCGGTCAACGACATTGACGCCATTCCGTATATTGTGGGAGATAAGTGATCGGCGGAAAATCAGGATACACTGCTTGTTCTCTCATACCATGCACAAAAAGAGGCTGTGAAGAAATGAATCCTCATTTCTTCACAGCCCCTTTTTACTTTGCTTTCATTTGGTTCAAGGTTCAGGGTTCAAGGTTCAGGGCTCTCGTGGCGCTTCGCCGCCTTTTTTTTAGAAGATGGTATTCTCGTATCGCAGCCTTCTCCTCTAGGGGAAGGTGCCTGCAGGGGCGGATAGGGCAGACATGGTATGAAAGACAGCCGAGATAAGGTTTCCCCGTCACTCCCATGAGAGTTGCAAGTCCCCCGCGGCAGATGGAACGCGAAAATGAGATGATCGTTATTTCATATCGCCTTTTGTCATGCTTGGCAGAAAGAAGATCGAAGGACTTGGAAACTAAACGACTAAAAAGGCATAGAAAGCCTTTTTAGCCTTTTCGTCTTCAAGCAGGATCGCTGGGGGTTTCTTCCACTTTCGCATCTGCACGATATTTGACAGAGAAGAAAATAAAGACGAGAAGAGCGCAGGTGAAGGTCGTCAGACTGGTAAGCTGCGCGCTCTTAAGACCGAAGGCCAGACTGCCATAGTCACCGCGGAAGAATTCCAGAAAGAAACGAAGCAGTGAGTAGAGCATGATGTAGAGACAGAAGGTCGTGCCGCGGGCATGTTTGAAGCAGGCCATACCACAGGAGCAGTCCCAGAATGATGAGATCGCCCTGACACTCCCAGACCTCGGCAGGCCAGAGGGGCTGCGCGCCGTAGGTGCGGTAGGCAAGTGTGGTATCAGGATACAGAATCCCGAAATGGGCGCCCGTCGGATGACCGAAGGCATCACCATTCATGAAGTTTGCGATACGTCCGATGGCCTGCCCGAAAATGATGGCGGGCGTTACGGTATCCGCAAGGGCAGGACTGGTATCTTGTGCTTTCTGAGATAGAAATAGGCAGCCACGCAGGCAAAGATGACGCTCCCTGGATGGCCATGCCACCCTGCCACACGTAGGGGATCTCAAGCAGATGATCATGGTAGTAGTCCCAGTCAAAGAAGAAGACATCCCAGAGACGTCCGCCAATGATGCCGACAAAGGCGATGGTGATGCCGAGATCAAAGACATGCTCATGCCAGCCGCGTCCGTCCTTCTTCAAAAGGTAGTAGGCCATGATGCATCCGAAGATGATGCCCAGGGAAAAAAAGATCCCATAAAAACGGATCGGAAATCCACCGATGAAAGTGACATATTGATGCATGAAACTTGCTCCTTTTTTTATGAGTAGCTGGTGACTAGTAGCTGGGGATTAGGGATGAGTGGCTAGAGATTATGTGCCTCGAGTGACTAGTGACTGGTGCCTTGAATACGACTTTCGGGCATCGCTCCGTTTTCGTCATCCTGAGCGGAGAAAAACGACGTTTATTCGGATAGCTTCAGCCAGACTGATGTGATCTGAGTCGAAGGATCTCGGCGAAGCCGCCACATCGTCCGTTGAACCCATTGAACCTGTTGAACCCATTGAACCTGTTTCTCAAACAAGCAAAGGGGAGCACGCCTCGTGGGCTAGACCCGAACCGTCACACCTTTATATTCTTTTTATTATACAACAGCCGTAAAGTATGCCCAAACGGAATGGCAACCTTTTGAAACTTTTCTAGTGAAATAGAGTCTCATAAAATACCGGATATTTTCATATTGAGCTAAAACCCAACTAATAATAGAAAAATCTATACATATAGGGGGTATAGGTAAACGAATAGAAAATTCGATTTCCTCATAGAGGACTAATGCGGTAAATGAGAATCAGGAAAATTCATAAATATCAGCAAAAACCAAGTAAAATATGCTATAGTTAGGATCTATTCTCAAATAAAATGGAAGAATAGCAGGGAATTGAAAATTTCAAAAGTACTTAAAAACTAATAATTTTATCGTTTTTTTGAAAGAAAGGACTTGAAATCCTAGAAAGCTATGGTATTATACTCATATAAGGAAAATAACTTCTAATGACTATTTACTTTTGCATAGCTGCGGGTTCAATAATAATAACAATACCCCACCAAAAATAATAACAAAGCTGTGCGATTGGATTTCCTTTTTCTTTTTACTTGCTATGGGAGGAACTTCATAATGAGAAACTGTGTATTAATCATCGAACATGATCCGAGTGTCAGCCGTTTCATGCAGCTCAAGCTAGAAGAGGAAGGCTTCAGCTGCCTCATTGATAATACGGGAGAGGCGGCTGTTGATCTGGCAGGTCAGCGTCAGGTGGACCTGATCCTCCTGGATCCGGATGAACCACTGAAGGGCGGCCATGAGATTCTGGGAAAGGTGAGAGAGATCAGCTCTCTGCCGATCATCTACCTGTCTTCCGATACATCTGTCGATGCGAAGGTCGAAGCTCTGAATGCCGGTGCCGATGATTATATGACAAAGCCATATGCTACCAAGGAACTGATCGCTCGCATCCATCTGCGCTGCGCCGCCACGAAGAACCGAAAATTATCGTGGACCCGGCCTTCACGATCGGTGATCTCTCCATCTATCCGGAACGTCATGAAGTACGTGCCAGTGATGAAGTTGTCGATCTTACGAAGAAAGAATTCGATCTGCTCCTTTTTCTGGCCAAGAATAAAAACCGCGTACTGAAAAGAGAAGAGATCTTGGAAAAGGTCTGGGGCTATGGCTATGCAGGAAAGACGAATATCGTGGACGTTTATGTCCGCTATCTGCGCAGCAAGATCGATGAAAAAGTCGGCAAGAAATACATCCATACCGTTCGTGGCATCGGCTACGTAGCTAGAGACTGATATGATCCGTCAAGTCATTGTCGTAGAAGGTAAATCGGATATCGCTCGTGTGAGCCATGCCGTAGAAGCTGATATGATCGCCACGGAAGGCTTTGGTATCCGCCGCGAAACATTAGAACAGATCCGGCTCGCTTATGAAAAGCGGGGCATCATCATCCTGACGGATCCAGATGGCCCGGGAGAACGCATCCGTCAGCGACTGACCCGTCTTTTCCCGAAGGCGCTTCACGCCTTCGTGCCGAAGTCAGAAGCCTCCACAGAAAATGATGTCGGGATAGAAGACGCTTCGCCCGAGTCCATCCGAAAGGCGCTGTCCTGTCTCCGTGTCCAATATCAGGAAGACTCGGAGGAGTTTTCCATGGGAGATATTTTTGCGGCAGGTCTTACAGGCAGGCCGGATTCTTCTGAAAAAAGAGCCAGAGTCGGTGCGCTCCTTGGTATCGGCTATGGGAATGGGAAACAGTTTTTGAAACGGCTGAATCATTTCGGCATTACTCGCAGCGAGTGGGAAAAGGCATTGGAAGCATGCCAGAAGGAGCCGACATGTTAGACGCCAATTTAGCAGATCGTAAAGTCGTCCAGTATGTGATGAACCGCTTCGGTATCCACGCGAAGCACCGCCTGGGGCAGAACTTTCTTATCCGACCCGATGTCGTTGCTGCCATCGCAGAGGCTGCTGAACTCAGCGATGGGACGCCCGTCATGGAGATCGGGGCCGGTATCGGCACTCTGACGCAGGCACTCGCAGAGACCGGCGCGGATGTGACAGCCTTCGAGCTGGATCAGAGCTTGAAGCGCGTCCTCGATCATACACTGGAACATTATAAAAATATTCATATCATCTATGAGGACGTGCTGAAAGCGACCTCAAGACCATTCTGGGAGAAAAGGACTGGCACTGCGCGGCGAACCTGCCGTACTATGTGACCACGCCGATCCTTCTGACGCTCATTCAGTCAGGACTTCCCATTTCTCTCTTCGTATTCATGATGCAGAAGGAAGTGGCAGACCGCATCCTGGCTGCGCCCGGCTCGAAGGACTACGGCGCTTTGACACTTGCGGTACAGTTTGACTGCACGGCAGAGCGTGTCATCGACATCCCGCCGACCGCTTCATCCCGCGCCCGCAGGTCACGTCGACGGTGCTCAAGATCCGCCGTCGCGAGAGACCGGCAGTCGAGGTGAAGGATAGAAAGCTCTTCTTCAGCCTCGTCAAGATGGGCTTCGGGCAGCGCCGTAAAGTCTTCACCAATGCCATGAAAGCAGGCGGCATCTCTGCCGATATGGTGAAGGCAATCCTCGAAAAAGCCGATATCGACGGTTCTCGTCGCGGAGAGACCTTCTCCCTGGAAGAGTATGGCCGCATGGCAGATGCATGGTATGAATTGATCCATGAATAAGAAAAACCATCGCTTGTCGCATCAGGCGATGGTTTTTGCAATGATAAAGGGTTATCCGTAAAACCATTCAAAAATCAAAAGTTTTACGGATTCATACCGTAAAACTTTTGATTTTTCAAACTTTTTACGGTATGATATACAAAGATTGAGGTGAATGCGATGATAGAAAGGCCACTGTATATAGAGAAAATCATGGCATATGTGGATACGCCATTCGTGAAGATCCTGACGGGAGTGCGACGTTCGGGTAAGTCGACTATCCTGAAGATGATCATAGAGCGGCTGAAAACAGAAAGGCATGTACCAGAGAGCTCGATCATCAGCTGTCGCTATGACTCGATGGAGTATGAGGACATGACAGCGAAAGAGATGTATGCTGATCTGAGAGCCCGATTGTCTAGAGAGGGCAGGAGCTATCTCTTTCTGGATGAGGTGCAGGAAATTGAGGGCTGGGAGCGGGTGGTGAATTCACTCTTGCAAGACTTCGACGTGGATCTGTATGTGACCGGTTCGAATTCACGCATGATGTCTTCGGAGATTTCCACATACCTCACGGGGCGCTATATCTCGTTTCACGTATTTACCCTTTCTTTCAGAGAGTACCTGATGTTCAAGCGTCGATATACATTGGTGGGGGACCCGAAGGCGGAGCTGGTGAATTATGTGCGGCTCGGTGGATTTCCTGCAACGCATCTGCAGCCTTATTCACAGGATGAGGTTTACGCGATTGTGCAAGATATTTATCGATCGACCATTTTCGCAGATATCGTCCGCCGGAATCAGGTGAAGAAAATCGACCAGCTCGAACGGGTAGTGAAGTATACTTTTAACAATGTGGGAAATACGTTCTCTGCGAAGTCCATCTCGGACTATATGAAGTCAGAGCATCGCACGATCACGAATGAGACGGTGTATGCGTATCTGGAGAAACTCGAAAAGGCGTACCTGCTGCACCGCTGTTCACGCTATGATTTGCAGGGACGGGCTCTCTTGAAAACGCAGGAAAAGTTTTATCTGGCGGATGTTGCTTTGCGCTACAGCGTGCTGGGGTATCATGCGGATACGGTGGCATCCAGCTGGAAAATATCGTCTATCTGGAACTGAAAAGGCGTGGTTACCATGTGTATGTGGGGAAAACATCGGATGGGGAGATCGATTTTCTGGCAGTGAAGCAGAATGAGAAACTCTACGTCCAAGTATCCCAGACCCTTGCTTCTGAAAAAACGAAGGAACGTGAGTTTGCGCGCCTGTTGGAAATTCATGATAATTATCCAAAGTATGTGCTGACGACGGATGCTTTCGCTGGCGGAAATTACGAGGGGATCAAGACCATGCATATCGCTGATTTTCTGCTCAGTGAAGAGTTTTAGAAAGCCGGGGGAATCGGAAATCAGTCAAAGTAAAACGCTCTTTGCCTTTTTCGGCAAAGAGCGTTTCTTTTGGCGGAGCAGGTGGGATTCGAACCCACGGGCCTCGAAAGGCTAACGGATTTCGAGTCCGCCTCGTTATGACCACTTCGATACTGCTCCATAATGAAATTACTTCCGGCGATGGGTGAAAAAATCGTTCATGAGTGTCTGACATTTCTCTTTCAGGATCCCGGAAGTGATGTCCAAAGTGTGATTTGCCATACCCTCTCCGATGTGGAAGCACGAGTCAATACCGCCATAGAGCGGATTGGCTGCACCGTAGATCAGATGCGGGATGCGGGCATTCATGATGGCGCCTGCGCACATTGGGCATGGCTCTATGGTAACATAAAGCCGCGTGTCCGTCAAACGCCATTTGGAAAGAAAATGGGAGGCGGCGCGGATGACATTGACTTCTGCGTGGCTGGTGGGGTCAAAGGTGGCTTCGCAGCGGTTGTGGTCAGTAGCGAGTATGATGTCTTTATAGACGAGGACGGCACCGATGGGGATTTCTCCTTCGTGATAGGCTTTTTGTGCTTCGGCAAGTGCGATCTGCATGTATTCCGTGTCTGTCATGGGGGCTCCTTTAGAAATGGGATCATCGGATTCAAAAGGTTCAGCGGGCTAGGCAGAGATTCATGTCTGCTGCTCTTATATTTTATCATACTTGGCTTTCCCTGTTGTCGGTCAGATGCCAAGAGGCTTACAGTGTGGGATAAAAATGACTGCGTTTTACTGTTTTTTTCGCATCGCACCACGTCTGTGGAAGCTGCTCAGACCGCAGAGCTTAGAGAACTGGTCAAGTCCTCCTGCCGCCTCAACAAAATTCCCATTTCCATCTTTCCTATCACTCTTGGATTGTGCTAAAATAAAGTGAAAATACCTTGAAGGTATAATGACAGAACGGAGGAGAAGAATGGAAGAAGAAAGAAAAGCTGCGAATTTTATCGAAGCAGAAATCAATAAAGATATTGAAAATCATGTCTATGCGAATGATCGGGTGCTGACGCGTTTTCCGCCGGAACCGAATGGATACCTTCACATCGGGCATGTGAAGAGCATCTGTCTCAATTTTGGCATTGGACAGAAGTATCATGGGGAGACGAATGTCCGCTTCGATGATACGAACCCGGCAAAGGAAGAGGTCGAGTATGTGAATTCCATTCTGGAGGATGTGAAGTGGCTCGGCTTCCATTGGAAGGAACCTGTCCATTATGCATCTGACTATTTTCCGCAGCTGTATGAATTCGCCTGCAAGCTGATCCGCATGGGGCTTGCGTATGTCGATGACCAGACGAGTGAGGAAATCCATGATACCCGTGGCGATCTGAAGCATCCGGGCAAAGAAAGTCCGTATAGAAACAGGAGCGTCGAAGAGAACCTGAAGCTTTTCCAGGAAATGAAGGAAGGCAAGTACAAGGATGGGGAAAAGGTGCTTCGCGCCAAGATCGATATGGCTTCGCCGAATATGGTCATGAGAGATCCGGTCATTTATCGTGTGCTGCATGCGACCCATCATAGAACGGGGGATACCTGGTGCATTTATCCGCTCTATGACTTTGCACATCCGCTCTCTGATGCCATCGAAGGGATCACACACTCCATCTGTACGCTGGAGTTTGAAGAACGCCGTCCGCTTTACAACTGGTGCCTGCAGGCATTCGACGGGCCGGAAAAGCCGCGTCAGATCGAATTTGCCCGCCTCAATGTGACAACGATGATCACGAGCAAGAGAAAGCTCCGCAAGATGGTAGAAGCCGGCCTCGTTTCCGGATGGGATGATCCGCGTATGCCGACCATCAGCGGGATCCGCCGCCGAGCTACACGCCGGAGTCGCTGCGTCATTTCTGTGAGCTGGTAGGGGTCGCCAAAGCAGATAATCTCGTCGATATCGCACAGCTGGAATACTGCATTCGTGAAGACCTGAAGGCGAAAGCTCCGCGCCTCATGGTGGTCATCGATCCGGTGAAGGTCGTCCTCACCAACTATCCGGAAGGACAGATCGAAGAGATGACGATGGAGAACAATCCGGAGGATGCTTCAGCCGGAGAACGTCAGGTACCGTTTGGCAGAACTCTCTATATCGAACGGGAAGACTTTATGGAAACACCGGTGAAGAAATTCTTCCGTATGACACCAGGCAAGGAAGTCCGCCTGAAGGGGGCTTATATCGTGAAGTGTGAGGATGTCGTCAAAGATGCCCATGGCGATATCGAGGAGATCCACTGCACGGTCGACTTTGACACAAGAAGCGGTACGCCGGGAGCGGATCGCAAGGTGAAGGGGACGCTCCACTGGGTAGCCGCAGATACAGCGGTCGATGTGGAATCTCGCCTCTATGACTACCTGATCCCGCCGGATGATACGGATGATGGCCGCGATTTCATGGAGAAGGTGAATACCCACTCGCTGGAAATCAAGCACAGCAAGGCAGAGCCGGAAATCAAAAAGTACAAGGTCGGAGATCGCTTCCAGTTCCTCCGAAAAGGCTACTTCATCATCGACAAGGACAGCAGCGAGGATCATCTGGTCTGCAACCGCATCGTAGGTCTGCGTGATACTTGGGCAAAGCTCGCTAAGAAGAACGGCTGATATGAAGATGTGGAAACGCGTTTGCGCCGGACTTCTCGTGGCTGCCCTGCTGCCGATCTCCTCTCTGGCAGCGGAGAAGCTGGATCTCAAAGGCATCGGGCGGATGACGGTGCCAAAGAATGTGACCTTTGAAAAAGGGGCGCAGGAGGCACTGCCTTCCTGCCGGCAGGTGGGACAGAGCGATTCTTTTTGCGGCGCGGGATGACAGGTGGTGTATATTACACGATGACCTATGCGGATCCTCCGGATTTCAGCTATGGCTGGGCGATGTCGCATAAGCTCGGTGTGTCTTATCTTCTCGGCATCGGAGCGGTGAGTCATAAGGATGATCCGGCGGAAGCACAGCTGGATCTCATTGCAGCCGATCTCAATGAAAGGCTGATAGAGTCCGGAGCATCTTTTGATGGCGAAGCACCTTTAGTAAAAAGCAAGGATAAGAAGCATCTTCGCTATGAGGGCTCTGTCGTCATCACGACGAAGGAAAAAGATGTCACATACCATGAGGCGTATCAGATCGTCCTTGCCTGTGATGGTTATTTCACAACGCTCGGTATCATCAATACAGATGCGGATCAGAAAGAGCTTACCGCGGCGGTAAAGACAATGGTGCAGAAGAGGAAACTCCCTGAAAAGGTGAAGCTGCTCGATCTGGCAAACGAGGGACATCCCTGACAGAGTGGGAGTGAATGGAAGCATTACTTCTCCGGAGCGTTCCTGCCGCCAACATCACCATTGACAAGGTGACCTTAAACATTTAATATGTAAGTGTAGTAAATTCAGGGAAACATGGATGTCATTGCGGCATCAGGTTTCTCAGATGTACTGGTATGTAATAGGAGGAATTCCAAATGGCAAAAGTAGCAATCGTATACTGGTCCGGTTCCGGCAACACAGAAGCTATGGCCCAGGCTGTAGAAGAAGGCGCCAAGGCAGCTGGCGCAGAAACGACCCTTTCTTTCGTTTCTGACACCACGGCTTCCGATGTAGCAGCTTTCGATCACATCATCTTGGCTGCCCGGCTATGGGTAATGAAGAACTGGAAGAATATGAATTCGAACCATTCTTCGCAGAACTGCTTCCACAGCTGAAAGGTAAAGTTGTTGGTATTTTCGGCTCCTACGCTTGGAATCAGGGCGACTGGATCGAAACCTGGAAACAGCGTTTTACCGATGAAGGCATCGAACTCGCTGCTGAACCGGTCAAAGCTTACAGCTATCCGGACGATGATGCACTGGCAGCTTGCAAAGCTCTTGGCGAAACCGTTGTTAAAGCGTAATGACTATATAAAAAAGGGCGTTCCGAGGAGCGCTCTTTTTTTGTAGAAGAAGGGAAATGAGAGGTTCTTGCGAATGGCGACAGGCTCTCCCTTCACATTTCTATTTGGATCAGCGTTTCCTTACATTTTCGCAAAATCTCATGAGACGTGGGGATGATGGATGCAGTCATTCCCCGGTGAGGAGGTCAAGATGGGACAGAAAGTAGCGATCATTTTTTATTCTGCGACAGGAAATACGGAAGCTATGGCAGAGGCTGTCGCAGTCGGTGCTAAAAAGGCAGGAGCTGATGTGCTGCTGGCGCCGGTATCTGATGTGGATCCGGTGGAGATCGGCAACAACTGCCATCGGATCATTTTGGGCTGTTCGGCCTGGGGGGTGGAGGTTATCGAAGAGGCACAGATGAAGCCCTTCTGTGATAAGCTGAAGCCCTATCTCAAGGGAAAGATCATGGGCATCTTCGGCTCGTGTGGCTGGAGCCGCGGCGCATGGCTGAATTCTTGGTACAATGAGCTGCACTTTGCCGGAGCCAGATTCCCGGCGCATCCGCTCCTTGCGTATGGCTACCCGGATGAGACAGCACTCAAAAATTGCGAAGAGCTCGGAAAAGCAGTGGCAGAGGCGGAGGAAGATGACTAGTGACTGGAGACTGGAGACTAGAGAACGTCAGACTCTCGTGTCGTCATTTCGAGCGATAGCGAGAAATCTTTGTCATTCGCGGTTAGGCGGGTGATGTTTGGCTCTCCCAAACGGGAAACCCGCCATCCCCAGTTTAATGTAAGGGAATTGTTAGCGCTCGAGCACCTTGCTTCCCCTTCGGACGCCGCCCCCGTTGAAACTGTGCAACCTATTTCCACGCATAGAATCAAACAACCAAACAACCAAACAACCAACCAACAAAATAATCGAAAGGACGATAACCAATGAATTGGACAATAAATTTGCCAGCGATGTGAAAGCGGTACCATTTTCCGGTATCCGTAAATTTTCGATCTGCCAGCTCTATGAAAGATGTGATCTCTCTGGG
>ENA-OQEN01000511-OQEN01000511.1-human-gut-metagenome-genome-assembly--contig:-NODE-511-length-16962-cov-6.057499_pt1 | contig 16962 bp, 19 predicted proteins | sample MGYA00242791_ERZ504627 | MGnify/ENA primary metagenome ERZ504627 (study PRJEB26092, sample SAMD00036316) | human gut metagenome | host: Homo sapiens | study: EMG produced TPA metagenomics assembly of... | reverse complement strand
TCATAATGAGAATTATCCCGTCTGAAAATGACGGATTCGTGCTTGTCCTTTTTGATTTTGCCCTCCTTGATGAGCCGCCGCTTCTCCGCCCGGATACGCTCCAGCAGAGCCTCTGCAGGCTCGTCAGATGGGTCTTGCGGTACCAGCTTGCCCTGGACTGCCTCTTGTAAAATCGACTTCTTGAGGGACTCAGGGAAGGCTTCCTGCATTGCTGTGGTTTCATCGTATACTACGCCATAGTTCTTCACTACTGGTAGGACTTCCGACAGTTTCGCCAAAATACGGCGTTGCTCATCAAGGGGAGGAATTGGTGTTAGATACGCTTTGATGGTCGCTGTGGCAAGTTCCTTCTGCTTCGTAGTACCGTCTGCCTGATCTTCTATAACGCTTTGTACGCTTGGATTGGCAAAGTAGTAGTACAAGTATTCCGGGAGAACAAACTGTTTCAGAGGGCGTATAACGGTGACATGGCTATCAGCAACAGCCAGCTCATACGGATTAGCTGTGGTTTTGTAAATAGCCATTCGTCCAAGTGTGCCAAGGCCAGTAGAGTTCCACATTAGGTCGTTGTCCTGCAAAAGACGCTCAGGCCCATAGGAGGACAGAGAATTCGGCTCAATAAACTGTGCCTTTTCAATCGAAAAACCGCTCCATTGATTGCACTTTTGGGCGACAACGGGGTACTTTTTGATTGGAGAATACTTCGGTGACTTCCACGCTGGATGTACTCACAGACATCAATGAGCCGCACCCACTCCCACGAATCGGGGATGTCGAACGGTACCTCATCTGCCAGCGACCGCACTTCATCGCCGATTTTCTCATAAGGAGTATTATAAGAAACTGGCCATTGCTTGAAGAAAAGCATATTATTTGATATTATAAAGAAAATAGGAGTCTTGTAATAGAAAGGAGCACAGCATGGCAAAGCAGGAACTCTCTCTGAAACAACAATACCAGCGGCTCACGCAGGCCAAGGCGCAGGCAACCCGGAATGGACAACCCACCCCTAAGCTCGATAAGAAGATTGAAAAGATGAAGGCAATGATGGGCAGCACCGTACAGAAAGTGCCGGCTGCAAAACCATCTGCCAACAAGTTCGTGGACTACAAGGGTGTCAACAAGCTGCCCATGCAGGGTGGTGCCTTCACTCCGAAATAAGATTTGCCATAAATTGTTCATCGCACGGAAAGAACAGGATAATCTTTACAAAAGTCGAGGACTAATGGTGAAGTGATGTTGCAATGCTGCAGCACGGCACAGAGCCGCACAGCTTGGGATTGCAGTTATCGATCTGTAGGAGCTGAAGAGTGGTCAGTTGGCGAACAGATTAAAGGTCATCATGATAGCGCAGTAGTAGACGGGTCTCATCCTCCTCGATGACCCAAAACATATCAAATAAAAATGACACGCCCCAAAAGTGAACGCCGATGTTTTGGTGCACTCTTGGGGCGTGTTTTTCATGTTCAGTTCACTCTGTCAAAAGGTATGCCTTTTGACATTACTTTTTCTGGCGTTTAAGCTGCTCTTTGAAAAGATTCTTCATCACTTCTTTGCCTTTATCCGTACCGATTAGAGGAATAAAACATATTTCATTCAAGGAAACGAGGATTGTCTAGTTGATCGGACGGTCTTGCTGGATACATGCCTTCTTCGTTAGATAATCTCTGAATAGGAAATGGAGTACTCAAATAGCCGCATCTGATCGTCAGCCTTGACTTTTTCAATGAGATCTTTTGTCGGATCATTCAAACATATTATGCCAAATACACGCTGTCCTTTGACTGCAACATCTTCCTCAATCCAATCGATATACTCTCGCGTTTGTGCATAAGCGTCATCATAGCCAGAGTCCTTTTTCAACTCGATAACATACAGGTCTCCAGCGGTATCAATCCCAAGGATATCAAGCCTGCCATTCCTCAAAACAAATTGCCTGCCATAGACACCTCGCTTCTGATATATACGGAGCGGCATCCCAAATACAGGAATGCCAATTTCCATCCGCTGCACCAGTTCATCTTCGAGAAGCTTTTCGCTGGAGAATTGCTGTTTTTTTACGCCGATGTCTACGATCGTTTCCGCCTCAACATCAGTAACGGCAGGCTCTGGGACAGCGATTTTTACTTTGCCAACTGGCTTTTCAGCCCTCTTCTTCAAATCCTTTGAGACAAAACGCTCATGCTCTTGGATGACTCTCTGAGCCTCTCCATTCTTGCCTTGGGCGAGAAGGGTTCGCACGAGATTATTTGCGGCATAGCGCACATCTCGATTCTGCCGCAGGCAGTCTTCAAATACGCTTTGGGCTTCTTTGAATTTCCTCTGTTTATACAGCGAGTACCCTAGATTATTTAGGGTATTTTCGCCGACAGGAAGAGCCTCAAGTGACTTCCGATAGTATTCTTCTTCCTTGAGACAGTCCTTTTTCTTTCCGTAGCACCATGCCATCCAGAAGTAGACGGTGCCCTCAAGGAAAATGCGAGATGTGGGTTTTCCATCTTCAAATTGCTCAAAATATGAGAGTGCATTTCCCAACATCTGCATATTGTAGTAGGTATATCCGAGGAGTTCTTTTGCTAACAGGATCTTCGGATTACACTGTAAGACCTGGGTAAGTGACTCGATGATGCTCTCATTCTTAGAGTCATAATACAGGTGATCCAGAGCAGCACACATTTCAGGGATTCCTGCTTCAACATCGTCTCTATCCAGCATTCTTCCTATGGCGCTCCACATACCGGGAAAGCCCTCTTTCAGTGGAACCACCAGAATGTATGTGAAATCCTCAGCTGTGAATATCCCAGACTCTGTTTTGAGGCTTTTGATTTTTCATCTAGGTAAGCCGACAAGTACTGAAGAACATTCTCTTTCTTTCCGGATACCAAATCAATAATGGCGTAGTACAGCAAATTGTATGGATCCGATCTATCGAGTCCATATACCATTTTCTTGAATTTTGTATATAGTGGGTCATCGACCAACTGCTTGGTGTCCATCTCGGAATACCTGTAGTAACCCGAAATAAGTGCGTCCAAAAGTAGATCACAGTAAAGGGACTCCAACCCACCTTTGTGTTCAGAGGGAGCTGCGTTCAATATTTGGTCGCAAGAAGAAAAATCTGTTGAATTATCAAGTAGAGTCTTGTCGAATTGCGCGAGAAGATTATCGGCTATTTTTTGAAGGGTGCTATCCGTTGCCATTGCAATACCTCCATGGTGATGATTCTGTGCTCATATTGTACCGTTAATGGCCGGAATTGGCAAGTCAATGCATTTTGACTAATACGTTGTTCCTGTGTATGCACAAATACCTCCTATTTTCGGAAGTACGCCGCCTGCCCCCAGGGGATCCTAACACGGTTATTGGTGAGCAGCCAGAGCACAGGTATGCCGGATGAGGCTCATATTCCGGGAAATCGCTTTTCCCATCTGTCATGATGACGATTTCTGAAGGAACATTGTCAGACATATGTTCCCGAACATAATCAAAAATGCACTGGAAACTTGTCCCGCCTCCGCTATATGGCTTCAGTTGCAGCAGGTTTTCCGCACTGGTAATGGGAACTACCCGTCGGACTTCCGAATCAAAGAAACCGATGGAGCCGCTAAGCATCCCGCCGAATTGCTCAATAGCTGCGCAGATCTCGGCGGCGGCCATGGCCACTTCCTGATCTTTCAAAGAGGCAGAGATATCAACCATGAACAAAACATTGAGCCTGGGCGTTTCAGACTCGTTGTAATCCGGCAGAAAGAAGTCCAGGTCCTGCAGCCTGCGATCGGGAGGGGTAAAGCTGTAGTCCCTTGTTTCGTCCATGATAAAGTGGTTCAAGAGAGATTGCCAATCGTGAGTCGTGATTTTCGATCGGTGAAGGACGCGCTCACAAAGTGCTACTGTCATAGTTTTCTGCATCGCGGTCCTTTGAACCCCGGATTTCCCGAATTGCCTCTTTGAGATTCGCACTCGGGCGTGTTGTATACTCGAAGATGAGATCGTCCAGTTCGTCATCATCATCTGCTTCCGGGCGATATACTTCAGGCATCTCCTGCTTGCGGAACCCTTTGCACACTCGCTCGATGATTCCTCGAATGCGCTCAGATGGAATTAGGTCATCGGGATCAGGGTCATCCGGGCTGAGAATCAGGACCCCATCCTCGGTGCGGGCGTTCGGCCTATCCCACCACTCATCTGAATCCAGCAGGAGATTGCGGCGCTGCGCATCACTCAACGTGGAAGGATCCAAAGGTGTCATCTGAAATGCCTCGTAAGGCGTCAACTCGCAGCCTTCAACTTTGGGATAAAAAGTCTCATGGTGGATCTCGCCGATTCCAGGGAGCTTGTCATCCGTGAAGTCATACCGGATAAGCGAGGAGTTGACAACGATATTGCAGGCAAAGTGAAAACGGTCACCTTTATAAAACTGCGGGCGTGAGAGATGCCCTAACCGGATATGCATGAGCTGGTGGCAGAGCGCAAAATCCAAGCTGTTGTCGTCGAGCTTTTCCAACCAGCTCGCGTCAAAGTAGATGCAACTCCCGTTTGTTGACATCCGGCGCACATCCACATTGGTGACAAACAACATCTCTACCAGCGGCGCCGCCAACTCCGGCTCCCGTGTCAGAAGCCGATACCGGGCCTCCTGGAGTTTTCTTTTGAGCTTATTGATTCGCTTATCAGTCATTTCATGCCTGCCTTAACCGCATCCAGGTATATTGCGTTTTCTGCAAGAATGGGGCAGAGCTTAGGGATGAGCTGATAATCATGGAGGAGGTTGGTGCGGAAAGTCCAAGGAAGATCACAAGCGAATACTATAGAGTTGTTGATGAGCTCCTTTCCCGGATGCTGACGCGCATAGCGACCATCTCAGCCTAAGGGCCTCCTGCATTTCCGGAGACTTCTCAACAGCAGTCTTTTTCCCGGCGAAGATGTCTTCGATTGAAGGCAGGTTTGAAAACAGAGTGCACCATTTCGCAAAATTGTAAGTTACGCTTGCCCCGATACAGCCGGATATCAAAGGCTGAATTGCGTCCATGTTTTCTGAGATATTGGTAAGGATGTTGCTGACCATCTCCCAGGAACGAGGTGTTGGAAAAGCCAAGGTGGATTCAGGGCTATCGGAGCGCATGAGAGCGGTTGGGTTATACTCCAGAAAACTGGTGACAAAGCGGTGAATGCTGATTTGACAGCCCAGTCGTGCCAGGAGTCAGGATCGCCCTTCACAGTAATGTGCAAGAGACGGTTGGCTAATGCGCGTGGCATATTATAGGCAACGGATTTATCGGTAACGCGGTTGCCAGCGGCAATGACGATACAGTTCTCCGGCAGCTTATGCTCACCAATAACGCGATCCAGCGTGATCTGATAGGCAGCGGCCTGCACCGACTGCGGTGCGGCGGTGATCTCGTCTAGGAAGAGGATGTTGATCACATCTTCACTTTCATCCATCTGGAAAATCTGAGGCTTCAGCCACACCGATAGGGTTTTATCCGCGTTGGTCGTCGGGATGCCTCTGAGATCTACCGGGTTGAATAGCAACAGGCGTACATCTGTGATGGAAACCTTTTTTCCGGTCTTAGCCTGGATGTTGCCCGCTATCTCACGAACACCCTGGGATTTGCCGATACCCGGAGGCCCCCACAGCATCACGGAGGGAAAAGATTTTAGTGGGGTACCGTTTTTGATGAGCTTGATATAGGCCCGGGACAATAGGCTCACAATCTGATTCACATTCAGTAAGGTCAAATTGGTTTCGTTATCAGTCATTTCTCGTGCAGCCTTTCTGACGAATGATGGTTTTTTCTGTGCTTAGGAGAATTATTGGCAGAAGCGCTGTTTCTGAACGGCAATCCGCTTTCTCATCAGCGTGACAAAAGCGCTTGGTTCAATGACTTCCAGCACCGGGCCGAAGGACAGCACCCTAATAAGCAGCTCGGTCTCATCGTCCTTGTCGTAACGGAGCCTGATCTGATAGAGCCGATCGGCCAACTTCTGAGTCTCTTTTTCAAAATGGGAGAAGTGTAGCAGCACACGTTCCAGCCCGTTGCGCTCGTCATGAAGCAGCATTACAAGCTCTTCGGAATTTTCCTGAGGCAGCGTGATGGATTTGGGATCATAGGCATCCAGCAACTCGCATGAACGCACACGAGCCATATTGATCGTGTTGAGCCGTCGCTTGCCGGTTGCCAGTAACCTGAACTTATCGTCCTTGGCGGAATATTCCAGGCGGTAAGGTATACACTCGATCGAATGGCGGGCGCCGGTATGGCCACGGAACCGGATACGCAGTTTTCTCTTCTTTCGAATTGCCTTCAGTGCTGTTTGGAAGCAAGCTATGTAGGCGGGATCCCCATACGGATCTCCGTCCGCGTACTGGTCAAAGAGAATGAAGGTGTCCTGAGCATACAGCGGATCAACATCTTCCAGCCCGGTCGTGTCCGGATCAAACAGAGCGATTCTGGGATCAGACAGCAGCGCTTTGAGCCATCTCTTTTGGAGCATTGTCAAAGGCATGGTTGGCTTGTGGTGAAGTATGGAATGATACTCCTGATCGAGTAAAGGCCAGGTTCCGGATTTCAGCGCTGCCGGAATTGCAAGCGCGCTTTCCGCGAAAGCCTTTTCCCGGACAAGCTCGGTCATTCTTCGATCTGTCAACTTCCCATCGGATGCTTCGGAAAGGACAGCTGCGACGACATTGAAATAGCTTCCGTAGATCTCACTGAATAACATCGTTGCCACCTCCGTACAGAGCGTCCATCCGAGCCAAATCTTCTTGGAACATATCCAAAACATACTGGCTGGAGCATTTGAGATCTACAATGCGGCCGATGAAGGTGCGCAGCCAGGGCAGTATCTCTGAGGCATCATAGACATCGGCTGAAAACCTGCAAGTCTGTGAGTCCAATAGTTCGACTGTACCATGGCGCTTCTCGCGCTCCAGGCGGTGCAGCACGAATTCCTCGCCCGGGTCAAAATGGACCGTCATTTCAATATGATCCAAATTATGGTCGGGACCCGTTGAGACACCCCAAAGGTGCTGGTCAAACTTCTCCTGGTACCCTAAGTACTTGCTGTAGTGTTTCTCGACATTCCCAATCGTGACCTTTTTGATGGCATCCAACCGGAAGAAAGATAAGTGCCGCCCCCGGTAATGGTAGCCGAGCAGATACTGGCGCCCGGACTGGGTGCTGACATAGATCTTCAGAGGACAAACCGTCCTTTGATAGTCGCGGCCACTCCGCAGGCTCCTGACGGTCAGTTCCGCAGCTCTTTTTTCATCGATTGCCGCCAACAGATCACAGAGGACATCACTGTCCAGGGCGTGGAGCATGTAGTGATGTTTGAATCGGAAGCTATCAGAAGGTTTTTCCAATTTATCGATCAAGAAGGAGCCAATCACCCCGAGTGGATCCTCCTCGGAGAAAAAGGATAGGGCGTCTGCCCAGGTATTCAAATCAACGGTGTTATCATCCGTTCTCCGGTAGAGTACCTCACGACCGCATTTCTCGGAGCTTAGCAGACCAAGCGCCTCATATTCCTTGAGCTTTTTCCGCACGGTGGATTCGTCTGGAGAGAAGGCGCCGCTGAAATGAGAGAGATAGTCATCATTGATGCAATCGACAATCTCTCTGGAAGAAAGCGCGCTGCCATCGGCCAGCAGGTCCATCACATAGAAGTGGAGGGTGATGTCCTTATCGGTAAAGCTTTTGGCTTTAAAAGCCTTGTGGAGCGGGTTGTGTGGGATCCGCCTGCTGTCAACCGAGAGGAATACATTCTTGCCGGATGTGTCCTGATGGAAGGACATAAAGTCGCCGATCCAACTCTCAATTCTTCGCCGCTCATTATCGTAGCTGCGGGCACTCTTGATGCTGTACTCTTCCCGACTCTTAAACCCATAGACATAGAATTCGCGCATGTAGCTCCGGATACGCTCAAAACTCTTGACCAACTCACTATATGCCACGAAATCCACCTCCTGCAGTTTATGGCCTCATTTTACCACAGGAGGTGTCCAAATGAAAGAACAGCTCCTTGCCAACTGCGGTCTGGAATGGGTTTGAACCAATTTTTCGCAGACTTTTAGGTAGTTGCTCTTGAGTTCGCAACTTTTTTTCCGTGTTTTTCCTCTGAACAGGCAGTATTCTTAAATCACGAAAAGCGCATACAGCAAACCCATGCATATGACTTTTAATCATAGACGCTGTTCTGGTCTGGCGTAGTAACCTCTCCGGAATAAAGAATGCGCTTTGTAAAAGACGCTAACAGCATTATCTATTAACATTAGCTCAACGAAGGAGCACCTGCTTTCGGGGCAGGCCGACAAAGGGTGAGACCCCCTTTATGATGATAAAGGACAGCGTCTTGTCGAATACATCTCCGGTAGTTCAGATGGTAGAACGGGAGACCCCAATCTCTGTGTCGTGGGTTCGAGCCCCACCCGGATGATGTATTCACTCCTTAGACAAAAAGGCACCAACAGCAAAGATTGAATAGCTAAGATGGTTATAGCAGGCGGTTCATACCCGTCTTCGTGGGTTCGATTCCCACTTCACATGGTGCCTTGTTTTATCAATAAAGATGCCCACAGCAACACCCAACGGTCTTGAATCCGATCCGATGCAGAGGTCAGGGCGCCGGTCAACTGGCGGCTTAGGACTTGCGATATGTCAGGCATCTTGTGAAAGGCACCAACAGCAATTCTTGGTAACAATTACGACTAGAAATCGTACTTTCGGGTTCAAATCCCTGATGGTGCCTTGTATAACCAATTCATCACGGAGGAGTGATTTCCATGCTGAAGTTTCTAAAGAAAGAAGCAAATATGACCCATACGGAAAATGGCGCAGTTACATATCGTTCCACCCAGTCTGAATGTCTGGATCTGTTCGCTACGATCGGCGCCCTGCGCAGAGAGCGTGACGAGGAGATCACGAATCGCTTCCTCCGCGCCTATGCCGAAGACGCTGATCTGGCCATGAAGACCCTGTTCTTTGCGAGAGATATTCGTGGCGGTATCGGCGAGCGCCGTGTCTTCCGTACCATTCTGAAGTGGCTGGCCAACAACGAGCCGCGATCCCTGGAGAAGAACATCCAGTACATTGCAGAGTATGGACGCTACGATGACCTGCTGGTCCTGATGGGCACCACATGCGAAGGCAAGGTGCTGCATCTGATCAAAAAGCAGCTGGCAGCCGACTGTGCCGCTCTGGAGGCTGGCGAGTCCGTGTCGCTGCTGGCCAAGTGGCTTCCTTCCGTCAATGCCTCCAACGAGGATGCGATCCGGCAGGCAAAACAAATTGCCCGATCACTGGGAATGAACGACGCCCAGTACCGCAAAACGCTGAGCGCCCTGCGCACCAAGATCAGCATCATCGAGAACAACCTGCGCGAAAAAGACTACACCTTCGATTACTCCAAGCAGCCCTCCAAGGCCATGTTCAAGTATCGTAAGGCCTTCATGCGAAATGATGGAGACCGCTATGATGAATTCATGAGCCGTGTCGCCGAGGGTACGGAGCAGCTCCACACTGGCACCCTGATGCCCTATGAGATGATCAAGCCCTTCTTCGGTCGCGGCGATATCTCCGATCAGGAGCGCAAGGCCATTGACGCAACATGGAAGACACAGGAGGATTTCACTGGCGGTGAGAACGCTCTGGTCGTCATTGATGGCTCCGGCTCCATGTACGGTGGTGCTGATCCCATCCCCGCCACTGTGGCGCTGTCTCTTGGTATCTACTATGCCGAGCGCAACACCGGCGCATTCCAAAACCACTTCATCACATTCTCTGAGAATCCCAAGCTGGTGGAGATTAAGGGCAAGGATATCTACGAAAAGGTGCGGTACTGTCACCAGTTCAACGAGGTCGCCAACACCAATATCCAGCGTGTGTTTGAGTTGATCCTCAAGACTGCCGTGAAGAACCGTGTGCCCCAGAAGGATATGCCTGCCAAGATCTTCATTATCTCCGATATGGAGTTCGACTACTGTACTGAAGATTGCTCCTTGACCAACTTCGAGTATACGCAGCGGCTCTTCGAGGAACATGGCTACCAGCTGCCCGAGGTGATGTTCTGGAATGTGGCAAGCCGTAATCAGCAGCAGCCCGTCAAGATCAACGACCAGGGCGTTGCGCTGGTATCCGGCTGTAATCCCCGAATCTTCTCCATGCTGAAAGCCGGCATTCTTTCCCCCTATGCCTTCATGATGGATGTTCTGGGTTCCGAGCGTTACGCGGCGATCGTGGCATAATAGAGCTGACGCAGGAGGTGATAGCAGGTATGTTATCGCCTCCTGCTTTTTCTTTCCCAACAAAAGTGTTGCTGTTGGCAGAGATGAACCGTAAAATAAAGAGTATGAAGGAAAGGGAGATCGTTATGATTACGATTCAAGGTTTATATAATACTGCGGTCTGTTACACCCCCGAGTTGGAGGAGGCAGCCCGCAAGCAGATCCAGACCGTTTGCGATCAGGCCGAGTTTGCCGGCTGCAAGATCCGGATCATGCCCGATGTCCACGCTGGCAAGGGCTGTACCATCGGTACCACCATGACCATCCAGGACAAGATCGTGCCCGGTATGGTTGGCGTCGATATCGGCTGCGGTATGGAGACTGTTGAGCTTCGTGAGCGGGAGGTCGACTTTGAGAAGCTGGACGCCTAATCCGCAGGGAGATCCCCTATGGCCGTGAGGTTCGAGACATTCCTCATGCACTGAACGCTGAGATCGATCTGACTCACCTCCGCTGCACAGATCAAGTCAATCTCAACCGGGCCATGCGCAGCATCGGCTCTTTGGGTGGCGGCAACCACTTCATTGAGGTGGATCGCGCGGAGGATGGCCGGTTGTTCCTGGTGGTCCACTCTGGCAGCCGTCATCTGGGCACCGAGGTGGCTGAGCACTACCAGAATGAGGGTCGGCGTGCCCTTTGGGGCGGCGCCCAGCATCAAGTTCGAGCCGCCATTGACCAGCTGAAGGCCGAGGGCCGGTTCCAGGAGATCCAGAAGACCATCAAGGCGCTCAAGAAGGAGCATGAGCTGAATATCCCCAAAGATCTGGCCTATGTGAGGGTAAGCTGTTCGAGGACTATATCCACGATATGAAGCTGACACAGCAGTTCGCCATGCTCAACCGCAAGGCCATGGTGGATGTTATCATGACTGGCATGGGCTTCACGGCGGTGGAGACCTTCACCACCATCCACAACTATATTGATACGGACGCCATGATCCTGCGTAAGGGCTCTGTCTCCGCCAAGGCCGGCGAGAAGCTGCTGATCCCCATCAACATGCGTGACGGTAGCCTGATCTGCAGCGGCAAGGGCAACGAGGATTGGAATTGCTCCGCACCTCATGGCGCCGGCCGGCTGATGAGCCGCAAGGCGGCCTTCAATGCTCTGTCCATGGAGGAGTTCCAGAAGGAAATGGAGGGTATCTACACCACCTGTGTTGTGCCCGACACGCTGGACGAGTCTCCCATGGCCTATAAGAGCATGGAGGAGATCGTCGCTCAAATCGGCCCTACTGCGGAGATTATTGAGCGGATCCGTCCTGTCTATAACTTTAAGGCAGCAGACTGAAATACAATGATGAAAGGCGGTGTTGACCGTGGAAGCATTGATCAAAGAAAAGCTTCATGAAATCGAGCAGCGGGAGAACTGCCGCATCCTTTTGGCCGTGGAGTCCGGTAGCCGTGCTTGGGGCTTTGCTTCTCCGGACAGCGACTATGATGTGCGCTTCATTTATGTGCGCCCCAGAGAGAGCTATCTCAGGCTCAACCGTCCGTGATGTGATCGAGCTGCCCATCAATGGTGTTCTGGACATCAACGGTTGGGATGTGGACAAGACACTGAAGTTGCTCCATAAATCCAACCCCACCGTATTTGAGTGGTTTTCCTCTCCCATCGTGTATCAGACCACTGACTTCACTGAGGCGTTTAAGCCCGTCATGCGGCGCTACTTCTCGTCCAAGAGTGGCCTTTGGCACTATCTGCAGATGGCGGAAGGAAACTATCGAGAATACCTGCGCGGCGACATGGTGAAGGCCAAGAAGTACTTCTATGTACTGCGGCCAATCCTTGCTTGCCGGTGGATCCTTGAAAAAGGTACTCCGCCCCCAATGCTCTTTTCTGAACTGGCGGCGAGCCAGCTTCCGGACTACCTGGAGAAAACCGTTGCGAAGCTGCTTGATCTGAAGATGAACTCCCCTGAGGTGAAGATGATCCCGAGAATCGATATCCTCAACGCTTACATGGATCGGAGCATTGCAGAGGTGCGTGCTCTGTTGGAGCAGTATCCGAGAGAAATCACGAAGGACTGGGAGGAACTCAATGCGCTGTTCCTCGCCGCACTGGAGATGTGATCTTATGATGAAATTGCCACCACAAGTGAATACAGCATTTGAGATGCTTGAAGCGGCCGGCTATGAGGCGTACCTTGTTGGTGGCGCAGTGCGTGATTATGTGCGTGACAACAGTCCTGCGAAGGATTGGGACATCACCACCAACGCGCTCCCAGAGCAGGTGGAGGAGATCTTTACAGGCTACCACCTGATTGAGACTGGCTTGAAGCATGGGACTGTAACTGTTGTGATCGACCAAGAGCCTCTAGAAATCACGACCTATCGCGTTGACGGGGACTACTCCGACCATCGGCATCCGGACTCAGTCAGCTTTACCCGCAGCCTGAAGGACGATCTTGAGCGCCGGGACTTCACCATGAACGCTCTGGCCTACAACCCCAGGACAGGTGTTGTTGACTTCGTAGGAGGCAAGGCGGACATTGCCGGCGACCTTGTCCGCTGCGTGGGAGATCCAGATCGGAGATTCCAGGAAGATGGCCTGAGAATGCTCAGAGCCTTCGCTTCGCCTCCGTGTATGGCATGACGATCGAAGCTGCCACGGCAGCGGCCATCCACAGGAACAAGCACTTGCTCAAAGGTATCGCTGCGGAGCGCATTCTGGTTGAGCTTACCAAAATGCTCTGCGCTCAGGGCGCGGCAGGTGTTCTGCGGGACTTCGCCGATGTGCTGGCCGTCCCGATCCCGGAGCTCACACCCATGTTTGGCTTTCCGCAGCATAATCCACATCATGACAAGGATGTCTGGGACCATACCATCGCGGTCATTGAAAGTATCACCCCTGAACCGGTGCTTCGTTGGGCAGCCCTGCTGCATGACATTGGGAAGCCTTCCTGTTTCTCGCTCGCCGAGGATGGCATTGGCCACTTCTTCGGGCATTCGGATCAGAGTACTTCAATGGCGGAGAGTATCCTCAGTAGACTTCGCTTCGATAACGCCAGCAAAGAACAAATTGTAAGACTCGTTCGCTATCATGACATGCCCATCACGGCCGACAGGAAGCCAATCAAACGGCTTTTGAGCAAGCACGGTGAGGATGCTACCCGGCAACTGATCGAGCTGCACAAGGCAGATACGCTTGGTCAATCGGCCATCTGCAGACACCGGATCGCAATCTTTGAGGAAGTATCGCAAATGATCAATGAGATCCTGCAGGAAGAGAGCTGCTTCACACTCAAGGACTTGGCAGTTAATGGACATGATATGATGACATTGGGCTTTCAGGGACCGACCATTGGCCGTGTGCTGCAGGAATGCCTGGATGCAGTCTTGGATGAGCAGATCCCCAACGAGCATGAGACGCTGATGGCCTTTGCAAAGGATAGACAGCTGAAGAGTTAATACCAAAACGCAATACCAAGCAGGTATTGCCGTTTTGGTATGCACAGGAACTTAGGTGGGTTGTAGGGTTTTGTCGATGGTCGTATAATGAGTGATGAAGCAAAGTGACAATCGTGAGGTTGCCTTTGACTTCGATTATGCTACTCACTTGTTCCGGCAACTCTCTAAATCGCATCACAAGGGAACATTTTCCCTATTTTTGCGTCTATATCAATAAGGAATTCATGTCTGATATGAAAAGGAGGCTGCTGATATGAAACAGAAAAAGAAATGGGTTATTCCCCTCTGTGTGATAGGAGTCATACTGCTACTTTGTGCGGGTGGCCTTTGTTATATGATAAATCACTCCATGAGTTTCTCTGTCGGACGCTGCTTAGTAGCGGACAACGGATCGTATATGTTCATCGATGGAAACTCACCCATTATCATGAGCAACCGAAAGGATAAGGAAGGTCTGTTCTCTGGCTTGGGGACCGGCGATAAGATTTTGATCTTCCACGATGGGATTGCGGAAACCTATCCAGGCAGGACCGGTGCGTATTGGTGTGTGAAATTGGAAGACGGTACGCAGGCCGATATTCCGGAACAGGTCATAGAAGAGCTTACGGAACTCGGATGGACCATTGTAGGAAATGAAGCTGATCCAGATTCCGTGACGCCTGAACCGGGAGCATACGCTTTTGAGGCGCAGTACATCCGGACCAATGGCGGACCTGAAGATGGCTATCCTTACCACACCGTGATCAGTTCCAGAGCGGAATTGGAAGCCTATTACGAGGCATACAAGGACATTTATAGTCTGGAACGAAGAGAGACAGTCTACTCCGACAGCACAATCGGCTTTTTGGATGCCTGCGACAAATACGATAACGCCTATTTTGAACGGCAGAATCTTGTTCTGATCGTACTGCAGGAAGGCAGCGGATCAATTCGGCATGAGATTACAGATGTGCGTCGTCACCGTATTGAGAACGGTGCATTGGATGGGTGGGACATTACGATTGACCGTAAGGTCCCTGAGGCAGGAACAGAGGATATGCTCAGTGGCATCTATTCCTTGAAGTGCAGATGGGCGATGTGATCAAGGCCACCGACAAGGTTTGGATCAATGGAAAACAGAGCGAACGCACTCCGGCAATATCCGGTCTTGTTGGTATCAGTCGTACTCCGTCGATAAGCGCCTATCAGGATCCCTGGGGAGTGAAGCTTACTGCAAAGAATATTACCCCGTCTGGATTGACCATTGTTTGTACGCAGCAAGATGGAGAACCAACCGGTGAGCTGCAGACCGGCAGTTACTACGGACTCGAAATGCTGCAGGATGGCGAGTGGGTTGCGGTCGAGCTGCTTCCTATGGAGTATGAGCTTGCCTGGACGTCAGAAGCATGGATGATCCCTAACAATGCGGAAACAGAATGGGAAGTGAATTGGAGCCGCCTGTACGGAGAGCTTCCCGCAGGTTCCTACCGGATCAGCAAATCGTTTATGGATTTCCGGGGTACCGGTGATTATGACACCAAAACCTATTATGCAGGCTTTGATCTCGTGGACGCCGCTGACACAAGTAATGTTTCCTACGAACACGGCGGATTTGGCGTCAGTGTGCCGCTTCTTTCTGGTTGGGAATACAAGGTTGAGGAATACAGTGCCGATGGCATGAGCTATGGCGTCAGTTTCCGACCCGCTGGTGAAGATGGATGGATCGATTTCCAATATTGGCCTACATTCGGCGTCTGTGGCACCGGATTGTCAATGAAGGAATTTGGAAATGGTTCCATGGGCACCTACGATGGCGGTGCTATCTGGAACTTTATCAGTTACCCTGCCAGCAAAGGCAACTTTGTGGCAACGACCCAGGGTGTAAATAGCTGGTGGTCACGCTACGGCGAGACTGCTATGGAAATCATAACGCAGGTAATCTGCACAGACACCATCGTAGACTAAGGAGGGTACGCAGTATGAAACGAATTGTAGCGCTATGCCTCGCAGCGGCTTGCCTGATTTCTATGGTAGGCTGCGCAGGAGATACCAATATGGACGAAAAGAAACCAAACAACTCCGCATCGGCCTATGCTCTGGCACTGGCTAGCTATCCGGAGATGGCTCCCTACCCAAACGAGATGGAGTATTTTGATGAAAAGACCGGTGAGTTTGACAGCGATGGCTTTGATGTGGTCTATGACGCCTGGCAGTCGGACAGAAAGGCCCAACGCAGTCAGCCGGAAGCTATGCAGACGGTCTGGAACCGTTCTTCGCCAGTTCAATCCGAGAGTTTCTCAGCAATTCCAACGGGGAGAACAAGGTATACTCTCCTCTGAGTGTTTACATGGCCCTCGCCATGCTGGCAGAGGTGACGGACAGTGAAAGCCGCCAGCAGATCCTTGACCTTCTAGGAAGTGAAAGCATTGAGGCTCTGCGCTCCCAGGCAGCCAGTGTTTGGAACGCCAATTACAGCAATGACGGCGCCGTGACAAGCATTCTGGCAAACTCCCTGTGGCTGAATGAGTCCGTAAATTTCAACCAGTCCACAATGGACAGTCTGGCAAAGAATTACTATGCGTCCTCCTTCCGTGGTGAGATGGGCAGCGAGGAATTTAATCAGGCCTTGCGGGACTGGATCAATGAGCAGACCGGAGGACTGCTGGAAGCGCAGGCCGATGGTCTGTCGATGGACCCCGAGACCGTTATGGCTTTGGCCTCTACCATCTACTACCGAGCCAAGTGGCACAGTGAGTTCAATGAGGCCGGAACGGAAAAGGGCCTGTTCCATCTGTTCAGTGCTGATGGAGAGACCGTGGAGTGCGACTTCATGCACAAGGGCGGCAGCAACACCTATTACTGGGCAGATCAGTTCGGCGCTGTTGCTCTGAGCCTGGAGGCAGCGGCAAAATGTGGTTCCTCCTGCCTGATGATGGCGTGGCTATGGATGATCTGCTTGCCGATGAGCAAACGATGGAGTTCCTAAACAGCAATGGAAACTGGGAGAACAGCAAGCACCTGATCGTGAATATGTCCGTTCCCAAATTTGATGTTGTCTCTGATCTTGACCTGCGTGATGGCCTGAATGCGCTGGGTATTACCGGTGTATTCGATGCACGGTGGCCGATTTCAGTCCCATGACTTCGAAAGTTGCAGAGATATTCCTTTCCAAAGCCGACCATGCAGCCCGCGTTGCCAGTCGATGAAGAGGGGGTTACCGCAGCGGCATATACCGTCATGATGATGGCTGGTGCTGCGGCGCCACCTGAAGAGGAAATGGACTTCGTATTG
>ENA-OQEN01000510-OQEN01000510.1-human-gut-metagenome-genome-assembly--contig:-NODE-510-length-16966-cov-2.100837_pt1 | contig 16966 bp, 28 predicted proteins | sample MGYA00242791_ERZ504627 | MGnify/ENA primary metagenome ERZ504627 (study PRJEB26092, sample SAMD00036316) | human gut metagenome | host: Homo sapiens | study: EMG produced TPA metagenomics assembly of... | reverse complement strand
CTTCTCGCAGGAGAATCTGTTTGCCTTTCTGATCATAAAAATACCCCCGGTATTTACTATTGTTATAATAAAGTATTTAATACGTATAATCAACATAAAATAAAGTATTATATACGCCATTCTGTTGCGCATCCTATTCTATTATAATGACTGAGGTGTAAGAAATGGATGCTGAATTTGTTCGCGACCGCATTACTGCGTTACGTATAAGCCAAGGCCTATCCGAATATGCGCTAAGTAGGCAGCTAGGACAAAATAAAAGTTACATCAATAAAATCTCCAGTGGTAAGGCCTTGCTTCTATGGATGTTTTCTTTGAAATATGCGAATTCTTTGAGATTACGCCAAAGATGTTTTTTGATGAAGAGCAATCCAATCCGATAGAGATGCAAAAGCTAATAGAGCTTGCTTCAAATTTAACGCCAAGCCAGCTTGAATTGCTAATTTCCATAGCCATGGAAATGAATAAAAAGTAATTATTTCAGATTAAAACTGATTTTCCAAGGGCGCAAGAGTTTATTAACAGTCAGGATGTGGTATTGCGTTTGCGATAATTAAGGAAGGGAAGCAAACGACGGCATCAGTTTTCTTCTTTTCCCACCACCATATACTTCCCAGGCGCATTCCCGCTATAGCGAAACGGATAGCAGGTGACCAGCACCAGGGTGTTCCCTCCCAGGGCGGGAAGCCGCCAGTCCGCCGTATCCTCATATTTCACGATTTCAGAAACCGTATAGGTATATTCCCGCTGTCGGGATACCGGAAGCATAGGCTATCCCCGATTTCTACATCCTGTAGGGGGCGCAGATGCTTCCGATTTCTGTGCCCCAGGATGACGCTCATCCCTGCCTGGCCCGGCAGGGCGCTGTCCGGCATCCAGCCAGGGCCGTCCGCCAGCGTGGCTTCGTCTACGCCTATGGCCACGGGAATTTCCTTTTTCCCAATGCATAAAATGCCCAAGCTGGTACACTCGAGGGAGCCTCCGGCTGCCTTGGGTCTCATATGGGATTCCCGGAGAGGGACTGGGCGCACAGGGCACAGCTTCAGTCCCATTCTCCACCGAGGCCACCACCTGGGGAGACGGGGAAGGGGAGATCACCACCGTTTCTTCCCGGCCAAATCCTACGCGCTGCAAGCCCATGCGGACCAACCGCGGCAAGAACAACATGCTGCCCGCCGTTAACAGCGCCAGGCAGATCAGCATTCCACCGATCCGCTGCTTTTCCAGTTTTTCTTGTTTTGACATAGCATAGTTCCTTTCTCATCTATACATGGGGCCGGGCATATAGGACGATCTTCCAGGCGCTGCCGTTTTCTCCCCAAAGGCTGCGCAGCACCACCCGGCCTTTGCTGGAGCTGGCGTCCACGATCCTGCCATCGCCAATATAAATGCCGGTATGGTGGATCTCATTCCAACGCCCACAGGTGCAGGCTTTGGACCAGAAGATCAAATCCCCCGGCTGTAACTGGCTGGAGGATATGGCATAGCCGTTGTTGTAGCAGTATTTTGCCTGCTCCACAGAGGTGCGGGGCAGGGTAATTCCCGCTTGTCCATAGGCGTATTGGGTTAACTGGGAGCAGTCCATCACCGAATAGGCCGTGCCCACCTTGGACAGGGCGGCCGCCGCAATGCTGCTCCCCGTATCGCCGGCGGGAAGGCGGCTGGGAAGCTCCGTCCATTCCCTATAGGTCAGGCCGCCGTAAAGGTCTACATCCAGCAATTCCGCCCAAAGCTGGTTGTATTCTTTATCCATGAGCTGCGCCAGCATCTCCCGTTGCTCCGCATCAAAGCGATATAGCGCTGCGCCTTCCAGATAGGTCATGCTCTCCACAGCGATGTGGATATAAAGGGTGCTGGTGGTTTGCGTCACTTCCTGGCCATCCACCGTGGCGGCAGTCGTTTCGGTTTCCGCCCGGGTGTGGAATTGGGCTTGGTTCATATGGTTGAACACCAGGGAAAGGGCAGCGGCCTTAGCATCGTCGAATTCCAGCAGCTCCTTGCCCTCGTACATGTTTTTCGTGGCGAATACAGCCAGCACGTCCTGCCAGTTGTTGATCATGCTCCCATCCCCGTCGTAGTCCCCGTCATAGGTGACCACCACCGCGTCATAGCCGCCGGCAGAAAGGCTGTCGATTTGGGCCTGAAGGTTGGCGGTAAATTGGGCGTTGGTATCCAATATGGCCTGCTTGAGCCGTCCGTCGTTCAATTCGTCCGTGAAAAAGACGCCCAGGGCGGAACCCAGGACCAGTACGATTACTGCTACGGCCAGGATTACCAATAGCACCACCCAGCCCCCTGCGGCAATCCATGCGATCAGCGCCTTTAGCGCCGCTGCCGCCGCCTTGGCCGCTGCCGCCGCTGCTTTTGCCAGGGCTTTGGCTGCGGCGATAAGGGCCCGTATGGCAGCCCGCGCCCCATGGGCAAGCCGGGCAGAGGCCCTGGCTGCTGCCCGGGCTGTGCGGGCGGTGGTTTTCGCCGTGGCCCGAACAGCCCTAACACTGGTTTTAATCCCTGATTCCCGGCCTTGATCCCTTTGCCGGCGGCCTTTATTCCCTTTGTGCCGCCCTTTATGGTCCGTGCGGCCTGCTGCCGGCCCCGTATGACTTTCATGCGGTAGCGGTGGCGGGCTGCTTGGCCGTCTAGGGGATCGGCCTGCTGGGGTATGCGCTTAAAGATTTTCCTTGCGACGGCATTTGCAGCCTTACCCGCCCCGAATCCCGCCAGGCGCGTCCCCTGGTAAACGGCTTCCCTGGCGGTGGTTTCCGCAGCCCGGGCAACACGTTCTTGGGCATATTCCCCAGGGGCTTCTTGCTGGGACGGTTCCCGTTCCGCTTCTTGCCGGGCTTTTCTCCCCATGGCGGCGAGAGCCCGGCGGCCGCTCCTTCCGATTCCCGCCATGGATGCCTGTTTGTCCTTGGATATCCTGTAGGTTTCTTTAGTTTTGATATCTCGTTGTTTCAAAGCGATTCCTCCTGCCCGCAAGGGACAAAAAATAAGCCGTACATTTGCAGATTCCGCGTCCCTTTTCCACAATGATGATATGAAACAACAAAGGGGAAAGGGGAATGGAAAAATGAAACCATGGGTTGTATTTGTGCTGCTCGCCTGTCTGCTGACGCCTTCATCAACGCTGGCAGAATGGGTGATTACAGATGAAAAAACCGAAGTGAGGTTTCCTTCTCATTGGATGAACCGTCTACAGCCAAGCCCGCGCCGGGTGGCGGCTATTTCCTCGGAGATGGGCCTACGATCCTAAAACCGGAAGGGCTACCGGAGCCAACCAACCCGGAGCCGACGCCCCCGCTACGCCCGCAACAACGCCGAAGCCGGATGCCGCAGCACCGAGTACGCCACCCGCCGCAATCCGGGGCGACTACACGGTTGGTTCCATCTATGGCCCCCGGCTTACCGCAAAGGAACTGGAAAGACTGCGGGAAGAAGTAAAGCAGGCGATGGATGTCTGCATCCGGGAAGGCATGACCGAGGGAGAGAAGATCGTAGCCCTGGTGGACTATCTTTGTGACGCCTGCGCATATGCAGACCATTATACGGGCAACGCAACAATGCCTACGGCGCATTGATCGAGGGGGCTGCCCAATGTTCCGGCTATGCCCGGGCGTTTAAGGCCCTCTGCGACGGGGCGGGGATCGGCTGCCGCTATGTCCACGCTGCGCCGGATGACCCGATCAATCCTAACCACCAATGGTGCATGGTGGAATATAGTGGACAGTGGTATCACATAGACCCCCAGATGATCGACGACTATATCCGGATAGAGAATGGAAAGGTGACATATCCCAGGCCCATTGTCCTCATGGCCGGCCACCTGACGTACCAGCCCAGCGGCCTGCCAAATACAGCGGAAAGGGACATTGTGCTTCGGTAAACCATATGGCCGGCGGTAAGCGGCCATTTTCATGGTATACTATAAAAAACAAGGACAGAAAGGAGGCGGCTTCACATGGGCGAACGCGAACGGCAGCGGTTGGATAAGATACTGACCGCTATCACCAACGATTCCCGGGAAACCTTCGGGGATAAGCTGGAAGCCGTGATCCTGTACGGCTCCTATGCCCGGGGCGATTATGATGAAGATTCCGACATCGACGTTATGGTGCTTGTCAATATGGATCGGGAAGCCTTGCTGAACTACGAAAGGGGTTTCAGCCGGCTTGCTTCCCGACTCTCCCTTGCGGACGATGATTGTACGACGATTTCTCTGCTTTTGAATTCCTGGCCACACGTAGAGAAGTGGCTTCCCCACATTCCGTTTTATCAAAATGTAATGCGCGCGGGGGTTCGGATTCGTGCTTGACAATGCGTGTATTTCCCTCATACAGTATCGTTTGGCAAGTGCGCACGAATGCCCGCTTCCCGCTCTCGCAGAAATAGAGCGATATTTGCAGAACAAAATGAACAGTCAAGCATGATGAAGGGCGGCAAAAGCCGCCCTTGCTTTATCTGATTATACCTCCCCAGCTTTGTAGTGATCAGCCGATACAATTCCGTATCCTTCTTGAAGCGGTTCACGAATGGAATAAGCGTACCGGCGTACCGCAGCAGCCCGCTGCCGGCCTGGGCGTTGGTGATGTAGCGGGCCTGATCATCGGAAATGTGGAACAGCTGGATGAGCTTTTCCGCGTCCCGCATGGACTGGTTGAGCATGACCACGCATTCGGAGTTGGATACCATGGTGCTGCCATGGACGGTATCCAGCAGGAATTCCACGTTCTGGGTAGCCGCCACGGGAAACCCGTTCCGTTTCCGGTAGCGCCGCCATGCGCTGTCGAAGAACTCTGCGCCGTGCTGGCTGCCCAGCATCACATGAAATTCATCGGTGATCAAATGGGTGCGTTTGCCGCTGCGCCAGTTGTCGGAGACCCGGTTGATCATGGCGTCTGTAATCATGAGGGTGCCGATGGTTTTCAGCTGCCCCCCAGGCTCGAAATGTCATAGGAGAGGATGCGGCTGTTTGTGCGGATATTGGTGGGCTTTGAGAATACATCCAGGCTGCCCTCGGTGAACAGCTCCAGGCTGAGCGCCAGGTTTTTTGCCACGGCTCCGGCTGCATGAGCAGCTTTTGCCGCAGTGTACACAGGTGGGCATGGGCGCGCCTGGAGATACTCTTCATATGCCAGATCCAGGCAGCGGTCCAATACGCTTTTTTCATCCAGGCCCAGGCCCTTTTTATCCAGCTGCTCAATTAGGGATAGGATAAACTCGCTCTTTTCCAGCCAGGGCTTTTTGCTGTCCGAGTAGCCTTCGCTCAGCTCCATGGCGTTGATATAGACGCCGCTGCCTACGGCGATCCGGGCTACCTCGCCGCCCAATGCGCCAACCAGGGCGGAAAATTCCCCCTCCGGGTCGCAGATGAGGATATCGTCCTCCGTGCCCAGGGCCATGGCGATGATGATCTCTTTAAGCAGGATGGACTTGCCGCTGCCGGGAACGCCCAGGACAAAGAAGTTGGGGTTTTGCAGCAGCGACCGATCCAAAAGTATGGGATTGCCGGTGGTGGGGTTTGTGCCCAGAAAGAATCCCCCGGGCTGGATGATCTCCTGGCTGCGGAACGGGGTCAGTATGGCAAGGCCCTCCGTGGTCAGCGTCCGCAGGGCATGAATGCGCCGTATCCCGAAGGGCAGGGTGGTTTGCAGGCCGGGCAGCTGCTGATACCGCAGGACGCCCAATTCGCACATGTGCCTGACGCCTTGGCTTGCAGGGTTTCCGTATCCTGGTCAAGCTGGCCTTTGCTGTCCGCAAGATGGACGATGGAAACCAGCGTAAACAGCATCCGCTGATCCCGGGCGGACAAGTCGTTGAGGAATTCCGTGGTTTCCGTCCGCTGCTGCTCCATGTCATAAGGGATGACGGAGGAAAAGTTGTTGGCCTGGTTTTGCTTGCGCTGCCATTGGGCAATGTTGGTCTCGGCAGATAGCAGCTTGTTCTGAAGTTCCTTCACCGCCTCGTCCGTAGGTACGGGGATAAACCCGATGGTCAGCATGAGGTTTCGAGGCAATGCCGCAAGGTCGGAAATCAGCTCGTCGTTTATGAAATTGGCATAGCTTCTGAGGAACAGTACCCGGCCAAACTTCCCGTCCATTTCAAAGTAGCCCCCTTTGATGGAAAGGCTCATGGGGCACAGATAATCCCGGAACCGTGGCCTTTTCTCATGCGTCTGTAACATCAAAGGCGGGTACAGGGCTATCCGGCTGGAAGAAGGCGCGAAGGGCCGCAAGCCGCTGTCCGGCGTCCAGGGGTTCGCACCGGGAACCAGGCGGGAAAAGTGCCCCATAAGGTCGGCTCCGGCCCGGCCCAGGCCCAGGCGGGCGTCCTCCGGGGTTTTGAAGCGGTCGGAGATGGTCACATACCGCTCCTGTACGATGGTGTCCTCGCCAATGGCCTGTTCTAGAAGGAATTGGTTGTATTCGTCCCGGTAGCGCCCGCGGCCATCTTCCCGCTCCGGCAAGAGAACGGAGGCAGCAAACTGGTTCCGGTCCAGGGAATGGTTACAGATGGTGATCTGGGCGTAGCAGCCGCTTTTCTGGGCATTCAGAAGGGCGCTATAGATATGGAATTTCTGCTCCTTTTCCGCCCGGCCGGATAAAAGGTAGTTGATATCCGAAAACCGCCAGGCCTGGGAATAGCGGCTGCCGGAATAAAAAAGCCCATCCTGCCAAATACGCTGGATGGGTATGGTTTGCTGTACGCTGCGGGGAACGGTGAAGCGCTCCTTGTCCCGCCGCATGATTTTCTGAAAGTATTTCAATGCTCTACCTCCATGATGATGTGGTAATATAGGTTTTCGCCTTTGTACAGGAACCGCTCGGGCAAGAGCAATTCCGACTGCACCCAGGCCACCAGCAGCTGCTCGGCGCTCATGCCATTATAGCGGACAAAGCCCAACAGGGCGAAAGGGATTGCGCTTATGATGCAGAGCCAGCTTGTCACCTGGGTTCAAGGGTTCCTTGCAGAGAAAATACACGGCCACAGCCGCCCCCATAGCCAGCAGGGAAAAGATGAGCTGCCTAAGGTTTAAGCCGAAAAATATGCTTTCCGAGTATTCCCGGATCTCTTTATTGATTTTTACTTCCATATCATATTCCTCCAAAAGAAACAGGGCGCCTATGCGCCCTGCTCATGCTCCGTAAGGGTTTCTATTTTGCGAAGATTCGCCCGTAGTCCTGCTTATGGTTAAACACATGATATAGGACGATTTCCCCTTCAAAAAGACGATATATCACCGAAAAATCATCCACAATCAGTTTCCGATATCCATAAGCCCGCAGTTCCTGATCATCCATGGTAACACCCATAAGCGGAAACTCCTGCAGCCTTTTCACTGCCTCCATGATCCGTTCATAGATGCGGATTGCAGCCTCCAAGTCCCGTTCAATGAGATAATCCGTGATGCGATCCAAATCCTCATATGCGGATGCAGTAAACCGAATGTTATTTTCCCCCATAGAGCTTACCCCGCAGCGTTTCCTCTACCGTCTCTAGGGAAATCATCTGCCCGGCGATTCGTTCTCGCTCGGCGACCAGCAGCCGCTCTCGCAGATTCAGCATTTGCTCCCGTCTTTCAAAGGCATCTAAACTCATGAGGACAGTATCCCCTTCGCCATTTTTTGTAATATAGATTGGCTCTTGTGTTTCCTTCGCCGTTTGGGCAATGCTATTGTAATCATTCCGCAAGGCAGTAGATGAACATATATGCACGGCAAATACCTCCTCCAATATAATTATTCTTAGATTATTATACTCGAATTATACAATCCTGGTCAACCCACAAAGGATGGCGGCCGCTACAACCCGCACATCTCCCGAACCACCCGATCCGCCATTTTGACGCAGCCCACCAGCACCAGCAGGTTAAAGATCAGCTCACCCAGATAGCCCCAAACCATGGCGACGGGGCTGGCGCTGGGATCGACGGCGGGCGGGGAGGCGGCGAAGGCGGAAAAATGATGCAGGCCAGTACGATCACCGCGCCTTCCAGGCATACGGCGGCATAGGAGCGAAAAAAGCTTTGCCGATGCTGCTGGTGGGTTCTCCCGCAAAGGCGGAAAGGGGCACCGGAGCGATGGCCGTATAAAGATATAGCGAAAGTACCGGCCATATACGCTCATGATCATGATGAAGGAAAGCACGATGATGAAAAGGCTGCCGATCAGGCTCACCGCCCATACGGGGATGCTTTCGAGAAGCCCAGATCCCGCACCGCCGCATCCAGTTCTGCGGGGAGGGAAATGGGCGTTGCCGCCCCCATGCCGGCTGCGTTCATGATGGTTGTGATCATGCCCTGTACGATTTGGAACAGGGCCATCATCAGTTCCATGCCATAGGTCACCACGCCTTTTGCCAGGGCAAAGCGGACGAACATCTTAAAGGCAACCTCCGGCCGCTTAACCTCTGCAAAGTTACCGCAGGCTTAATGACCCCGGCCAGAAAGAACAACACCAGCAGCGCATAGCCAATGGCCTGTAACGCACCATGGATGCGCACCACCACAGACCAGATCCCGCCTCCTTTGAAGGTTTCGGGGCTTTGGGCAATCAGCTGCCAGATCTCCGCCAGCTTTTCGTTCCAGGTATTCAGCGCGTTGGCAATATTGTCTAAAATCCAGTTCCCGCTGTTCAAATCACATCACGTCCTTCCTGCGGGCTTGCCGTCACCGATCGCACGTATCCGTAGCTTTCGGCGGGCGCTCCTTTATGACGCCGTATACATCGTCCACGTAGAAACGGTTTACGAAAGGGTTATAGATAGCGCTGCATTTTACGCCGTTATATTCCGCAAGGTAGCGGTTGTCTCCCATGCGCTCCAATATGGTGGCCTCGGCCAGCTCCCCGCCCAGGGAATGGATATGCATGGGTTCTTTCAAAGGGTACATGGGGTTACCTCCTATCGTGAAAGTTGAAAAGGCCCTCCGCTTTTGCGAAGGGCCTTGCTTAGTTGATCCTACTGCCGGAGCAGTTGCTCCAATTCTGGTATACTTGTGGTTATGGTATCCCATACCATCGTATGGCTGACAGTACCATATTGATGGGCTGCGATATTACGCATGGCCTGTATCTGCTTCCAGGGGATGCAAGAATGCCGCTCACGAAAGGTCTCCGAATATGCCTTACTAAGTTCCCCAATATTGATGATGGACATGACCACTGCTTTTTGTGCCATCGTATTGCAGGCATACTCCGCAAACGTCATCCCCGCAATGAAGCTACGGATGTCATGGATTTCTTTTAGGATTTTCCGTCAAAATATTATCCTTATCCTTCATAGAGCGGCACCATCCTCCGATCTCAAAATACGCCTGAAGCTCCTCAGAAAGGGGATACTGCACACATCCACAGGAAGGGAAAGGGCTTCGGATAGTTCCTCTCGGAACCCGCAGAAATGCAGCAGCGTGATGGGACGCTCCCCAAATTCCACCAATACGTCCACATCGCTGTCCGCATTTGCGCTGCCGTTCGCATAGGAGCCAAACAACATGACGCGCTTAATGGGATACCGGGGCGCGATTTGCCTTACGGCTTCCTGAATGGAAGATATGGCTGTCATGGCTGGCCTCCTTTTGGCATAGGGTTTGATTCGTCTTTAGTATATCATGCAATGCTGCCCAGGGATACCATGAAGTTTACCCTGTAATCAAATCGAGAATCTCCTTGGCAAAGCAGATGATAATGCCGCCCGCCACGGTGAGGAAGCCTGTGGCCCGCTGAGAGGCGTCATGGCTTTTGAGGGATAGCCCTACCTGGACGATGCCAAAGGCCAGGATGATCATGCCGATGGCCTTGATAAGGCTGAAGATAAAGCTGGAAAGGTTGTTGACCACCGTGAGGGGATCGTCTGTGGCCAGGGCGGTGACGCTGCACATGAGGCATAGGGTCAGCGCGCAGAACAGGGCGAATACACGCCGCTGGTATGGGTGTAAGTTCATGATGCGTTGTCCTCCAGTTCATAGATTTCTTGCAGTTCCGTTTCGGAATATACTTCGTAGTCGCCGGTTTCCCCCGCTAAGAACAGGGAGCCGGGATCCATGGCCTTGGGCGCTGGCCGTGAACATAGGGCGGCGCGCCCCCGTCTACGGCCCAGGCAATGTTTGGGTGCTGCATTAGGTCGTATTTTTCATCGATTACCCCATATTCGCCCCGGATGAATAGGATCGCCTTGCGGTTGTCCAGCATTCGCACCTCATCCGGCATCAAAAGTTCCCGCCCGCTCAGGTTGGTATTGGTAGAGTAGGAACCGTTGCGGCCCCTGCTTTTTCCATAGGTGTCCAGGTAGATGCTCTCCTTTCCCAACAGCTTGGAGATCATCTCATGGGTGCCCGGCTCGTTCCCGCCCAGGTATAGTAGTTCGTCGCAGTTGCCTACGATGCTTTCCCATTGCTTTTCATACAGGGCCTTGAGCTGGGCTATGTTTTGCAGGATGATGGATACGCTGATCTCCCGGGAGCGCATGACGGCAAGAAGCTTGTCAAACTCGTCCGGCAGGGCCACGTTGCTGAATTCATCCATGAGGAAATGAACGTGAACGGGGAGCCGGCCGCCGTATTGGAAATCCGCCAGGTGGAACAGCTCCTGGAACAGCTGGGTATAGAGCATCCCGATCAGGAAATTGAAGCTGCTGTCATTGTCGGGCAGGATGGCGAACAATACCCCCTTTCGTTCTCCCAGGGCGGGCAGGTTCAGTTCATCGTAGGCGGTTAGGGCGGCCAGCTTGGGAAGGTTGAATGCGGAAAGCCGGACGGCCAGGGAGATGTTGATGGAAGCGGCGGTTTTGCCGGGGGCTTGCTTATATACCGCGTACTGCTTTACGGCGATATGCTCCGGCTCCCGCATTGCCAGCCTTTCAAAGAGCTGGTCGATCACGCTTTCATAGCCTGGGGCGTCCTCCTCGCTGGCCGCGGCTGCGGCCAGCATCTCCATGACCGTGGAAAAGTTCTGCTCCTCTGCCGGGGCTTCATATATGAGGTATAGGATCAACGCCTCTAATAGGGCGGTTTCGGCCCGCTCCCAGAAGGGGTCGTTGCTTTGGCTGCCTTGGGGGTCGTGTTGCGGATCAGGTTCGTTACCAATTTCAAAACGTCATTGGCGTCCCGGATATAGGCAAGGGGGTTATAGCCATGCTGCGCCCCATACTTGATCAGATCCAGTATGCGCACGTCATACCCCTTTTTCTCGAACAGATGGCCCGTATCCCGCAAATCTCCCCCTTGGGGTCCAGGATCACCAGGGAGGTATTGCACTGCATGGCGTTGGGCTTGGCATAGAAGCGAGTCTTGCCTGCGCCGCTGCCGCCCACCACAATGGTGTTGAGATTTCGCCGGTGCTTGCGGCCGTTGAAGCTCATACGGACATGCCGGGTAAACAGCTTGTTGTGCATTGGCTTCGCACGATCCGCATAGTTGCGGCACAGGGCCCGGGGATCGCCCCAGCGGGCGGAGCCGTATTCCTCCAGCCGCCGGTAGTTTTTCCGGGAGGCAGCGTAAATCAGCAGCCCAGGCCATAGGCCAGCAGAAACAACAGGATGATCCGCGGGGTATCCGCCGTCCAGGTAAGCCGGACCGGGTCGATCTCGGCCAGGCCCTTGAGCAACCCCGGTAGTCCCTCCCCCAGCAGCGGGGCGGCCAGAATCGCCGCCCATATAACGGGAATTACCAGCAGGAGGAGGAAAATCCGGGCCATAGGGTCAGGCTGCTGCCGGTTCATCGGCTATCCCGCGCTTCCCGCCGCCGCTGCCGCTTGGCAGGCGCGTCGATCACCGCCAGCATGGTTCATCCAGCTGGCCCGTATCCCGGCCCTGCTCCACCATGGCATTGCGTTTTTCATTCAGTGTGCCGATGATCAGCCGCCGCTGGCTTTCATCCACTTCGATGATGTGTTTGGGTTCCATGGCTTCCCTCCTAACGCTCCGGGGTATCCTGCTGCTTTTCCCGGAGATTGACTAACCTGTCCAGGTTCCGGTCCATGCGCCGCTCTATGAGCCAGGCGACTTGCCGGATGTCCGCCAAAACCGCCCGCTTGGCCTTGGGCTCCAGATTGGCGTATGTTTCGGGGATGCGGTCGGGATAGCGGGGCTCCATATGATAGCGGCTGCACAGGATATTGGCCACGCAATCGCATAGGAAAGTGCTTTGGCAGCCGCTCTCCCTTGCCAATTCCCGGGCGGCGCTGAAAAACAGCGCCTTGCCCTCTAAGCCACGGGCCACGTTCACCACGCCTTGTTCGGGGAGATAGACTGCCCCGACCGTTGCGGGAACCTCCTCCGAAAGGCATACCGGCACAGGCGTATCCGTTAACAGGGCTTTGATGCGGTTGTATTCCCCATGGATAGGCCGCTGCTTTATGGCGCGGCCTGTGGTCTGCCTCACATCAAAGACCTTTCGAATGCGCATAAACACGCCGGTGGCGCCATCCTCCCGGACATATTCCCGGCCTCGGGCCAGGAGGGAAAGGGCTTGCTCGCCAGGCCGAATGGAGCGGCCCATTTGCTTCCATTCCTCGAAGGTGTGGACGCGGGCCGCCTTCGGGTATCTCTCCATGAGGATCAGCGTATTCGCAGCGCTTTCCCCTCCCAACCGGGCCTGGGTTTCGATGAATTGCCGCAGGGCGGCAGGATCGGACAGCGCCCGGCCGGCAACCTGGTCTGCCAGGGCATACAATTCCTCCGCTGGGCTTTCTGCGCTGCTGCCCACGTCTCCTTGTCCATGGGCTGCCGCTGCTCCGGCTTGGGTGGGATTTCCCGCATCACTTCTTCCAATAGGGCGTCGTAGTTTTCCCGGGTCGTTTCCATATGCAATTACCTCCCTTTGGTTTGTTTTGCTTTCTTTTTCGGCGAGTGCTGCTGCGTATGCGGCGGCCGCTGCTTTTGCCGGGCGTGTATTTCTTTCGCCGTCCGTTCCGCCTGGAGCTCCCGGATCGCCTGGCGCACCGAGGGCCGCCGTTCAATATCCCTGCCGGTACTGCCTTTGGAGCCGGAGGTACGCCCGGACGGAGGCGGGGCCGTCCGCCGGGCCGTGGTAGGGTTTTCATTGGCGGCTGGTTCCGGGCGGGATTGGCCCAGCATCTCCCTTAACTCTCCATCGCCCACCGTATGGGGTTTGTCCGAAGCCGGGTCGGGCCGCGCCGGTTGCTTTGCGCCGCCGGCGTTCTGCCCGGGCTGCGTTTGCTCCGCCGCCAGCTTCCGGGCCTTTATGATGTCCTCCCGTATCTTCTCCACATCCACCGCAGAAAGGGCGAACCGGTCGGCGATCCGGTTTACCCGGGCCGCGTCCTCGGCGCTCACCACGATGTCGCACAGCCCGTCTGGATTGCGCTTATCCACCACGGCGGCATATAGGACGCCGTACTTCTTGGCCTCCTGGGCAAAGGCCCGCAGCTCCCGCTGCTGGATGACGAACACCTGGGTGGGCTTGCCTCGAAAGCTGCGCATTCGGGTCTTGCCGCTGACCCGTTTTTCATCCTTGAGCGCCGCGATAAGAAACGCGGCAAGGGATACCGCCGCTTTCCCGCTCAGATTGGCCACGCACTCAACGCCTTTCACGGTTACGTTGGTGGCCATGTTCACGATTTGTTCCGCTGCTTCGCCCGTCTGGCTCATGGAATAACACCTCCGTTTCTTGTTGCTTGGCTTTTTTAAGATTCTCCTTGATCTGTACGGATCGGATGAGGATGGCGTCGCACAGGCGTATCTCCGCCCGCAATGCTTTCAGCTGGCCGTGGATAGCATGGAGCCGTGCCTCGATTTCCTCCTTTCGTTCCCCTTGAAGGCCCTTGTGCCGCCGCGCATTTTGAAGCTGTTTGCGCTCCCTGCACAGCAGCAGGATGCGCCCGTCGGAATCCGCCCGGTGGACCGCCAGCTGCTCCGCAGTATCGATGGCATATTGGTGGAGAAATTGGGCTTGTCGGGAAATAGCCTGCATGTAGCGAAGATCCTCCCGCAAAACGAAGGGCGCGGGGCTATCTTGCCGCCGCGCCTTTCGTAGTAACATAAGGTAGTGATAGTACAGAGCCCGCAGGCCCTTCCAGGTGATTTTACACAGGCGGAACGGCCCTTGTATCCGAACCCGCCGGGGCTGTGCGGGCCGTATCGGGGGCGAAACAGGGCGTCTTTGCCCCAGGATGCGGTTTCGGATGGCTTCCTCCGTATATGCGTCCCCCAGGGAGCGAAGGCGCACAAAGCGTTCCTTCCCGGGCGGGCGCACCGCCGTATGCTTTACGCCGGCTTTGATCCCATACCCCTGCCGTTCCAGGTTGGAAAGAAAGGCGTTCCAGGTCATGCTTTGGGCGATGGCCCTGTCCACATCCGCCCGGATGGCGCTGCGCCAGGTGGGGGCTCCGGCCTGCTCCGCGATCCATTGCCCATAGTGTTGGCTGCGGCCGTTCTCCTGGGCGATTACCGACAGGCCCCGCAACCGGCAAAGATCATCCGACACCCGGCGCATTTGGGCATATGTGGCCTTATTGGCGTAGAACCGCTTGCCATCCACGCAGGATACGGAATTGAGGATAAAATGGTTGTGCAGGACGCCGGTATTCAAATGGGTGGCGATTACCACCTCAAAGCGGTCGCCCCAGAGCCGGTTTGCCAGCTCCACGCCGATCTCATGTGCCTGTTCCGGGGTGACCTCCCCCGGCTTGAAGGATTGGTAGCCATGGAATAAAACGATGCCGCCTTCCTTTTGAAAGCGGCGCTTGGTCAGGGCCATGGCCTCCCGTGCGCTTTGGGGGTCGCACCGGATGCCGCTGACGTAATACTGGTAATCGGTCTTTTCCCCGTCCGTCACATAGCCGATGGCACGATCCATGCCTTGCGCTGCCGCCTGTTCCATGGCATATTGTAGCGTATCTGAGAAACACGGGAAGTCCCCTTGCTCCCAAGCTGGATTGTAGGTTTTCTCCTGGTCTTTGATATACGCGATTGCCCGATCCAGACGTCCCCGGATGGGCCAGATGGCGGTAGTGGCCATATGCATTCTCCTAAATAAAAAGGCAGCATGTTTCGATGCTGCCTATGCCATGCGGCTGTTTGCTTTTTATCCCTCCCGTTGGGTCCGCTGCCGGTCCCCGCGCCAACGCTTTTTGCCAGGTGCGGATGGTTTCCCTTTTTAGGAAGGCATACATGGGCTGGTAATCCTCGTTCCGATCATATTCCTCCAGGGCGGCGTAGTAGTCCCGCTTATCCTCATCATATACGATGAGGGGCGGATGATCGCGGGTCATGAGCAGGTAATTTAGGAGCGTCCTGCCAACACGTCCATTGCCGTCTGCAAAAGGATGGATGTATTCAAACCGCACATGGAAATAGGTGGCGATTTTCAAGGGGTCCTTCCCCGCCAACTCCTGGAGGGTGGCCAACAGTTCCTGCATGTCGTGCTCCACATTCTCCGGCAAAGAGCCAACCTCTTCCATGCCCGTTACATAATCGTGCTTTTTGAACGCGCCCGGCCGCTCCCCTTGTTGGATATAGCGGTTTTCGTCGTAGGTTCCCGCCGTTAAGATGGCATGTGTTTCTTTGATAAGCGCTATGGTAATGGGCTTCCGGGCAATGATACGGGGTTTTAAGAAATCATAACAGAGCTTTTGATTCCGCTGCTCGAATATGGTCCGTGGGCTGCCCGTAAAATTGACCACCCGCCCATTTTCAAAGATCTCGCGGGTATCATGATAGGAGATTTCCGGATTCTCTATCTTCCCGGAATGATAGGCAAACAGAATGCGAAACGAATCCAGCCTAAGATCAATGTCCGCTTCCGTCCCAATGGCATATTGTTGCCATAGCCTTACAATCTGTGCGTATTCGTCCATGCGCATTCCCTTCTTTACCCGTTTTATGCTTCCTATTATATCATAGCTACTATGGCTTTTCAGAACGCAAATTTTGTTGCTTCCTGTCAGGTTCCTATGTTCCTCTGCTGTATTTTTTCCGGTAGGGTAAAAGCCGCTTGTATCTCCAAAATAGCCTTGCGTAATGCTTTTGCGTTTTCATTGTATTCCTCCGCAAGAAAAAAGCCCGTTCGATTGGCACGGGCTGCGATCTGATTCATATTCACGCCAATGGCGTACAGTTGGCGTAAGAGTGCATGGTATTCGATAGGCGGCAGCTCCTTGGGCCGCTGCCCGCTGATCAGCAGGCGCAGATATGCTCCTGGGAAAGGCCGGATTTTTGCACATGCCCTTTCAGCTGCCGCCACTCCCCTTCGTTGAGACGGAAGGTGACTTTTCTATTGCGTTTGAGCATAGGTTCTCCTTTGAATTTTAGCGAGACAGGCATAGATACATGAACAGCCGTTCTCTAAGGAGCTCGCTGATCAAGCAGACGAGCCCATCTTCGCTGTTATCTCTGAAATAGGTATCGAATGCCTCATAGTAGCGTTTTCTGTCCGAATACTTCACATTGATTGGCGGGTAGCCGCTCTGCATCAGCATGAGGTTCAAAATCAGCCGCCCCGTTCGACCGTTGCCATCTACAAAGGGATGGATACCCTCAAAATTAAGATGAAACCATGCTGCGCGCCAATGGGATGCAGGTTTGTGTTGCCTGTAAATGCAGCAATTAGATTTTCCATCTGTTCCGGTACAAGAACTGGGTCGGGCGGCACATGGTAGGCGCCCATGATGCGCACAGGAATACGCCGGTATATGCCCCGATCCTCCGGCCTGTCCATCAATACAAGGGTGTGAATCTGCTTAATAATGCTTTCGGAAAAGGGAATTTGCTTCTTTACCAAATCCTGCACATAAAGAAAAGCATCTTTGTGCCCGATGGCTTCCAGGTGGTCTTTTAGCGGCTTTTTGTCTATTGTGATGCCTTCCAGCACCAGGGCGGTTTCTTGAAGGGTCAGCGTATTGCCTTCTATTGCATTGGAATGATAGGTGTATTCCACCAGAAATTCCTCTTGAAGCCGTTTGAGCTCCCCCTTTGTAAGCGGCGTCGTTTATCCAATTCTGCTTCGAGGGCA
>ENA-OQEN01000509-OQEN01000509.1-human-gut-metagenome-genome-assembly--contig:-NODE-509-length-16967-cov-4.328563_pt1 | contig 16967 bp, 26 predicted proteins | sample MGYA00242791_ERZ504627 | MGnify/ENA primary metagenome ERZ504627 (study PRJEB26092, sample SAMD00036316) | human gut metagenome | host: Homo sapiens | study: EMG produced TPA metagenomics assembly of... | reverse complement strand
CGTTCTGGATTTGGTGGACAAGGGGCTTGTCACCGACCAGATGGTTCTCACAGTTGGCTACGATATTGAGAACCTGACCGATCCGGCACGACGGGCAAAGTATCACGGCGCGATTGAGAAAGACCCTACGGACGGGAGATTCCCAAACAGGCACACGGCTCTACTAATCTCGACGGTCACACATCATCTACGCGCAAAATAATGTGTGCTGTGTCAGAACTCTTTGACCGGATCGTGGATAAGAATCTGCTTGTCCGCCGTATGTATGTTGTTGCAAATCATGTCCTGCCGGAAGCTGATGTACCGAAGAAAAACGACGGTGCAGTCCAGCTCGACCTCTTTACCGACTATGCCGCCGAAGAGGAAAAACAGAAAGCCGAAGATGCCGCTTTGGAGCGTGAGCGGAAGATACAAGCCGCCACGCTTGCCATCAAGAAGAAGTATGGAAAGAACGCCATCCTCAAGGCAATGAATCTTGAAGAAGGTGCAACCGCGAAAGACCGCAATGCGCAGATTGGAGGGCATAAGGCGTGAACGGAAAATACGACGAGATCATGGGACTTCCTCACCACGTTTCCAAAACGCGACCACAAATGCCGATGTCAGATCGTGCAGCGCAGTTTGCGCCCTTTGCCGCCCTCACCGGCTATGATTCTGCAATCAAGGAAACTGGACTCTGACCGACGAAAGGATTGAGCTTGATGAGGGAGCCTTGACCGCTTTGAACATGAGGTATCAGCTTCTCATGGATGCCCTTGATGAAGAGCCGGAGGTTGAAATAACCTACTTCAAACCTGATGAGCGCAAAGCTGGCGGTGCGTATGTAACTGCAACCGGCGCAGTCATAAAAGTTGATGACTTTGAGCGCCTGATTACCATGCAGGACGGCACGAAGATTCCGATGGATGACATCCTAAGCATTGACGGAGAGCTGTTCTTGTCCTTAGAATAATGTCGCTTGCCATGCGACCAAATGAAGTGAATACCGAAGTACAATATGACTGTAAGGTGAGACACCAAGCAGTCATATTTTTTATATACGGAGGTACTGAACATGAGAAAGAACCTGACGGAGATCGTATTCATCCTTGATCGCAGCGGCTCTATGAGCGGGCTGGAAGCAGACACCATCGGAGGCTTCAACTCCATGATTGAAAAGCAGAAAAAGGAGAATGGCGAGGCATTGATCTCTACCGTCCTCTTTGACAACGTGAGCGAGGTTATTCATGACCGCATACCGGTTCAGTGGGTCGAGCCGATGACCGACAAGGACTATTCCGTTCACGGCTGCACCGCCCTTTTGGATGCTATCGGCGGAGCAATTCATCACATTGGAAATGTCCACAAGTACGCAAGAAATGAAGATGTCCCTGAACATACTCTGTTCATCATCACAACGGACGGCATGGAGAATGCAAGCCGCCGTTATGACAGCGAGAAGGTCAAGAAAATGATTGAGCGTCAGAAGGAAAAGTATGGCTGGGAGTTTTTGTTCCTCGGCGCAAACATCGACGCAGTTGAAACGGCAAGGCATTTCGGAATTGGTGCAGACCGAGCGGTCAACTACCACTCTGACCATGAGGGAACGCAGCTCAACTATGAAGTTCTGAGCGAAGCGGTTTCTGCTGTCCGATGCAGCGTACCACTGGGTACGAATTGGAAAAAGCGTATTGATGAGGACTTTAATTCCAGAAAGGACGGGAGAAAGCAATGAGAACGATCACCGTAAAGGGACAGGCAATGTCTCCGCAAGACCGGATTACATCATCCTCTCCTTGAACATTGAAACCTTATCTAAAACCTATGACCGTGCAATGTCGGAAGCTGCCGAGAGAATCGAAAGACTGCAAGGTGCCGCGGTCTGCGTTGGGTATCACAAAGAAGACTTGAAAACCACGAGCTTTGATGTCCAGACAAGGTACGAGAACGTCAAGGATCGGCAAGGAAATTACAAGCGAGCGTTTGTCGGATATGCTTGCAGCTATCGCTTGAAACTTGCATTTGACTTTGACAGCAAACAGCTTGCAAAGGTCATTTCTGCGATTGCGGATTGCGGTGCAAAGCCGGAACTCAGTATCGCATTCACTGTAAGAAACCCATCAGCGGTCAGCGAAAAGCTGCTGATCAGCGCGACGGAGAACGCCAGAGCGAAGGCGGAGATTCTTTGCAAAGCATCAGGCAGTACGCTTGGGCAGTTGATCAACATCGACTACAACTGGGGCGAACTCAATGTTTTTTCCAGAACAAGCTACGATGTTGAAGACTGCATTCAGCCTCTCATGGCGATGAGCAAGTGCGCCGCTCCTGAGATCGAGCCGGACGATATTGATGTAACAGACACAGTGGCTTTTACATGGGAAATCCAATGATTTTTTGACTTTTTTGAAATCCGGTACTCAACAAACGCTCTTTTTGTGTCCGTTGTAAAGTGAAGGGACATTTCACGGAGGAATCTTCGGGGAATACGATTTTGGGAGATTAGCAAGCAAATCCGGTGAGTACCCACCGGAGAAAAATCAGTTAAGGAGACCCTGCCCTTAACATCAGATTTTTGCTTGTTGGGATAGTCCCAAACCCTTCTAATCTTTACGACGGAGGGCGCAGCATGGTACGAAGAACGCGAGACATTCAGAAGAAGATTTGGCTGACACCACAGGAAGAACGGACGATTGCAAAGAAGATGGAGATGATCGGCACGGAGAACTTCGGTGCGTATGCAAGGAAGATGCTGATTGACGGCTACATCATCGTTGTGGACTACACAGAGCAGAAAAAGCTCGCCGCCGAAATCAACAAGATCGGCGTGAACATCAATACCGTCTGCCGCAGAATCAACTCGACGGGGCGATTCTATCAGGACGATATTGACGAGCTGAAAGAAAAGATGGATGCGGTATGGCAGTTACTAAAATCAAAGCAATCCGAGGAACTTTGAGCAAGGCAATCGCGTACATTCTGAATCCCGAAAAGACGGATGAGAAGCTGCTGGTCTCGTCCTACGGCTGTGCCAGCGAGACCGCAGCGCGAGAATTTGAGTGGACGCGGAAAATAGCCGAGCAAAAAGGGATGAACCGGTCAGGATCATAGCCCGTCATGTGATTCAGTCTTTTGAAATCGGAGAGGTCACACCGGAGCTTGCCCACGAGATCGGCAAGCAGTTTGCAGATGAAATCCTCGGAGGAAAATATGAGTATGTGCTGACCACTCACATTGACAAGGACCATGTTCATAACCATCTGATTTTCAATGCGGTTGACTTTGTGGACTACCACGCATACAAGAGCTACAAGCGGGTTTACTATGATATGCGTGAGGTCAGCGACCGGCTCTGTAAGGAAAACGGTCTCTCTGTTATCCCTCCCTCTCAGAACAAAGGCATGAGCTACAAGGAGTACACCGAAGCTAAACGCGGCACGAGCTGGAAGCAAAAACTCAAGCAGACCATCGACCGGCTTGTCATCACAGCGAAGGACTACGATGACTTTCTGCGGCTCATGCAGGAAGCCGGTTATGAGATCAAGACCGGCAAATACATCTCCTTCCGAGCTAAAGGTCAGGAGCGGTTTACCCGGTCTAAAACCATCGGAGAGAACTACACCGAGGAACGCATCAAAGAGCGGATTGCCGGACGGACACCCCGAAGAAGCCAGAAGCAAACCACGCCGAAGGGCATCTCTCTCATTGGAGATATTCAGGAGCGGATCAGGCTCATCGACAGCAAGGGCTATGAGCATAAAGCAAAGCTCACGATTCTCAAGGAAGCGGCGCGGACACTCAACTATCTCACGGAAAACAACTTGCTCCAATACGCCGATCTTGAGAGGAAGGTCGAGGATGTTCATAGCTCCTATGACCGCACCGGCAAGGAGCTGAAAGGCGTTGAAGCGCGACTTCGGGAAGTCCAGCCGCTTATCAAGAACATCTCCAACTACCAGCGCCTCAAGCCCGTATATGACGCCTTCCAGAAAGCAAAAGATAAGCCGGGTTTCAAGGCAAAGCATGAGGCAGAGCTTGTGATCTTCGAGGCGGCACGGAGTACACTTCTTGCTATGCAGGGCGATGAAAAGCTGCCGAGCTTGAAGACGCTGCAAGCGGAACAGCAGCGACTTCTCGATGAGCAGCAGCGGCTCTACGATGAACGCGCAAAGCTCAAAAAGGAGCGCGGATCATCGACACCATGAAAGCAAACGTGGATGATTTCCTCAAGCCGAGTGTAGTCCAAGAGTCTGAGCAAATTCGAGATAATCAGAGAGAATAACAAAAAGACTGTGCTGGTTTTTTGAACGGCACAGTCTTTCCATTTAGCTGTATATCATTCAAATCGAAAATGATGAACGTCTCGTGCAAATCGGTCGTATTCACCCAAAGTTTACGAAACTCTATTGAATAGCAGACCTTCTTGTGCTATAATATAAGTTAGGTTTATTTTACATACTTTGCTGAGGTGAAAGTCATGAAAGCAAGCTACAAAAAGTTGTGGAAACTGCTCGTCGATAAGGAAATGAGCAAGGGTGATCTTCATAAGGCGTCCGGTCTTTCTTCAAGCACAATGACCAAGCTCAGAAAAGGTGAAGACGTGTCAATGGAAGCTTTGAGAAAAATCTGCATTTGCCTTGACTGCAATATCGGTGACATCGTGGAGTTTGTCCCTGACAACACAACACAGTCCTAAATATGGGACAGGCAATATGGTACAGTATGCTATTAGGAATGGAGCAAATATAATGGATCAGACGCACCCTTATAACGGCAGCTTAACTGCTGAACAGTTTCTCTTCTACGAGATAAGAATTGCCGCAAAATACTATGTTTCCGGCTTGAAAATTGATGAGGCAATCGAGCGGATTAAGAAGGATAACCTCTTTCAATATCCAACAGAGAGACAGGTTTCCCGTTTGGCAAGAGCCTGTTATAAGCGGCTGGACGCGCTCGGCAACGAACAGCTTGTTCACGAGCTTGCCTCTGCACCAAATGATATTGCAAAGCAGATCAATCTATACGCGGTGATGAGGTATAATCGTCTGGTCTGGGAGTTTATGATTCAGGTTATAGGCGAAAAATACCGCAATCAGGACATGAACTTCTCCAGGAAAGACATGAATGCGTTCTTTTCCAGACTGCAAGCACAGGATGATTCTGTTGCCGCTTGGAGTGATGCGACAATCACCAAAATCAAAAGTGTTCTCGTTCGGATGCTGATAGAGACAGGGTATCTGGATGGGCTGAAAGACACCACGCTGAATCCCGTTTTTCTCTGTGAAGAGCTTGAACGAGGTATCGAAGCAAACAACGATTATGATGCACTTTCGGCATTTAATTACTTTAGATAGATAGGCGGACACAAACATGATTAAACAGGAGTTGGACCGGATCAAAGAGCGTATCTCGAATAAGGACTTCCTTGAAAACAAAGGACTGAGCAATGAGGTTGGTATCCATGTTTTCTGCTACAAAGTGGAGGATGAGTTGATCGTTCAGGATTATATCCGCAGATTGAAAAGCGAGGCGAACACGCCATATCGGATTATTGAGTGCGACCTTTATGAAGTGTTTCTCTCCCTTTTGGAGGACAAGCGCATTCTGAAATCAGTTGCAGGGTTAGAAGAAAAACGAGGCAAAAAGTATCTTCTGGATCAGTTGCAGAAGATCGCCACACCGGAAGCTCTCCTTGCCAAGATGGACTATTCACCCCATATCAAAGGCAGGATGTTCTCTTCATGACAGGCATTGGAAAAATTCATCCGTTTATGCGTTCCCATAAGATGCTCGATAGTATGCAGCATCTCTTTGAAGACATCCCTATTGTGATGTTCTATCCCGGAACCTTCAATGGACAGACGCTCAACCTATTCGATGAGTTCAAAGAAGGCAACTATTATCGGGCATTCAATCTGCTGTAATGGAGGTAGCAACGTGAAAATACAGAATATGTTCCAGAAGGACATCGAAAGAGACATCAACGGCGTTATCAAGGTTATGCAGGATGATGACCGGAGTTTGGAACAGGAACTCAGCGAATACATAATTACCAAGGAGCTTCGCCGTCACTTCCGCACATTCTTTGACAACTACACAAAGGCTATCGACCAGCCGACAGATAAAATCGGCGTGTGGATTTCCGGTTTCTTTGGGAGTGGTAAATCTCACTTCCTGAAAATTCTCTCTTACCTACTTTCCAATCAAGAGTCTGCGGCAAAAGAGCGATTGACTATTTTGCGGACAAGTTTGATGACCCGATGATGTAGCTCAGGCGGTTAAAAGTGTGTCCGTGCCTACGCAGTCTATCCTTTTCAACATTGACATCGAAGGTCCTCTCACGAAGGATAAGACCGCAGTGCTGCGCGTCTTTGCAAAGATGTTCTACAATCACTGCGGGTTTTACGGCGATGATCTGAAAATTGCCAAACTGGAACGCTTCATTGAAAAGCAAGGCAAGACGCAGCAGTTCCGCGAAGCCTTTGAGAAGGTCAATGGTGCGCCTTGGACGGAGACCCGCGATTCCTTTGCGTTCTTTGAGGATGACATTGTTTCGGCTCTGCAATCTACGCTCGGCATGAGCGAACAGGCGGCGCGGAACTGGTTCAATGGTGAGGAAACGAATGAACTGAGCATCGCCCAGCTCGTAGCTGACATTCAGGAATATGTAGACGGCAAGGGCAAGGATTTCCGACTGCTGTTTATGGTGGATGAAGTCGGTCAATACATTGGTGACGATGGTGACTTGATGATCAATCTGCAATCTCTTGTAGAAGAGATTGGCATTCGCTGCCACGGCAAGGTTTGGGTCATGGTGACAAGTCAGGAGGCGATTGACTCCGTTGTCCATATCACCGGCAATGACTTTTCCAAAATTCAGGGACGCTTCAATACGCGCCTCAGCCTTTCCTCGTCCTCCGTTGATGAAGTTATCAAAAAGCGTGTTCTGGCGAAAACAGATGCGGCGGATCAGCTTCTTCGCATGGTCTATGACAAGGAACACGCCGTACTCAAAAACCTCTATACTTTCAACAATCCCGTTCTTGACATCAAGGCTTTACGGATGGTGCGGAGTTTTCTGCAACTTTCCCCTTTGTACCGTACCAGTTCATCGTGATCCAGAAGGTGCTTGCCGAGATTCGCAAGCACGGCAATTCCGGTAAGCATCTGTCCGGCGGTGAGCGTTCCATGCTCTCCGGCTTCCAAGAAGCAGCGCAGGATGTGAAGGATAAGGATGAAAATGCTCTGATTCCATTCCATCTGTTTTACAATACAGTTCACACATTCCTCGAAAGCCCCATCCGACGGGTTATCGACCGCTGCCAGACTGCGGCAGACAATCACGATGGGCTTGAGCAGCAAGATGTCAGCGTCCTGAAGCTCCTTTACCTTGTACGTTATATTGAGGACATCAAGGCAAATATCGACAATATCTCCATCCTTATGATCGATGACATCCGTACAGATAAGATTGCGCTGCGGGCGTCGGTTTCCGCCTCACTGGAACGGCTTCTCTCGCAGAACTACATTTCTCGCAACGGCGATACCTATGCCTTCCTGACGGATGAGGAACAGGACATTGCCATCGACATCAAGAACACGCCGGTTGACAGCGCACAGGTCATCACCAGCATTGCACAAACGGTTTACGGGGAAATCTATCCCTCTAAGAAATTCAAGTATGGCAAGTATGACTTTGCCTATGACCAATACATTGACGAGACCCTGAACGGCTCTGCTTGCGGAGGAATGCGGCTCCGCATTGTGACCGTTGCAAGCGACTACTACGGTGCGCCGAACGAACGGCTCATTATGGATTCTCAGGTCAACAATGAAGCAATCGTTGTGCTGTCCAATGAGACACCGTATTTTGATGAGCTGGAACAAGCGATGAAGATCCGCAAGTATGTCAAACAGCGGAATGTATCTCAGCTCCCTGAAAGCATTCAGGACATTATCCGCAAGCGGCAGCAGCAAGCGCGTATTCTGGAAGAGAGAGCGCGTAGCTATATTGAAAAAGCTATCGTCGGTGCAAAGGTCATTGTCCACGGCGAAGTCATGGACATCAAGACTGGCAGCGCGAAAGACAAGCTGGACACCGCGATGAACGGTCTGGTTGAGAGTGTCTATTCCAAGCTCAACATGGTCAACCGTTTCGTAGAGAGCGACGCAGACATTCTTTCCATCCTGAATGGAACGGATGACGGGCAGATTGCCTTCACCGGTCAGGGCGCAAACAACGAGGATGCGCTGAACGAGATCAGCCAGTGGCTTGAGCTTCAAAATCAGAAGATGCTCAGTACGTCAATGGGCGATGTGCAGCGCCGGTATCAGGCGATTCCCTACGGCTGGCGTGAAATTGATATTGCTGCGCTGATTGCTCGTTTGATTTCTCAGCAGAAAATCTCCATCAAATACGGCGGCGCTTTGGTTGGCAAGGACGAACGCAGACTGGTTGATTATCTGCGGAAAAAATCCGAGATTGACAAAGCCGTCGTTACCCGTAGGATTGCCCCTTCCGAAGACCTTATGCGCAAGAGCATTGCCTTCCTCCGGGACTACCTTGGTGCGATGGACATTCCTTCCGACGAGGACGGCTGATTCGCTTTGTGCTGGACACCTTTACTCAAAAACAGGAGCATTATCAGGAGCTTCTTGATAAAGCTTATTCTGAGTTCCGTTACCCGGAAAAGGAAGTTGTCACAAAAGCCCGTGACCTTATGAATGATGTTCTGAGTCAGCGCAGGGACAACGTTGCGCTGCTTACTCGCATGGTGCAGCGTCAGGAAGACCTTCTGGATTGCTCCGAGGACATGGAGGGCGTGGAGTTCTTCTTCAAGTCGCAGCGCAGTGTATATGATGAGGCACGGCGTCAGATGGACCGCGTGAATAAGGAACGTGACTACTTTGCTTCTGACGCGGATGTGTTGGATGTCTTCCATACCATTGCGACCATTCTTGCACAACCGAAGCCCTATGACCGCATTGGTGAGCTGCCGGAACTGATTCAGAAGGTTAAGGCGGCATACTCCGGTCTGCTGGATTTGAAGAAGGATGAGGTTGCGAGAATATCCGTCAGTGTATGCAGGACGTTCATCAGCTTGCAACCGAAGCGCGGGATGCAGGAGTTCTGCTGCGTCAGGCAGATGACTACTTTGTCGGCAAGCGAGAGGCGGCGAAGAACGCTTTCTCTCTCACCGAGCTGGACGCTATGATCACCCAGCTTCTCACATACAAGGATAATATCTGCCGACGCATGGAGGTAATGTCCGCTTCCCATCAGGAAGCAACGACACAGGGAGGCACAGGAGCAGCACAGCCCGCCCCGAAAATGCCAAAAATCACAACACTTCGCCGGTATGACCTCTGCTCTGTCAAGCGTCTGCAATCTAAGGAGGACATTGACCGGTACGTCGATGGAATCCGCGAGAAGCTGATGAAAACATTGGAAGGCTGCGACGGTGTGCAGATTAACTGATAACATTATAGAAGGGACAGAATGGTATGCAGGAAATTAGATGCCCCAAATGCGGTGAAGTATTTCAAGTCGATGAAAGCGGCTACGACCAGATTGCACAGCAGGTGCGTGATAGAGAGTTCGAGAAAGAGCTTGATCGTCGCAAAAAAGAGTTGGATGCTCAACGCGAACAGGAGCTTGAGATAATTCGCTTGCAGGAGGAAAAAGAGCATACTGCGAGTATCACCCAGAAAGATGCTGAGATTTCTGAGAAGGATCAAAAAATAGCAGAGCTGCAAGCCAAACTTGACGCCAGTGAAACGGCAAAGAAACTTGCTGTTGCAGAGGCGATTGAACAGAAGAATGCGGAATTATCTCAAAAGGCAACTGAGATTGCCGACCTCAAGGGCGAACTAAAGAACAAGGCAACTGAGAGCCGCTTGAGCGAGAAGTCCCTTCAAGAGCAGTATGAAGAAAAGCTCAAGCTGAAAGACGAACAGATTGAGTATTACAAAGACTTCAAAGCACGGCAATCAACAAAGATGATCGGTGAGAGTTTGGAGCAGCACTGCCTGACACAATTCAATGCGATCCGAATGACGGCTTTTCCAAACGCCTATTTTGAGAAAGACAACGACGCCAAAACCGGCAGCAAAGGTGACTTCATTTACCGTGAGTGCGGAGAAGATGGTACGGAGTTCATCTCCATTATGTTTGAAATGAAGAACGAGGCTGATGAAACCGCCACCAAGCACAAGAATGAGGACTTTTTCAAAGAGTTGGATAAGGACCGAAACGAAAAGGGCTGCGAGTACGCAATCCTTGTCTCTCTTCTTGAGATCGACAATGAGCTATATAACAATGGCATTGTGGATGTGTCCTATAAGTACCCGAAGATGTATGTTATCCGTCCGCAGTTCTTCATTCCGATGATTACGCTGCTGCGGAATGCGGCAAAAAACTCCTTGCAATACAGGCAGGAGCTTCAAATTGTTCGCAACCAGCAGGTTGACATCCGCAACTTCGAGGAAAACATGAACGCCTTCAAGGAAGGCTTTGCCCGAAACTATCGGCTGGCAAGCGAGAAGTTTTCAACGGCGATTGATGAGATTGACAAAACAATCGACCACTTACAGAAGACAAAGGCAGCACTTCTTTCTTCTGAAAACAATCTTCGCCTTGCGAACAATAAAGCGGAGGACCTTAGCATCAAGAAGCTGACAAAGAACGCTCCGTCTGTTAAGGCAATGTTTGATGAACTGGGGCAAGAGAAAGCGTAATACACGCATAGTTAGGAGATAACGAGCATGAATAAAGGTGCGATACAAAGATTTGCAATCTGGGCGCGGAACGAGCTGATCGCTCAGGTGTCGCAGAGAGCTTATCAGTATGGAATCACGAAGGAAGCTGCGGCGAAGCAAACGCCGTGACGGTGGGCGGACGCGCATTGACCGGCGATGAGCAGAAACAGCGCAAGGAGCTTGTCGATCAGATCCGCTCAAAAGGCTACACACAGGTCATGGAAGAGGTTGCCTACACTTGGTTCAACCGCTTTATCGCCCTGCGCTTTATGGAGGTCAACAACTATCTGCCCTCCCATATTCGCGTGTTTTCGGACAGTACCGGTGCGTTCAAGCCGGAGATTTTGAGTGATGTCCTGCACCTTGAACTTCCGGGGCTGAATCGGGAGAAAGTTGCGGAGTATATCGAGAGCAACGACACCGAAGGTCTCTATCGCTATCTGCTTCTGACGCAGTGCAACGCCCTGAACGATCCTCTTCCCCGGATGTTTGAGAAAATGGGCGGCTATACCGAGCTTCTGTTGCCGAACAACATTCTGAAACAGGACAGCGTTCTCGGTCACATGGTCGCGGATATTCCCGAAGCGGACTGGACGGATCAGGTGCAGATTATCGGCTGGCTGTATCAGTATTACAACACCGAACTGAAAGACGATACCTTTGCGCTGCTCAAGAAAAATGTGAAGATCACCAAGGAGCGCATTCCTTCCGCAACGCAGCTCTTTACCCCGGACTGGATTGTCCGCTATATGGTTGAAAACAGCCTTGGCAGAATCTATGTGGACAAGCGCAAGAACGAGGTATCTATGCGGACGGTCGCGGCTTGGATGAAATGACTTGGCACGAAGCGGAATCCGAACGCATTGCAACGGAAAAGCTGATTGCCGACAAAATGGGCTGGAAGTATTATCTGCCCGAAGCGGAACAGACGCAGGAAGTACGCAAGCAGCTTGATGAGATTCAGGCAGAGTTCGCCAATCTCGACGTCAAAGACATCAAAGTCATTGACCCCTGCATGGGCAGCGGGCATATCCTCGTTTATGCCTTTGATGTACTGATGCAGATTTATGAGGCAACCGGATATAGTCAGCGCGACGCGGCACAGAGCATTCTTGAAAATAACCTCTACGGTCTCGATATTGATGACCGTGCGGCGCAGCTTGCCTATTTTGCTGTCATGATGAAGGCACGGCAGTACGACCGCCGCATCTTTTCCCGTGGCATTCAGCTCATGTGTATGCTATCGTCGAGAGCAACGGACTGGACAACAGCTCCGTCGAATACTTCACCAACAATGATCCAAAGCTCAAGAAGGACTTTGGAACGCTGATGGACGAGCTGCGGGATGCAAAGGAATACGGTTCTATCCTGAATATCGCTCAGGTGGACTTCTCCGCCCTCTATGGTAGAGTGGAGGAAGTGCGGGCGGGCATCAGTATGTTCCGCGAGATCGTGCTGAACAGCATTCTGCCGCTGATTCAGGTGGCGGAGGTTATGGCGCAGAAGTATGATGTGGTGGTGACGAATGAGGCTGTTATTTGTGGACTAACACCCGAAAAAGCCTGTAATTTCAAGGAATTTGCGGCATAAGCCCTTGCATTTGGGCAATGCCGAAACTGAATAGCTGATGTTGTACTGGGAGTAAGCGATGGACGCTTAGCCCATTTTTTATTGCCAGAATTGAATATGAACACGCCTTGCGCGTCTGTCTCTCCCTCCGGGGAGAATGCCTTTTACGGCTGGACAGACGCGCTTTTTTTGTACCCATTTTCAGGAGGATGAACGCCATGACAGATTACTGCGAAAACGGCAAGCCGAAGGACTGCCGGTACTGCTATTACTACGGCAGACACGGCTGTATGCTGAAGGTCTGCTATTATGACCGGCCAAAGCCGGAAACGAAACCTGTAAGCGAATGCGATGATTGTCCGTATGGCAAGTGCGGACCGTGCATCGGCTGGTGTACGAAGGAGATTCTTCGCTCGCTTGAGAGGGGGCGCGCCAAGTGACGCTGGATTATTTCTACGGTGCCCAGGCAGATCAGTTTGCCTTTTACCGTATACCCAAGGCACTGTTTACCGATGAACGCTTCAAGTCCATCTCCGCCGAGGCCAAAATTCTCTACGGCATTCTGCTGGATCGGATGAGCCTGAGCCGCAAAAACGGCTGGCTGGACGAACAGGGGCGCGTGTTTATCATCTTCACGCTGGAGGAGGTCATGGAGGCTATCGGCTGTGCCGATCAGAAGGCTACCAAACTGCTGAACGAGCTGGACAGCAAAGCCGGGCTCATAGAGCGCAAGCGGCAGGGACTGGGCAAGCCCAATCTCATATTCGTCAAGAACTTTGTGGATAACTCCGCCGGCAGCATCCCGCCTGCACCGGAATCACGAATCAAGACTCGTGAAAATCACGATTCAGCAGACGTGAATTTCAGACTCCGGAATCCCGAAAATCACGAGGAAGTAATACTGATTCAAATTATACTGATTTGAGTGAGACTGAAGCCTATCCTTTCCCTTCCGGTCAAGCAGGCGGTCACGGTCAGGCTCCTGTGGATAAGATGGGACGGGATATGATGAGCGGGAACAATACCGCGCAATTCTTGAAGAAAATCTGGAGTACGACATTCTCCTGGAGAACAACCCGTATGACCAGGATACCATCGCAGAGATCATGGAGCTCCTTCTCGATACCATCTGCTCCAAACGCCAGTACATCCGAATTGCCGGGGACGACAAGCCCCGAGAGGTAGTCAAGAGCCAGTTCCTCAAGCTCAACTGCACGCATATCGAATATGTGCTGAGTTCCTTCAAGGAGAACGCCAGCAAGGTGCGGAACATCAAGCAGTACCTTCTGGCTTCCCTATACAACGCGCCGCTGACCATATCGAATTACTACGACGCACTTGTTCGTCACGATATGGCAAACGGCTTTGTCTGAGCCGCAGCTTTCCCGCTGCGGCTTCTGTCATTTCCGGGAGGTGATGCAAATTGGCAGAAGAAAAGGACACGGCAGCTCCGGCAAAGCGGACTACCGGTAAGACAGGCAGGCGAAAAAAGCCGGAAGCGGAACACGCGGCCCGGGCCGCTCCCCAGGACAAAGACACCGGCAGCAAGGCACAGGAAATTCTGGAACAGGCGCGCACAGAGCCGAAACCGGAATGGGAGGTTGCGGAACAGGTCGTACTGCTCCCGCTGGACAGACTCCGGCCGTTCAAAAACCACCCGTTCAAAGTCAGCGATGAGGACGAGCTGATGCAGGACACCATCGACAGCATCATGGCGGGAGGCGTGATTAACCCGATTCTGGTACGCCCGGCGGAGGACGGCAAATTTGAAGTCGTCTCCGGACACCGCAGGTTCCGGGCATCGGAGCTTGCCGGCAAAGCGGATATCAAAGCCATCGTCCGGGAAATGGACGACGATACCGCCGTGATTACCATGGTGGACAGCAACCTGCAAAGAGAGAACATTCTCCCCAGCGAGCGGGCGTTTTCTTACCGCATGAAGATGGAAGCCCTGACCCATCAGGGACAGCGCACCGACCCCACTTTGCGCCAAGTTGGCGCAAAGTTCAGAACGGCAGAGCTGGTCGGTCAACCGGCCGGCGACAGTGCTCGGCAGGTACAGCGGTTTATCCGTCTGACAGAGCTGATTCCGCAGCTGCTGGATATGGTGGACAGAAAAGAGCTTGCCTTTAATCCGGCAGTCGAGCTGTCCTACCTGAAACTCATGAGCAGGAGCAGTTTCTCGACGCATGGACTACGCGCAGGCGACGCCGTCGCTTTCACAGGCACAGCGCCTCAAGCGCCTGAGCCAGAACGAACAATGCACACCGGAAGCCATGTACGAAATCATGGATGAGGAAAAGAAAAGCGAGCTCGACCGCATAACCATCCGCGGCGATGTGCTGCGGAAGTATTTTCCGAAGTCCTACACACCCCTGCAGATGCAGGAGACCATCATCAAACTGCTGGAAGCCTGGCAGAAAAACAGAGCGCATCAACAGGAGCGCTGAAAGGAGTTTTTATGGCAAATATCACACTGAACATTGAGGAAGATCTGAACATCTATGTCAGCGAGGAGGACGGCCAGCCGGACAGCCTGTATCTGGACGGCATGGACGGTTGCCCCGAAACGCTGCGCATCCATCTGGAAGCCGACGGCAAAGATGATGAAAGCAAGGCGGAGGTCATCTACGCCATTCCCGGCGCGGCGGCCATCAGCATGACGCTGTATGAGGCATTGTCGCTGGCACTGAACAGCGGCGGAGCGGACAGTCTGGAGCTGATGCCCGTTTCGGGCATTTTCATCGCCTTTAACAGCGATGACGTCATCATCGACCAGAGCGGCGACTGCTATCTTGCCGGTCCCGGCATCATCTTTGCACTGGAGGACGGCGATATTGTTTCGCTGGATGAGGAGGACAAAAAGCTGATTACCCAGGTGCTGGAGGACGGGACTGCCGAACTGACCAACGGCGCGGAAATCCGCTGCGCCTTCGGGCTGTGAGGCCGACCCATGAAAGAATTTGAAGTCACCATTACCGAGACGCTTCAGAAGTCCATTACGGTTGAGGCAGCAACCAGAGAGGAAGCGCAGGCAATGGTCGAGGAAATGTGGGATAAAGGCGATGTGGTGCTGGACGCCGACCACTTCGTCGGCGCAGAGTTCAGCTGCAATGACGGACAGGAAATCGAGCGGACAAGCCCATTGAGGTACTGCTTGTGGAGCCCGGACAGTATGCCAGAATGACCACCATTGGTTCCTCCCTTGAGGATATGCAGAAGGTCGTGGGCGGCTACATTCAGGAGGCTCCCTTCTTCCGCGATCCGGTCACGCTGGTCTGCAACGAGGAAGGCAAGATTTCCGGTCTGCCGCTGAACCGTGCCATCCGGGACGATGATGGAAAAATCATCGATGTTGTCGCCGGAACCTTTTTCATTTGCGGCGCGGAGGGCGATCACTTCTCCTCCATTCCGAAGGAGCTTCAGAAAAAGTACGAGGAGAAGTTCAAAAAGCCGGAGGCGTTTCTGAAGATGGGGCGCAGCATCATGCGATTCCCACGGAGCCCACGTCGGCAAATCCGAAGCCGGACAGGAAAGCACCGGGCATGGAGCTGTAACCGCCGCCCGGAAAGTATGCAGAGAAAGGAGATGATGCACCTTGCAGGAGGAGGTTGAAAACAGAACCGTCACGCTGACCATATCCGGCGCAAAGCTGACAGGACGCACACTCAAGTGGGCGATCCGTCAGTTTCTGAATCACCACAGCAAATCGCAGGCTAAGAAAGCCCAGGCCGCAGCAATTACGCCGCGCGGCAAACAGTCGGTGGCAGAGCTGGTCGGTCAGAATCAGGGCGTTCAGAACATTGAGATCAGCGATAAAAACATCAAGGACTTCGACCGCGTGGCCAGGAAATACGGCATCGACTATGCCGTCAAGAAGGATACCACCGAAGAGATTCCCAAATATCTGGTCTTTTTCAAGGCGCGGGACGGCGATGCGCTGAATGCGGCGTTCCGGGAATACTCGGCGGTCGTTGCGAAAAAGAAGGAACGTCCGTCCGTCATTCAGAAGCTGCGCGCGATCAATCCGCTGGAACAGGCGGTGAAGAAGGACAGGGTTCGGCACAAGGACAAGGGGCTGGAGCTATGAGGCTGGATAAAAAGCTGAAAAAGAAGCTGCTTCTGAACGCACCATATGTCCTGTTCATCTATCTGTTTGACAAGGTGGCGCAGGGCATACGCCTTACCCCCGGCGCGGACGCCAGCCAGAAGCTCCTGCATCTGGCAGACGGCTTCGGCAGCGCCTTTGCTTCACCGCTGCCCAGCTTCCACCCGATTGATCTGCTCATCGGCATCGCTGGAGCGGTCATCATGTGGGTGGTTGTGTATGTCCGGGGCAAAAACGCCAAGAAGTTCCGCAAGAACACGGAATACGGCTCCGCCCGCTGGGGAACGCCGGAGGACATTGAACCGTATATGGACCCGGACTTCCGGAACAACATCATTCTGACCCAGACGGAGCGGCTGACGATGAACAGCCGCCCCAAGGACCCCAAGACAGCACGGAACAAAAACGTGCTGGTGATCGGCGGCTCCGGTTCCGGTAAGACAAGGTTCTTTGTGAAGCCGCAGCTCATGCAATTACACAGCTCATACGTTGTCACCGACCCGAAAGGAAGTCTCCTGGTCGAGTGCGGCCGACTGATGGAGCGCGCAGGATACAA
>ENA-OQEN01000508-OQEN01000508.1-human-gut-metagenome-genome-assembly--contig:-NODE-508-length-16985-cov-2.592716_pt1 | contig 16985 bp, 25 predicted proteins | sample MGYA00242791_ERZ504627 | MGnify/ENA primary metagenome ERZ504627 (study PRJEB26092, sample SAMD00036316) | human gut metagenome | host: Homo sapiens | study: EMG produced TPA metagenomics assembly of... | reverse complement strand
TAGTTTCTGCACCAGTCTCCCAAAGTCATATGCCAACGGTGCCAGTACTCAGTGAGCGAGCGCGAAAAATACGGATGATTGAAGTTTGTTGACATCGTTATGCCAAACATCTCCGCAATACCGCGCACTATATCGATTCCTCCCGAGAAATCCGCATATAGCTGCAGCGCATACACTACTGCCGCAAAAAATACATAGGTGCCCGAAAAATCCATCGGCTTATCCATCACAAAATTGATGATATTTACCGCGCGATCTGCTATCACAAGCTTTTTCATGACTCCCCAGAGCACCAGAAGCGCACCCTTTTGCAGATTTTCAAGTCTCAGGGAATGTCCCTCGTAAAGCTGTCCCGCAAGCTTATCATATATCGCAATCGGTCCCTGTATTATCTGAGGGAAAAATGATACAAACAGTGCTACCTTAAGGAAATTCTTTTCAGGCTCGACAATTTCCCTGTATACATCCATCACATAGCCCATGGACTGGAAGGTGTAGAAGGATATGCCAAGTGGAAGCAAAAGTCCAAGCTCCCCCGCATATGGTATATATTTAAGGAATGCCAGAATGCCGAAATTGCAAAGCAGCGCAAAAAGCATGACTGCCACTCTCTTTTTTCTGCCCTTTTCCTTGTATTCCTTTCTGGTCTGCCTGTCCCAGTCCTCCTTGTGGCTTTTTACGATGGCATTCTGCTTCTTTAACAGCTTGTCAATCCATATTGTTGAGCCATAGGTGGTGCATATTGTGAAAATGATAAACAGCACATACCACTTACATATAATCACATAGTATGCCATGCTTCCCGCCAGAAGCACATACCAGCGGTATTTCTTCGGAAAGCAATAATATAGTACAAGCAACACGATTACAAATATCGCATATTTTAATGAAATGAGTTCCATTTTATTTACTCCAAATCTATTTTCTAAAGTAATACTGCCAGACATACTTTAATTAACAGGCAGTATTTATTTTAAAGTCCATACACTATCATGCTATTTTTTTACCGGGGTATTTAACTCCTTTGCAGGCTTTGCTTCGTTGTTCGTATCTGCTACCTTATTTGTCGCAAGGCTTGACGAAAAATTATAAGGCAGATAAACGGACATCTCAAAATAATGATTGCCCAGACTCAGATCCGTATCCTTTGCGCAGGCACTTATCACCTTGTCAGCGCGCCTTGCGCACTCGCCCCATGCACTCTGAATCTCCGGTGAGTGGTCTGCATTAAGCCTGTAATTATCAGACAGATATTTTCCCATAAATGCAGTGAATTTGCGGCTTCCATTTATATTCAGGTGCTCTGAATTGTAGAAATCATCCCTCTCATTGATTCCGATAAATTCCTTATCGCCTTCAAAGCTCGCAAAGTCATAGCCATAAGACTCCACCAGCTCCTTCACGTCACAAAGCACCTGCGGATTCTTTATCTCCTTCTCATGAGGGAACCTCGCAAAAAGCACCTTTTCCACCCCCTGTGCTTTACAATACTCAAGCAGATCAGTCATATACGCTCTGCTCTTGTCGGTAAAATAAAGCTTTTTCTGCTTGCCTGATGGACAATCGGAATATTTTGCAATAGATGAAAATCCCTTCATGCATGATGTTTTTGCAAAATACATTCCAACTCTTGTGGCAAAGGTGTGTGCACATTTGTCAATATCCTTCCAATTGCTGTGATATAGCTTTAAAGGGTTTCTAAAGTTATCCTGCTCATCCTTTGGCACAATCTCTTTTATTGTATCAAGCCTGTTTTCCTCATTATGGATATTGTCTATCCAGCTATGCAGCTTTACCGTCCTTTCGTAATAGCTGTCATTTTGTAAAAAGCCATTCACTTCAAAAACCACAACCTTCGGATGCTGTCTGGTGAGAGCTTCTCTGAGCATAGATTTGTACAGACTGCCGGGCACTCCTGATACCCCAAGCGAGTATGATGTGTATCCATAATTCTTCCAAGCCTCGGTTGCACTGTAATCAGCGTATACCTCGCTGGCTCCTATCATCATCACATCAATTGTGTTCTTCGGCTCCTTGTAAAAGCCTCTATAGTCGCAATATTGACAGCATCTGTCATCTTAAAAAATGTCGAGACAAACGAAAACAGCACGACAAATACCAGGGCAAATGCTCCTATACGGATTACCTTACGGTGTCTGCCTTTTCCTTCGTCTGTGCTGTTTATGGGTTTGTTTTTTATAATTTTCTCTTTTACTTTTGTAAATCTCATAACCGTCTTCATCTCCAAGCTTCTTTTTACCGTACCGTGTATTAATAGTAACGACATTATAGCCTATTATTGAAGCAAAAAACGGATATTCCAAAAATCTTAATATAATATTAAAAATCTAAAACTGTTACTCATACTTAAGTCCTATCATTGTAAGCCTTGGGCCGGGGCTGTAGGACCTGCTGCTGCCCTGTCTGTTGCGGCTATTATGCCCTTCATCGCATCGGCCGGCATATCGCTTCCACCTATCTTCACAAGTGTTCCTGCGATTATGCGCACCATATTGTACAAAAAGCCGTTTCCTGTCACACGTATTGTGATGATGTCACCGGCCTTTGACACCGTACAGTCATATATCGTGCGGACTGTGGTCTGTGCCTGCGAGTTTGCCGAGCAGAAGCTTGCAAAATCATGCTCTCCTATAAGATATTTTGCAGCCTCACTCATCTTTTCTGTGTCAAGCGGATAATGATAGAAATATGTGTCAAGCCTGCGTGTCGGATTTCTGAACCTCGCATTTAAAATGCGGTATTCATAGGTTTTACGGCTCTTTGAGAAGCGTGGATGAAAATCATCGCTTACCTCACAGGAATCGACCACCACTATATCCTCCGGCAGCTTCTGATTCAGTGCATACGATATCTTTTCCGCCGGCATGCGGGTATTGGTATCAAACATACACACATTTCCAAGTGAATGCACTCCCGCATCGGTGCGGCTTGCTCCTGTCACCTTTATATCCTCCTTTAACAGGCGGCTCAGGTGCTCGTTTAATACCTGCTCAATTGTTATGCCGTTTGGCTGTATCTGCCAGCCGCAGTAATTTGTGCCATCGTAGGCTACAATCATTTTTACACGCATATATCTCTCCTGTTATGGCTGCACTATCTATTTCACTATCTGAAAATAAGATTGCCCAGATTCACCGGCAGAAGGATTCTAAGCACTATCACAACCGCTAAAAACGCAAATATGAAAAGATATGCTATTTTATCGTCCTTTTCATATACGAGCGGCTTCATCTTTGTCCTGCCCTCTCCACCATTGTAGCATCTGGCCTCCATGGCCATTGCGAGGTCATCCGCACGCCTGAAGGCCGATACGAAAAGCGGCACTAAAAGAGGCACCATGCTCTTTGCTCTTTTTATGATATTTCCATGCTCAAAATCAGCACCTCTTGCCATCTGTGCTTTCATTATTTTGTCCGTCTCCTCAATAAGGATTGGAATAAAACGAAGCGCTATCGACATCATCATGGCTATCGCATGCACCGGAACATGTATTTTGTTTAAAAAACCCAGTGATTTCTCAAGACCGTCCGTGAGCTGGTTTGGTGTGGTGGTGAGTGTCATGAGCGAGGTTCCTATAATGAGCAGCACAAGTCGTATCATCATGGTTGCTGCATTTATCAGTCCGGTGTCAGAAATATGCAGTATACCGTATTCCCAGATTGTATACTCTCCCTGTGTGAAAAACACGCTGAAGCATGCTGTAAAAAGCAGCAGTATTATAATGGATTTGAGTCCCTTTACCATGAACTTAAATGGCACCTTTGATATCTTTATAACTGCGGCAAGCGCGGCAACTATAAACAGCACACCGGCTATTCCTTTGTAGGAAAACAGCGCAATAATATATATAAGTGTTGCGAAAAGCTTTACTCTTGGGTCCAGTTTATGTATTGGCGACTGCGCCGGATAATACTGGCCTATGGTAATATCACGAATCATTTTTGTATTCCTTCCTCATAATTTGTATCAAAATGTCAGCATTGGTGAGCTATTTAAAGGCTCTTAGTATTGAGTCCCTCGCCTCCGCAACTGTCGTCGCCGAAAGGTCAACCGGTATACCCTTTTCCGCCAGATCATGCATCAGATATGTGACCTGCGGTGCTGCAAGTCCGACTGCCTCGAGCTCCTTGTAGTGTGAGAATACCTCCTTCGGCACTCCGTCAAACATCACCTCTCCTGAATTCATAACAATGATGCGATCCACATACTCCGCAACATCCTCCATGCTGTGTGATACGAGTATGATTGTGATACCCAGATCCTTTTTCATCTGTAAAAGCAGTCCCAGTATCTCATCTCTGCCCGCAGGATCCAGTCCCGCTGTCGGCTCATCGAGTATAAGTACGTCAGGTGCATTGCAAGTACTCCAGCTATGGCTACACGCCTTTTTTGTCCTCCGGACAAATCAAACGGCGGCTGATAGTAGAGATCCTCCGGAAAATGTACATTCTGCAGTGCCTCATAGGCTCTTAGCTCCACTGTTTTTCTATCGAGCCCCTGATTTTTCGGTCCAAAGCATACATCCTCAAAGTTGGTTGTCTCAAAAAGCTGATGCTCCGGATACTGGAACACCATCCCACCTTGTGACGCAGCTTGCTTAAATCATAATCATTATCATATATATCCTGTCCATTGTAGTATATATGACCGCTTGTCGCCTTCAAAAGGCCGTTCATATGCTGGATAAGTGTGGATTTTCCCGAACCGGTGTGACCGATTATTCCAATAAACTCTCCATCATTTATCTCAAGGCTTACATCCTTAAGTGCCTGCACCTTGTAGCTGAGTCGGCACTGTAGCAATAGTTTATGTGATCTAGAATTATTGACATATTTTCTCCCGCCTATCTGTTTTTCAGCGCAACAAGCGCATTTACAAGTTCTTCTCTCGTCAGGATTCCATCAGGGATATCAAGCCCTGCCTTTTTGAGTTCATCGGCTACCAGTGTCACCTGCGGCACATCAAGCCTGTGCTCCTTCAGCTCGTCCACCCTTGAAAAAATCTCACGCGGTGTACCGTCCATGACCACCTTGCCCTTTTCCATGACATAGACATGGTCTGCGCCGACCACCTCCTCCATGTAATGGGTGATGAGAATAATGGTCACGCCCTTTTTCTTATTGAGCTCATGGGCTGTGGCTATGACCTCCTTGCGGCCGTTTGGGTCAAGCATGGCTGTAGGCTCGTCAAATACTATGCATTTTGGCTCCATTGCCACAACTCCCGCGATTGCCACACGCTGCTTCTGTCCTCCGGAGAGCTTGTTCGGTGAATGTGTGCGGTACTTTGTCATACCGACAGCCCTTAGTGCATAGTCCACGCGCTGCCAGATTTCATCTGTCGGCACACCGATATTCTCAGGTCCAAAGCCCACATCCTCCTCCACGACATTGGCGATAATCTGATTGTCGGGATTCTGGAAAACCATACCTGCACTTTTCCTGACAGGTATGACATTCTCTTCCTTTGACACATCCATGCCATCCACCCATATGGTGCCGTCGCTCGGCGCAAGAAGTGCATTGATATGCTTTGCAAGAGTTGATTTTCCTGAACCATTGTGACCGAGGATTGCAATAAACTGTCCCTCTTTTATGTCGAGGTTTACGTTGTCGAGTGCTGTAGTGATTGACTCTACATTGCCTTCCTCGTCTCTTCGTATAAATTCATGTACTAATTTGCTTGTTTTAATTATGCCCATTTCTTTTTCCTAAAAATCTACCGTATTTACAATTATCATAGCTGTTAAAGCCCAAATAGCTGCCAAAAATATGCGCTTTGCCGCTTGATTTAGTCATCCCAGCTCAGGTGATGAAGCTCTCCCTCAAGTCTCATATGATCAAAATTATTCTGTCTCAATGCCTCGTAGAGCACGATAGCTACTGAATTTGACAGATTAAGTGACCTTGTCTCACCTATCATCGGTATCCTGATGCACTCATCCGGATGCTCCTTTAGTATCTCCTCCGGAATGCCTGCGCTTTCCTTGCCAAACATAATATAGCAGTCTGGCTCAAAATGAGCATCAGAGTACACATGTCTGCCCTTTGTTGTCGCATAATATATCTTTGCGCCCGGATTTTTCTCAAGGAAATCCTCCCAGTCCACATATGTGGTGACGTCGAGGTCCTTCCAGTAATCCATTCCGGCTCTCTTTAGTGCCTTCTCTGAAAGTGAGAATCCAAGCGGCTCTATAAGATGAAGCCTCGTGCCTGTCGCGACGCAGGTTCTTCCGATATTTCCTGTATTTGCCGGAATTTCCGGCTCATGTAACACTATGTTCAGCTTTGCCATTTTGTCTCCTGTCAATTTAAACTATTTATTATCCATCCCGGCGCGAAGCTCTGTGACAAACTCCTCAATGCGGCCGAGCGCCTCCTTTAAATCATCAAGCGAATATGCATATGATATACGTAAAAAGCCCTCACCGCACTCTCCGAATGCAGTTCCCGGAACCACGGCAATCTTCTTGCTATTTAGAAGCTTTGTGGCAAACTCATCGGATGTCATGCCAAACTCCTTGATGCTTGGGAACGCATAAAAGGCCCCGAAAGGCTCAAAGCACTTAAGCCCCATCTCCTTAAAGCGGTGAAGCACATAGCGTCTGCGGCCGTTGTATTCATCCTCATCTGTGCAACATCCTCATCGCCGTTTTTCATAGCCTCGACAGCCGCATACTGGCTCGTGGTCGGCGCACACATGATTGCAAACTGATGAATCTTTAGCATCTGCTTTAAAATGGTCTCAGGTGCACATGCATATCCAAGCCTCCAGCCTGTCATGGCATATGCCTTTGAAAAACCGTTTATGAGCACTGTGCGCTCCTTCATTCCCGGAAACGATGCTATAGACACATGCTTATCCACATATGTAAGCTCCGAATAAATCTCGTCACTTATCACAAACAGATCATGCTCCTTAACCACCTGAACGATTGCTTCAAGGTCTGCTTTTCCATGATAGCGCCTGTAGGGTTATTAGGGAAAGGCATGATAAGTATCTTTGTCTTTGGAGTGATAACAGCTTCAAGCTCCTCGGCTGTCAGCCTGAAATCATTTTCCTCCTTGAGCTCCACAATCACAGGTGTGCCACCTGCCAAAACAGTACATGGCACATATGAAACATAGCTTGGCTGTGGGATAATCACTTCATCTCCCGCATCGAGCATGGCGCGCAGTGCGATATCTATAGCCTCGCTGCCACCGACAGTTACCATGATCTCTTTGTTGTAATCATATGTCATGCCGTATCTTCTGTCGAGATATCTTGCAATCTCAACCTTTAACTCCTTGAGTCCGGCATTTGAGGTGTAGAAGGTGCGTCCCTTTTCAAGGGAATATATGCCCTCATCCCTGATATGCACGGTGTGTCAAAATCAGGCTCACCTACTCCGAGCGATATCGCATCCTTCATCTCGCTCACTATATCAAAAAACTTACGGATGCCCGATGGCTGGATAGTCTTTATGGTACTGGATAAAGGGTCTCTCATTATGACATAATTCCCCTTTCATCGGATTTGACAGGTGCCGCCATGATAGTTCCATGATCCTTGTATTTCTTCAGAATAAAGTTTGTCTTTGTCGAAAGCACCTGATCCAGTGTAGAAAGCTTATCTGTCACAAACTGTGATACCTCGCGCAGAGTCTTGCCCTCGAGTGTGACCATGAGGTCGAAGCCGCCTGAGATAAGGTATACAGACTTCACCTCAGGATAGTTGTATATACGCTCGGCAATCTTGTCGAAGCCCATGCCGCGCTGTGGTGTCACTCTGACCTCTATCATGGCTGTGACCTTCTCAAGGCCTGCCTTGTCCCAGTCAATCAGTGTGTGATATCCGCAGATGACATTCTCCTGTTCCATAGCAGCAATCTCGTTTGCCACACTTGCCTCATCCACACCAAGCATGATTGCAAGCTCCTTCAGGTTTATCCTGCTGTTTTTCTCTATAAATGTTAATATCTTTTCTCTCATGATATATATTCTCCTGATTCAAATATATTAGTTGAAAACCTTGTATATCTCGTCAGTCTGGGCAGTCTCCAAAAATCGTCTCTCCTCGCCGGAAATCAGCACTCTGTCGTTTGAATCGGTTGTGGCACCGACTATAACAGCATTTTGTCCTGTTTTCTCAAGCTCTCTGACCACGCGGGTACCATCTGCAGCTATGATTATCAGACTTCCTCCTGACAAAAGCTTATACGGGTTTATGTCAAAAAATTCACTTATTTCAATCGTATCCTGCTTGATAGGGAGCTTCTTTAAATCGATGTCAAGACCAATTCCCGAAGCCTCTGCCATATCCCAGAGTGCTCCAAAGATGCCTCCCTGCGAAGCGTCATGGATTGCCGCCTCACCGGCGCCAATCGCGGATGCAGCCTCCATTGCGGTGGAAATATGGTCTATATATGCTGCTGATTTATCTATAAATGCCTTGGAAAATCTCGTTTCAAGCTCGGCTCTTTTCTCATTTGCAAGAATTGCGGTGCCCTCAAGCCCCACATAGCCTGTCACTATTACGTCCATGCCCGGTGCTGCTGCCGATGATGGTGTAAGCGCCTGCTCATAGGCCTCACCTATTGCTGTAACTGTCACCACGATATTCTTCACCGCACGGCTCACCTGTGTATGTCCGCCAAGCACCACAATGCCTGCGTCCTCACATACAGCATCAATCGCTCTCACCGTCTCGCGAAGCACGGCTTCGTTTTCTGTGGTAGGTACAAGCAGTGCCAGCTCTATCCCAATAGGACCTGCCCCCATGGCATAAATATTGTTCAATGCATCATAAACTGCACAGTTAGCACGCACATGCTTATCCGATACATCAAGCATGAACGTCTGGGTAGCAGTAACTAACTTAGTTTGGCCGCCTGCCTGCATGGAAATCACCGCACAGTCCTCACCTACTGCCGGTTTAAAAAGTATTCTGTCGCTTGTGGTATGAAGTTGTTTTAAGACAGAGCGCTTTAAAACCGACTCTGATATTTTACCGTTTTTCATGTGTTTTCCTGTTCCTAATAATAATATGTTTTGTATACTGTTGCAGCCTGGTGCATTGATTGCAAATAACTACATCAGAAACAACTACCTGCGGGCATTTACTGCGTCTGTGCTCCCTGTGCCTGTCCTGCCGCATTCTGGTCTGTCGGCTGTGTCTGAGCACCTTGTGTCTGCCCTGCTGCATTCGGATCTGTAGTCTGTGTCTGCGCGCTCTGTGTCTGAGCTGCCGCGTTTGGATCCTGTGTCTGGGTTGCCTGAGCCTGTGCTGCCTGAGCCGCTGCTGCCGCAGACGCAGCAATGGATTTAACCGAGCCTCATCATTAGCCGCTGCCGCCGCCTGAAGCTGCGCAACAACCTCCGCTGATGCTCCTGCTGTACCAACCGTCACGATTTTCGGTGATGACTTGTACTTGCTGTTGTTGAATACCTCATCGCTCTGCACTGTTCCATCAACTGTGACCGTCTTCCATAGCCTTGCGGTCACTCCCTTGTGTGCAGACTGCTCGGTGTTGAAATAACCGACCGGCTGACCTGCATCAAACTTAAACTGCGTAACCGGATCCTCCTCGGAAATCGTCTCACTCCTGAATGAAATTTCCCTGTTTGCCGGTCTCGTCTCCACTCCATACACATTGAAGGTGATGACTCCACCACTGCAATAGCCCTCTATATACACCGGATTGTCCAGATTATTTTTAAACTTAAGATCCTTGTAGGTACCTGCGATTGCCGCATCGTCAGATGGCTTTACGTAGCTTACTATCATGGAATGGTTGTAGCGCTGCACTATCTCAAGCTCAGCCCTTATAACCGCATTGTAGAGTGTGGTAGCAACCTGGCACACGCCTCCGCCTACCGAATCCACTACCTGACCGTTCTCGTATGCGCCTGCTATCTGATAGCCGTTGTCAGTTGTGATAGGCTGATAGCCTCGTAAACCGAGAACTGCTCCCCGGATATATGACACTGCCGTTTATCAGGCTGCATGCGTTCTTTACATTGCTGCACGCCCTGCTGCCGAGCTGCTGAAATCTGTAGAAAAGCCTCCCAGATTATCCTTAATCTTTGAGAGCTCCTCCTTTGAGCCCCTCGGCTGGACCGTATTTGTGACCAGCTCTATCTCATTCGCCGAACCATCCCAGCTATTCTGCAAAAAATCATTTATGGCATAGACAGATTTTACCACATCAACCTCTTTGCCTTCCTGTCCCGGGACAAAATTGAAGCTGTCACCGTTTCTCTGCAGCGAATTGTTAACTGCCTTTATATTGAGCTCGTCGCTCTTGTCATAAATCATATTTGCGGTCTTTTGTTTATCAACCGACAGATACATATTGACGGCAACATTGCCCTTTTTGAGCTCCTCTGACTCCACAAATCTGTCAATCAGGCTGCCTCATGGCACACTGAAAGAGCATCGTCCACCGCTGCATCAGTGTCCGCCGAAACAGACATTTCCTGTGCTGTTGCATCAAATGAACCATTGGCACCCTTTAATGAAAATGATGTATCCTTTATGCTGTCAACATAGGCATCAACTGCTTTTTTTGCTTCTTCCTTTGTCATACCGCCTACATCCACACTGCCAATGCACACACCCTCTGTAATTGTCTGTACCTTTGCCTTCTTTGTGCCTGACGAACCGCTTGCATATGCACTTACCATGCCTGATGCTGCCACAAGCACAAATGCCATTGTACCCAGTAATAATGCTTTTTTATTAATCTTCATTTCCGCTTCCTTTTCCTGAGGCTGTTAAAAGCGCCCCTGTCATCGCTTAACTGAACTGCATTTTATATCATATTATCATATTTTTTCCATATTTCAAGAAAAGCTATACAAGACTTGACACAAATGTTGTCACAAGCATCGCCGCTATAACCACTATTATCACTATAGCAACCACCTTCTGATTTCTTTTTTTATTAAAATCGTACATACTATTCACCTCTGTTCAAAAATGAGTTATACTATTTTCATATATGAGAAAGGATTTTCCAACATATGATTCCAATTTGTCTAATTTTATTCATTTTATTTATTGCAGTGATTACTTTTGCCATAAAGAGGGCTGATTCTGCCAGGCAAAGGTCACCGAGGAGTTCTGGGAAAAGGAGCGCAAAGCCAACTCAACCCTCCGCGGAGATACCACTGACCTGTGTTATATTACCATACCGGAAAAGTTTTTCCATTAAATAATGATAAAATAAATGATTTAAGGGATAAAACCCTTGTCAATCTCACCGGAATGACAAACACTGATTTAAAGCTTAAATATGGCATTCTCAATTTTAAAAAGCTGTCTGAATATGATGATAATTTCACGAAATTTGTTTCAATGCTGCCGGACTATTACAATAGGCTTAAGGAGGCAGGCTATGAATCGCTAGGCAATGAACTGCTTGAGCTTGCAGTGGAGCAGGGTGCCGATTCAAAGAACGTATACAGTCTGTTAGCCAACGCCTTCATCAGCATGTCAAAAACCGACCGGCTTGCGGAGCTTATCGAGAAAGCAAAGCAGCTCAATTCTCTTTCAAGGGATGGAATCGTTTCTATGCTTGAGAGCTTACAGGCTGATGCCGCCACAGACCGGTAATTACACACACCTATTAATATACTTACTGCGATATTCATCGTACAGCCTTGAGGCCTGACTTCTGGTCAGGTTGTCCCACGATATGACATCTGCTATCCCATACTCAGCCATCAGCTCCTTTAGCTGTCTGACCTGATGTGCTGTGGCAGGTGTCTGTTTTTTGCCTTGTATACAAGTGGCTTTGACTCCACCGGCTCACCCTTTTCATCCATCAGTGCAAGCAGCTTTTCAAATATCTGCTTTGTCTCTATTGCATCATCGAGCGCCCTGTGGGCATTTTCCCTGTTCACACCAAAATACTCACACAAATCCTCCAGCTTCTTTGACTGCTCAGCAGGCAGACATTTTCTGGCTATTTTCAGAGTATCATATGCATTCAGCGAGAGGGTTCGCTTGTGATTTACCGCCCACTGCTTTAAAAAACTGTAATCAAAGGTCACATTCTGCCCGAGTATGATATCATCCCCGATAAAATTAAGCAGGTTATCCACAGCCTCGTCCATATCTGCCGCGTTTTCCACATCACTGTCGGTAATTCCCGTTAATTCCTGCACACGCTGTGGAATATGCTGCTTCGGATTTACCAGTGTGGATATCGTATCCACTATCTCGCCACCCCTCACACGTGCCGCACCTATCTCTATTATCTTGTCATTTTTGGCGGAAAGACCTGTCATTTCAAGATCAATCACCGTGTAATTTTTTATATTATCTATGTTGCTCATTTTTCTTAGTCCATAAACCTTCCCGGCTTTTACCGCTATAGCCATATCGCGTTACTGTTATTTTATATACTCCGCTATAGCCATATCGCTTTACTGCTATTTTATATACTCCGCTATAGCCATATCGCTTTACTGTTATTCTATATACTCCACCAGTGCCTGGTGGTCAAGCGGGTCTCTCATGTCGTAGTGGAAAAGCGCCCACACCGGCTCCTTATGATACTTTGGCAGCTCATCCAGCTTGCGCGTGTGCTTGTCAGGAAAAATATAGTGGAACGGCTCCACATGCGACAGCTTTCCATTCTTACAGTATGCATGTGTCATGTGCTTGAAGCTTCCTATATCTGTGGCCCACACCGGGCGGCTCTTGCAGTTCTCACGATAATACAAATCAAAGATGAGTGACTCCTGAATCATGCTGTAAATCTGCGCATTTTCATCAAAATCGGTATTATCTCTATCTCCGGCATTTCCGAATAATCCCACAGAAGCCATATCATCGCTGTCACAGCCATGCAGGTATAAAGCCAGAAATTCAAGCAGTATCTCGCACCTTCTGATGCGCGAATGGCTCATTCCAAAATAGCCGTTTGCCTCATAAAAATCTCCAAGCTCCTGAAAAAACTCAAACGCACTGTCAAAGATACACTCCATGAGCTTCATCGTAATCTCAAACTGTCCGCTGTTGTAATACACCTCAAGCATATCCTCGACGCGCTTAATCTTTATCACATCATCAAACGAAAGCCACTTCGTGGACATAACCTCATACGGTGGCTTGTCATGGTAGACAATACCATATTCCGCGGCATGCTCAAACATGTACGAGCTTGAGTACCTTTAAAAATCCAAGCTGCAGCTGGTTTGGCTTAAGCTCATAAATCTCATCAAAGGAACGCCCAAAGCTGTCATAGTCCTCGTATGGCAGCCCTGCAATCAAATCCAGATGCTCATGGATATTGTTGCCGCTTTGAATGAGCCTCACAACCTCCTTAAGCCTCTCAAGCTTCATAGTCCTGTGAATCTCCTTAATCGTGACCTCATTGGTGGACTGCACACCGATTTCAAGCTGTATAAGCCCGGCCTCATATCAGAAATCAGCTCAAGCTCCTCCTGATTCAGCAGATCCGCCGATATCTCAAAGTGAAAGTTTGTCACACCATTGTCATTCGCCTTTATAAAGCGCCACAGCTCCATGGCATGAGCATGATTGCAGTTGAAGGTTCTGTCCACAAACTTAATCTGAGGCACCTTCTGGTCTATGAAAAACTTAAGCTCTCTTTTGACAATCTCAGTATCCCTGAAACGCAGTGTCTTATCCACCGATGACAGGCAATAGCTACACGAAAACGGGCATCCCCTGCTGCTCTCGTAGTAGATGATGCGGTTTGAAAATCATCAAGCGTATCATAGCAGAATGGAATTTCACTCATGTTTTGATTGGGCGTGGACTTGTGAATACTATTTCATCCGCTTTGCAGCCTGCGTTGTTCACACTTGTTCTATTACTTGTACTATTACCTGTGCTGTTTTTCTGAAAGCAATGCCTGCAATATCACTCAGCTTTCTTTTATGCGCATAGTAACCACACAGCTCTCTAAAGGTATCCTCACCCTCGCTATCATCACACCGTCTATGTATGGATTTTCCCGCAGAAATGCCTCCACCTCGTAAGACACCTCAGGGCCTCCAACCCATATCGGCACTGACGGACAAAGCTTTTTATACTCGCGTGCAATATCAGTCACATAATCAATATTCCATATATAGCACGAAAAACAAAGTACGTCGGGCTTTCTCTTGTAAAGCTCCTCAAGAATGTAATCCTTTTGATTGTTTATCGTGTATTCCGCAAGCTCCACAGCATCCCTGTACTCCCCGGCACAGGCGCGCAGTGAGTAAACTGCGAGGTTTGAATGTATGTATTTTGCATTTATTGCTGTCAGTAAAATGTTCATGGTTTCTCCTTAAAAAATGACCCTTGAATGTAGACTTTATGCGACATTCAAAGGTCTGCTTCGTATTATTGCAGCATCCGTTCAATTTTATTTTTTTAACGGCTGCATTGGTACAAATTCAATTTTCAACTGCATCCCCATTCCATGCGCAAGCCTCTTTAAAAGTTTCAAAGATGGATTTCTTGTACCATTCTCAAGCTTACTAATATCCGCCTGATCAATGCCTGTACGTGCCGCAAGCTCTTTTTGAGTCAAATTATTTTTAATTCGCGCATCTATCATAGCCTTATGACATCCATCTCAGGCTGGAGATCGTCCCACTCTTTTTTTACGTCAGGATTTTTAAGCTGCTCCTGTAAATAATCGTCATATCTCATATTATTTACCATGCCTTTCTATATAATCTCTTCTATATTTCTTAGCCTTTTCAATTTCACCAGCCGGTGTCCTCTGAGTTTTTTTAATGAATCCATGTGTCAATACTATTCTTCCTTCATAATAGAAAAAATATAATACTCTCGAAATATCTGTTCCTACCTTAGCTCGCAATTCAAAAATCCCATAACTCTTCTCCATTGTTCTCACAAAATATTATATGGTATTTTTACCATATTGTCAAATCAGTTACTTTAATTTACATAGTCATATTAACAAGTCTGTCATAAATGCCACTTGCAAACAGCACCATCATGCCAATCGTGCAGATTACCGACAGTACAAAGCCTATTATCGATGTAATCAAACCGGCAGTTGCTATTGCATTGTTATACTGCTTTGCCCTTTTTGACATTTTGGAAGCAAGCATGCCGACAATTCCAAGTCCCATCAGATATCCAAAAAACGAGAAAATAATACTGCAAATACCAAGCACCAGTGAAACAACTGCAAGCTTAGCGCCCTCCCTCTCGTCATCTATGATAGTCTCATTATTGTAGAGCATCTCAAGACGGATACGCCTTGATTTACGCAGCATAACAAGCATAGGAATACCTAGTACGATAAACGCGACACAGTTCATTGCCGAAAACTCATTAATCCTGTCGGCCACTCCGCCTCCCTCAAATATTCCAGATGATAAAAGTCCTCCCATATCTACAACAGTATGGAAAATGGCAAGCATCCAGAAATTGCGTGTAGACGCGTATATCATGCAAAACAGCACACCCATGAGACCTGCTGAAATAACCTGTATCAGACAACTGCTGAACTTAACCCCTGCGCCCATATTGGAAAAATGCATCAATCCAAACAGTACGCCTCCCAAAACTACGGCTCCTGTGATTCCACCTTTCGTCTTTGGAAAAGCTCTCAGCAGCAGATTAAACACCACGCCTCTGAACACCAGCTCCTCAACGAGTCCTACAAGGCAGACCGCGATAAAGAAAAAGATAATGTTGTAAAATGCCTTCACATCACCATTCTCACTCAAAAAGCACAAATAAATGCCTGAAACAACAACATACAGACAATACACTATGAAAAAACCGCCTGTGTATAAGCTTCTTGTCCATCCTGCTGCATTTTCCTTAAAGATATCCCACAGCCCGAATATATATGTGATGCCAAGAAAAATAACTAAAACAACAGTCTCCACGATAGCCTGCAGCAGATAGTCATCCGCCTCTTCCATGCCCGGAATCAGTCCCAGAACTTTTCCGCTCCACTGCAAGGGTGCAATGAAAATAAAAACTGCAAGAATGGCAAATATTATATTTGCCGGTGCCGAAAGGTTTCTCAATTTCTGTTTCATAACTTTAAATCTCCTCATTTGCGTTTAATTTGATATGAAAATATTCTATAGCATTTACTTTGACATTGCAAGCAAAGGATTTCATACTTCAATGGACAGCAAAAAAGCCCTGTTCCTACGAACAGAGCCCTATGCATTATTTTGCACTTACAAGCCTTACTATCACATCAATTCCAGCCGCCCAAAAGAGTATCGCCCCCACGATATATACCTTTGTCTTCTGCTCGAAACCGTAGTGATATCCTGTGTAAATGCCTGCCACTATACAGATGACAGTGAGCAGCGCCACCATTATCATAATGGTGAAAAGTCCGGTACCAAGAAAGCCGAATGCTATTCCTGCAAGAACCGTATAAAATGCGGTGATTCCTGCTATCCTTAACACTCTTTTCATGTCAAGCTGTGCCTGACAATGCTCCTCAATCCTTTCATTTCTTATAGCCTTTCCTATAAGCCTGATCCCCAGTCCTATCAGTATTCCGATAGAAATTATCTCTCCTAAAAGTGCTTCATCCTTCACCGAGTATTTCCCATTAAGAAAGCTTGACAGAAAATATCCGATGTACATTGCTAACAACTGGCAAACTGCAACTATGAAGCAAATGGCTGTAAGCTGTTTCTTATTTACTTTCTGGATCAGGGATCCCTGACATTCCATCGCAACGAAAATCTCAAGCGAGCTTCCCGCCACGATTAACAGATATTCTATCCAGCCCATTTTTGCCTCCCATAATCTTTAAACATCCTTTAATTAATTATTTGTCGCTATCTGCTTTAGCATCTATTGAAGCTAATTTATATATGAACTTAACGCTGCCCGTCTGTCCATCAGCGATTGCTGAGTATGTCTGATATTCCTCACCTGCATCAATTACTGCCTGAAGCTTGTCGGTGAATGGCTTTAAGTCACCGTTGTATGCGTCGAGAATCTTG
>ENA-OQEN01000507-OQEN01000507.1-human-gut-metagenome-genome-assembly--contig:-NODE-507-length-16992-cov-6.097836_pt1 | contig 16992 bp, 27 predicted proteins | sample MGYA00242791_ERZ504627 | MGnify/ENA primary metagenome ERZ504627 (study PRJEB26092, sample SAMD00036316) | human gut metagenome | host: Homo sapiens | study: EMG produced TPA metagenomics assembly of... | reverse complement strand
GCCATTGAAGGGTGGAGTCGGTCTCCAACTACAGCCACGTGGCCGAGACCCTCAGCAGCCTGGACCGGGTGGTCCGCTATGGCAGCGTCGGCATTGTGGCGGTTTTGGCGGTGGTGTCCCTGTTCATCATCTCCAACACCGTGAAGGTGACTATCTTCTCCCGCCGCATGGAAATCAACATCATGAAATCCGTGGGCGCCACCAATGGCTTTGTCCGCGTGCCCTTCATTGTGGAAGGCATCGTCATCGGCATCATCTCCGGCCTGGTCTCCGCCACAATCCTCTATTACGCCTACGACAGCCTGGTGAAGGTGGTCATCAACCTGGCCCCCTTCCTCACCATAGTGAATATCCACCCTATGTCTTTGCCCTGTATGGCGTCTACATCATCACGGGCATGCTGTTCGGCTTGCTGGGTGGCACTATTTCCATTGGCAAATATCTGAAGAAGCAGGGCGAAAACGCCATTGTCTAAAGTGGGCAGCGCATAGCCGCCCCCCAAATCGCATACACTCTACAAGGCCGCAGCCCGGGGAGCCGCTTTTTTCAGCGATTCCCAGGCTTGCGCGTCCTTACGCATTGACAAGGCCCCCCAAGGCCCCGGCCAGGCGCAATTTGTTGTTGCGGCTCATGGGCCGCGCCTCCCCTCGCGTGGGTAACAAAGGAGCGCCGTAAAAACGGCGCTCCCCTGCCCCGGTTATTTCATTTGGAAACTCTGGCAGTCGGTGCACTGGTCCATGGAGGGGTGGGCCTCATGGGTACCCACCTGGATGCTGGACAGGCCGCAGTTGTCCATGTCCTGGCAGTGATGGGCGCAGCTGGTAACGGAGCACTTGATGGACATGTTGGGGGTGCAGCTGCACCCGTCGTTGGTACAATTCTTGCTCATAGCGAGGGTCCTCCTTGCAAAAAATAAAGTCAGGCCGCAAAGCCTGACTTTATTCTGACCCGCCGGGGCGGGATTATACGCGATTCCTTCAGCCGTTATCGGTGCGGTTGCGCCATTCAACCTCCTGGTCCAGCTCAAACTGCAGCTTCTTGTTTTCCTCCACCAGTTCGTCATAGTGACGGCCCTGGATGTAGTATTTCACGAAAATGAAGGTGGCCTCGTTGAACTCCTCCTCGGTGTATTCCGGCAGCAGGGAGCCGTTCTTCCGGCGCAGGCCTGAACATTGATGACCACCAGGCGGCGGTGCTGCTCGGACAGCTGGAACAGCTTCAGCGTCTCGGGGATCTCCAGCCCCAGATCAAAACTACCATTGACCAGCTCCAGCAGACGGCGCTGCTCGGGCTTGGCGGATACGATGACACCGTAGCGGGCAAACAGGCGCTTGAGATAGTCGGCAGAGACCTCCTCGCGGGTGATGGTGCCCTTGCCGATGCCGGTCAGCATGGTGTTGGACAGGTTCAGACTGACGTATACTTCTTCGCCGGTTTTGGGATAGCTCATGGGGTACCTCCTATTAATGTTCCGATGATTCCTGCGCCGCCGGGCGGCGCCTTGCTTTCTGTGGATAGGGTACCACATCCCATGGCGGATTGCAACAAAAACTTGTACTGAGAACGTTTATTTGTAGAATAAAACAGCGTTTTTCGTGATTTTGACAGGCTTTTATGTTTCCAAATGTACCAAACAACTCGTACATGCAGAACAAAATACCCGGCCTCAGGCCGGGTATTTTGACATGGATAGAGTATCTGCGGGCGCAGCCGCATTATCTTACCCGTCTGCGGCGCAGGACGGGCATGGCGGTCAGGGCTGCGGCGGCAGTCAGCAGCAGGGCTGCATATACCGCCAGAGGCGCTGCGTCACCGGTCTTGACCGGCTGGGAAGCAGCCACGGCAACAGCCAACTGGCTGACGGCGCTCTCGTTGCCCGCCTGGTCCACGGCCTTGGCGTACACCTTGGCGGCGGTGGGGGCAAAGGGACCGGTGTACAGGACCCACTCCGTGCCGTCATAGCTGTAGTACAGGGTCACATGCTCCTCGGAGGCGGTCAGCGTCACCTTGCCGTCGCCGCCCTGGGCAATGACGGGAGCCTCGGGGGCCGCAGTATCCCGCACCACGGTGAAGGTCACGGTGGTGGCGGTGCCGGTAGCCTCATCGCTGAGCTCCACCGTCACCACGTTCTTGCCCTCCTGCAGCTGCGCACCGTAGGAGACACCTGGGTGATGGGATCGCCCAGAACGTTGACGTCGTTGGTGGGATAGATCAGAATGTCGCCGTTGATCTTCAGACTGATGTTGCCGAACAGATGGGTCACATCGCCGGTGATGGGGAAGGTCTCCTGGTTGGTGCAGATCACCGCGCCGTCGGCGATGCGCGCGTCGTCAAAGCGCAGGGCCGTGGGCTCCGTATCCGGCAGGTAGTACAGATACAGCTTGTACTGGGTGCCGAAGTCGTTCACGGTAAACATGCTGCTGAGGGTCTTGACGTACGTCAGATTCAGCCCGGCATGGATGGGAATGTCGAACTCCACCTGGCGGCTGCCCTCTTCGGGCCAATACTCGCTGCCGTTGAAGATCAGCACGTTGGCATCCCGATCCAGGGTGGCCTTTACATGGAGCTGCCGTTTTCATCCAGCATATCATCGGTGATGAGGAAGCGGGAATCGGACAGGCCGCCCGACTCGTTGCTCCACAGGGGATCCAGGTCCAGAATGTCGCCCCGTATGGTGCCGTCGGAATACCGGGCATCGTTGAAGCCGTCTTCGTTGTACATCTTCTCGCCGTATACCGTGTCGTACAGCAGCGCGTTGCGCAGGGTGCGGTGACCGGCGGCGTCATAGGCCTCCACGCGGACTACCTGGCTCCAGGCGCTGTAATCATAGACCTCGCCGGTTTCGTCGTCTACGAACACGGACTCCTTATAGGCGAAGGGGAAGCTCATGAACACGCGGCCCTCCTCGTCCCGGGAATCCAGAGAGATCTCCTGGGTATGGACCTCGGCATCTACGTCTGCAGCGTCGGCGCCCATGAGCCAGTCAGAGAAGGTCTCGCCGTCCACGGTGCCGGTGAGCCAGCTGACGGTGATGCGGGTCAGGGACTCGTCGGTGACCTGGATCATCATGGGCACCAGGTCGTCCTTGGCATACTTGGTGGCCAGCAGATAGCCGTCCATGGTGTGGTCGCTGGTCCACAGCATGCTGTTGTCCCACTCGCCGTTTTTATCGCAGACATAGGACATGACGGAGGGCCTCTGCACGTCGAACAGGGCGGGCTTGTCCGCCTGGAACACCACGCTGCCGTCGGCGTCATAGGCCACCACATGCAGGGTGATGAGACCGGGCTCCTCCACACTCAGAGCCAGACGGAAGCCGTTGCGCTCATCGAAGGAAGCCTCCTGACCGTTGACGGTCAGCCTCCTGACGCTGCTGCTGGCAATGCCGCGGATCTGGGCCACGCAGTCGGTGATGTTCACATAGCTCTCGGCGATATCATCATAGTCGGCGCTGTAGCTGATGTCCCGCAGCACCGTCAGGCTGTCGTCGTTGTTGATGTTGGAGAACATCACGGCGGCGTCAAGCCGGGCATTGGTGTACAGGATATCGGTGGTGCCGTTGAAGGCGTAGTCCATGCAGGTCAGGGCGATCTCGTTCATTTGGCCGTCCTGATAGGTTTCCACCGGCAGGACACGCTGTATTCGCCGGTCTCCTCATTATAAGCGGCGTCATTGCCGGGAACAAAGTCCAGCTCCTCCTGGCCGTTGACGAACACGGCAGCGGTATTGAGAATGCCGGAGTAGTCCTGGGCGGTGTAGGTCAGGTACAGCATGCCGTCATCCACGGCGGCGCTGGTGATATGGACCTGGGGCGCGGTGAGATCCAGCTTCACCGGCAGCAGAGTGGTCTCCACCCGGTGGCTGCCGGGCATCCGGGCCCGGATGCGCAGGGTGTACTGGCCCTCGTCGCACATGACATACTCGCCGGTGGCAATGTCGTAGCGGGTACCGTCCCAGGTGCCGTCGCCGGCAGTGCCGCTGCTGAGCAGGCTGATGGGGGAGCGGCTCTCATTGGCGTCGATGGCCAGGTACTTGGCTACATTTTCCCGATGGTTGATCTGGCGGACCACCTGGCCGTTTTCATCCAGCACGTCCACGGTAACCTCGGCGGCGCTGCGCAGCATGCCCACAATGGGCTGGGCGGCGTCGAAATCACCGTCGCCGTTGGGGGAGAAGGCAATGTGGTCGGGATCGGTGGTCATGCTCTCGGTGTCGAAGCCGGCATAGGAATCGCCTGCTGCCACGGTGGTCACAGGCAGATTCTCATAGTAGTCGGTCATGATGTTGCCGTCGTCCCAGGCGGCAGGTCGATGATCCGCTGGCAGCCATACCAGTCGCCGTAGAAGCATCAGGGCAGAGACAGGTCCACATCGCCGTCGAAGGGCAGAAATGCCTCCACATAGTGGTTCTTGGCGGCATTGGCAGGGATGGTCAGGGTGCCGGTGACCTGAACCGTACCGCCTGCGGGGACGGTGACGGCGGTCTTGTCAAAGGTCACGGATGCGCCGGACAACAGCTCCATGGCGTAGCTGCCGTCCTGGCCGGTAACGTCGGTGTATACCGGCACGGAGGCGGGCAGAGTATAGCCGGAGACGGCGGTGCCGTAGTTGGTAAGGGTCACGGTGAAGCCGGTGGTATTGCCCACCTCCTTCAGCGCCACGGAGGCCACGCGTTATAGGTGGCCAGGACACGGTTTTCCGCGGCGGACAGAGGATCCGCCATGCCGCTGCCCTGCTGACGCACGGAATAGATGACGCTGCCGTCCGCAATGGGGTCGGCGGTGTTCATCAGAGTATTCTTCACAAAGGTGTTCAGGGTCGTATCGCCCAGCACCAGGCTGCCGTCGGCCAGGGACTTCTGCAGGCTCTCCAGCACCAGGGCGGCGCAGCCGGACACATAGGGCGTGGCCATGGAGGTGCCGCTCATCTCCTCGTACTTCTGATCCTTGGACACGGAGTAAATGTTGCCGCCGGGGGCGGAGATCTCAGGCTTGATATCCAGGGTGGGGGTGGAGCCCCAGGAGGAGAAGGCGGATACGCAGCCGCCGGTGGCCTCGTTGGGGTACACCACGTCGTGCAGGCCGTCGAAGGACACGGTGGCCCCGGCCTGGACCAGCTCCATGAGCCTGGCGCCGGTGTTGCCGCTGACCATCATGGCCGTGTACTGGCTGGCGCTTTCGGCGGACACGTTGGTGGGCACCTGGTCGGTGGCCTCGTTGTTATACACGATAACGGCGGAGGCATGGCACATGCCCATCAGATAGTTGATCTTATCCTCGAAGCTAATGTCCTTGCCCCGCTGGACCAGCGCCACATAGGGGCCCTCGGGCAGGGTGGACAGTTTGGGGAAAATGTCCTCGAACAGGTCGCCGTAGCCGAACTCCAGAATGGGCACCTCACCCAGGGAGGTCCAGTCGGTGTGGTTGCCCTGGGAGAAGTCCATGACCACGCCGCTGTATACGGTGTCCTCGCCGCTGGTGATGGTCACGGATTTGCCCCGCAGCATGCTGTTGTCCACGGAGCTACGCTGAGGCGCCGGGATAGGTGGCGGGGTTGGACACCGCGCCGGTATCGATCACGCCCCAGTCGTTGGTGTTGACGCCCGTGTCGGAGGCGGAGGTGCCGTCGTTGCCGGCAGCCACGCACACCACCGCACCGTTCTCCTCGGCATAGGCCAGGGCCTTTTGCAGATAGTCCGCGTCGCTGTAGAAGCCTGCGGTGCCGCCCAGGCTCAGGTTCAGAATGTCCGCGCCCAGCTTTACGGAATCCTCCACGCGCGGATGATATCGTCGTTAAATCCGCTGCCGGTACTGCCGAACACCTGCATGGCAAAGAGCTGGGCGTCGGGGGCAACACCCGCCACGCCGCCGTTTTCCTCGTCGCCGTTGGCGGCCACGATGCCGGAGACGTGCAGGCCGTGGGTGACCTGGCGGTTATTGATGTCGTCCTCGCCGACATAGCTGAAGCCGAAGGGGACCTTATCGGTGTAATACTTGCCGTAGCCCAGGGCGGCGATCTTCGCTCCATGTCGGCCTTGGTGTATTTCAGCCTGGCGTCCTGGCGCATCTGCATATCGGGATGGGTGTAGTTGATGCCGCTGTCGATGACGGCCACCACGATCCCCTCGCCGGTGCTGCCGCCGTTCTCCGCCTTCCACAGCTCCATGGCGGAGGTCATTTCCTTGGCGGAGGTCATCCGGGCCTTGTAGGTGGTGACCTCACTGACGGATACCACGCCGTCCAGGGCAGCCACCTGCTTCATCTGGGCCCGGGTCATGTCCATGGAAAAGGCGCTGACAGATAGCCGGACTGGTTGATAACGGAGCTGCCGGTAATGCGCCGGACCTGACGGATGACGCTCTCCTGGGAGCGCAGGTCCGGGCCTCGGCGGACTGCACGGCGGCGGTGTAGGTCACGGTGCCGGTCTGCTCCACGGCGGCGGGCACGTCGGTGACCACCATGGCCCGGACCACCTCATTGGGGTCCTTTCCGGCGTCCAGGTCCACCGTGGCGCTGCCGCGGACGGAGTCCTTCAGCCGCTGCACGTATCACTGGCACTGTAGTTCTTCTGGGCGGCCAGTGCCGGAACGCACAGCGATACCGCCAGGACTACCGCCAGGCACAGAGACAATACCTGCCGGAGCAGTCGGTTTACGGATGTGTTTTCTCTCATGATCTTCCTCCTGAATAATAATTCACGCCGCCTGTTTTGCCCGCTGGAGCGCACGCCCCAAGACACCTTTGCGCAAAAAGCACGGCGTGTCGTGAAAATTCGCCGGATTATCGCGGTTATATTCAGAATCCTCCGGCAAATTTTTCCCAATTATATAACGCATTAGCGTGAAAAACAATCCGCAATCCATCAGTTTTTCCTTCTGCCTGGCATTAGCACTTCTTATGAATATGCGTGAATATACAAAAAAGGAGCCCTCCCTCGGCGGGAAGGCTCCTTCCTGTTGATTTGTTAAAACTCGGCGTTGCCCACGGTGCGGGGGTGGAGCTCCACATCCCGGATGTTGCTGACGCCCGTCAGATACATGACCATGCGCTCAAAGCCCAGGCCAAAGCCTGCGTGACGGCAGCTGCCATAGCGCCGCAGGTCGCAGTACCACCAGTAGTCCTCGGGCTTCATGCCCAGCTCCCGGATGCGCGCCTCCAGCATGTCCAGCCGCTCCTCGCGCTGACTGCCGCCGATGATCTCGCCGATGCCGGGCACCAGGCAGTCCGCCGCGGCCACGGTTTTGCCGTCGTCGTTCAGGCGCATATAAAACGCCTTGATCTCCTTGGGATAGTCGGTGACGAACACAGGCCGCTGATAGATCTGCTCCGTGAGATAGCGCTCGTGCTCGGTCTGCAGGTCCGTGCCCCAGTCCACCCGGTACTCGAACCTGTCGTTGTGCTTTTTCAGGATCTCCACCGCCTCGGTATAGCTGACCCGGGCGAAATCGGAGGTAGCCACATGCTCCAGCCGGGCCTTGAGCCCCTTGTCCACGAAGCTGTTGAAGAAGTTGATCTCATCCGGGCAGCGCTCCAGCACCCGGGTGATGATGTGCTTGATCATGGCCTCGGCCACGTCCATGTCCCCGGCCAGGTCGCAGAAGGCCATCTCCGGCTCGATCATCCAGAACTCGGCGGCGTGGCGCTGGGTGTTGGAGTTCTCCGCCCGGAAGGTGGGGCCAAAGGTATATACATCGCCGAAGGCCATGGCGAAGTTTTCGGCGTTCAGCTGGCCGGACACGGTGAGGCTGGTTTTCTTGCCGAAGAAATCCTGGCTGTAATCCACCTGGCCGTCCGCAGTCTTGGGCACATTGTTCAGGTCCAGGGTGGTCACCTGGAACATCTCGCCTGCGCCCTCGCAGTCGGAGCCGGTGATGATGGGGGTGTGAACATATACGAAGCCCCGGCTCTGGAAAAACTCATGCACGGCATAGGCCGCCGCGCTGCGGACCCGGAACGTGGCGGAAAACAGATTGGTCCGGGGGCGCAGATGCTGGATGGTCCGCAGGAATTCCACACTGTGGCGCTTTTTTTGCAGGGGATAGTCGGGGGTGGACCGGCCCTCCACGGCGATCTCGGCGGCCTTCAGCTCCAGGGGCTGCTTGGCTTCCGGCGTCAGCACCACGGTGCCCCGGACGATCAGGGCCGCGCCCACGTTCTGAGAAGCGATCTCCTTATAGTTATGCAGCTCGTCGGCGCTCATGACCACCTGCAGATTGCGGAAGCAGGAGCCGTCGTTGAGCTCAATGAAGCCGAAGGTTTTCATATCCCGGATGGTGCGGGCCCAGCCGCACACGGTGATCTCCTTGCCGCCCAGCTGTTCCTGATCGGCAAAGATGGCTGCGATTTTCATGCGATCCATCTTGATCTCTCCTTGTTGTACAGATAGTTTACTATTATATGCCGGTTTTCCGGGCTTTGCAAGGCCTTATTGCAGCTTTTGCTGCCGCATCCACACATCCATCACCAGGCTGTGGGGCAGAAGCTTCGTCAGTGCCGTCTGGAACCGGGCCACGAAGCCGAACTGGCTCACGTCCTTGCCCCGCCTGGCGTCCCGCCAGGCCCGCTGCACCAGCTGCTCCGGCTCATACATGGCCACATACTTCTTCACCACGGATTCGCCGCCGCCCTCGGTGGTGGCCCGGGCAAAGAAGGCCGTCCGGGTCCAGAAGGGGCACAGGGCCATGACCCGGACGCCCCGGCTCCGCAGCTCCCGGTTCAGGGCCCGGCTGAAGCTCAGCACAAAGGCCTTGGTGGCCCCGTACACGTTGATATAGGGGATGGGCTGGAACGCCGCCACCGAGGCAATATTGATGATCTGTCCGCCCCGTGGCATATAGGGAGCCGTCAGCTGGCACAGGGCCACCACGGCCTGACAGTTCAGGTCCGTCATGTTCAGGTTTACCTCCAGCGGCGTGTCCACCACGGCCCGGAACTTGCCGAAGCCGCTGGCGTTGACCAAAAGGCCCACCTCCACCGGCTCCTCCGCCAGGGCGTCGGCATAGGTCTGGAAGCTGCGGCGGTCCGTCAGGTCCAGGGCCAGGGCGCGGATGGGATACGGCACCCGGTCCCGCAGCTCCGCCAGCGCCTTTTCATGGCGGGCAATGACCCATACCTCATCGAAGCGGTCAAAGGAATCCACAGTTTCGGCAAACCGGCGCCCCATGCCGCTGGACGCGCCGGTGATCACGGCAATTTTCTTCATAACGGTCCCCTCCTGTTCTGGTCCTGGGGTGATTATACCAGAATCCGGCTTCCGTGACAAGGAAAAAGCCGGAGTTCTGCCGCCGGGAAGCCGGGCATATAGTGATGGTGCATAGTATGGCTTAGGAGTGGTGCGCTATCAAAGGGAACATGGAGGAACGGGCCTGTCAGCTGGCCCTTTACCTGATAGAAAACCGGGCCACGGTGCGCTCGGCGGCCAGGAAATTCGGCGTCAGCAAATCCACGGTACATAAGGACCTGTCCGAGCGCCTGCCGGCGTATAACCGGGCGCTGTATCTGCAGGTGAAGGAGGTGCTGGACGAAAACAAGGCCCAGCGCCACATACGGGGCGGCCTTGCCACCCGGCGGAAGTATAAGGGCGAATAAACGAAGCAGAGGGTCTGCGGCACAGCCGCAGACCCTCTGCTTGCTTGGCAGCCGGCGCTTACCGGGTGCCCTCCACAACAAACCCGGTGAACCCGGCCTTTTTCAGGCGGTCCAGCATCTTCTCGGCGTTGGCGCGGACGGCGAAGGCCCCCACCTGGACCCGGTACAGGGTATCGCCCTGGGCAGGCTCGGCGGGCTTGGGGGCCTCCTGCCTGGCCGGGACATAGGCCGCGCCCAGATACTCGCACAGGCCCTTGGCGATGGCCTCACCGATGTCCGTGGTGTGCTCCACGATCCAGCGGGCGCCTGGATGGTGTCGTGGAACTCGCACTCGCAGTACACACTGGGGGCGGCAGGATTGCGCACCTCATACAGCCGGGGGTTGGCCTGGATGTTTTCAGACGTTCCCGGCGTCAGCGGGGCCAGCTGGCCAAACACAGCCCTGCATGCATCATACCCCTTGCCGGGGACACTGTAGCAAAACATCCGGGTGCCGGACACCTTGCCGTTAAAGGCGTTGGTGTGGACGCAGCTGTGGATGTCCGCGCCCCAGGCGTCGGACTCGGCGCAGCGCTGGGCCATGGTGGTGCCGAAGGCGCCAGCTTCACCTCCACGCCGCTGCGGCGCAGGGCGGCAGCCTCCGCCTCGGCGATCCTCTGGCACTGGGCGTGCTCGTTGGTATTGCCCCAGGCATAGCGGTTTTCCGTCTGGTCGCTGGGGCTGATATAGATTTTCTTAGTCATTGCGTTCCTCCTCTCCTTCCATGGTATGCTCTGTGTGCCCCTTGAGCTTCTGCAGCAGCGACTGCACGAAGTCCGGCACCGGCGCACCCATGGCCGACACATTCTCCAGGATGGACAGCAGCTCGTTGATCACCAGCCAGATAATGACGATGCTGGCAAACAGGAACTCCACCGGCCAGTCCCAGCCAGGGTGCCGGCTCCGTAGCGCAGCAGCCAGTCCACCACGGCGGCCACGCCGACAGTGGCCACATACCCCACCTTTTTCAGGATGCCCCGCAGGCCCACCCGGGAGGACAGCTCCCCGGCGTTCCATGCCTTGGCCATGCCCGTGGCGTAGTCCAGCAGCATCACCACCACCAGCACCAGCACCGGCACCAGCAGCTGCACCCCGTAGGCACACAGCGCCCCCAGGCGGCCGCCAGCGCGGCCTTGGTCGTGTTTTTCAGTTCAGACATTTGTATCAACTCCCTTCCTATACGGCGGCACAGGGGAGCAGTTAGACGATGTGTTGCCTGCGGCAGGGAGCGGCGGTGGATATGGCCCCGTTTATTCAACAAAACAAATATTTTGTGTTGACAAATCGACAAAAACTGCTATACTCGGGGCTACTTTCGCGTAACAGGAGGACCCTATGAACGTTGAATTGATTGTAGATTCCACGGTGGATGTGCCGGAGCGCGTCCGAAGCAGACTGACGGTAGTGCCGCTGACCATTCATTTCGGACAGGAGGAGTTTCTGGACGGCGTGACCATGGACAGACACCGGTTTTACGAGCGGCTGGTAGAGAGCGACGTGCTGCCCACCACCAGTCAGGCCAGCCCGGCAGCCTTTGACCAGGAGCTTCGCCGGGTGCGGGACAGCGGCAGCGCCGCCGTGGTGCTGACCATATCCTCCAAGCTGTCCGGCACCTATCAGAGCGCCTGCATCGCGGCGGCGGACTACGACAACGTCTATGTGGTGGACAGCGGCACTGCCGCCATTGGAACGGGGATACTGGCGGAGTATGCCCTGACCTGCATCGACCGGGGCATGGATGCTGCCGCCCTGGTCCGGGAGCTGACGGAGAAGCGGGAGGACGTATGCGTCCTGGCGCTGGTAGATACCCTGGAATATCTCAAGCGGGGCGGCCGCATCTCCAAGACCACTGCGCTGGCCGGGGGGCTGCTGAACATCAAGCCGGTGCTTACCATCGAAAAGGGGGAGATCCTCCTGATCGGCAAGGCCCGGGGCTCCCGCCAGGGAAACAATCTGCTGGTGGAGAAGATCCGTGCCTGCGGCGGCATCGACTTTCAATTGCCCATTCTGTTGGGTTATACGGGTCTGACGGATGTATTTCTGAAAAAATATGTGGAGGACAGCCGTGCCCTGTGGGAAAACGGCGTCGATGGGCTGGAATCCACGCTGATTGGCGGCGTCATTGGCACCCATGCCGGTCCCGGTGCCATAGCGGTGGCCTTTTTCCGCAGGGGATAGAGGCGCAGCGGCAAAGGCGATGCAGATACGCCCGGTGTACCCTGGGGCATGCCTTGCAATTTGGGCCCCATCCATGCTATACTTTCATGGAATGAGAGGGGAGTGCATCGTGCGGAACGAGCCAGCACCGGTACGGGCCCTCCTCAGGGGGGGCCGATAAGCATGCAGAGATGGAGCCCGGAGATCATCCGGTATCTGTACACGGCGGCGGATCACAGCCGCTATTACCAGGACCTGGCCCGGCAGCTGGGGGCATTCCTGCGCCCGGAGGACCGGGTGTGCGACGCCGGGTGCGGCCTGGGCCTTTTGAGCCGGGCGCTGCTGCCCTATTGCGCCCATGTCACCGCTGTGGACCGGTCTCCGGCGGCTGTTGCCGCCTTGCGGGCCCGGGGAGAGGACCCGAAGCTGTCGGCGCTTACCGGGGATATCCGGGAGCTGCCGCCCAGGCAGCCGTATGACGCCATGGTGTTCTGCCTGTTCGGCGGCACAGAGGAGACGCTGGCCATTGCCGCCCGCCAGTGCGGCGGCACGGCCTGGTGGTGCGGCGGGATTTCCGGCGGCACCAGTTCAGCTCCGGTGTCCGGATGGCGGGGCACACTGCGGCCGACATGGAGCGGGAGCTTCAGCGCCGGGGCCTGACCTACACCGCCCGGCGGTTTACGTTGGAGTTTGGCCAGCCCTTCCTGTCCCTGGACGATGCCCAGACCTTTTTCCGGCTGTACAGCCGGGATGCGCGGTACCGTCCCGGCAGGAGCTGGCCCAGCGGCTGGAGCTGTCGGCCTGGGCGGATTATCCGCTGTATCTGCCCAATCCGAAGCCTCTGTGTCTGCTGGCTATCCCGGCGGCGCAGCTGAGGGAGGAAATGTATGGATAAAATTCTCATCTGCGGTCCCCGTGGCGTGGGAAAAAGCACCCTGATCCGCCGTCTGGCGGCCCTGTACCCGGGACCGGTGTCGGGGTTTGTCACCAAGCGCCTGACCACAGCGGATGGGGAGGGCATGTTCCCCATTTATATCCACCCCGCCGCCCAACCGGAGGACCGGCGGCAGTACGGCCCGGAGAATCTGGCAGGCCGGTGCGACAGCCGGCGCAGTGCCCGGTATACCCCGGTGTTCGATGAATGGGCCCCCGGCTGCTGGCGGGCCGGGCCTGCTGGTCATGGATGAGCTGGGCTTTCTGGAGCGGGATGCGTCTCGGTTCCAGGCGGCGGTGCTGGCGGCCTTGCGGGGCCCGCAGCCGGTGCTGGCGGCGGTAAAAAACCGGGACGACCCCTTTCTGCGGGCAGTCCGGTCCGTTCCCGGCGTCCGGGTGCTGTATATCACCCGGGACAACCGGGAGGGGCTATACCGCGCCTGGCCAGGGAGCCGGACAGGGTGCATCCGGCTGAATAAAGGGAATCCGATCAGACAGCGGGTTTTTCTGATCCATGCCAAAGGAGGACGCTTCAAAGCCGTCCTCCTCAGACTGTCAAAAATGCCTCGCAGAGTTCGCCGCCGCAGCGGCGAATAAAGTGCAATCATTTTCGCGGCGGCGCCCCCCAAGGGGACTTCCGTTGGGCGTGTACGTCGCGAAAAATACTTTGCGCGGAGAGAGTGTGTCCAAATGGGCTAAAAGCCCATTTGGACGCGCGGGTCGGAGCGAAATCTCTTTTGTCAAAAAGGGCACCGCCCTTTTTTGACAAGCTCAGGAGGACGGCTTCAAAGCCGTCCTCCTGAGCCAAGGACCCGGCGCACCGCGCCGGGGTCCTTGGCTTTATCAGAGAGATTCGCAGCGAAACAGTTTGGTTTTTCAGCGGCCGTACAGCTCCGTGACGCGGCGGATGCGCCGGGCCAGGGCCGGCGTGGCCTCATCGGGCAGCAGACGCCACTGCCAGTTGCCGCTCTGGGTGCCGGGGATATTGGTGCGGTGGTGCAGCCCCAGCTCCAGATAATCCTGCATCTGGGCCACAAACAGCCGGGCCACGGAGCTCATGCCGCCCCGGATGATGCCCCAGTTGAAGCCCTCCCGATCGTTAAGCCCCAGGTACTCCCGGGCACAGTCGATGTCCTCCGGCGCGGCCTCGTCCTTCCACAGGGCCAGAGGGCTGTTGTCGTGGGTGCGGTATAGCACACGCAGTTCTCTGTGTAGGAGTGGGGCAGATAGCTGCTGGTATCCCGGGAATCGAAGGCAAATTCCAGCACCTTCATGCCCGGCAGACCGGAATCCTGCAAAAGCTGCTGGACGCCTGGGGTGGGATAGCCCAGGTCCTCGGCGATGAACCGCAGCTGGGGGAACCAGCTCGTCAGCACGCCCACCAGGCTCATGCCCGGGCCCTTGACCCAGTGTCCGTTCTTGGCGGTGGTCTCGCCGAAGGGCACGGCCCAATAGGCATCGAAGCCCCGGAAATGGTCGATTCGGATCACGTCATACAGCTTGGACGCGCCGTCCACCCGGCGGATCCACCAGCCGAAGCCGTCGGCCTGCATCCGGTCCCAGGCGTACAGGGGATTGCCCCACAGCTGACCGTCGGCGCTGAAGTAGTCCGGCGGCACGCCGGATACCTCCGTGGGAACGCACTGGTCGTCCAGCTGGAAGCACTCCGGCTCCGCCCACACGTCGGCGGAGTCCATGGCCACATAGATGGGCAGGTCGCCGATGACCTGGATGTCCAGGCTGTGGAGATAGTCCCGCAGCCTGTTCCACTGCCGGAAGAACAGGAACTGCAGATAGGTAAACAGCTCCACATCCTCCCGCAGCAGGGTGCGGTACTGCTCCAGCACCTCCGGGGACCTTCGCAGGCGGATGTCCGCATCGTCCCATTCGGTCCAGGAGCGCATGCCGAAATGGCGCTTGCAGGCCATGTACAGGGCATAGTCCGGCAGCCAGCGGCAGTTCTCCGTCTGAAAGGCGGCCACCTCCGCCTGATCCCGCTCCCAGCCCCGGTCCTTGGCCTTCTGCAGCACGGCGAAGCGGCTCTCATAAATCCTTCCGTAGTCCACGTACCGGGGTTCGGCGCCCCAGTTCTGCTCCTGCACCTCGCTCTTTTCCAGCAATCCGTCCTCTATCAGCATATCCAGGTCGATGAAATACGGATTGCCCGCATAGGTGGAAAAGCTCTGATAGGGGGAGTCGCCGTAGCTGGTGGGGCCCAGAGGCAGCATCTGCCAGCAGTGCTGCCCGGCGGCGTGGAGAAAATCGGCAAAGTCATAGGCGGCCTTGCCAGAGTCCCGATGCCGTAGGGAGACGGCAGGGAAAATACCGGCATCAAAATGCCGCTGCAACGATTCATATGTCAGTCAACTCACTTATCAGAAAAATGCTTTGTTTTTTTAGCCCTTCACGGCTCCGGCGGCCACGCCCTTGATGATGTGCTTCTGGCAGCACAGATAGAAGATGATCACCGGCAGGATGCTCAGCATGATCAGGGCCATGGTGCGCCCATGTCCACGGTGCCGTAGCTGCCCTTGAGGTACTGGATGTGGATGGGGATGGTGCGGTACTGGTTGATGTCCAGCACCAGGCTGGGCAGCAGATAGTCGTTCCATACCCACATGATCTCCAGCACGCCCACGGAGATCATGGTGGGCTTCAGCATGGGCAGCACCACCCGGAAGAAGGTGCCCACAGGGCCGCAGCCGTCGATGGCGGCGGCCTCCTCGATCTCCAGCGGCAGACTCTTGACAAAGCCCGTGAACATAAACACGGCAAGGCCCGCGCCGAAGCCCAGGTATATCACGGGGATGGTCCAGGGGGTGTTCAGATGCGCCTGGTCCGCCGTCCGGGCCAGGGTGTACATGACCATCTGGAAGGGCACTACCATGGAGAATACGCACAGGTAGTACACGATCTTGCTGACCAGGCTCCCCACCCGGGAGATGTACCACGCCGCCATGGACGTGCACAGCAGGATCAGCGCCGTGGAGGTAATGGTGATGAAGAAGCTGTAGAATACCACCTTATAGAAGGCGAAGTTGCCGAAGGTCATGCCCTTGACATAGTTCTTCAGCCCCACAAAGGATTCCGCCGTGGGCAGCTTGAAGGTCTCGGTGTTGACAAAGGCGTTGGCCTTCAGGGAGTTGATGAGCACCAGGAGCACCGGCATCAGATAGATCACGGAGATGATGGTGAACACCACCGTCAGCAGCGCCTGACGGCGCTCTCTGCGGCGCAGAGCTTCGGTTTTGATCATTGCTGCACCTCCTTGCGGCGGCTGGCCTGAAGCTGGATGATGCTGATGGCCGCCACCACGATGAAGAAGATCACGGCCTTGGCCTGACCCGCGCCGCGGTTGCCGCCGCCGTTGGTGCCGAAGGCGTTGACGATGTTCAGGGCCAGCATTTCCGTTGTTTTGATGGTCTCTCCGTTGCCCAGCTGTTGGAAGGGACGCCCGGCGGTCAGGGCCAGGTTCTGGTCAAACAGCTTGAAGCCGTTGGTCAGGCTCAGGAACATGCAGATGGTGATAGAGGGCATCACGTTGGATGGTGACCCGCCACAGGGTCTGCCAGCGGTTGGCGCCGTCGATGCGGGCCGCCTCCAGCATATCCTCGGGCACGGCCTGGAGTCCGGCAATATAGATGATCATCATATAGCCGATCTGCTGCCAGCACACCAGGATCACCAGACCCCAGAAGCCGTATTTCGTCTCCAGGACCACGGAGGTGTTGTACTTGATGAGGATGCCGTCGAAGATCATGGACCAGATATAGCCCAGCACGATGCCGCCGATGAGGTTGGGCAGGAAGAACACCGTGCGGAACACGTTGGTGCCCTTGAACTTCTGGGTCAGTGCATAGGCAATGGTAAAGGCAAACAGATTGATAGCGATCAGGCTCACCAGGGCAAACAGCGCCGTGTACCAGAACGCGTGCATATAGCCGGGGTCCTGGAAGGCCTTCCGGTAGTTTTCCAGCCCCGTCCATGTCCACTGGCTGGTAATGCGGAAGTTGCAGAAGGACAGAAACAGCCCCTTGAAGAAGGGGTACAGGAAGCCGATGCAGAAGGCCCCGAAGGTGGGCAGCAAAAACAGCCACACCATGCGCTTGATGGGGCGGCGGATCAGCGGGAATTCAGCGCGGCCTCGTCCCGGCGGTGTTTCGGAAGTTTCATGACGCCTCTCTCCTATCTATGTTTTTCCGGGCGGCGCCGGAGCTCTTGCCCGGTCCATACCGGCCAACAGCTCTGTGCGCCGCAGGTGAGAAAATCGGGGGCGG
>ENA-OQEN01000506-OQEN01000506.1-human-gut-metagenome-genome-assembly--contig:-NODE-506-length-17003-cov-2.858082_pt1 | contig 17003 bp, 19 predicted proteins | sample MGYA00242791_ERZ504627 | MGnify/ENA primary metagenome ERZ504627 (study PRJEB26092, sample SAMD00036316) | human gut metagenome | host: Homo sapiens | study: EMG produced TPA metagenomics assembly of... | reverse complement strand
CCGTTCCTCATGATACCTTTCTGTATTATAGCACAGGCGATGAGTGAAACAAGAAAAGGTGATACGAGAATACCATCTTCTAAAAAAAGGCGGCGAAGCGCCACGAGAGCCTTGAACCTTGAACCCTGAACCAAATGAAAGCAAAGTAAAAAGGGGCTGTGAAGAAATGAGGATTCATTTCTTCACAGCCCCTTTTTATTTTGAGGAAATGGGGATCCCATCCCTTGTCAGGCGAACATGAAGAGGAATCCGGTCATGATGCCGGCGATGAGGGTGAGGGACGGGTAGATGTGTTCATAGTTTTCACGGGAGAAGACGGAGTGGTGCGTATGGACGAGCGTCTTTCCGTGTGCCTTGTGATGGACGCTCTCCGGCGTCATTTCAGATAGACGGAGAGAGAGCGCGCATGAAAGCCCGGGTCTCTTCCATGAGATGACGGAGCAGGGAAGGATTTGGGACGAAGTTGATCTCCTTGGCCATCGCCAAAAGAGAGCTTTCGATGGAAGAGGTGAGTCGCGCGTCACGATCCCCCGTGACGCAGGCTTTTTCAATGGCAGCGTAGCGCTGGAACATCGTTTCCACATGCGCTTTCGTCAGCTTTTCTACATAGCAGCCAAGAAGCAGGTAGGACCCGTTCAGATCATGCTCGAGGGCGAGCATTTTGAGCGCAGAGGGCAGGGAAGACAGCGTGCTGGAAAGACCTTTCAGGATCGCATCAGTACAGCCGAAGCCGCTCTTGTGGTGACGGATCAGGCAGCGAGCAATGTAGAGACGGTACAGGGTATACTCAAAGGAGAGAGACTGTAGCGCATCCTGTTCTGCCAGCGACAATTCTTTCTGTCCTGCAAGGACGGCGCGCTCGATATCATTCACCAGCGAGCCGGTGGAAGCTTTACTGTATGTTTTCATCGCATAGTCTAAAAGCCGCGAGCCTTCATATTCCAAGTAGTCCAGATTGTTCATGGCGGATCCTCCTCATCACAACAGGGAATGCTTTGCATGATTTCATTATAGAAGAACCTATAAATGATAGCCAATTAAAAATATTTATGATGATTTACAGTCTATCCTTTGCAACTTACCTGCGATAAGCTGCATCTTGTGGAGAAAAATAGAGACTTTCCCGTCATTTTGCTACCATGCACCTGCTTTTCCCCGGTGCCTCTAGCCAAAATCTTTGTCATCCTGTACTATAAAGAGAAATGCAGGAGGGACTATGACACCGAAAAGAATCTCAATCACCATGAAAATACAGATGACCAGAGACGGCCGCCTCTCCGCGGCGATAGAAGAAGACCGCCGGCGCGAAGTGATCACCTCATACTCACAGCTGCTCTGCGGCGCCTTTGACATCGCGGGCGAGCATGAAGCAGAAGTCATAGAGACGATGGCGCGGCTCGCGACCGGACACACCAAGGATGAGATAAGGAAAATGGCAGAGGATGCCTGCATGGCGGATCATCAGTATGATCCCCGATCACCGCTTTTGAGGCGCAGCGCCTGAAAGCGGCATTTCAGACGTGCAAGGAGACGATCATGGAAATATTTACGATCAAAAAATCGGAGGAGGGCAAGCGCTTAGACCAGTTTCTGATGGAGCAGAAGCACTGGCCGCGCGCTTTTTTCATGAAAGCCCTTCGCACGAAGAAGATCAAAGTGAATGGCCGAAAGGAGGAGGCGGCCTTCCGTCTCTCTGCCGGCGACGAAGTCCGCTCCTTCGTGCTGGAGAAACGTGATGCGCTGCGACCCGTCCGCATTCTTTACGAGGATGAAAATCTTCTTGTCGTCTACAAGCCTGCCGGCATCTTAACGCTTGATATCACGGGGAAGGAAAAGGATACCATGCTCTCGCGCGTCTCTGCCGCCCTCCTGCAGAAGGGCGGCGTGGCGGCCTATCCCGTGCATCGCATCGATTTCAATACCGAGGGGCTTCTCCTTTTTGCAAAGACAGAAGAGATCCGTGACCTCCTCGCCGTCTCATCCGTGACCGCAAGATCAGCAAGTCCTATCTTGCCATCGTCCTTGGAAAGATCGAGCCGGGACACGGGACGCTCACCCACCAGTCTTCAAGGATGCGAAAAAGAATCAGTCTTCGTCACGGACGAACCCGTGAAGGGATCGAAGACGGCCATCACAGAGTACGAACGTCTCGCGTACAGGAGCGGTCTTTCGCTCGTGAAGTGCCATCTCATCACCGGCCGTACCCATCAGATCCGCAGCCAGATGGCGCATGTCGGGCATCCGCTTTTGGGGGATGACAAGTACGGCGTGAAGACGACGAACCGCAGCTACAAGGAAAAACGCCAGCTTCTCTGCTCGGCTGAGATCTGCTGTGACTTCGGGAAAGAGGCCGGGCCCCTCTCCTACCTCGCCGGCACCCGGTGGAGCGTGGGGGACGTGGGATTTGTGAAGAAATACTTCGGGGGACAGTGATGGGCATTTCTTCCTGATTGCCTTTTACGGTACACTTTAAAATAAATATATGGTAACGCACAAGACGGATGAATTGTGGATGGATTCATCCGCTTTTTTCATGCTATGATACAAGCAGAACGAAATGTATCTTATCTGCACGAGCGTATCATAGCAGGATGCCTGTGCGGTCATACAGAGAGTGTATGGTAAAGGACAGAGAGGTGGGGATCATGGAAAAATTATATGAAGCATTCCTGGATAACTGGGAAAAGCACGCACCGGATTTTTTACTCTTCTTATGGGGGTCAGGGATCTTCAAGCTCCCTGGCAGCGGAAACGAGCCTTTCGGCATGGAGTAAGCAAAAAGCCCGATGAAAGACAGGGGAATCTTTCATCGGGCTTTTTTTATGGGAGAGGCCTTTTGCCATATCGTTTCCCTAAAAAAGCGAGAACTGAATCGCCTTGGGAAATCAAAATGAGTTGAGAGTTGAGAGTTTAGAAAAGGAGTTTGGGGCGATCCAGCTCTCTGTATATAGGATACCAAATGGACAGGACAGATGATGTCAATGTGGAAAAAATCTTTGAAAAATTTTCAAAATATTTTCATGGGTGCGATCCCTTCTCCGTATCATCAGCGTTTCCCTGGTATGAAACAACCGGTATTCGCGGAGTGACAGACTTCCCCTTCCCCTCTCACGTGCATATACACCGTTTCACTGCCGATGAAAAAGATTTCTCGCTATCGCTCGAAATGACAGGCGAAGAAGGTGGATCACCACACATCGTCTTTCATACCGTTCCCCAGCGACTAGTCCCTAGCCACTAGTTACCAGTCCCTAGTCCCTAGTCCCTAGTCACCAGTCCCCAGTCACCAGTCACCACACTCTCACCTTCACATACTCCTCCCCGTCCTCTTCGATGACGGCTTTCCCGCCTGTGAGGTCTGTCAGGAATTTGAGATGCGTCTTCGCTTCTTCGGGAAGGGTGAGGAAGGTCACTTGCACCTCGTCTGTGAAGGCACGGTCCAGGACGCGGATATCCTTGTCTTTGATGTAATTTTCAAAGCCGCCGACCGCGGTGTAGGGGAGGGTCACGGTATAGCGGGCATACGGCGTATAGGTGACGATGGGCGCCGCCTTCACGGCATCGGAGAGCGCGCCGCTGTAGGCCCTTGTGAGGCCGCCCGCACCGAGCTTGATGCCGCCGAAGTAGCGGGTGACGACCGCGAGTACATTCGTGAGCTTTCGCATCTGGAGCACATGGAGCATGGGGTGTCCCGCCGTGCCCTGCGGCTCGCCGTCATCGCCCGATTCTCAAGGATGCGCTCCGCATTGATGCGCCATGCGTAGCAGTTGTGCGTGGCGTCCTTGTATTTCTTTCTGAGATCAGCGAGCGCCTGCTGTGCTTCTTCTTCCGAGTTGACAGGCAGGATGTGCGTGATAAAGATCGATTTCTTGATTTCCATGTCCTGCCGATAGAGCTCGGCCGGCGCAGTGTAAGGGATAAGCATGATGGGTCCTCGTAGGTGTAAATGGTCAGGGATGGGATCGGAGATCAAAATGATACCGGGTCTATTGTACCAAAAAACGACCCGCGTACCAAATGCTTCACAAAAAACGATAGCGGAGAGCTATCGTGGAAAGGGTTCAGGGTTCAGGGTTCAGGGGTTCAAGGTTCAAGGTTCTATAGGTTCTATAGGTTCTATAGGTTCAGCGGGGAGGTGCGGCGTATTTCGTCATCCTGAGCGGAGAAAAACGTCGTATGTTAAAAAATGGCTTATCTGAAACAGGAGACTGAGTCGAAGGATCTAAGCGCCGCTTTTTGGGACTCCACACATCGACCACTGAACCGCGAATGACAAAGATTTCTCGCTTCAGTCGAAATGACGATATGGGAGAGGAGGCCTTGCGAAGGGTCAGCGTTTTTACATGACTGTTGTGTAGCCCCTTGAAGAAGAGGCGCGCCGAAGGCGGAGGATAGATCTGCCCCGAAGGGGCAGCCTTCTACGTGATGGAATAAAAGGGAATGTGAAATCGCCCGTTCTCTCGTTTCGTCATCCCGTGCGTAGCGAGGGTCTTTTACGCCCTTGCGGTACTCTGTACTTATGAGGTAATGATAAAATCGCTTGGGTACTTCGTCTGCTCCTCATCTGACACTCGTCGCTTGACCGTTGTGCAAGGAAGATTTCTCGCTTCGCTCGAAATGACGATATGGGGGAGGAGACCTTGCGAAGGGTCAGCGTTTTTACATGACTGTTGTGTAGCCCCTTGAAGAAGGGGCAGCCCTCTACGTGATGGAATAAAAAGGAATGTGAAATCGCCCGTTCTCTTGTATCGTCATCCCGAGCGTAGCCGAGGGTCTTTTACGTCGCAGCGGTACTCTGTACTTATGAGGTAATGATAAAATCGCGTGGGTGCTTCGGCTGCTCCTCATCTGACGCTCGTCGCTTGACCGTTGTGCAAGGAAGATTTCTCGCTTCGCTCGAAATGACGATATGGGAGAGGAGACCTAGCGAAGGGGCAGCGTTTTTGCATGACTGTTGTGTAGCCCCTTGAAGAAGGGGCGCGCCGAAGGCGGAGGATAGATCTGCCCCGAAGGGGCAGCCTTCTACGTGATGGAATGAAAGGGAATGTGAGATCGCCCGTTCTCTCGTTTCGTCATCCCGTGCGGAGCCGAGGGTCTTTTACGCCCTTGCGGTACTCTGTACTTATGAGGTAATGATAAAATCGCGTGGGTGCTTCGTCTGCTCCTCATCTGACGCTCGTCGCTTGACCGTTGTGCAAGGAAGATTTCTCACTTCGCTCGAAATGACGATACGGGAGTCTGATGTCTCCTAGTCTCTTGTCACTCCCACGCCTTAAGCCCCTGCGACGAGAGCCCGCCAGCTTTGTGTTCAAGGCGGTAGAGCAGGAAGGTCGCGCAGGAAGCACGGATGATCTGATCGAGGAGGAGCGCGCACCAGCAGCCGATGAGACCAAGGTCCAGGACATAGAGGAAGAAGGCGGTCATGAGCGGGCGCAGGAAGGTGATGGAGAGGAAAGAGTAGCCGGCCACCTGTGCAGCCTTGCCCGATCCGCGCAGGATGCCTGCGGAGAGGATCGCGTGTGCTACCGGGAAGTTCACGACCGCGACGAAGATCATGATGACAGAGGCGATCTCCAGCGAGGCGGCGTCATCCGAGAACAGAGCGAAAATGTCAGAGCCGAAGAAGAGGATCGCCGCGCATACGATGGCCGAGAAGATGAGGCTCCACTTGATGCCGCATCTCTTGTAGCCGCGCCAGTCCTCCTCACTGCCCTTGCCGCAGGACTGCCCTGCCATGACCATGCTCGCCTTGCCGAAGCCCATGATGAAGTCATAGTATACGTCAGAGATGTTCATGCAGATGCTGTGTACGGCGAAGGGGATCGTGCCGAGCCCTGCCGCCATGCGACTAAAGAGTACCATGCCCACGCGCTCACTGCCCTGCTCCGAAAGGATGCTTAGAAGGATCGGCATCATGCGGTGGAAGTACGCACGGTCGGGAAGGTAGCTCCCGCCAGAGAAGAACGATTCATTTTTGAGGATCCATGTAGTCCATGCGAGGGTGAAGATCGTACTTGCCAGCGTACCGATGGCTGCGCCCGTCACGCCGAGGGAGGGAATCGGGCCGAAGCCGAAGATCAGGAGTGCATTCAGCGCAAGGTTCACCACATTGCCGCAGACATTCGTCTTCATGATGACGCTTGTGCGTCCATAGCCCAGCTGCACCGCCTGCAGGATGAGAGTGAGCGAGGTCACGTAGACGGCGGCAATCGCGATGGGGCCATATGCCATGCTTCTGCCATGTATTCGTCATTGGCGCCCATGAGATAGAAGATGTCATCCAGAAAAATGTAGAAAAGGATGTGCAGAAGACCCATGAAGATCGCGCAGAGCGTGAGCGACTTCTTCATGATATCCGACGTGCCTTTTGTGTCGCCGGCGCGCTTTTTGGGAAACGAGCAGTGTCACCGAGGAGGCGAGAGAGCGGGAGAAGCAGAGCAGGATGAGACGCGGCTGCATGAAGATGCTGACGGCTGCGATGGACAAGGCTCCCAGTGCGCCGACCATGATGAGGTCGGTCGAAGCGAGGAGGATCATGAAGAGCCTTCCAGTGCGGCAGGAAGGGCGATCTTGAAGTAGTTTCTGTCGTAGGTATGCATGAGAGTTCCTGTGGGATTTTTTGGAGTAAAAACCTTTTTGATTAAAAATTCTTTTATATTCTATATAAAGAAACGGCGGAAAGCAAGGAAAAGAGCGTAAAAAATTGCTTAGGCGCGCCGAACTTTAAAAATTCAAGTGACTAGTGACTAGTAGCTAGGGATTAGTGGCTAGGGATTAGGTTTGCGATACGAGAAAATCGCCAGTCTCAAACCTCCGCGGTGCTCGGTTGCTCTCATAAGCGATGCACTTGAGACGCATTTCCCCACTCTCTTTCATACCGCCAGTGCCCTATCCGCCCCTTTGAGGCACCTTCCCCTCGAGGGGAAGGCTATTCATGACAAGCGGCGAAGCCGCTACCGGAACCCATTGAACCCTTTGAACCTGTAGAACCCATTGCCATAGAACCCGCTTCCTTTCCTTGCGCAATGCTTTTTATTCGTTTAGAATGAAAATGAAATAATTGGAGAGGATCGCAGATTTCTATGAACGATGAAAAAATTTTCTAATTTGCCATGGGAAAAAGTTCTTTTATACCTGCATGATGATTATGATTTCGGCTGTGATTGGCGCATTGGCGTTGATGGTGGTATATACGCTTCCGACTACCGGAAATATGTTTAAGAATGCACAGCAGGGGCGCTTGATTTATGAAAAGGAAGAGGTGTACCCTTCATGGGCACCTGGAAATACGAGCGCGTATTGGGATAATTATACGGACTCCATCATGCTTCGAACGGCACTTTTCCCTGAAGTAAATGGTGTCGTACATGATGCCATGTTAAATCCCAGGTATTGCCTGTTCCAAGATCTTGACTCAACGTGCTCAGAAGATATGGATACTGTATTTGGAACATTCCAAACGAATAAAGATGAGAATGTTATAGGATCGATCCTTGAGGAACTAAAAGGGAATATCCAAAATATGCAAGTATCCTACTATTCAAGATATTGGAATGGATATTTGGTGTGGCTGAAGCCTCTGCTGCTGGCAATGCCGATTAGTCAGATTCGCATGTGGAATGGCATGCTGCAAATTTGTCTGGCCTGCTATTTATTTTGTCTGATTTTTCAAAAATTGGGGATCAGGTATAGTTGGGCTTTTTTGCTGAGTTATTTAGCACTGAATCCGATCAGTGTGGCGATCTCGTTTCAGTTTTCAGATATGTTCTATTTGCTGGCAGGCTTTTCTATATATGTGCTGCATCATGAAGAGATGATATTGTCGCAAAGCCGTTATATATATATGATGGCTATGGCGGGAATTTTGACTGCGTACTTTGATTTTCTGACATATCCATTAGTTTCCTATGGGTTTCCTATGACTATGCTCATCCTTTTGGCATATAAAGGGCATCGCATGAAAAGAAGGGTGGATGGTGTGGTTTTCGCTGTGACGGGAGGCACTTTTTGGTGTCTGGGCTATGGTGGTATGTATATAAGCAAATGGATCATGTCATGGCTTTTGACGGGACACAATACTTGGGCAGAAGCTGTGGGGCAGACCATGTACCGTATGTCCGGCTCATTATCTGGGCGGGAGGGGAGTCAAGTCTTTTCCGTATGGGAAGTTATTGATCGAAATGTGGGAATATTAGCAAAAGATCCGGCCATTTTATTGTTCTTGGTATTTCTGGCGATTCTTTTATGGAAGATGCGGAGATATCACCAGAGAAGGAGAGCACCAGAGTGCATCAGCGCAATGTTTGGATTGTTGCTCTTGTCAGTGGCACCTTTGTGTGGCTGGCGGTATTTGCAAACCATTCATGGTTGCACTGCTGGATGACATATAGGGAACTTAGTCTTTTCATATTTGCTTTTGGCTCTTTGTTCATTGTTATTCTGGAAGATAAAGAAACACATGGCGCACGAGGAATGTAACTGTTTTCGAGCAGATGAAGTAAACGGGGGAAATGATGAATAAGAAGGTGGAATTGGTCGCGGCGCTCGGTCTGATCTTTTTCGTGATCTTTATACTGAACAGCTTTATGGTGCGCAGTGCGGGGGATGACTACGTGTATTCCTTTATGTGGGAAGGACACTCGATGTATGAGCCGCTGTCAGCGGACGCGCGGCGCATCGCCAGCTTTCAAGATATTGCGGTGTCTTCATGGTCGTATTTCCTGACGTGGGGCGGACGCATCGTCGCGCAGTCGATGGCGATGTTTTTCCTTTGGATGCCGCGAGGCGTCTTCAATGTGGCCATCGCGCTCACAGTGGTGCTCCTCGTCCTCCTCATGCAGTGGACGGCACGGGGCGGGAAAGTCACGATGGAGCTTCCGGCAAAGAGCGTCCTTATCACAGGCTTCTTTCTCTGGGCATTTCAGGCAAACTTTTGCGGCATCTTCATCTGGCTGGATGGCTCGTGCAATTATCTCTGGCCGATGGTTTTTCTTCTGGCGTGGCTGCTGCCTTACATCCGGCATTACATGACGGATGGGGAAGCGCGCTATGGAGGCTGGCTCTCGCCGCTCCTCTTCCTTCTGGGGCTTCTTGCGGGAACGGAAATGAAAATACACTCTGCTGGATCGGGCTCTTCGGACTGTTTTATCTCTATCACATATATAAGAAAGGAGAGATGCAGCTCTGGATGCTGACGGGCTTTGCGGGGCTCTCCATCGGCTACGGGATTCTCATGCTGTCGCCGGGGAATCTGGTGCGCATGGAAGAGAGTGGAGAGAGCTTCCGGCTCTTTCAGTTCTCTGTCAAAGCTTCGTGGCGATCTGGTTTCATACGCTGCTGCTCTCGCCCTTCTATTTCTACCTGATGAAAGCCTTTCGGAAGAGGAGAGCGCTCTGCGCTTTTTCCGGCGGCAGGAAATATGTCCGTCTCTCACTCTGGTTTCTGTCGCGAGCCTGCTCTTTGAGATCATCATGTGCATCTCGCCGGAGTTTCCCTTCCGAAGCCTTTTCCCGAGCACCATTTTTTGCCTGACGGCGGCGCTCCTCATGCAGCACGCCGCTGACCAGGCCGACGCATCGCCGGTCCGTTTGCCGGGGGCAGGGGTGATGAAGCGGCTGGTCACCCTCTACTTCGCCTTCACCTTTGCCATGACCTTCTGGATATTTGTGGAAAATGCCAGATGGTTTGACCGCTGGCTCGGAGAGGCTGAGGCCATGCGCGGGACACCGGCTATCCTCTCTATCACCGAGCGACCGCCGTATGAGGAGGAGCTGTGGACGTACCTTACAGGCTTTCACCATTACGCCGTGGGATTGAAATCTGATCCAGCACATTGGGGCAATGCCGCGATGGCGCGTTTCTATGACATCGGCGGCGTGACGATGGTGGAGAAGAAGTGATTAGTCAAATTAAGTTAGGAGTGAGGAGTTAGGAGTGAGGAGTGAAGGTACGGCGCATAAAATTAGGAGGCGCCGTGGAGTTTGATATAAATGGCGGGCAAGTTGTTTTATATAATAGGGGTATTGGGGCGCTATATGAATTGTGCGCCCCTTCTACCACTTCTCACTTCGAACTAAGTCCCAAAGTTGACAAAACGCAATACCAGTCACTAGTTACCTATATGCTTTTTGCCCCAATACATAGAAGTTCATGAAAGTGTAGAATTTCTTAAACTGGTATGGTAAAATGAAGCCAAAATGCATTTAGCATCGTCAAATACACATCAGATGCGATAGAATTTTCTCCTTACGACGAGTAAGGCGTCGAATAAAACGGTATCCCGAAAGAGGGGGTTACATGAAATTAGCAGATAAACTGGCCAAGGCCGCGGGGAAGATGTCGCCTCGAAAGCTCATCCTTCTCTGCGCTTTCTTTGCGCTCATGATCTTCATCATCCTGTACAGCACACTGTCTTCCTTCGAAGGCAAGAAAGAAGAAAAGACGCCGGAAGTAGCGGCGTCGCCGTCATCGAAGCGGCGATGGATATCTCGCCGCGTACGGTCATCACGGATGATATGCTGAAAGCCTCTGTCGTACCGGAAAGTCTGCTCCCGCCGGGGGCTTTGACAGACAAGAAGCTCATTGTCGGGCATAAGGCAGGCGTCACCATCCTTGCGGGCGATGTCATCACCAGGCGAAAACTCGATGTGTCGGCAGCCGCCGGTTTTCAGGGGCTCATCCCGGATGGGATGCGCGCGCTGTCTTTTGGCATCAATGACATTTCCGGCGTTTCCGGCTTTGCGAAGCCCGGCGACCATGTGGATATCCTCCTGATCTCCAGTCAGGACGGGAAGAACCGCGTCACTTCGAAGATGCTGCTCCGTGATGTCCTGCTGCTGGCCATCAATAAGTCCAGCATGGGTCAGGGCTACGTCGCGCCGAAGAAGGATGACAAAGACGGAAAAGATGAATCGAATGGAAATAAAATGCCGACCGCGCCGCGTCGCACGGATACGTCCTCGATGGGGACGCCCGCTGTCGCGACGGTCGCTCTCTCGCCCTATGATGCGGCGAAACTCACCGCTTCCCTGCAGGTCGGACAGGTACAGCTGATGCTGCGCCCGGCAGACGGCGCAGATGAGACAGAGTCGGTCGCCTACTACGTGATCCCGCTGCCGAAGCCGGATCCGCAGCCGCCGGCCGCTCCGTCCTACGCGCCATACCCGCCGCAGGCGCGCCCCAGCCGCAGGTAGAGATCAGCGGGGGACAGACCGGCAGTGCCGGCAGTGGTATCGAAGTCATTCGTGGTACAAGCGTAACGAGGGGGCAGTAAGATGAACGGATGAAAAAAAGGATCGGACTCCTCCTCGCCGCTGCGATGCTCTCCTTCGGAAGCGCCTGCGCCGCTGAACCTGTCGAGGTGTCCCTGAATGAATCGAAATACATGGCCGCTTCCGGCATCACACGTCTTGCCGTCGGAAATCCTGCCATCGCTGACGTGCAGCTTCTCTCTTCGGGGGATTTTCTCCTCGTCGGAAAGAAGGCAGGGACGACATCCCTTATCGTCTGGTCAGACGGCGGGCGGCGCACCGAGTACACCGTGTACGTCGCGGGCAATGACCGCGGCATGGCGAGCGCCATCCAAGATGCCATCGGCTATCCGAAAGTCCATGTGCAGATGATGAAGGATCGCGTGATGCTCCGCGGCAAGGTCGAGAACCAGTATGAACACGACATCGCACTGAAGATCGCCGGCCTCTACACCGGCGGCGATGACTCCAGCGTGATCGACCTTCTGGAGATGGAGCATCCGAGCCAGATCCGCCTCGAGGCGCAGATCATAGAGATCAATTCGGACTATACCAAGAACCTCGGCATCCAGTACTGGTCGCAGACACCGGGTTCAAACAGCAGCTCCGACAGCAGCACTGGCAATTCCAATAGCGGTATCACCGTAGGTACGGCGGGCCTCTTCTACGGAGGCGAGGATTTCTCCTCCACCCGAAAACACGGCGGCTGGCTGGGCTCTCATGTCGCGAATGTGAATGTGACCCTGCAGGCGCTCATCAATGAAGGCAAGGCGCGCATCCTTTCCCGCCCGTCCATCACGACCATGTCCGGGAAGACCGCAAACATCCTGATCGGCGGACGCATTCCGATCCCTGTCTCGGATGGCAATGGCAATGTATCCATCGACTGGCATGAATACGGCGTGAAGCTCAATATCGAGCCGGTCGTCGACTCGGAAGACAAGATCACCTCGAAGGTCCATGCTGAAGTATCAACGCTGGACTACAGCCATGGCGTCAAGATCGACTCCTTCAGCGTACCGGGCATCGCGACCCGCGAGGCCGAGTCCGAAGTCAATGTACGCTCCGGCATGACCATGGCGATCGGCGGCCTCATCAATTCCGAGGATGCGAAAATCGTATCGAAGATCCCGCTCTTGGGAGATCTCCCCATCATCGGGCGCTTCTTCCGTCATACATCGAATACCCGTGACAAGCGTGAGGTCATCATCCTCATCACGCCGACCCTCGTCGCAGACGATACCCCTGCGCCGATGAGCCGGCGCATGAAGGAAAGCTATGAGGCTGGCGAGCGCGCCGCCAGAAACCGTGAGCTTGTAGAGACGAGAAAGCCCGTTCCGCAGGGGACAGATGCTGAGGAGCGTGACCTCTGGGGCGAAAAGCCCGGTGATGATGACACCATCATCCTCGAAGAAAAAGCCCCGGCCAAGACGCGGTCCTACCTCTTGAAGACCACTGACATTCACGGCGAGCCGATCCTCGTCCCTATGACCGAGGAAGACTACGAGGCACAGAAAGACCGTTTGACCGTCGCCCGTCGAGAAAAGACAAAGCCGGAGAAAAAGGCAAAGCAAGAGACCGCCCGGCCAGCCGTAAAGATACAGCAGCCCACCCGCACCGCCGCTGACGCCACCGCCCAGCGGGCAAGGATCAAGGCAGCGATGGATAGGTACTCCGGAAAGAGCACTGTCCTGAAAAACAGGTAAAAGTGGTGGGTTCAAGGTTCAGGTGCGGTGCAAAAAATATGTGACTAGTCACTGGTAGCTAGGGATGAGTGGCTAGGGATTAGGTTTGCGATACGAGAAAACCGCTAGTTTCAAACATCCGCGGCGCTTCCATCATTTTATGCGCCGCACCACCATTTCTCATTTCTCATTTCTCATTTCTAATTTCTAATTCGATCGAGGCTTTCATTCGGAATCAAAGGGGAGGACGCCCCCGAGGCTAACCCTCTGAACCTTCTGAACCTTCATCCCTTTTCCGCCTGATGCACGACAAGCTGCGGGAAGGGGATATCGATCCCCGCTGCATCGAAGGCCTCCTTCACGCGGATGTAAAGATCATTCTGCGCATCGTAGTATTTCGCACGTTCTACGGCAGCGCGGACATAGATGCGGATGGAGGAGTCAGCCATACCGCTCACATAGATGGTGAGCTTTTCCTTATCGACCACATACGCATCCTCTGTGAATATCTTTTTGAGGAGCTCCACACAGGATTTCAGATCCGTGTCATAGCCGACATCGAAGGTCATCTCCAGATTTCTGGTATCATAGGCAGAAAAATTCTTGATGACGCTGCTCGTCAGAGAGGAATTCGGGATGACGATGCGCTGATTTCCCAGCGTCGAAAGCATGGTATACATGATGCTGATCTCCGTCACTGTCCCTGATTCGAGGCGACCTGAATGTAGTCACCCACACGGAAGGGGCGGAAGATGAGGATGAAAATGCCGGAGGTACATTGCCGATATTATCCTTGAGCCCAAGACCGATCGCCAGACCCACGCCGCCGAAAGCAGCCGCGAGAGTCCCTGTACCGACGCCTGCCGTCCCCAGCGCGACCAGTACGACGATGGCCAGACACAAGAAGAAAATGATCTCTTCAATAAAGGTCTTTGCTGACGGATCCACTTCGCTCTTCTCCAGAATATGCGCGACCGCGCGGCGGATGTAGCGGCAGATGATGTAGCCGATGATAAAAATGATGAGTGCTTCAAGAAAATCGATCCCGCGCGTCATGGCGAGTTCCTTCAGTCCATTGATGAAGCGGGTGGTGATGCTGAGCTCGTCTGTGACGACCTTCGTGACAACACTGGGTTCCATAGGTATTCTCCTTTATTCTTGATCGCTGGTAAGTCTTTTTTTCATTGTACACAATTTTAGGATTCTAGGGATTAGGGATTTGGGGATGAGGAGCGCCGAGCGACCAATGACTGGTGACTTGACATTGCCCCGTTTCGTCATCCTGAGCGGCGAGAAACGTCGCACTTGAGATAACGAATGCCAGAACAGCTGCGACCTGAGCCCTTGATAGCGGCAAAGCTGCCGCCTTCATTCCTAATTCCTCACTCGAAGCAGTGCTTTCATCCGTAATCAAGGGCCGCCCCGCCCCACTGGCTACCCCTGACCCCTTTTCCCTTGTCATTCTCCCCCAAATAGTCTATGATGGTATTCAACTCTCATCCATCGTAACAGTTTTTAGGAGGACTCTTATGATGCGGAAAAATGGCGCCGCCATGGCGGCTTTGGCAGAGGCCTTTCCACTGACACTCCCCATTTTCGCGGGATTCTGGTTTATCGCCTTTGCCTACGGTTTCTATATGAATACACTCGGCTTCTCCTGGGTCTATCCCATGGCGATGGCTGCGATCATTTTCGGCGGCTCTTTGGAATTCGTCACGATCTCCATGCTGCTTTCTTCCTTTGCCCCGATCGAGACATTCGTCGTCGCCTTCACCGTACAGGCACGCCACCTCTTCTACGGGATCCCGATGCTGGAGAAATACGCCGGCACCGGCTGGAAGAAGCCCTTCCTTATTTATATGCTGTGTGATGAGACATTCGCGCTGAACTACTCTGCCACCATCCACTACTCGATCGACAAAGGCTGGTTCTACTTCTGGGTCTCTCTCTTAAATTTCCTGTACTGGTGCTCGGGTGCAGCGATCGGCGGTCTCTTAGGCGGCCTTATTTCCTTTGATACGAAAGGTCTTTCTTTCGTCATGACGACCATGTTCCTCGTTATCTTCCTTGAGCAGTGGATGAAAGAGAAGAAGCACTACACGGCCCTCATCGGACTCTCTACCTCCATCGGCAGCCTTCTTCTTTTCGGAAAAGAGAATTTCATCTTGCCCGCCATGGGCCTCATGCTCCTCATCATGACACTGTATCGTAAACCATTGGAAAAGAAAGGAGGCTTCTGATGAGCCCTCTTCCCTTCTGGCAGCAGTGCGTCATCATCGCACTCTGCTCTCTCGCCTCCATGCTTTCTCGATCCCTTCCTTTTCTCCTTTTTAAGCCCGGGGCATCTCTTCCCTCCTACATCCGTTATCTGGGGAAAGCGCTGCCGTCTGCGGTCTTCGCACTCCTCGTCGTGTACTACCTGAAGGATGTTTCTTTGCTGTCAGGAAATCACGGTATCCCGGAAGCCATCGCCCTCCTTGTGACCACGCTGCTCCACCTCTGGAAACGGCAGATGATGCTCTCCATGGCCGCCGGTACGATCCTTTACATGGGACTTGTGCAGTATGTCTTTCCTTGAAGGGGGCTGAGACTCCCTCATGGGGATCGCCCCATGTACCTTGGTGTCTCTTTAGCCCCTGTCATGCAAAAAGCGCCTCGATCCTTTCGAATCGAGCGCTTTCACTTTGGTGACCGGTATGGGATTCGAACCCATACTCTCTGCGCTGAGAACGCAGCGTCTTAACCGTTTGACTAACCGGCCATGTGCAAATAATTATACACGACACGGTTAAAAATTGCAAGAGGAAAAAAAGAAAAAATGCAGAAATATCTGCCTCCGGGGAAACGCGAGATCCCATCAAGTCATGATTGGATCCGTATTCACCCGGAGGCTCATGGATTTATGACGAAAGGATCCTGCGGGAAGCAGCGCAGGACCTGTAAATCCGGCATTCTCTTACGCTTCTCTCTTTTTATCCGCTTTATTTTTTTCATACAGGACAAGAAGCCCCTTCAGTGTCAGCATCGGATCCACGATGTCGATGGTCTTCGAAGACTTCGCGATGAGAGTGGCAAGACCGCCGGTCGCAATGACCTTGACATTTTTCTCATTCAGTTCCTCTTTGATGCGGTTCACGATCTCATCGATCTGTCCGACGAAACCGTAATAGATCCCTGCCTGCATCGCGGAAACGGTATTGCGGCAAATGATGCTCGGCGTCTTGACCAGCTCGATGCGCGGAAGCTTCGAAGCTCTCTGGAAAAGAGCTTCCATGGAGATCCCGATGCCCGGTGCGACAGCACCGCCCAGATAGTTGCCCTTGGTATCTAAGACGCAGAATGTGGTCGCAGTACCCATGTCGATGATGATCAGAGGGCATTTGTACTCATCCACGGCAGCTACGGCATTCACGATACGATCAGCCCCAAGCTCCTTCGGGTTATCATAGAGGATATTCAGTCCTGTCTTGATGCCAGGCCCCACAAGGATCGGCTTGGTATGGAAGTAGCGCTGAGACATCGTTTCCAGAATAGGAATGATCGGAGGGACGACAGTAGAAATGATGATATCTTCTACCTCTTTGAAACTGAGACCAGTCAGTTGGAAAAGATTGCCCAGCAGTGCAGCGTATCCATCCGCGGTCTGCAGGGTATCAGTTGCTACCCTCCAGTGACGGATCAAATTCCTATCTTTATATACACCACAGACGATATTCGTATTCCCTACATCAAAAGCAAGAAGCATGTGCATCTCCTCCAAGTGAATGGCGCATAGCCAACAATTTCAAGGGGTATTCTTGTCCTTCTGAAATCATCCCCCTTGTTACCATGTGTATCATGCAACAAAGTTTCCATTCTGTCAAGAGAAAAATGATTATTCTGATATGAATGAAAAATCCCATGCAGAAAGAGTTATGAATAAAAAAGGTGGAATGAGAGATACGAAGGGATGCTTGGCTGGCAGCAAGAAGGTCTGATAGCGAGTCCAAAATAAAACGTTTCACCTCAAAATGAGATGAAAGTTTTTAAGGACACACTGCTTCTCAGGTGAGATCAATACGTCTTTACG
>ENA-OQEN01000505-OQEN01000505.1-human-gut-metagenome-genome-assembly--contig:-NODE-505-length-17021-cov-2.878004_pt1 | contig 17021 bp, 17 predicted proteins | sample MGYA00242791_ERZ504627 | MGnify/ENA primary metagenome ERZ504627 (study PRJEB26092, sample SAMD00036316) | human gut metagenome | host: Homo sapiens | study: EMG produced TPA metagenomics assembly of... | reverse complement strand
CGGCGGCGGCCTGCGCTTGCTCTGCTGCATTTGTCTCGCTCGTCTTTGCCGCGGCTTGGTGATGCAGCGGCGGCGGATGCGGACGATGCGGCATTTGTCTCGCTCGTCTTTGCCGCTGGCTTGTGATGCGGCGGCGGCGGATGCGGACGATGCAGCAGCTATCTCGCTCGTCTTTGCAGCGGCAGCCGATGCGGCTGCATTGGTCTCGCTTGTAGCGGCGGCCTGGGCCTTATTTGTCGCGACTGTCGCATTGTCAGCAGTCGATTTTTTTAGCGCGTCGATTGTCTTGAGATAATTCTCGACAGCTGTGATCGCAGACGTGACGCTGGCCGCTTTATCGCCGTATTCTTTCGCCGAAGACGCGCTTGCAGCGGCGGCCTGGGCTTGCTTGAGCGCGTCTTCGGCGGCGGCGCGGGCGGCGGTGCTGCCGAAATTTGGGTTTGTGCGCATGTCATCGTACATGCTCTTGACCTGTGTCAGGGTCTGCTGCAGGTCGGCATCGTCAGCAAGCGACGCCGCGGCTTCGGCGAGCAGGCGCAAGTCAAGAGCGATCGCGTCGTAGATACCGGCATTGTCCGGCGACACAAAAGCCGACTTTTTGCTCACGACGCCAGCGCGCGTGATCTTGTCGCTCGCGTCGCGCTCTTCCAGGTAGCGGAATCCATCTAGCATTTATATCACATCCTTTTTATTCTTGTAATGTGTAGAGTCCGTTGCTGCGATTGACGACAAAAAATGCTCCAGTCCCGCCAGCATCGAGTACTTGCTCGCCCTCTACTTTGCAGTCAATGGAATCAAGTATAAATTCGATGCTCATCCCATCGTTATCATCGCCAGGGTGGTCGACACATGGAGCAATTGTCAGTGTGCAATTTAGTGTAGCTCCCTGTACGACCGGGATACGATTGGTCGTGATAGATGTATAGACGCTTGTATTTTTTACTGCGTTGACTTCTCCGTTGCCGCTATTCCATAGGACATCAGAATATGTAGTTGTGTCATTGCACTTTACTTCTAGCCTTTGGTATCTCGTCGAATTTGGTATTTTTAGCAGCGGTTCCCTAAAGCCAGCAGCTACTCGTAGTCTCCCGTGAAATATGACCGAGCTTGCGTTGCTCGGCATTGATACATCAAATTTTATGCTGCTGCTACCAAAATCTGGACTTAAATTTCTATAAGAATCTGTTCGATGGATAGTCCATCCCATTGTTCCGCATTTTTGATTTTTTACTAATGAGCCAGCACTGTCAGCGATACCACTATAAGCTCTCATTCTAAATCCATTTACACTTACCTCGTCTGCATAGCAATGCAGTCTTACTTTTGAGGTGCTGTACGCGGGGTTATTTGTCTGTATATTCTGCGGCGTGACTATGACAGTTGGTGACTCTGTCCACGGATTTGCAAATTTTACATATTGACCATTTTTTGCGACCCCCATCATGCATTGAGCTAGGATTGAGAATTTATTACCATTTTTATCTTTTGATGTCATGCCATCTTGCCCGAATTGGATTGTCATGCCGCTGCTATCCGTGCACGCTAGGCCACTCGTATCGAGTACGACACTACCTCCTTTAATACCCTGACTCGCTGTGAGCTCGATAATGCTCGCTGCGAGCTTATCTGCTGTAATACTATTAGCTGCTATCATGCCACCCACGATGACGTTCTTGTCGATTTTAGTATCGCCTGTGATGTGTGTTTTATTGCCATCAATAAGGATAGATTCTTTAGATATATTGATTTGATTAATGACATCATCTTTTGATACTCTCAATGCAATATCATCGTTTAACTGAGCAATCGCACTATAGTTGTTCTTTGCTTGTCAGTATCAGAGAGATTGGTGACAACCGATGTAATGCTATTGGCATTCTGCTTGATTTGCGAAGATAGCTCTGTCGTTCTATCCTGAACAGTCGCCTTAATCTCATCGTCTGTTTTGGTTAGTTCAGCAACTTTCTCGTTAAGATTCGGTAATGCCTGTTGTGCGTCTTTTACGGCGTCTTGGATTTCTTTATCAACTTTCTTGAGTGATATTGCTTCATCTTTGAGCCATTCTGAATCAATATATGGGGTGACAGTAAAAGCATAGTCGACCGTTCGATAGCCTTCCCCGAAGATATCCACGTAACAAGCATATATCGAGTAGACATCTGGCTCGCACTGGTACACGACGAGCGGGTTCTTTGACTCGATCATGTCGGTCGTCTTGGTGCCACTGATGTAGTATCGGACGCTAGTTGCTGTACTCGGGATCGGTGGGACGCGGAAGTTTGCTCCACGCAGTGCTGTCGTGATGGCGATATTGGTGGGAGCATCTGGCCGCGGTTTGTTGTAGGTCAGTACGGCGGGATATGAATATTTACCCTGAGCATTGCATGCATAGAGGTACAAGGTGCCCGTGCGTTCTACCAGCGTCACGGACGCTTTCAAGCTCGATGTGCGCACGACAAGCGACGCTGTGCCGAGACCTGCACTCTGGTCGGTTCGAACTTCGTAGTAAGCGATATCCGAGTTAGTCACTTCGTCCCAGTACAGTTCTATCCTGTTACCAAAAGTGATGCCGAATCCCTCTGGCGTGTTCGGGATTTCCGATTTCACGGCCACGAGAATCTCAATGCGCGGGGCCTGATCCGGCGACGTTGCTGCGCCCCAGCGGTCTTTTGTCGTGACAGCGATGCGGTATGTATCGCCGACGATGGCCTGGGGGATGGTCGCCCGATTCTGGCCGCTTCCGGCAAAGGTCCAGTCGTGCTGATAGCCAAGCTCGTCAGCAGGGACGCCTTCTTTGATGACGAGGCGGTCACCCTGTTCATGGTCCGTCTTGTACCAGACCTGGCCCTCAAGGTATGACGTCATATTCTCTGGCGGTTCCCATTCAACTTCAAGGTCATAGCGGCTCACGCCATCGACAAGTTGGCGATAGCGATTGTGCGCTCTCAGATTGCGTACTGGCGGGATGTAGTATGGCAGGATCGTGTACTCATACTCATCAAGGTTTGAGAGATCCTGTTCATTATTGCCGAACACGTTGTAGGAGCGAGTTTGAGATAGACTTTCTTGCCGATATCTTCTTTCAGGAAGGGGATGCGCAATAGCGCCGTGTCAAGGCGGGCAAAATCCACCCCAGCGTCGTGCTCGGTGGCTGTCGTCTGGTACTGCCCGCGTATGCACCCTGTCAGCTCGTAGTGGCCATTCTGCAGAAGCGTCGCCGTCTGATACGACAAACATTCCCCGCCAAGCCAGCAGAGCGTGTTGCCTCTCTCTGCGTCCTGTTGTGTGCCTGAAAGGAAGTCGCCGTTGGCATCAATCTCGATAGAAGTCGCGTCAGCTGTGACAGTACTCGCCAGCGTGCCGATGCGCGCCGCTGTGGCAATCTGGCCGGCATAGCGGTAGTAGTCTTTGTTGTCGGATACATAGACGCGACAGCCACCCCAGCCGTCTCCCTTCCCTCTCGCCCCAATCCAGATCTCAAGGCCAGACGTCGTGAGTTCGGCAGGTGGCTGCAAGACAATTGGCGCGTCGGTGTCTGGCGGCGCGACGTTGTAGTCGACATAAGGGCGGTCTACTGCATGCACGTCAAACGAAGCGGCTGAGTAGTCGCCCTTAGCGCGGCTGATGGCGGTGATGGTGAGCAGGCCGTCCGTGCCTTCTGTGACACTGTCAATCATGGCCGGTTGCTTGTTGAGCCGCAGCTCTCATCTGTCAGTGTGACAAGGTCGCCGACTTCCAACCGGCAAAAAGCCCAGTCCAGCTTGAACGTGTACTTGTTGCGTTCATACTGGGCCTTTCTTGCCAGCGTCTCGGCCACCTTCACGGCTCTGGCCTTGGTGTAGATGTAGTTGGCGCTCGTTGTGTTGGCTTGGCGCAGGCCATAATCTGCGATATCCTGCGTCAATGCATACGAGACTGTCTCCTTTTCGTATCCGCTGTCACGATTGACAAATTCGACGGGAAACTGGTTGTAAATCTCACTCGAATCCTTGCGCGAATATGTCACAAGCGCACCGCCGGTCTGCGGGATGAAGTCGTCAGCCGTCAGGTCATAGGTAATCGTCATGTTTGGCTGCCAACCCTTATCGTCAGGGTCTTCTGGATTCTTGGACGGATAGGCTCTATCATCGCAACAGACAATCTTGAATCTGTCGTTTGACCAGAACATGTAGCATTAGTCAGCGTAGCAATATCGTTGATGATGTCGCGTGCCGTCTTGGCGCTTGTCTGGTCCATCGGCGTGGAAATCAAGAGGTCTGCATGCTTGCAGTACGACCTGTAGTTGTCAAGGCCGATGATCTCCGTTTTTGACAGACCGACTTTGTCGAGGACATAACGGATATAGTCGGCTGGGTTGACGTCGACGCCGTCGCCGGTGCTCAGCAGCTTGCCCTTGACCTCAAAATTAAACTGAGCATCGAGCCAGAGTCACCGAGGTCGATGACACCGGCCATATAAGCCAGCCCTGTATACGGGAGTGCCTTGTCTGGGTGCTTGCCCGATACATACGCCCAGGGCTGCTGATTTGCCTGCCCTTTAAAGAGCGTCATCTGGATGGCATCGTTCGTACATGTACTGATCTTTGCAATCCACACCCTACCAAGTCCGGAAATCTCACCCTCGCAAAGGCCGAGGATGACCGCGACGGTGTAGGTATAGGTGATGCTAACGCTCTTGCTGTGTCCGCCCTTACCGGTGCGCTGCGTCTCCCGATGCTCATGCGCCGTAAAATCGTCATAATAGATGACATTGCCGGACACCCTGGTCGTGCCGATGATTTCAGGCACAGCAGCGCCGTATTCAGCAGTTGCCACGGTAAATTCCGATATTTTATTGGCTCGTGTAGTAGTCGTATGACCGCGGAATAAGCCCATCACTGCACCCCCTTGAATCGATAGATGGCCCGAAGCCTTGATTTGCCGTGCGAGTCATAGAGCATCACATCATCCAAGTCGGACAAGATGACGCCCTGCTGTACGACGGCATGTATGATCGTATGATTGCCGATGTAGATGGCTCCGTGCGAGATACACCGCCCATATTGAAAAAGCAGGAAGTCTCCTTCCTGCATCTCTTCGTACTTGACCGGCTCACAGTATTTCTTGACGTATGAGAGGAACCATTCCTCTGAGTGGTGCAAGTGCCACTCGTTCGAGTAAGGAGCGATGGTGATGCTCCCACTCTTTATGGCCCCACTGTCTTCCAGCGCCGCGATCAGCAGCATACCGCAGTCTACGCCGCGCCCCCGCACCCTCGCCTGATTGACATGAGGCGTTCCCAGCCACGGCAGGGCGGCCTTAGCTATCTCCTTGCCAGTAATCATAAGAGCACCTCCTTGCGCGGCACATACGGACATATCAGGCAGGTCGAATCGGTATCCGTGCTGGCAATGACCTGATTTCCTGTCGATACGCTGTAAGTCCCCTGCGGATAATATTTGCGGACAGGAAAAGCCATGTTAAGGCCCTGCGTCTTCGCCTTTACGGTGAGTTCCAGCTTGATACCGCCGGCGCTCTTGACTTCGACGTTTCCGCCAAAAAGGGAAATTGCGTCGATGATCGTGGTGTCACGGAAGAAGCAGCGCCTGAGATGGAGAGTCGAGCGGTCAAGTACGCCTTCATGGGCAGCTTTCAGAATCTGCTCCGTGTCGAGCTTATCCTGCTGATCGGCGTAGACGGTCACGGTCATCGTATCCACCACTACTGCGCTCTGGAGCTTAATCTGTGCCCGCTTGATGAGCAGCCTGTCATGCAGGTAGGCCTGGCCGTTGTAGACGATATCCATGTCGGTATCGGCATAGTAGAACTTGCGGCCGTCCGTGAGGTCGAGCTCATACAGGTCGCAGGATGTGAGATTCTTGGCCGTGTTGAGGTACGTATTCAAATCCTTGCTGACTTCTTTCACGCATTATCACCTCGCTGTCATCAGCTTGAATGTCTTGGACTGGTTGAAGTTGTTGAATATAGCAGTAATGCCAGCACTCGAGTCTTTGAAGCGCACCTTGAAGTAGTAGGTGTAATCTGCCTTAACCACAGCACCGGCCGCAGGGGCCACGCCGTCGTGGAAGACAATCATGCCGTTTATGACGGAATATCTAGCTTGTTCCTGCTTTGCCCCATCTACATAGACCGTCACGTCTTCAATATACTCGCATGGCTCAAGGAAATCGCCCATTGGGATGACGGCTTGATACTTTCCGGGCTCTGACATGGCGCATACTTGCCCCATGGCCTTATGGTCCTCTGGGTCCTTCCACAAGAATGGCTCAAACCCACCCTTGACAGATGCCACAAAGCCGAGAAACCGACGCGCCTCATCGTTGTCCAAGTGGGCAAACTTTGTCTCGATCGTCCAGCACGGCAGGAGCTGGTTGGTCAAAGTTCGGACGCGCCCACTGCCGGCCGTCTGCGCTGTGACATCCCAAGACAGGGATTTTGTCGACGACCACGCCAGTTTATTGAGCGTTGCCGGGAATTTCTTGAGAGACATATCACCACACTCCTGCTTCTGTGCCGAAATTACGATTGTTGTCAAAAAGCGCCTGGCGGATGGTGTCGAGGCCGCCGTTGCGCAAGAAATCCGTGAAGGAAGAAGCATCCATCGCCGAGACATTGAGGGTTATGGACGGAGAAGATGCTCCACCTCCAATACTGACGCCAGCGCCGCCGACCTCACCGCCATCTGCATAGTGCGGCAGATGGCCGCTGTTGATGGTGTTGAGAGCTGGCAGGCCGAGTTTAGAGACAGCATCTGCATTGATGACATACTCGCCATCCGAGAGCATCGTCGGGATACTGTCTGACGTGCTGGAGCCAGCGCCATGGACAGCGCCGCCGGTAGAAAATGCCTGTGCCGCTACCTTGGCCGCCGTCATCTGGCCCGAGACGATGCCAGCCGCGCCCCATGCGAGCCAAGGATTGGCCGCGATGAGAGCCGCCGTTGCATTGGCCGCTAGTACGCCAGACTTGACGCGCTCAGCCGCCGCCTGCGTTGCCGCCTGCGTGACTGCCTCTTTATTCGTCGCAGAGCTCAGAGTGCGGATGATGCCCCATTGAGCAATCCACTTTTCCATGACGTTTTTAATGAGCGTCGTGAGCAGGCTCTGTGCAAGATTGCCCAGCGACGTAGCGAGGTCTTTGCCCTTAACGATGCAATCAGCAAGGCCGGAAGCAAGGCCGCTCTGCAGATTCGTCGCCAAATCGGTGAGCGTCGTCTGCATGTATGTACCCCAGCTGACTGCGTTGAGCATCATCTGCTCCTGCCAAGCCTGCCGCTGAGTGTTGAGTGACTCCTCATTAGCGAGCTCTTGAGCATAGCTCTGACCAGTCAAGGCATCTTTTTGCGCCATAATGGCCGTGAAATCAGCCAGATCTTGCGCGTTAGATGCCTTTTTGAGCTGCCTTTTGGCCTCCTCGATAGCCGTCTCATGTGCAAAAATCTTGTTAATCGTCTGCGTCTGCAGCTGGGCGATGCCATCAGCCGCTTCTTTTTCGATGGCCTGCTTATTGTCAGCAACCTCTTGGGCGGCTTTGATGGCAGCCGCTTTTTTCTTTTCGTAAGTCGTTTTGGCCTCGGTCAGCTCATCCTGATATTTTTTCAGCTTCGTCTGATTGTCGGCGCTCGTGTCGCCGCCATCAATCTTGGCCTGCAAATCCGCAATCTTTTGCTGAGTCTGCGCGATTTTATCTTGATAGTTGAGTGTCTCTTGGCCGGTCGCGCTGTACTTCTCAGCTTCCTCAGTAGCCTTCTGCTCGTAGTCATGGAATTTTTGGAGCTCCTCGCCGATGGAGCGAGCCTTTTCGGCAGCGTCCTGCAGCACCTTACCATAAGCAGACACCTCGCTCGTCTTGAGCTGAGACTGTATTTTAAGCTGGATGTCGCTTACTTTACTGCCGCCCGACTTGCCTTTGTCATAGGCCGCCATGATGCCCTCACCAATCTTGGCAAGGATTTCGTCACGCAGAGGATGACAGCCTCAGGGCCTGCCTCGCCGACGATTGCCGGCGTGCCGTGCTTGAGCTGGCCGCCATTAGCAAGAGCAGGAATCTTTCCGCCCACAAGGCCGCCAGACGCCAAGCGCATTGGGCCGCCATTGATGCCGCCCTTAGCCTCTGCAGCGCCGCCGCCATCACCGCCACCGCCGCCAGAGCCAGCCAAGCCCGTAATGCTCGAGCCGATGCTCCTCAAAGTATTGAATTTCTCACGAATCGGCCCAATGACGTTGGACTCAAACCAGTTTGCGAGTCCGCTAAAGATACCCGTTACAGCATTATACGCACTCTGGAAGGCCTGCGTGATGGCCGTCTCGACCTGCGTCACGGCCGAGCTGATTGGTCCCCAAACAGAGCCTTGGAACCATCCGACTGCGGCGCCCCACGCAGCCTGTACATTAGCCCATGCCTGCGTGATGAACTGAACAACAGCATCCCACGCCGCGCTGGCCGCAGAGCTGATGGAATCCCACAAAGCCGAGAAGAAAGCAACCGCAGCATTCCACGCAGAAACAGCAGACTCATAAGCTGACGTTGCCGCCTCAACAATGGCCTGCCATGCTTCGCTTGCTGTCTCGCGGATGGACTCCCAGAGCGAGGAGAAAAACTCCACAACAGCATCCCAAGCGGACGTCACCATGTCGACGGCCTCGCTGGCAGCCTCGCTGATAGCGTTCCACGCTTCCGTGACCGCCTCAATAATCGGCTGTGTAATCGTCGAGCTGAACCAAGCGACATAGCTGTCCCAGACTGCCGTTGCCTCGCCGTAAGCCGTGGAGCAAGCCTCTACAATGGCGTTCCACGCCGCAGTGGCCGCGTCGCTGATTGGCGTCCATACCGTCGACATGAACCACGCCGCAACAGCCTGCCATACTGCGTAAAGCTCGGCCACTACGACAGCGCACAGGCCGACGATAGCGTTAAAGCAGTCAATCGCCGCATTAGAGATTGGCGTCCATACGGTCGATGTAAACCACTCAGCGACTGCTGTAAACGTGGCCTCAATCTGAGCGACTACACTCATAACATAGGCTACAATGCCATCCCAGACAGCCGAGACGGTCGTCGCTATCGTAGTAAATACCTCGGTAATATCTCGACGACAGCAGTAAAGACCGTGCCGATAGCCTCAGCCGCCGCACTGACCGCCGCCGTGATGCCGTCCCAGATGCCCGAGACAGTCGTAGAGATAGCCTCAAAAACGGCGCTTATCACTTCGCCCGCTGCGCTCATCGCGCTGCCGATGGCCTCAGCTGCAGACGCCGCCGCCGCTTTGAGCTCATCCCAATGCAGCACCGCTAGAGCGATGAGGGCCGCAACAGCCGCAATAGCCAAGACGACTGGATTTAGAGACATGACAGCCGTAGCCGCCTTAAATGCCGCACCAAAAGCCATCATAGCGACCTGAGCGACCGAAACAGCCGCCTTGACCGCCGTAAACGCAGCCACAACTTTGGTCACGAGCATGTACGTCGCACCGAAGGCCGTAACGACTGTGATAATGTTCTTGATGGCGTTCTGGTTCTCGATGATAACGGCTTTAATCTGATTAAAGGCCGCCAAGACAGTATTGACCACGGCGCCAATGACTGGACTAGCGGCAGAAATCTCGTTAGCGATAGCCTGCATAGGATTGCCGCCGTTCGCGATGCGTCGTTGATGCTGGCAATGTGCTCTTTAAACTGGTCGACGTACTCGCCGGCCGTCTCGAGGATGCCCGACACGTCAAAAGCCTTGCTGATGATGTCACCAATGCCGGCCAGTGAGTTCTGAGCTGATTCCTCGAGATTCGTGAAGTGAGACATGAGCGTGCCCTGCATCTCAGCAGATGCGCCCTCTGTCTTAGCCGTTAAGCCATCCCAGAGAGAGTTAAGAGCATCGCCTGTTAGCTGGCCTTTAGATGCCATATCACGAAGCTGCTCGACTGGCATCCCCATAGCGTCAGCAAGAAGCTGCCATGCCGGTATGCCGTCGTTGGTCAGCTGGTTCATGTTGCCCGCGTCGATTTTGCCAGCGCCAGCCATCTGCGTCAGAGCAAGTGTACAGTTTTGTATCTGCTCCTGCGTCAGGCCGTAAGCAGAGCCAGCGTCTACAATCTTGTTCATTTTGCCGATTGCAGTCTCGGCATTGTCGCCGACGTTAATCCACAATCTGGCCATCGGGATAAGCGCAGAGCCGTCGTAAGCTGACGTTTCACCAATCTCTTTCATTTTGCTAATCAAGAGGTCGGCTTGGTCAGCACCGAGCTGGAATGTCAGGCCCTTGCGCAAGACCTCAGCGTTAGCCGATGCCTCGAGGGCGGCAGATGCAAAGGATTTGATTGAGCTGAGTGCAAAAGCACCAGCAACGACGCCCTTAAGCGTGCCGAGTGTCGACTCCAGAGCCTTAGCCGCGGTCGATGTCTGGTTGATAGAGCTGGTTGCTCGATTTGCGGCCGACGACAGGCCAGCAAATGGAGTGCCGCTCACTCTCGTACCTTGAGCTTGTTCAGGCTCGACTGTACTGACGACACGGCCTTACTTACGCCAGAGGCGTCAGCGGTAATCTTGATGCTTATATCATGACTTGCCACGTTTTCGCCTCCTTTCCATTTCTTCCGCAAATTTCATTATGTGTCTCTTTTCGTTTACTGTTGTGCCCTTCTTAAAAGCCTCAGGGACGAGCCTTTCAGCCGTCACAGGCTTTTTCGGAGCACGAGAGCCGCTATTAATGACTGGAGCTGTAACAAAGGACGCATAAAACGCTTTTCTGTCTTTGAGACGTCTGGCGTATCCTCGCGCCCTCTGTTCAACCTCCCATGGAGTAAGCTGGCCAATCTCGTCACCGGTCAGGCCAAGCTCTCCATACAAAAACGGCAGGCACGCCGTCAGATAATCATTGATTGACCTGATTACTTGCCTGCCGTCTGCTCGTTTTTTGTGTCATCGTCGGCGATGGGCTCGCCGTCCTTGTCCTCGAGGCCTGCCTGCATGAGGGTCTCATGACGTGCTTTTGCGCCCAAGATGCCGGAGATTGCCATGAGCACCATGAACACCTCAACAAGAGAGCCGAATCCCTTATCAGACTCGCTCATAAAGTCCGATGCGATAGCCTCGCCCTCTGCTCGCGTGTATCTCTTTTTATTGCCGCCATCTCTCAGCGCAATCCAAAAGCCATCAACAGCCATCGACAGCGGGATGCTGCCGCCGCTCATCGTGTCCATGATTGGCTTGCCAGAGCGGCTCTCCAGCTCTTCAAGCCCCGACAGCGTCAGCGCAAGGAGAAACTCCTTGCCGCCGACAGTCAGGTGTAATCTTCTCGTCATGCGGTCGTAAAACATACAGACATACCTCCTAATTTAAATCTTAAACCGTAGTGGCGCCGCTCTTAACGTCGTCGATGGTTTTGAGTCCAGTGTAGAACGTCGGTTTACCAGCGCCCTCGGCTTTAATCTTGAACGTCGAGACATCATCGTGCGGCGTCTGGTCGGAAAGGTCCGTGATGCTGTACCAGTTGCGGTCTGCCGTGCCATCTGCCTTGTAGCGGCAAAGGTCGACGAGCTCGCCTTTGATGAATGCATCGCGGAGAGCTGCATAAGCCTCGTCAGACTTGCAAAGGACGCCCTCAAGGTCGAGCTCCGTCGATTTGATGCCGGCGTAATTCTCGCCCCAGCCGTCGCTCGTCTTGCTCGTTGCGTCGATGGAATCAGCCGACATGTCGAGGTCGGCCGTCGTCTGGCCGCCGATGAGCGCCCACTGCGGAGCTTCATAGGTTGCCGTCGCGCCGTAGTTGATATAAAGCAGCACCTCTTTGCCGAGGAGCTTGTCCTGCGATGCGTCGCGCGTTACGCGCTTTTTCGTGGTCGTACCCGAATCTGCATATTATTCACTCCTTATTAAAACTTGACTAAATACCGAATAACAGCAACACCTATAGCCGAGATGCCGGCAGGCGTGCCAAAGGTAATGGACTCGACTGAGCTGTCGAGAGCCCAGCCGTCCAATTTTCTTTCCTGCTCGAGGACGCCGCGCACTTTCATAGCATAGTCCTCGATGATTGTCGTGTTGGTAGGGTCGCTCTTTGGGTTTGGGCTGAGGATTGTCAGAGAAAACTCGGCAGTGGCCTCATCCTCATCTTTAGCAAAAGCTTTATACTGGACCTCATCACAGCAGATAAAGCCCGTGATTGCTTTTGGATAAGACGGCCCCATGATAGACACCTGCCAAGGTATCTCTGGCACGAGGTCGGTCAAGATTGCCGCGATAGCGTCCGATACCTGTCTTAATGTCGCTTTTGGCATCATGAGCGGGATAAGCGGATTACCCCGACGCCCCCTTTGCCCGCTTCGCTGGTGCCAGATTTTGCAAAGTCCGCATAAGACAGCGAGCTCTCGAGCCCTGCCACCAAATCCTTATAGATGTTGTACTTTTGCAAGTAAATATCGTCGTTACGAGTGCCGTCAAACGTCGCCGTAGAGTCAGAGCCGACCATAGCGGCCGCGCAAGTCCTGCAGGCTACGGCGGCGCCCAGCTGAGCGATAAGAGGACAGCAAGGGAGCTGAATATCGTCCTCAGCAAGGCCATAAGCCTCTGCTTTATGGAGCAGGTAGTCGTTGGCATAGGTCACATCACTCTCCCGACAGGTCAAGATATTGTCATGCACATCGTCTAACGTGATAAAATCCATGCTATCCCTCCAGTCCTTCGATGATGTCGTCAAAGCGCTGCTTGATTGCCCCTGCTTCTGCTTCCTCAGCATTAAAGATGAATGGGTCTTTCTTTATGCCAGGGTTGTGCGCCCGCTTGGCAAAAACGAATTTGCCGCCCGATGCCCAGCGCAAGACCTTCTTGCTCCTTGGCTCAATATCATGGGCTTGGTGCCTTGGTGCAGATAGATTGTGATAAGCGCGTTGTGCCGACTTCGCCAGTGATAGAATCACCAGAGCCCGAGACTTTCGCCTCGATACTTCGCTCAGCTTCGCCTGTGCGAGTGGTAAAACGGTGATTGGCGCGAGCCCTCTCTTGTACATCTCTGACCGATATGGCCATGGCTTCCTCGAGGCGGCTGTGCAGGTTGTTGTGTATGGAGTCCATACGCGATCCAACCGCATCAACGCTGCTCACCGTGATATGCCAACTCATTTAAAGTTTGCCGTCATGCAAGCAAGTGCTTTCGGCTGGACGACTGCAGCACCGTAGACGAGCTGGCCGCGTACCATGTCGCTGAAAGCCTTTTCCATACGCAGCGCCTCGGTGCTCGTAATCTGCTGAGCAAAAGAGATAGCGGCGCGAGTGCCTGCGAGGATTTTGTACTGTGCGCCTTTGGCGTTTGGCACGTTGTTGCTCTGGTAAATCTGGAAGCCAGCGGCCTGACCGATGTAACCATTCGTGAGCACCGTGTCGGTTTTCTGCGTGCCTGCAGCGACAAAGCGCGAATCCTTGAGCATATAGCCATAGAACTGAGATGGAACGACGACGAAGCGGCCGTCTGCCGGAACGTTGGCGTCATCGAGTGCGCCTTTGAGGTCTACGAGAGACTCATAGGCTTTCGTTGCACTCGTGATAGAGAGCGGCGTCGTGTCATCACCAAGTCCTTCCGTTACGCCAGCCTTTTTGTAAAAACCTGCAATGTACTGGTCTACGACATCACGCATACCATAAGAAGCTCTGGCCATCGCAGCGTCGACCAGATTTACATTGGCCTGAGCGGCATCTACGTCTTCGACTTTAAAAGCAAAGTACTTATTCTGACTGATGGTCAATGTGGTCGGCGTACCGTCGACGTCATCGATTTCAATGTCAGTACCCTTCTTATAGTCTTTAATGGTGATATCAGCAATCTGGTTAATCTTTACCGTGTCGCCCTGCTGACGGATATCGCCTTCATAGTCACGGTTGACCAGGTTGCCATAAATAAGCGCTTTGTCGAGATGAGCAAGCAGACGGGCTTCCCAAATCGTAGGGATAAAAGTTGCAATCGACATTTATTTGTCAACTCCTTTACTAATTTCGTCCCAATGAGCGTTAATCTCATCGCGGGACATGCCTTTTAAATCGTCCATACTGTACTTAGCCGATGGCTTATTACTGCCGCCGCCTGCGCCGGTCTGTACGTCAGCTTTGACCGCCCACGGGTTTGCCTTGAGCCAGCCAGCCACGCCGTCATCGACAGAAAGCTCTTTGTCACCATCACGATAAATAATTTTGTCGTCGTCACCAACAAAAATGTTACCAGAGAGCATCTTCGACATTTCGGCGGGGTTGATTGCCTTGCCAGTGGCCAGCGCCGACATAAGCTGTGAGCTGATAGCGGTCTGTACACGCTTGTCATGCTCCTCTTTGGCCTTTTTCTCAGAGGCGTCATACTTGCCTTTGAGCTCAGCAAACTGTTTCTGCAAGTCGCTCATCTGAGCGCCGAGCTTGGACGGGTCGCCGCCAGCGTTCTGCAGCGCCGTCAGCGTAGCAACAAGATTTTTAAGGTTCCCGTCTGGGTCGCCGTTGCTTCTCAAGTTGAGCTGGTCGAGAATTTTGTTTTCTCGATGCGGTTTTTGGCGGCCTCTTCGCGAGTATTGCGGAGGACATCCTGCAGATCTGCGACCATCGTGCCGCCGTTCTCAACCTTGCTGAGAGCGTCAAAATCTGTTCTAGTGTATAAGCCATCGTCTTTTCTCCCTTCGCGTCTAGCTTCCGTTCGATTCCCGTTCTTTTACGCCTGCGGGCAGCGTCAAGCCGATAAAAGGCAAAATAAAAGCGCCGTCGATTCATTCGTCAGCGCTGTTTGTATGTGGTTTTGTTAATTTTTTGTCTGAGTAGTTTTTAGCGACATTGGTCCAGCTGTCGCCCTGCTCATACATGCGATTGCCAGCGACGCCGAGGACCTCCTGCCGGCGCTTTAGGCTTTGACTGTCGAGCCAAGCACGTCCGCCCGCCTCAAAGTTGTCAATCGGCACTCTGCCCTTGAGCTCGCTGGCGTACACTGGCGCCAAGTGGCATAAGCAGTGCGGATGTACTGGCAGCCGCGGTGTTGCGTCCTTTGGATAGATGCCGCGGCCGAGTCCGTACAGATTCGCCTCGGCGTACATGTCGCAAATGTCGACGTGAGGGTGCCGAGAGGATAAACGCCATTGAAAAGCCACGACTCTATCATTATCCATGTATCTCTCGACAAAGCCGTCGGCCCATGCTCTCGCCGCCTCTGTGCGTGCGATACGCTCAGCAACATAGCGGCTCTTTTCCTCGACTGCTGTGTGTACCGCCCGGGTCAAGGCTTTTTCTGAGCCATCGACGACCGCGTCTAAAAGCTGACTGTAAGCTGTCTTTAGTGCTTGGTTTGGTGATCCATTGAGGCCGAGCTTAGCGACTTGCTTTTCGGCGCGTCTCACCATCCTGAGCAATTCCGCGCGGTCATCGTCTGAGAGTCTGACCGACGAGCAAAAGCGACTATCTTGCCGAGATATTTCGGTATCTCCTGCTTTCGCGTCACATGGCCGGCGTTGTAGCCATCATAAAGAGCTCGAGCGGCGTGCATAGCGTGCTGGTTCTGTTTGAGCTGGGTTTTTATCGTCTTCACGATTCCCGCCCGCATCTCTTTGTCAGCACCATGGAGCTTTTCGCTCAGCTTCATGCCCGAATCGTCCCAAGCATCGACGAGGAACGAGGGAAAGAGCTTGATTGTCCTGCCGACGCCGGTCTCGTAAGATGCTTTGATGGCCATCTTGACTGCTTTGCCGAAATGGTCGGCCGCAGCGTAGGCCATCCAGACATGCTCGACGGTCGCCTTTACCTGGCTGTCATCGTCTAGATTTGCCAGGATGCCAACGGCCACACCTTTGGCCACTGAAGAAAAAGCCTTGGTGAACTTCGTCAGGATTTTGGCGATAGGGCTTTTCATGCCTCATCACTCCCCGCTGTCGTCTGGCTCATCCGGCTGAGTGCCATCTGTCGGCTCGACCGTGGGCGGCGTGGGCGGCTCAGCGTTCTCCCTGTCCATCTCTTCCTGTTTGAGACTGTCGAGGAGCTCGTCAAAGCGCTCGTCTGGGATGTCTGGGCAGTACGCCGCAAGCACCTTCTTGAGTACTTCCTGCTTGAGCTCTGGCGTGAGATTAAGATCGAGGACTTCCTGGGCCTCTTTGAGCTCGCCTCTACGTCGACGATGCCGAAGTCGTCCGGATACGTGACTGTGTACTCGATGGAGCTGTTGAGCCAGGCGGCAAAGAGCTGAGCTATCTGCTCCTCTGCTCTCTTGCAGTTTGCCGCAAAATTGGCGAGCTGCTGATTGGTGCGCTCAAACTCCCATTGCCGCGCCACGCCGCTGGTCTGGTCTGCCGTCGAGGTCGACTGCATGAAAGACAAGCTTGCCATGCGGTACATCTCTTTGATGAGCGTTGCAATCTGCGTCTGCAGCGTGCCTGCTGGGTCGCTTGGTGGTGCGATAAAGTCCGGCTGATGGCTCGTGTTCGGGTCGTAGCCGAGAGCGTTGTTATTGCCGATTGTCATCTCTTTGGCGTCCAAAGATGGAATCGTCAAAAGAGGGAATGTCTGATTTCTCAGGATTTCATCCAGCCAAGAGCAGTGGTTGTAAAGCGCTTTCGCTGTGGCCGCGACCGGTGCCAAGTCCGGCATCGGCTTCAAGGTCTTTTGTTCGAGCAATCTCGAGAAGAGTGGCACGACTGGCACGCCGCCGAGGTCATACGAGCCGGATGCCGTGCCAATCTCATCATCGCCAGTGATGCGCCAGCCGTCTCTGTCATAGCGCAAATAGCGGTAAGACGTCGCGCCGCTGTCGATGCTGTCAATCTCTTGAAAGACTGCATACGACAGCCGCCCGTTTTTATCAAGGCCATACTCGAGCAAATCCTCAGGGCCCATCAATCTCAAATATGGATACTGGCGGCCAGCGACGAGCTCGGCGACATTTCGCGCTGTCTTTTCTCGCGGCATGTCGATGACAATGAAGCTGATACCGTACACCTTGGCCATAATGCCGCGCGCTTCATGAAAACATCCATCGTCGTGTTGTTGCCGTCAACGTTTTTCAGGAAGTCCTGCATGA
>ENA-OQEN01000504-OQEN01000504.1-human-gut-metagenome-genome-assembly--contig:-NODE-504-length-17065-cov-2.813673_pt1 | contig 17065 bp, 25 predicted proteins | sample MGYA00242791_ERZ504627 | MGnify/ENA primary metagenome ERZ504627 (study PRJEB26092, sample SAMD00036316) | human gut metagenome | host: Homo sapiens | study: EMG produced TPA metagenomics assembly of... | reverse complement strand
TCAAGATCCTGAACGGCGAGAGCGATATCTCCACCATGCCATCGAGTACACCGATGTGACCAAAAAGTACAACAAGGCTGTCTGCGATAACCTTGGCCTGACCGTACCGGAAGGCTATGTAGAGATCGAAGCCTGATAACAGCAAAACCGGAACAATATAAAATAGCGGAGAAGAGTTGATTCTTGCTCTTCTCCGCTTTCCCGTATCAAAGCGGGAGATAAAAAAGTGTAACGTTTAGGAGGAAATTGTTTTGGAGATCATTGCGAGACTTGCAAACCTGCCGGGCGCTTTACCGGGTGCTGTGCGCAGGGGCTTATCTGGGGTATCATGGCCATTGGCGTGTACCTGACCTACCGTATTCTGGATGTAGCCGACCTGACCGTGGACGGTAGCTTTGGCACCGGCGGCGCGGTGTGCGTCATGTGCCTGCTTTCCGGCATGAATGTCTGGGCAGCATTGCTGGTGGCTGTGCTGGCCGGCCTTGCTACCGGCTTGTCACCGGCCTGCTGCACACCTTTATGGGCATTCCCGCCATTCTGGCCGGTATTCTGACCCAGCTGGCGCTGTATTCCATCAACCTGAAGATCATGGGCAAGGCCAACCAGTCCATCAACGTGGATAAATACGGCCTGCTCATCTCCCTGCGCTGGGTCAAGGAATTTGCCCTGCACAACCCCATCATCATGGTCATCCTGCTACGGCGGTTGTTATTGGGGTGTTGTACTGGTTCTTCGGCACGGAGCTGGGCTGCGGCATCCGCGCTACCGGCTCTAACCCTGCCATGTCCCGCGCACAGGGCATCAACACCAACTTCAACATCGTGCTGGGTCTGGCCGTTTCCAATGCGCTGGTGGCTTTGTCCGGTGCGCTGCTCAGCCAGTATCAGGGCTTTGCAGATGTGGGCATGGGACGCGGTGCTATCGTCATCGGTCTGGCTGCCGTCATCATTGGCGAGGCCGTGTTTAGCCGCATCTTCCATAACTTTGCCCTCAAGCTGGCCTCTGTTTCCATCGGCGCGATCATCTATTATATCGTCATTCAGCTGGTGCTGACACTGGGCTTTGATGCAAACCTGCTCAAGCTGCTCAGTGCCTCCGTGGTGGCAGTGTTCCTTGCCGTGCCGTACTGGAAGGGCAAATACTTCTCGAAGCCGGTCAAAAAGGCAAAGGAGGACGCAAAAAATGCTTGAGATCCAAAATGTTTCCAAAACCTTCAATGCAGGCACGGTGAACCAGAAGATCGCCTGAACGGCCTGAACCTGAAGCTGAACGAGGGCGATTTCGTTACCGTCATCGGCGGCAACGGCGCAGGAAAATCCACCATGCTGAATGCCGTGGCCGGTGTGTGGCCGGTGGACGAGGGCAAGATCCTCATTGACGGCGTGGACGTCACCCGCCTGAGCGAGCATCAGCGCGCCGCTTACATTGGCCGCGTGTTCCAAGACCCCATGACCGGCACTGCCGCCACCATGCAGATCGAGGAAAATCTGGCGCTGGCAGCTCGGCGCGGCAAGCGCCGCACCCTGCGCATCGGCATCACCAAGGCCGAGCGGGAGCAGTACCGTGAACTGCTTAAGACCCTTGATCTGGGCCTTGAGGATCGACTGACTGCCCGCGTGGGGCTGCTTTCCGGCGGTCAGCGGCAGGCGTTGACCCTGCTGATGGCTACCATGAACAAGCCGAAGCTCCTGCTGCTGGATGAGCATACCGCTGCACTGGACCCCAAAACGGCTCTGAAGGTGCTCACCCTCTCGGCGCGCATCGTGGAGGAGAACCATCTGACCACCATGATGATCACCCACAACATGAAGGATGCCATCAAATACGGCAACCGCCTCATTATGATGCACGAGGGTCACATCATCTACGACGTGGCAGGGGAGGAGAAGCAGAAGCTGCACGTCTCCGATCTGCTGGCCAAGTTCCAGATCGCCAGCGGCGGCGAGTTTGCCAACGACCGCATGATCCTGTCCAACTAAGCAAGAACAGAAGGATGCTCCATCCGCTTATGGCTGGAACGCCCTTCTTAAATAGCCTGATTGCATTACAAAAAATAGGCTCCCCGCCAAATGGCAGGAGCCTATTGCTGTATGCGGGTTACCGCTTGATATCGTAGTTCATGTTCATCAGGTTGCGGATGGTGCTCACATCATCGGTGATGTTGGCATCGCCGTGGATGGTGTGCTTGATGGCGCTGCTGGCCACTGCAAGTTGATCATATCCATAGCTTTGTAGTTGTGCAGCATGGCGTAGATCAGGCCGCTGGCAAAGGCGTCGCCGCCGCCACGCGGTCCAGAATGTTAAAGGTGTACAGCTTGCTCTCGAAGGTGTGACCCTCGTACCACATAAAGGCCTTCAGGCTGTTCTCGCTGCCGCTGTGGGCGTAGCGCACATGGCGGGCGATGCACTTCAGGTTGGGGTAGCGCTCGATAAACCGCTGGAAAATCTCGTCTTGCTGCTCGTAGCTGGGCTGCAGGGGCACACCGTCCTTCCAGTCGCCCTTGCTGTGGTCGTTTTCGTCCTTCCACAGGTGGTAGGGCTCAATGCCCAGCAGCACATCCACGTAGGGCAGGCACTCGGTGCAGAAGTCTCGTGCTTCCTCCCAGGTCCACAGGGTGGAGCGGAAGTTGCCGTCAAAGCTCACGGTCAGGCCCTTCTTCTTGGCAACCTTCAGCATATCAAGGATCAGGCTGCGGCAGTTGGGTGCCAGTGCCGGGGTAATGCCGCTGAGGTGCAGCCAGTCGTAGCCCTCCAGCAGAGCGTCTAGATCCACCTGAGAGAAATCGTACTCGGTAATGGCACTGTGCTTGCGGTCGTAGATGACCTTGGATGCGCGGATGCCGTAGCCGGTCTCCAGATAATAAGTACCCAGACGGTTAGAAGGGGTCTCGTCCGGCTCGGTCAGGATCATGGGGGTGCAGTGCACATCGTTGGAGCGCAGCCAGCGCACAGCGCTCTTGCCCAGACTGTTGTTGGGTACTACGCTGAAAAAGGTGCTGTCCACGCCAAGGTTTGCCAGCGCCAGCGCAATGTTGGCCTCGCTGCCGCCGTAACTGGCCTCAAAAGCGGATGCCATGCGGATTTTTTCGTAGTTCGGCGGGGTCAGGCGCAGCATGATCTCACCACAGGTGATGAACTTCTGGCCATTGGGCTCGCTGCCAAGGATCGGATTGAAATGTTCCATAAAGCTCCTCCTGATGACATTGCGGAAACCCGCAACTATTAACACATCGTTGTATCCATTATAGTGCGTTCCCGGACAGAATGCAAGCGTTTGCACGCGCAAGCAAGAGAAAATAAGACCGAAAATTTGGTAAAGTTGCCGAAAAAGCTGCTCTGCCGCAGAATTATATCCCGGTCAGGTCAAAGCTGGGGGTGTATTCCTCCTTGGCGCTGCTCTTCTGCTGCATATAGCCCTGCACAAGCCCCTTGTCCATGGCGTAGTTTACCACCCGGCGGTATTCGTAGGTGGTGATGCGCCGCCCGATGCCGTGCTCTGCGGCCTTGTAGAAGGGAGTGTACTGGCTCATGACGCTGGGCAGAAAGCACCCGGGGTCGGCGTCGTTCCATGCAGCCATCTGGTCCAGCACAGCAAAGCTGTCCTCCACATGACCCGGCAGCGCCAGATGCCGCAGAATGACCCCCTTTTGCAGGATGCCGTCTGCATCGAACACCGGATGCCCCGCCTGCGCCATCATGGCCTCGATGGCGGGCTTTGCCTCGGCAAAATAGTCCGGCGCGGCGGAAAGCTCTGCGGAAAGGGCAGAGGATACATATTTTAGATCAGCCAGCCAGATGTCGATGTACCCGCGCCACGCCTGCACGCTTTCCACGGTCTCGTAGCCGCCGGTGTTGCACACGATGGGCAGACGCAGCCCTTTGGCGCGGGCAATGTCCAGCGCGGCAATGATCCACGGCTGCCACTGCCCCGGGGTGACCAGATTGATGTTGTGCGCACCCTGTGCCTGCAAATTTAAAAAGATCTCAGCCAAGTGCTCCACGGTGATCTCTTTGCCCAGCCCCTCGGCGCTGATGGGATAGTTCTGGCAGAAGCAGCACTTGAGGGTGCAGCCGGAAAAGAACACCGTGCCGCTGCCCCTTGTGCCGCTGATGCAGGGCTCCTCCCAGTGGTGCAGGGCAGCGCGGGCAGCTTTTAGCGTAGCGCCCGCCCCGCAGAAGCCGGTGCGCCCGGCGGCACGGTCAGCACCGCAGCGGCGGGGGCAGAGGGTACAGCGAGTGGGAACGGAAATGGTTTTCGGCATAATATCCAAAGTCCTTTGCTTAAAATTTTCGTATTCAGTATACCACTTTTGGTGCCATTCGTGCTATACTGAAATATAGAGAAACGATAATACAAAAAACGCAACATCTTTGCAGGACAAGGAATGTGTTATGATGGAGGAGACCATGCGCACCGAAACCGATGAGATTCGCGATAATCTGAAATATCTGACCCTGCTGGCCAGAGATTACCCCTCGCAGGCGGCAGCTGCCAGCGAGATCATCAGCACACAGGCGCTGCTCAAGCTGCCCAAAGGCACGGAGCATTTCATGAGCGACCTGCACGGCGAGAACGAGGCCTTTGTGCACATCCTGAACTCTGCCTCCGGTGTCATCCGGGAAAAGGTGGATGCCGTGCTGGGTGACACCATGCCGGAAGCAGCCCGTGCCGAGCTTGCCACCCTGATCTATTATCCCACCGAAAAGCTGCCTCAGCTCAAAGCGCGCTGCACTACCGAGGATGCACTGGAGCAGTGGTATACCCAGACCCTTCTCCAGCTGATCGATATCTGCCGTCTGGTGTCCTCCAAGCACACCCGCGACCATGTGCGCGGCTGTCTGCCGTCCAGCTGCGGATATATTCTGGACGAGCTGCTCCATGCCCACTTTGAGGATCACGATAAAGACCTGTACTACGGCCAGATCGTGGGCAGCATCATCGAGAACGGCCGCGCCGACCGCTTTATCGTGCGGCTGTGCGAGCTCATCAAGCATCTGGCGGTGGATAAGCTGCATATCGTGGGCGACCTGTTTGACCGCGGCCCCCGCCCGGACATTATTCTGGATCTGTTGATGCGTCATCACAATGTAGATATCCAGTGGGGCAACCATGACGTGGTATGGATGGGTGCTGCTGCCGGCAGTCCCATCTGCATCTGTACGGTACTTAAAACTACGCTTGCCTACCACAACCACGGGATGCTGGAGGACTGCTACGGTATCAACCTGCGGCACTTGCAGCGCATGGCAGAACAGTTCTACGGCGAGGACGACCTTTCCATCTGGATGCCCCACACGGATGCCGCCCGCGGCCCCTATACGGAGGGAATGCTCCACCGCTGCGCCGTGATGCACAAGGCCATCTCCATCCTCATGTTCAAGTTGGAATGTCAGGTCATCGACCGCAACCCGGATTTCCAGATGCAGGGGCGGGACTATCTGCGCCGCATCGACTGGGACGCCCACACCGTGCAGGTGGGGGAGAAGAGCTATCCTTTGCGGGACACCTCTTTCCCCACGGTAGACCCGGCAGACCCCGCAAAGCTGAACCCGGACGAGCAGCTGGTGCTGCACAAGCTGGTACAGTCTTTCCGGCAGAGCGAAAGATTACAGCAGCACATTGAATTTTTGTACGCCAAGGGCAGCGTGTACCACATTGAAAACGGAACCTGCTCTACCACGCGCTGTGCCCATGAATACGAAGGGCGGTTTTGCAGTGGAGCACTTTGAGGGGCGCCGCTACTCCGGCCGTGCCTGATGGATTACTGCGACGCCCGCGCCCGCCGTGGCTACTACGGGGCAGAGGGCAGCGCTGCCCGCCAGAGCGGACAGGATTTTCTGTGGTATCTGTGGTGCGGCAAGCTTTCGCCGCTGTTTGGCCGCAGCGCCATGACCACCTTTGAGCGGCTGTATATCGCAGACTCCGCCACCCATACGGAGGTCAAGGACCCCTATTATAGCTGGTACAACGACGAAGCCGCCTGCCGCCGCATTTTGGCAGAGTTCGGTCTGCCGGGCACGAGCCATATCGTCAACGGCCATGTGCCGGTGCAGGAGAAAAACGGCGAGAGCCCCATCAAGGGCGGGGGACGGCTGGTGGTCATCGACGGCGGGTTCTGCCGCGCCTACCACGAAAAGACCGGCATTGCGGGCTACACGCTGGTATATTCCAGCCGCACCATGTCCCTGCGCACCCATCAGCCCTTTGAAAGCGCAGAAAAGGCGGTGCGGGAGAACTTGGATATCCTGTCCCAGAAGAACATTCTGGAGACTGAAAATCATCGCATCCTCGTGGAAGATACGGACGAGGGCGAGGTGCTGCGGGAACGTGTGCATGACCTCAAGCAGCTGGTAACAGCCTATCAGCTGGGCTGGATCCCGGAGGCACGGTGCGAGGATCACGTTGGTGATATCGCCAAAGGGTGAAATTGGGGTCGGTATTCGTCAAAATTGATGAAAAATTCAATAAATTATTGGAATATCCGCGTGTAATCTGGGCAAAACAGAAAATAATGAAACAGATACAAATCGGGCTTTGCTTTTTTGTGGAAGTAGTGTATAATAGGATAGTTATAAATCTGCCCCGGTGTTGGTGAATCTGTACACCCCGGCAGTATAAGTAACGAGATGGAATGCTTTCAGTAGCCTTAACAGGCCTGTGGCACAGGCCTTTGACAAGGAGATCATAAAAGTGGAGAAATTTGTTATTACCGGCGGTAAGCCCCTGCACGGAGAAGTGACCATTTCCGGCGCAAAAAATGCGGCTGTGGGCATTCTGCCTGCCACCATTCTGGCAGCGGATGTCTGCGTGATCGAAAATCTGCCCGATATCAGCGATGTGTCGGTCAGCCTCAAGATTCTGAGCACCCTTGGTGCACAGGTGAAGATGCTCAACCGCAACACCTACGAGATCGATACGCGGCATCTGGTCACTACCAATGTGCCGGACGATCTGTCCCGCCAGATGCGCGCCAGCTACTACTTCCTTGGCGCACTGCTTTCCCGCTTCGGCAAGGCACAGGTGGCCATGCCCGGCGGCTGCAATCTGGGCCCCCGCCCCATCGACCAGCACCTGAAGGTGTTCAGCGCACTGGGCGCAGAGGACAGCGTGGATTACGGCATGATCACCGTGCGCACCAAGCAGGAGCTGACCGGTGCCCATATCTTCTTTGATAAGGTCAGCGTGGGCGCTACCATGAACGGTATGCTCTCTGCGGTCATGGCCAAGGGGCAGACCATTCTGGAAAACTGCGCCAAGGAGCCCCATGTGGTGGATCTGGCAAACTTTTTGAATATGTGCGGCGCAGATGTGCGTGGTGCCGGTACGGATGTTATCAAGGTGCGCGGTGTGGAAAAGATGCACGGCTGCACTTACAGCATCATCCCGGATCAGATCGAAGCCGGCAGCTATATGGTGGCTGCGGCTGCCACCGGCGGCGATGTGCTCATCAAGAATGTTACCCCCAAGCATCTGGAGCCCATCACGGCCAAGCTGCGCCGTGCAGGGATCACTGTGGAAGAATTTGACGACGCTGTGCGGGTATCCCGTACCGGCGATATTCTGCCGCTGAAGATCAACACCATGCCGCACCCCGGCTTCCCCACCGATATGCAGCCCCTGATGGGTGTGTTGCTGAGCGTGGCCAAGGGCACCAGCACCATCACCGAGAGCGTGTGGGACAACCGCTTCCGCTATGTGGACGAGCTGCGCAAGATGGGTGCCAGCGTACAGGTGGACGGTCAGGTGGCTGTGTTTGAGGGCGTAGAAAAGCTCAGTCCCGCACCGCTGCGCGCTTCCGACCTGCGTGCCGGTGCCGCCATGGTGGTGCCGCTTTGATGGCCGATGGCACCAGCGAGATCGAGGAGATCGGCCATATCGAGCGCGGCTACGAGAATATCGTGGAAAAGCTGCGCGGTCTGGGCGCTGATATCAGCAAGGTGGAGCGGATGCCCGCTGCGCTGGAACAGGCCCTGTAACACAAACAACAAAACAAACAGCCTGCCGTAAGTTCTGTGCGGCGGGCTGTTTTCAGGTGGTAACATAAGAGGTTTTCATGGCAGAGTTCATTTCATTGTATTCCGGCTCCTCCGGCAACAGCAGCGTGGTGCGCTGCGGTGCGCAGTACCTCATCGTGGATATGGGCAAGGGTGTACGCACCACCACGGCAGCGCTCAAATCGCTGGGGCTTGCCGTCAGCGATTGCGCGGGCATCCTTGTCACCCACGAGCACAGCGACCACGTCAAGGGGCTTTCCACTTTCCTGAAAAAGAACCCGATGCCGGTGTACGGCGCAGCGGCTACGCTGGATTTTCTGGACGCCAACGATATCGTGCCCGCCAACTGTGAGCTGAACACGCTGGAGGCAGGGAAGAGGACATCGGCTGCTTCGGGGTGCAGTCTTTCCCCACCAGCCACGATGTACCCTGCGTAGGCTACCGCATCCACACCCCGGACGATAAGACCATGACCATCGCCACCGACCTTGGCACCCTGACCCCACCGGTGCACGAGGCGCTTTCCGGCTGCGACCTTGTGGCGCTGGAAAGCAACTACGACCTGCACATGCTGCGCAGCGGGCCCTACCCCTACTATCTGCGCGCCCGCATCGAGAGCGTGCGGGGACACCTTTCCAACGACGAGTGCTCCGCAAAGCTTCTGGAGCTCATCCAGAGCGGCTGTAAAAAGTTCGCCCTGTGCCATCTCTCGCAGGAGAATAACACGCCCGCCCTTGCCCTGCAGACCGTGTTCACCACCTTGGGCGCAGCCGGTGTCGTACCGGAAAAAGACTGCATCGTGCAGGCACAGCGCCGCAACGAGGTAAGCCCTGCATTAGAGTTCTGATTTGTCACAAAATAAAGCCATCTGCAACAGCTGATTCCAAGGGCTTCAACCTCCGGTCATGCTGCGGCAGATGGCTTTTTATTTACGCGGTGCTGCGCACTTGTTTTGCAATTGTTTCTCTCGAAAGATGGACGGCTTCGACAGAAATGAAACGACTTATTCGGCGGCCTTCTGCACCCGGATGTCACTGCCCAGAAACTGGATCTGCACAAAGGCCGCAAGGCGCTGGAGATCTTCTCTGTATACAGCTTTTCCAGCAGCGCACCGTCCGTGATATTGGTGGTGACGATGGTAGGCAGCTTTGCGCCCAAGCGGTTATTCAGCAAGCTGTACAGATTCGTCAGGAAAAAGCTGGAATTGAACTCGGTGCCCAGATCATCCAAAATCAGCAGATCAGCGTTGCAGGCAGTCTGGAACAAGGTCTCCTCCTCGCCGCCGGGGTCGGTGCCGAAATGTAGCGCTTCCAGCTTGCCAAAAAAGTCCGGGCAGGAGACGTAAATCACATCATAGTTCTGCCGCAGCACCTCCCCGGCAATGGCAAGGGCGGCATGGGTCTTGCCAAGCCCTGCGTTGCCCACCAGCAGCAGGCTTTCGCGGGTGGCAGGGGAGAAGTCCGCGGCGTAATCCCGCAGGTCGGCCAGAACCTCGGCCATATAGCTGCGCACGCTCTCGCCCAGCGCTTTGTCCACTGTGTTGGGGTAGTAGTCCAGCTGCATGGTGTCAAAGCTGGAGATGGAGAGGCTGGACAGCTCCTCGATCTCCTTCCGGCGCAGCTGCTGCATCACCCGGCGCACACAATCGCAGGTGCGGCCGTCCACTGCGCCGGTGTCCTCACACCGCTTGCAGGTAAACTTTGGCTCCAGTGCATCCGCAGGGCGTCCGCTTGCGGCCAACAGGGCAGTCAGCTTCTGCTTTGCCGCCGCAAGGGCAGCAGCAGTCTCGGTGCGGTCCTTGCCGGAGGCTCCGGCAATGGCACAGCGGATGCCCCGCACACGCACTTCCTCCTCGGCGTGGCGCAGCCGGGGATGGCAGCTTCGGCCTCGGCCTGTGCATCCTGCGCTAAGGCGCGGGCGGTCTGACGCCGCATGGCTACGGTGCGCAGTGCCTGCTGATACAATTCGTTTTTGGTACGCATAAAGGCTCCTTACTCCGGCTTCTTGATAAGAGAACGGCGGCGGGTGGCGTTTTTCAGGATATCGTTTCCGCTGGGTGCAGCGCGGTCCACCCGGATATTTCGGCTTGCCCCGGCTGCAGCCACCGGCCCACGCACATCGTGGATGCTGCGTAGACCCTTGGCGTTCCATGTTTTCAGGATGCTGTTCCAGTACCACAGGTCGCGTTTGGGGCCGGCCTGTATGGCAGCTTCCTGCACCATGCGTCGTCGTAGCCGTACACCTCGTACCAGCGCGCAATGGCTTTGCGCCCGCCCAGCGTCAGCTCCTCGGGGGAAATCTGCAGCAGACTGCTGACGTATTCCTCGCGGCTCTGGCGCAGCGCCAGCAGCTTTAAGTGGGCATCAGCCTGCTCGCCGGTCTCCACGCCCTCAGCGCGCCAGACCTTCAGCTCATGGGTCACAGCGGCCATGGTGCGCTTGCCCCGGCTGGCCACATAGGCTACGCAGAGCATCACAGTCTCAGGCGCAAAGCCTTCCTGCACATACAGGTTCACCAGCTTTTCCATCTCGGCATGGGTCAGCGGACGGGCAAAGCTGGTCTGCCCGCAGTCGATCAGGCTGGAGATCATAGGGTCGGTGCGGCTGGCGGCGGCGATCTCCGCCCAGCGCATAGGGGCAGGGGCGCTGGGCTCTGCGCCCGGCGCGGCGTTCTCCTCATAGCGTTCCAAAAGCCCTGCACCCGCCCAGAAAGCCAGCGCACTCTCGGCGCTGATGCGGCTGCGCAGCTTGAGGTCGGCGCAGATCTTGTCCGGGTCGGTCACGCCGGTGGCCAGTACATACAGCGCCACCCGCACATTGTATTCTTCGGCAATGCCCAGCTTGGAGAACACCAGCTGCGGCACGGCGATGGTATCGCCCTTCAGTTCTTTCAAACGGTAGATCATGGTTTCCTCGTTCAGTTTATTCGTTGGCAGTATCCGGCTCGGCAGGCGGCTCCCAGGGGTCGCAGTCCATCATGTCCGGGCAGTTGTTCCAGCGCTCCGGCTCGGCATCGTAGGCGTCTTTCAGATACTGCGCAGCGGCGGCACGCCCTTCGTCCGTAAGCGGAAATACCTCCCGGCGGCGCAGGGCGGGGTCGGTCTTGTCGATCGTCCAAGGCGCGGGCCAGTAGTCCACTGTGAGGATCTTTTCCTCCTTGGTGGCATCCGCGCCGCCGTCCGGGTCCGGCACGGTGCGCTTGCCCGGGGTAAGCCGGTAGCGCAGCCCGGCCTCGTTGCCGCTGTAATCATTCTTGCACAAAAAGTAGTGCAGCAGGGGAACAAAAATCATGGTGCAGCTCGTCCTTTCCGGCAAAAGGCGCGGCCTTTTGCGCAATCAATTCTATTATAAAGCCGCCGGGCTAAAATGCAACAACTTTTTGTGAAACACTCTGCAAAAGCTGCCCCGCTTACAGGAAATCCGGCCTTGACAGCACCGTAGAAATATGGTAAAATATTGCCTGTTGCAGCAGATGTGCAATGTGCTACTGTGGCTCAGCTGGTAGAGCAGCTCACTCGTAATGAGCAGGTCGCCTGTTCGAATCAGGTCAGTAGCTCCAAAGAAAAACCCCCGAAAGTTGGCTTGTGAAGCCGGTTTTCGGGGGTTTTGCTTTGTGCGGAAAAGCAAAGCCGCCGCACCCTGCCCGGAAACTCCGGCAGCAGAATGCGGCGGCATACTGTTACAAAAAACTTACTTAGAGATCTTCTGGCCGATCCAGATGCAGATGCAGGCACCGATCACCGAAATGGCAAAGGAAGAAAAGCTGCCGGAGGCGTGGATGCCCAGCAGGCCGAACAAAAACTCGCCCACAAAGCTGCCCAGCACGCCCATCAGGATGTTGCGGCCAAGGGAAGTTTCCGTGCCCATAAAGCGCCCGGCCAGATATCCGGCCAGCGCACCCACCAGCACGCCCACAAAAAGGGAAGCCAGCACACCTACCAGCGTCAGCAGGCCGGTCAGGCAGCCCACCAGCACACATAGCAGGGCAATGATGAGCAAAATCGTTAAAGTGATCATAGTTTATACCTCCTTAAAAATTATGGCTCTGCCTGCTGCCCGGCGGCTTCGCGGGCGGTGCGGCAGATGTCTTTCAAACAGCATTTTTCGCATTCCGGCTTGCGGGCGTTGCACACCGCACGGCCATGCATCACAAAGCGGTGGCAAAGGTCGCTGCCTTCCTCCGGCGGATGATCTTCCATAGCGCCATCTCCACCTTTTGCGGCTCCTTAATGCCGTCCACAAGGCCAATCTTATTGCACAGCCGGATGCAGTGGGTGTCGGTAACGATGGCGGGCTTGCCGAACACATCCCCCATGATGAGGTTTGCGCTCTTGCGCCCTACGCCGGGCAAAGCGAGCAACTCCTCAAAGGTATTGGGCACACGGCAGTTGTATTGATCCCGCAGCATTCGCATACAGGCCGAGATATCCCGCGCTTGGAGTGTCCCAGCCCGCAGGGCTTGACGATGGCTTCAATGTCCTCCGGCTCGGCGGCAGCCAACGCCGCCACGCTGGGGTATTTGGCAAACAACTCCTCCACCACAATGTTCACCCGGGCATCCGTGCACTGGGCGGCCAGCCGCACGCTGACCAGCAGCTGCCATGCGTGGTCGTAGTCCAAGGTGCAACCAGCATCCGGGTATTCGGCCTTGAGACGCCGGATGACCTCCAGCGCCAGCGCTTTTTTTGCGGTAAGATCCTCCGGGGCTTTTTTTCGTACCGGCATGGGACAAACCTCCTTTAAAAGGGAATACCTGAATCATACCATGTTTGACAGGATTTGTAAATGTTTGCAGGGCATTATCTGAGAATGATTTTCAGAAAAGGCCTTGTCCTCCTTTTCTAAATGCGCTATACTATATAAAAAGTGCCTTGCGGGCAGGAAAGGAGAAACCACCATGAATGAACCACTTGCGCAGCGCCTGCGTCCCAAAACGCTGGCGGATGTGTGCGGGCAGCAGCATCTGCTGGCTCCGGGGCGGGTGTTCCGCCGTACCATTGAAAGCGGGCGCATCCCCAACATGATCTTTTACGGCCCCTCCGGCACCGGAAAGACCACGGTGGCACGCATTATTGCCGAGAACAGCGGCATGACCCTGCACAAGCTCAACGGCACCTCCTGCGGCACCGGGGATATCAAGGCAGTGCTCAAGGATATCGGCACGCTGGCAGCGGCGGGCGGCATTCTGCTGTATCTGGACGAGATCCAGTATCTGAATAAAAAGCAGCAGCAGAGCCTTTTGGAATGTATCGAGGACGGCAGCGTCACCCTGATCGCCTCCACCACCGAGAACCCCTATTTCTACATCTATAACGCGCTGCTTTCCCGCTGCACGGTGTTTGAGTTCAAGCCCCTTGCCGCAGCGGACGTGGAGCGCGGGGTGCGCAACGCCGTGCAGCGCCTTTCCGAAGGGGAACAGGTGCCGGTATGCATGGACGAGGACGCCTGCGCCTATCTGGCCGAAAGCGCCGGGGGCGATCTGCGCAAGGCACTGGCTGTCTGGACTTTGCGGTCACGGCAGCGCCGGTGGAAAACGGAGAAAAACGCATTACCTTAGATATGATCCGGCAGGTCACCCGCCGCACCGCCATGCGCTATGATCGGGAGGGCGACGACCACTACGACATCGTGTCTGCCTACCAGAAGTCCATGCGCGGCTCCGACCCGGACGCGGCGCTGCACTATCTGGCACGCCTGCTGGAAGCAGGAGACCTGCCTCTGCCTGCCGCCGGTTGATGGTGTGCGCCTGCGAGGATGTGGGGCTTGCCTATCCGCAGATCATCCCCATCGTCAAGGCGGCGGTGGATGCCGCCAACATGGTGGGTCTGCCGGAGGCGCGTCTGCCCCTTGCGGATGCAGTCATTCTGGTGGCCACCAGCCCCAAATCCAACAGCGCCCACGATGCCATCAACGCAGCCATTGCGGATGTACAGGCCGGGCGCACCGGGCCCATCCCGCGCCAGCTGCAAAACAAGCACTTTGACGGCGAGGATGCGCTGGTAAAGGGGCAGAACTACAAATACGCCCACAGCTACGCCAACCACTGGGTACAGCAGCAGTATCTGCCGGATGTGCTGAAGGATACCAAGTACTACACCTTTGGCGACAACAAGACCGAACAGGCCGCCCGGGCGTACTGGGCAAAGATCAAAGGGGAAGAAAACGTCTGAACCGTGTGAAAAAGGAGGATGGATATGCGTTACTCAAAACAGCGGGAGCTTGTCATGCAGACGGTGCAGCAGCTGTGCGACCACCCGACTGCGGAAGAAATCTACGATAAAGCCGCGCAGGAGTGCCCGAATCTGAGCCTTGGCACAGTATACCGCAACCTGAACAGTCTGGTGGAAGCCGGGCGGGTGCGCCGGGTGTCCATTCCCGGCAAGGCGGACCGCTTTGACCACACCCTGCCGTGGCACAGCCATTTGTACTGCACCGTCTGCGGCGGCGTCACCGATGCAGAGGTGGACGGAAAACAGGTGATGGAGCTGGTCAAAAACCAGAAGGGCAGGGTGCAGGATTGTGCCGTGGTGCTGCTGGGCGTGTGCGAAGAGTGCTGCCGCAGGCAGGATGCAGAGGCGGCAGCGGCTAAACAGGCATAAAATTTGCGTGTTTCCTCTTGCCCGCAGCGGCCAAACAGGGTATACTAAAAAGTGTCTTTTATAGAATGGCAGAAAATAGAGTTTCGCCGCACGGGGCTACCCTGCCCGGCGGAGAAGGATGGTTTGCTTGGAATACATTAACTTTGAACATAATACCGTTGCCGCCGAGCTGGTGCGGCAGACCTACGACACCCCGCCGCTGGCCTTTGTGCACAGCTACGGCTGTCAGCAGAACGTCAACGACGGCGAGCGCATTAAAGGCGTGCTGGTGGATATCGGCTACGGCCTGTGCGATAAGCCCGAGGATGCCGACCTGATCTTGTTCAACACCTGCGCCGTGCGTGAGCACGCCGAGCAGCGGGTGTTCGGCAACGTGGGCGCGCTGAAGGGCCTTAAGGAAAAAAAGCCCGGCTCATCATCGGACTGTGCGGCTGCATGGCCAACCAGAAACACGTTGTGGAAAAGCTGCGCAAGAGCTACCCCTATGTGGATCTGGTGTTCGGCGTGGACGGCATCGACACCCTGCCGCAGCTGATCGCCCAGAAACTGCAAAAGCATAAGAGGGTGCTGCTGGACCCCGCACAGCGTCCGGTCATCGTGGAGAACATCCCCATCCGGCGCGAGAGCGAGTTCCGCGCATGGCTGCCCATCATGTACGGCTGCGATAACTTCTGCACCTACTGCATCGTGCCCTACGTCCGCGGCCGCGAGAAGAGCCGCAAGCCCGGCGATATCCTTGCCGAGTTCCGCGACCTTGTGGAAGCGGGCTATAAGGAGATCACCCTGCTGGGGCAGAACGTGAACAGCTACGGTAAGGGGCTGGAGGAGCAGATCGATTTCTCCGACCTGCTCAACCTGCTGTGCACCGTGCCCGGCGATTACCACATCCGCTTTATGACCAGCCACCCCAAGGACGCCAGCCATAAGCTCATTGATACCATCGCCGCCCAGCCGAAGCTGTGCAAGCACCTGCATCTGCCGGTGCAGTGTGGCTCCGACCGGCTTTTGCAGCAGATGAACCGCCACTATACGGTGGAACAGTATCTGGAGCTCATCGACTACGCCCGCAAGACCGTGCCCGGCATCACCTTCTCCAGCGATATCATCGTGGGTTTCCCCGGCGAGACCGAGGAGGACTTTGTAAAAACGCTGGAGCTGGTGCGCAAGGTGGGCTATATGCAGCTGTTCACCTTTATCTATTCCAAGCGCACCGGCACTAAGGCTGCCGAAATGCCGGACCCCACCCCCCGCAAGGAAAAGACCGACCGCATGACCCGCCTGCTGGCTACGCAGGACGAGATCGCCATGGCGCTGGTCAAGGCGCAGGTGGGGCAGACCGTCCGGGTATTGGTGGAAGGCTTCGGGCGTAATGAAGGCACCCTTTCCGGCCGGTTGGACAATAACCTGACCGTGGAGTTTGCCGCCGACCCGGCACTGCTGGGCAGCTACGCGACTGTACATCTTACCGGTGCCCGCGCCACCGTGCTGCTGGGCGAGCTGGAAGCATAAAAAAGTGATTCCGGGGCAAACTGCCCCAGAAAGAATAAAAACAACAAGGAGAACCCAATCATGGATTGCATTGATCTTTTCAAGCGTGCCGCTATGGCACTGCAGACCGACCCCCGCTACGTCATTCTGGATCAGGCCCGCAAGGCAAACGACAAGGATGAGGAACTGCAGAACCTGATCGGCGAGTTCAATCTGGCCCGCATGGACCTGAACAACGAGATCGGCAAGAACGAGCGCGATGACGCCCGCATCGCTGAACTGAACGAGAAGGTGAACAGCCTCTACGGCCAGATCATGGGCAACGAGGGCATGGTGGCATACAACGAGGCCAAGCGCGAGTGCGAGAACCTGGTCAACTATATCGACGCCATCATCAACACCGCCATGAACGGCGGCGACCCCATGACCGTGCAGGAGCCTTCTGCCTCCTGCACCGGCAGCTGTTCCACCTGCGGCGGCTGCCACTGAGCAAACTTTTTTGACCGGAACGCGGCTGTGCAACACAGACCGCGTTTTGTTTGCACCGGCGGTTACAGCCCGCAAACCGGCTGACGGAACCATACAAGGGAAAGAGGAAAAACCATGGCAGAGCTTTCGCCCATGATGCAGCAGTATCTTGAGATCAAAAATCAACACAAGGACGAAATTCTTTTTTACCGCATCGGCGATTTTTACGAGATGTTCTTCGACGATGCCGTCACGGCGTCCCGGGAGCTGGATCTTACCCTTACCGGCAAGCAGTGCGGCCTTGCGGAGCGCGCCCCTATGTGCGGCGTGCCCTTCCACAGCTACGAGGGCTATGTGGCGCGCCTGATCGCTAAGGGCTATAAGGTGGCTATCTGTGAGCAGGTAGAGGACCCCGCCAAGGCGAAAGCCTTGTCAAGCGGGACATCATCCGGGTGGTCACACCCGGTACGGTCATCGAGAGCAGTATGCTGCAGGACGACCGCAACAACTACATTG
>ENA-OQEN01000503-OQEN01000503.1-human-gut-metagenome-genome-assembly--contig:-NODE-503-length-17073-cov-5.126461_pt1 | contig 17073 bp, 26 predicted proteins | sample MGYA00242791_ERZ504627 | MGnify/ENA primary metagenome ERZ504627 (study PRJEB26092, sample SAMD00036316) | human gut metagenome | host: Homo sapiens | study: EMG produced TPA metagenomics assembly of... | reverse complement strand
TGCGGCCGCCGCGATTCTGCAGGCCCGTGCCGCGCTGCACGGCGGGCTCCTTCTTGTCGAAGAGCCGCCGCACATCCTTGAGGACCGTCGTCTTTTCTTCATCATCCTGCTGCACCGCAGCAGATGGCTTCTTCGCCTCGTGCTCGGGCAGATTCTCGATGCCGTCGGCGGCCATCGTCTTCTGCAGGACGGCGAGCTCCGCGTCCATGTCGAGCAGCTTGTCGCCGAGGACGCGCTCGAATTCCTTCTCGTACGCCTCGTCAAATGAGAACAATGTCTCCTTGATGTTCGCGCGCGTGTCGGCGACCTGCTCCGTGTCGAGGCCCGTCTTCTCGAGCTCGCGGTATTCCTCCGCGAGGTTCGCCGCGCGGTCCTGATACGTGTCGATGAAGCGGCGCGCCGCAGGGATGGCCTTCGGGTGCTTCTCGAGATAGTCGAGGAGATTCGAGGCGACCTGCTGCATCACGGCGAGCTGTTCGCGCAGCTCGCGTCGCGTATCGTCTTGCGCGCCGTTTCGACGCGCGTGTAGTCGGCGATGGCCTTCTGCCAGCTCGTCTCGATGAGCTCTGCCTCATCCGCCGAATAATCCTTGAGCTCGAGCTTGTGGTGGCGGTCGATGGCCCGGCCGTCATAGGTCTTCGCCCGATAGCCGAAGTAGATGCAGAGACTGCACAGATTGCTGTCATACCGGCCGGCAAGGCGATGTAGTCGGGATTCTTGAGCAAGTAGTCGATGCTGCCACAGCCCAGCAGGAAAAAGAACGCGCTGAGGGACCACAAAAAGCCTTTCATAACTGTCACCGCCTTTCACCAGTGGTATTTCTCACCGCGGTTGATCTTGAACGCGCGGTAGATCTGCTCGACGAGCAGCAGGCGCACCATCTGGTGCGTGAAGGTCATCGGCGAGAAGCTGATGCGCTCATCCGCACGGGCGCGCACCTCCTCCGAGAGACCGAAAGCCCCGCCGATCAGGAAGGTGATGCTGCTCCTGCCCCGCAGCCCGAGGTCTGCAATCTCCTTGGCGAGCTGTTCGGAGGACCTGAGTTTCCCGTAGACGTCGAGCACGTAGAGATAACTGCCATCCGGAACGAGCTTCAGGAGCTTCTCGCCCTCTCTTGCAAGCGTCTGCTCCTTCTCAGCAGGTGACGGGTCCTCTGGCATCTTCTCCTCGTGAATCTCGCGGATCTCGACCTGTGCATAGGCTTGAGCCGCTTGAGGAATTCTGCGATGCCGGCACTCAAATACTTCTCCTTGATCTTGCCGGCGCAAACAATCGTTATCTTCATGTTGGTCTCTTCTTATTTCTTATCCTGCGGCATCTCTTCGAGCGTGACATCAATCGTGCGCTCATGGTTGTTGCGGTCGATCGTCAGCGTGATCGTGTCGCCGACCTTGTGGGCGCTGACCTTCGCGCGCAGGTCTCCGATGCTGTTGACCTCATCGCCGTCGGCCTTGAGGATGATGTCGCCGCGCTGCAGGCCGGCCTTGTCGCTCGGGCCGCCGAGCACGAGCTTGAAGACGTAGACGCCCTTGTCGATGGCGAGCGAGTAGCCGTAGCGGGCTGCCGTCTCCGGGTCAAAGACCGAGACGCCGAGGTATGGGCGCGCGACGTAGCCCTTGTCCATGAGCTCCTTGATGACCGACTGGACGGTATTGCTCGGGATGGCGAAACCCATGCCCTCGACGCCATTGGCCGCGAGCTTGACGCTGTTGATGCCGATGACTTCACCGTCGGCATTGACGAGCGCACCGCCCGAGTTGCCCGGGTTGATGGCGGCATCCGTCTGCAAGAGCTTGACGCGGCTGTCGCTGTTGTCGAGCGTGCGGTTGAGCGCGCTGACCACGCCGCTCGTCACGCTGCCTCGGAACTCGAGGCCCATCGGGTTGCCGATGGCGATGGCCGGCTCGCCGACGACAATCTGGTCGGAGTCCGCAAACGTTGCCGTCGGCAGGTCTTTGGCGTCAATCTTGACGACGGCGAGGTCCGTGACCTCATCCGCGCCGATGACCTTGCCCTTGAGGCTGCGGCCGTCGGACAGCGAGACGATGAGCTCCTTGGCGCCGTTGATGACGTGGTTGTTCGTGACGATGTAGCCGTCGCTCTTGAAGATGACGCCCGAGCCGACGCCTCCGTCTCAACGGGGTTGTCGAACCAGTCGCGCGCGATGGCCTTGTTGGTGATGCCGACGACAGCCGGGCCGACGGTCTTGGCCGCGTACACGGCCGGCGTGTTGCGCGCGCTCGAGATGCTCTCCGTCGCAGCCTGGTCGGCAGCGCTCGACGATGCAGCCGAGCAGCCGGCGTACGAGACGGCCGAGACGACAAAAGCAGCCGCGACGAGCACGGCGAGGCGTTTATGGTTCTTATGGCTGAAATTCGAAACAATGCTCTTCATTTTGAGATTCCTCCGTTACCATCAAAGACAAGCAAAGACAACAATTGACTGCTCAGTGAAGGTGGACCGCCCGGTCCTGTGCCGTCATGCAGATGGGGATATCGAGCCCCTGGCGGTGCAGGATTTCCTCCACCGTGTTCTCGGCGAGTTCCGGCGTGTTGTTCTTCTCTGAGAGGTGTGCGAGAAAGACATGCGCGGGCCGCTTCTTCATGCGCACGAGCGCCCAGGCGGCATCGGCATTGGCCAGATGACCGCGGTTCGACAGGATGCGCGCTTGAGTGCCCACGGGTAGTCGCCGTGCTTGAGCACCTCGGGTCGTGGTTGGCCTCGAGGACGAGCACGTCAGCTCCGTCGATGGCCTCCTGGACGCTCGCCGTCACGAAGCGAGATCGGTCGCGAGCGTGCAGCGCGAGGAGCCCGTGATGCGGTAGCCCACGGGGTCCGCCGCATCGTGCGGGATGTTGAACGGATCGATCGTCAGGTCACCGATGCAAAATGTTCCCTCGATTGCGTGGAAGCGCTCGGCGGGGATGGAACTGCGACAGCTCATGTGCTCGATCGTCGCGCGCCGCGTGAAGATCGGCAGCTCATACCACTTCGAGAGCGTCACGAGGCCCGCGATGTGATCGCGGTGCTCGTGCGTGATGAGCACTCCGTCAAGAGAGGCTGCGTCAATGCCCTCGCGGCCAGCCCCTTCTTGATGCGCGTCGCGCTGATGCCCGCGTCGAGCAGGAGCCGCACGCCGTCCATTTCCACATAGACCGCATTGCCCTTGCTGCCGCTGGCGAGTACCGATACCTGCATGTCTCTTCCCCTATCTTAGCTCAAAATCCTGTAAACGGCCTGCAATCACTCACCAGCAGGCCATCTTTCATTATACACTATTTCCTGCACGATTTCAGCGCCACAGCGGAGAAAAGGCAGTCGAGACGCGGACCCGGCGCACAGATACGGCCAAGGTATGATATACTAAGGGATACTTAGTACTGGATTTTGGAGAAAGAGGTATTTCTATGCTGGAAAAAGACATATATCCGCAGATTGCGGCGGAGCTCAAGGTGCAGCCGCATCAGGTCGAGGCGGCTGCCAAGCTGCTCGACGAAGGCAATACCGTGCCGTTCATCGCGCGCTACCGCAAGGAGGCGACGGGATCGCTCGAGGACGAGCAGCTGCGCGAGCTCGAGGAGCGCCTCGCGTACCTGCGCGGCCTCGTCAAGCGGCAGGAGGAAATCCTCGCAAAAATCGAGGAGCAGGGCAAGCTGACGGATGACCTGCGCCGAGCCATCGAGAAGGCGCGCAAACTGCAGGAACTCGAAGACCTCTACCTGCCCTACAAGCAGAAGAAGCGCACGCGCGCGCAGATCGCCCGCGAGCGCGGCCTCGAGCCGCTCGCAAACCGCATGCTGCTCGCGAGCGACCAGAAGGGCAGCCCGGAAGCGATTGCGGCTGCCTTCTGCCAGGAAGACAAGGGCGTCAAGGCCACTGAGGACGCTCTGCAAGGGGCGATGGACATCGTGGCCGAGACCGTCATGGAGGAGGCGAAGGTCCGCCAGTCCATGCGCGAACACATCGCGAAGACGGGCAGCCTGCAGACGGAGCTCGCAAAAGATGCGCCCGAGGAGAGCCAGCAGGTCTTCCGCATGTACGAGGCCTATGAGGAGCCCGTCCACCGCCTGCCGCCACACCGCATCCTCGCCATCAACCGCGGTGAGAAGCTCGGCTGCCTCAAGGTCACGCTCGCGACGGACCACGAGGAGAACTGCCGGCGCATCGAGCGCCAGCTGCACCGCGCGCCGTCCATCTGGACGAAGTACCTGCAGCTCGCCATCGAGGACGGCTACAAGCGCCTGCTGCTGCCGTCCCTGACGCGCGAGATCCGCACCGCGCTGACAGAAAAAGCCGAGAAGCACGCCATCCACCTCTTCGGCGTCAACCTGCGCCAGCTCCTGCTGCAGGCGCCGCTCGCGGGCCACACGGTCATGGGCCTCGACCCCGGCTACCGCAACGGCTGCAAGATGGCCGTCGTCGACCCGACGGGCCGCGTGCTCGACTACGGCGTGCTGCAGATCACGCAGAGCGACCGCGCGCGCGAGTCGGCCGCCGCGCGCGTGCTCACCTCCATCCGCAAGAACGGCGTGACCCTGCTCTCGATTGGCAACGGCACGGCCTCCTACGAGACAGAGCAGTTCGCCGCCGCGCTGATCCAGGACAATCATCTCAAGGATGTCCACTACCTCATCACAAACGAGGCCGGCGCCTCCGTCTACTCGGCCTCCAAGCTCGCCAAGGAGGAACTGCCAGAGTACGACGTCGTCATCCGCGGCGCCGTTTCGATTGCGCGCCGCGTGCAGGACCCGCTGGCTGAGCTCGTCAAGATCGACCCGCAGGCCATCGGCGTCGGCCAGTACCAGCACGATGTCAACCAGAAGGAGCTCGCGAGCACCCTCGATGCGACGATTGAGTCCGCCGTCAACCACGTCGGCGTCGACCTCAACACAGCCTCTGCCGCCCTGCTGCGCCACATCGCCGGCATCAACGCGACGACGGCCAAGAACATCATCGCCTACCGCAACGAGCACGGCGTCTTCACGAGCCGGCGCGAACTCCTGAAGGTCCCGCGCCTCGGCCCGGCGGCCTTCACGCAGTGCGCGGGCTTCCTGCGCATCCACGGCGCCAAGTCGCCGCTCGACAACACGCCCGTCCACCCTGAGTCGTACGCGCTCGCCGAGAAGATCCTGCAGAAGCTCGGCTTCACGCTGCAGGACCTCCGCGCCCCCGAGCAGCTCGAGCGCATGAAGCTCAAACGCCGCCTCTTAGACGAGCGCAAAGAGCGCGAACTCGCCGCAGCGCTGCAGGCCGGCGCGCCGACGGTCCACGATATCCTCGACGCCTCGTGAGCCCGGGACGCGACCCGCGCGCCGACCTTCCGGCACCGCTGACGCGCCAGGCCATCGTCAAGCTCTCAGAGCTCAAGCCCGGCACCATTCTGCACGGCACGGTCCGCAACATCACGGACTTCGGCGCCTTCGTCGACATCGGCCTGCACGAGGACGGCCTCATCCACATCTCCGAGCTCGCGAAACGGCGCGTCAAGCACCCGCTCGAAGTCGTCTCCATCGGCCAGGTCCTGCGCGTCATGGTCATCAGCGTCGACGAGAAGCGCGGCCGCATCGGCCTCTCCCTCAAGCGAGTACCAGAGGAGGCGAGCGTATGAACGTGCTGCAAGACCGGCTCGAAACGCTCTCCCTCGAAGAGCTCCTGCCGCAGATAACGGCGCCCGGCACCGCCGTATCCGCGCAGGCGCGCCTGCGCATGGCATCGTACCTGAGCGGCATGGAGAAGAGCCTAGGGGGGCTCGCCCCGATGCTCTTCCACTGGCTCGACATCTGCAATGAGCTGGACCCCAGAGCGCCGCGCAAAGCTGTCGTCATCTGCTGCGCCGACCACGGCGTCGCCGCCGAAGGCGTCAGTGCCTATCCGCAGGAGACGACGCTCGAGATGGTGCGCAACTACACGATACGCCAGGGAGCCGCCGCCAACGCGTTCGCGGCCTGTGCCGGAGCGCGCCTGCTCGTCAACGACATGGGCATCGCCGCCGATACGAGCGATGTGCCGGACCTCTTCCAGACGCGCATCGCCAATGGCACGAAGAACATGGCCGAGGGCCCCGCCATGACGCGCGAACAGGCTGAGAACTCCATCAAAGTCGGCCTGCTCATCGCCGACTCCCTCGCCGCACAGGGCTTCGACTGGTTCCTGCCCGGCGAGATGGGCATCGCCAACACGACGGCAAGCGCCGCGATTGCCGCGGTCGCCTGCCACAAATCGCCCGAGGAAGTCACGGGCCGCGGCACGAATATCTCCGACGAACGCCTCAAGAAGAAGGTAGGCGTCGTACGCCGCGCGCTGCAGGTCAACCAACCCGATACCGAAGACGCCATCGACATTCTCGCCAAGGTCGGCGGCTTTGAGTTCGGCTGCATCGCCGGCATCATCCTCGGCGCAGCGCTCCATCATAAGCTCGTCATCCTCGATGGCGCCAACTGCGGCGCTGCCGCCCTAATCGCCTGGAAGCTCGCGCCGGCCTCCACCGCCTACACGATGGCCTCGCACCTCGCTCCGAGAAGTCCCACCGCTACATGCTCGAGACGCTCGGCCTCCAGCCTTCCTCCACCTCGACCTGCGCCTCGGCGAAGCCATCGGCTCCTCGATCGCGAGCAACATCCTCGAGAGCCTGCTCGCGAGCTGGCATATCCTGCTCCAAGGATCCTCAGAGGAGATGGGCCGCTATGCGCTCTTCCAGCTCCTGCACGAGCATGGCTTTGGTGACGTCGACATCACGGCTTTCCCACAGGTGGAGGTCGACAAGGACGCCCTCGTCGACCATTGCGAGATGCGGGAGGAAGAAGTGCATCTGACAGACAAGACCTTCGACTTCTACCTCAACACCATGCCCACGCCCGACAAAGAGGCCATGGCTGCCTGCAAGGCGCGCATCGACAACCTGACCAAACCGGTCGACAGCCTCGGCTGCCTCGAGCAGATTGCCACGGAACTTTCCGGCTGCACGGGCGTCGAGCGGCCAGACCTCGCGATGAGCCGGACGGCCCTGCTCTACTTCACCGAGAAAGGAGACCTGCCGCCCGCGCTGGAGCGCATGATGGAGGCGCAGGCGGCCTATGCGGGCATGAAATTCGCCATCGCCCATCTCGACTGCGCGAAGGATGCAACGGCAGCTTTCGACTTCGGCCGCGAGGAGAGCGAGCGCTATGCCACCATGAACGAGCTCATCGCGCTGGCAGCCGATGAAGTCGGAGACGAGCCCCGCGGCACGATGGACAGCGCCCTGCGCGAGGCCCTGCTCTTTGAGGACGGCACGCTGCGCTATGCAGCAGACGGATTCCTCGCGCATGTGCCAGAGCGCTATCAGCCTGCCGTCTCCGCGCTGCTCGGCGCGATGATCGCTGCCGCCCACAACGGCGCCATGGTCCTGCTCGACAGCGAAGCCGTGCAGATCGTCTCGCGCTACGCCATGAAGATCACACCGGAGCTCTGCGCCTACCTGCTGCCCGTCCAGCCGCAGCTCGTCGACCTCGGCGCGCGCCTGCCGGGCCTCACAGCGGGTTGCGGCCTGCAGATCCTCCGCTCCTCACTCTTCATGCTCAACCACATGAAGACCTTCGAGGAAGCAAGGGTATCCGTCGCAAGCGACGCCCCGGCGCCAAGCGCCAGCACCGCTGAGGCGCTGCCACCAAGATACAAGAAAAGCTATGGCTCTGTGCATCTGCACGGCCATAGCTTTTTCGTGTATGCGCTTATCTCCCTTTCGCCTCGTACATCCAGACGTTCAGAAGCCCAGCTCTTCCTTATGCGCCTGCATGCCGTCGATGCAGCACTGCATGACCTCGCCCGCTTCCATGCCGAGCATCGCGAAGCCCTGCTTGATGATATCGCGGCTGCACTTCGCGGCGAAGCGCTTGTCCTTGAACTTCTTCTTGAGGCTCTTGACGGCCATGCCATCGAGCCTTCCGGGCGCATGAGTGCGTAGGCCTGCACGATGCCCGTGAGCTCGTCGACGGCAAAGAGGCTCTTCTCCATGTCCGTCTCGGGCTTGACTTCCTCTGTCGTAATGCCGTAGCCGTGTGAGATGATGGCGCGGATATCCTCCTCGGGCACGCCCTCTGGCTCCAGGAGCTCGCGGACGTGCAGGCAGTGCTCATCCGGGTATTTCTCATAGTCGACGTCGTGCAGGTAGCCGACGGCCTCCCAGTGCTCCTTGTCCGCGCCAAAATGGTCGGCCATCGCGCCCATCGCAGCGCTGACCGCCGCCGCATGCGTAAAGAGATGTGCTTCTGTCGTATGCTTCGCCAAGATCTTCTTTGCCTGTTCGAGTGTCAATGCTTCCATGAAAAAACCTCCATCTGTAAGTTGCTGTACTTCTTATTGTAACCATCTGTCCGCGAACATGCAACCACTGCAACCACCAGACTTATCCACATTGTGCACAGACTTTCCTGTGGATACTGTGGATAAATCGTTACCATGCGCAATATGCATCGCTGCTGCTCCCCAGATGCTGTGGATAACCTTGTGGACCAAAAAAGAGAGGCTCGCCTGCCTCTCTTTTCCTATGCAATCAGCACGTATGACACTTATCATAGATGCCGCGCTCCTTGAGCGTCTTGACAACAGTCTCACCGATATCGGCGACCGTGTCCGCGACCTCGATGCCGACCTCATGCAGTGCCTTGATCTTGTCGGCAGCCGTGCCCTTGCCGCCCGAGATGATGGCGCCGGCATGGCCCATGCGCTTGCCCGGCGGCGCCTGTCGGCCGGCAATGAATGCAGCCACTGGCTTGTCCGGCATGTTCGCCGCAATCCACTTCGCCGCATCTTCCTCAGCCGTGCCGCCGATTTCGCCGATCATGAGCACGGCGAGCGTCTCGGGATCTTCCTTGAAGAGCTTCAGCGCGTCGATGAAGTCGGTTCTTGACGGGGTCACCGCCGATGCCGATGGCCGTCGTCTGGCCGATGCCAGCGGCCGTCAGCTGGAACGTCGCCTCATATGTCAGCGTGCCCGAACGGGAGATGACGCCGACATGGCCCTTGCGGTGAATGTAGCCCGGGATGATGCCGAGCTTGCACTCGTCAGCCGTCAGGATGCCCGGGCAATTCGGCCCGATGAGATGCGTCTTGCGGCCTTCCATGTAGCGGCGGACCTTGATCATGTCCTGGACCGGGATGTGCTCGCTGATGCAGACGACGACATCGAGGTCCGCATCGACGGCTCCATGATGGAATCCGCGGCAAAGCGAGCCGGCACGTAGATGACCGAAGCCGTGGCTCCCGTCGCCTCCACTGCCTCGCGCACCGTGTTGAACACTGGCACGCCGCAGGCAATCTGACCGCCCTTGCCGGGCGTCACACCGCCGACGACCTTCGTGCCGTAGTCGATCATCTGCTGCGTGTGGAAGGCCGCGGCCTTGCCCGTGATGCCCTGCACGATGACCTTCGTGTCTTTATGAACTAAGATTCCCATCTCGCGCCCTCCTCATGCTCTCTCGTCGGCTTCTTTGACGAGCCGGACAATCGTTTCTGCGCCGCCTTCCATGGTGGGAGCCATGATGACGTTCGCGATCGGCGTATCCCGGAGGATCTCGCGGCCGCGCTCCACATTCGTGCCCTCCAGCCGCACGACGACAGGAACTGGCAGGGATTTCCCGTCCTCGGAGATCATCTTGGCCGCATCGACGATGCCCTCGGCGACAAGGTCGCACTTGTTGATGCCGCCAAAGATGTTGACGAAGATGCCCTTGGCCTGCCCGCCGTCGAGCATGATGCGGAAGGCCTCCGCGATCTTCTCCGGCGTCGAGTCGCCGCCGACATCGAGGAAGTTCGCCGGCTCACCGCCGTAGTACTTGATGATGTCGACCGTGGCCATCGCCAGGCCGCGCCGTTGACCATGCAAGCGACATCGCCGCCGAGGTTGACGTAGTTGAGGCCGGCCTTGGCCGCACGGCGTTCCTTCGGGTCTTCCTCCGTCTCATCGCGCAGCTCTTCAAGGTCTGGATGACGGAAGAGCGCGCTGTCATCGAAGTTGAGCTTGGCGTCGAGCGCCATGACCTCCGCGTCTTCCGTGACGACGAGCGGATTGATCTCTGCAAGGCTGCAGTCCTTGCCAACGAAAGCCCGGTAGAGGTTCATCATGAGCTTCGTGGCCTTGCGCACGGCATCGTGCGGGAAGTGCATGCCATAGGCCATGCGGTTCGCCTGGAATGGCAGCAGGCCGACGGCCGGGTCGATGTACTCCTTGAGGATCTTGTCCGGCATCTCCGCTGCGACCTTCTCGATCTCCATGCCGCCCTCTTCCGAGCCCATCATGACGATGCGCGCCGTCTGGCGGTCAATGACAAAGGAAAGGTAGTATTCCTTCTCGATGGCTGCTCCTGCCTCAATGAGCAGGCGGTTGACACGCTTGCCGGCAGGACCGGTCTGATGCGTGATGAGGACTTTGCCGAGGAGTCTTCCGCTGCCTTCTCTACAGCCTCGAGCGAGTGGACAACCTTAACGCCGCCGGCCTTGCCGCGGCCGCCCGCATGGATCTGTGCCTTGACGACGACGGTATCCGTGCCGAGCTCTCTGGCATTCTCCACGGCCTCTTCGACCGAGAATGCGGCTTGCCAGTAGGGACATTGACGCCGTACGAGCGCAGGATTGCCTTGCTCTGGTATTCATGAATATTCATGGCCAACCTCTCCTATTTCTGTTTGCTATGATACGCCTCAATCTTCTCAGCAGCCTCATGCAGCATGTCCTGCGTGACCTTGTAGGGCATGATGCGCACGTCCTGCTTCTTCTCCGTCGCGCGGAAGACGCGCCGGATATCCTCCTCGCTCGCGCAGGTCTCCTCGCGGCAGGTCGCAGGCCGATGCTCTGGCAGAACGCATAGAAGCGCTTGAACTCCTCTTCCTGCCCATCGCAGAGCAAGAGGAGCAGGATGCCGTAGGCGACGAGGCCGCCGTGCTGACGGCACTGCTCGGCCGCCGGCAGGTCGGCGAGCTCCACAAAGAGCTGATGCGCGATGTGGCCGTTGAATTCTGGCGCCGCGAAGTTCGAGACGAGGCCGCTCGTCATGACGATGGCGAGGATGACTTCCTCGAACGCCGGGCTGACGACGTGGCGGCGATTGTCGGCAACGGCCTGCTCGCCATAGGCATAGAGCGGGTCTAAGCACATGCGTGAGAGCGCGATGCCCATGCCGTCGCGGTGCTGCAGCTTGCGGCCGCGCGAGGCGATGGCCGCCTCATAGTACTTGGCCATCGTATCGCCGATGCCGCGCAACAGGTACTCGACCGGCGCCTGCGCCATGATGCGGCTGCAGAGGAAGACGTGGACCGGCGGTATCGTCGAGTAGAGGTAGTCCTGGAACTTCCCGTCCGGCGTGTAAATCGTCGCGATGCTGGCCGCTGCGGCGCAGCTGCCCGCGACCGTCGGGAACGTAAAGTACGGCTTGTTCTGGCGATGGGCCACGGCCTTTGCGGTATCGATGGCCTTGCCACCACCCACCGCAAAGATCATGTCCGCCTCCTGCACGGCCGAATCCTCGCTAATGCGCTCGATATTCTCGTCGGAGCTCTGGCCACCCGCATGGATGAAGCCTGTGAATTCCAGGCCGACACCCTCTACCGCGCGCACCATCTTCTCCTGAGCTGCTCGATGCCCTTGCGGCCGCCGATGACGACGACGCTCTTGCCGTAGCGCGGGCAGACCTCGCGAATCTTCTCATACGCCTCGACACCAATCGTGTAATTTGGGAAAATCATCGTGTAGCGATCTTTCATCTCAAATCCCCCTTTCCGGGTCTTTTGGTGGTACTCAGTCACTCAATCCTTCTGGCCGAGAACGTATACCGTCTGCGCCTTCCACGTATCGCCCTTCTTGAGGATCGGCTGCGGGAAGTTCGGGTTGGCAAAGGCATTCGGGAAGTACTGCGTCTCGAGACAGAAGCCCGTGCGGCGCTGGAATTCCACGCCATCCTTGCCCGGCAGGCCACCGTTGAGGAAGTTACCCGTGTAGAACTGGACGCCCGGCTGCGTCGTGTAGCAGGTCAGCGTGAAGCCCGACTGATCCGACTCCGCATACGCTGCCTTCTTGAGGCCGCCACCTACATAGTCGATCGGGCAGCTCGGGTCGCCCGGCTTCGTCTCGACCGTCGGCTTCTCATCGCGGATGACCCAGTTGTGGTCATAGCCATGGCCCATGACGAGCTCGTCGAAATCATCGTCGATGTGCTCACCGATACGCGTCAGCTGGCGCAGGTCCATCGGCGTGCCAGCGACATCGAGGATGCGGCCATCCGGCAGCGATTCAGCATCGGCCAGGTGTACTTGTCGGCGAAGATCTGGATCTTCTGGTCGAGCACCGGACCCGAGGCAAAGCCGTTGAGGTTGAAGTAAGCGTGGTTCGTGAGGTTGCAGACCGTATCGGCATCCGAGACGGCCTCGTAGCGGATGGAGAGCTCATTGTCGTTCGACAGCGAGTAGAGCACATGGACCGTCATGTTGCCCGGATAGCCGCCCTCGCCATCAGCTGCATGGTAGGTGAACTTCACACCCTGATCCGTTTCTTCTGCCGCCCAGAGCTTCTGGTGGAAGCCCTGGAAGCCGCCGTGGATGTGATTCTGGTTGTGCGAGCCGTGTTGAGATCGAGCTGATACGTCTTGCCATCAATCGTCACCATGCCGCCAGCGATGCGGTTGGCATGGCGGCCGACGAGTCCGCCCATGCTCGTGTCGTCCTTCTCGTAGGCAGCGCCATCTGCGTAGCCGAGCACGATATCCGTGCGCTTATGGTCCTTCCCATAGGCGCTCCATGCCACAAGTCTCGCGCCGTACGTCGTGACCTTGACTTCCGTTCCCTTTGTATTGCGCAGCGTGTAGAGCTCTACCTCTCTGCCATCGCTCAATTTGCCAAACGATTCCTTTTTGATTGTAGCCATGAAGTATACCTCCCGAAATAAATTGATATCGCCGAATTGCTAATGATTTCGGACAATTTCACACGACTTTACTTTACTATTTCGGCGCCTCTTTGTCAAATTCCTGTTCATCTGATGCCGCTTTCCTGAAACATGTTCCATTTATTTCCTCGGATTAAACAAATTTCCTCAAATATGCTATAATTATGCTGTCATGCAATCCATCATCAAAATCAAGGGGGATTGCCATCATATTTATTTTTTGAGGGGGAATCACGATGAAAGAGAAGAACGCCTTTATCTTCTTCAACTGCGATGAGGAGAAGAGCCAGAAATCCATGAACGTATTCTACAACAAAGAGATCTTCCGCGATCTGAAGGTCTCCCGCAAGGCTCTCTTCGCCAAGATTGAAGAGGAACTCGCCGCAGGGCGCATCCATGCCAAAGAAGAGGATATCCCGGCCATCCGCGATGCCATCCTGAACGGTAACCCGACCGATGCCAGTGCTTACATCCAGTACGGCACGATCCTTTCCTTTCCGATCGTCTGAGCTGCCTGAACACATCTCGTCAGAGCTGCTCTGCTCGGAACGCAAAAAGCGTCACTCCCACACGGAAGTGACGCTTTTATATGTCAATATCGCTGAGGCGGTTGACGACCTTATCTGCCAGAGACAGGTCCTGCGCCCCGGAATGAGGCTTCGGAAGCCAATGCAGCGCATGCCCGCGCGCTTGGCCGCCAGCACCCCTGCTGCCGTGTCCTCAAGCACGAGGCAGTCCTTCGGTGAGACACCGAGGCGCTCGGCACTCAGCAGGTAGATGGCGGGGTCCGGCTTGCTCTTCGGCAGTGTGCTGCCCGAGATGACCGAGCGGAAATACGGCCGGATCTTGAAGGCATCGAGCACCGTGTCCATGACGCGTTCCCACGACGATGTCGCCAGCGCCAATGGGATTCCCTCTTCATAGAGATGGCGGATGAGCTCCACCGCGCCCTCGATTGGCGCAATCGTGCCGCTCTGCAGCACCTCGAGGTAGTGCTCGTGCTTGTAGCGCACGAGGTCATCTACGCAAAGGTCCTTGCGGCCCTCCTTTGCGATGACCTCGCCAAAAGTCTCATCGCTCGTGCGTCCCATGTAATGGATGAGGTCTGCCTCATCAAATGGCAGGTTGAAATGGTGGAACGTGTCCATCTTCACGCGCGAATGGATGGGTTCACTGTCGATGATGACACCATCCATGTCAAAGATAAATGCTGCCGGCTTCAATCTCATTCCCCCTAAAGGATGTAATATCTGCCTCTATTATAGCAGAAATATCAGAAGCTCGCCTGGAAGACGAGGTTCATGAGGAACAGAAAGCCGAGGCCGTAGCTCAGGCATGCAGCTCGCGCGAGCGGCCGTTCATGAGCTTTAAGAGCGGATAGGCCGTGAAGCCGAAGGCCAGGCCCGTCGAGATGCTGCCGGAAAGCGGAATCAGCACGACGACGAGGAATGCGGGGAACCACTCCGAGAAATCCTGGAAGTCCATGTGCTGGAGCTGCTGCATCATCATCGCCCCCGTGATGATGATGACGGGCGCAATGGCCGCCTGCGGCACGTATGAAAGCAGTGGAATGAAGAACAGCGACACCGCGAAGAGGACCGCTGCCGTGAGAGCCATGAGGCCCGTGCGACCGCCGCTCGCGATGCCGGCCGCGCTCTCTGCCGCCGCAACAGTCGGGCTCGTGCCGAGCAGGCTCGAGAGAATCGTCGTCACGGCCGAGCCGCGGAACGTGCGTGAGAACTTGGAGCGATCGGGCAGGATGCCTTCGAGCAGTCCCATCGTCTCGAAGATCATGATCATCGACATCGAAAAGACCGAGAGCAAGAACGGGATGCTCAGCGCATTGTGGAAGTCCGCCTGCAGCAGGAGCTGCGGGTAGTCATAGATATGCGCGAAATCGAGGTCTAAGGGCGTCGGGTCCTTGAGACCGAAGACCTGTGCCACCGCCGTCGTCACGAGGATGGCAATGAAGAAGCTACCCGTCACACCGCGCAGGTAGAGGGCCAAGCTAAGGACGAGGCCAAAGAGCGCCAAGAGCGCCATCGGATTCGTCAGCGAGCCGAGCTCGATGATGGAGTTAGCGCCCGAGCGGATCAGCTGCGCCTTCTCGAGGCCAATCTCGACAAGGAATAGGCCGATGCCGGCCGTGATCGCACACTTGAGCGAATTGGGCACAGCGTGCGCGATGCGGTCGCGCCACTTCGTGCAGGCGACGTAGGCGAAAATCAGGCCGGATACGAGCGAGATGGCGATGGCCTCCTGCCAGGAGAGCCCCATCTGGACGCAGACAGTGTAGGTGAAGAAGGCATTGATACCCATGCCAGGTGTCAGGACAATCGGGGCATCTGCCACGAACGCCATGATCAGGCAGCCGATGATGGACGAGAAGATCGTCGCAAAGACCGAGAGTTCTGCGGGAATCCCCGCATCGGCCAGGATGATTGGGTTGACGACAATGATGTATGAGATGGCAAAGAAGGCCGTGATGCCCGCCAAGATTTCCTTCTGCCATAAACGGCGGTCCCTGAGGACCCCATCGAATAAAGCCTGCATGCTCTTTCCTCCTGAATCATCTTGATTTGACTTTATACATCTAGTTTAGCGAAAATGAGCCAATATAGAAAGGACAGGGGTCCCGTGCAGGCCAAATATTTTTCTCTTAAAGATTCAGAAAGTTTTCGCCAGCGCGATTTTAGGCTATAATAGAGAAAAGTACCATGAATGACAGGAATGAGAAAAGCTATCTTCATGCAGATAAAGGAGAGATTTCATTGAAGCTGGAACAAGTGATTGAATTCATGCCAGAGAGCATCCGAGCCAAGATCAGCCGTCGCACCTTCCGGCCCGGTGAGTTCGTCGTGCGCAAGGGAGAGCGCGCTGACCACGTCTACATCCTGACCAAGGGCACGACCCGCGTCAGCAATGAATTCGCCAGCGGCAGCGCTACACCTTCGCCCACCAGACCGTCCCAGACCTCATCGGCGACCTTGAGTCCTCGCCGGACAGGAGTATTTTTCGGCCACCAATGAAGCTGTGAGTGAATGTGAAGTCATCGCTATGACGGCCGACACGTTCAAGAAATGGATGCGCCGCGACAATCATTTTGCCTGTGCCATCGCTCAGCTGCTCGCCAGCAAGATGTACCCGACCTCCAACGAGAACGGCCAGATCAAATTCCAGCCGAGCATCCAGCGCTTGCAGGAGTATCTCGTCAAGCGGCTCGACCTCGCGCCGTCTGACCAGTTCGTCCTGCACACGAGCCGCCAGCAGATAGCAGACGATATCGGCACGAGCGTCAAGACGGTCAACCGCGGCGTCAGCAAGCTGCGCGATGTCGGACTCATCACGCTGCTCCATGGCAAGATTGCCATCAGCGTCGAGCAACAGGAGAAATTACGCACCCTGAAGCTAGAAGATGAATGAGCAGGACAATCCTAAAAAAGCGGCCACAGCATGCTGTGCGCTTTTTAGGATTGTTGTTTATTTTGCCTCAGCCGGAAGCTCGGACGTGCAGTGCGGGCAGCGCGTCGCATCATCCGCGATTTCCTGGCGGCAGTACGGGCAGAGGCGCGCAGCCTTCGCCTCTTTTTTCGGCATCAGGCGGTTGACCTGTTTGATCAACAGGAAAATCGCGAACGCAACGATGAGGAAGTCGACGACCGCGTTGAGGAACGAGCCGTAAGCGATGACCGGCAGACCGGCATCACGCGCTTCAGAGAGCGTCGCAGCAGGCGTACTCGAAAGGTTCAGGAACAGATTGGAAAAATCCACGCGGCCGAGCAGGAGGCCGATGGGCGGCATCAGGATGTCGTTGACAAACGAAGTGACGATCTTGCCAAAAGCAGCACCGATGATGATACCGACGGCCATGTCCAGGACATTGCCACGCATGATGAATTTCTTGAATTCCTCGATCATAAAAATCCTCCTCACAATACAAGCGAACGATAAGAATAGACCGATTTCATTTTAACACAGGTCCGCGCCAAAACATATAGTCGTGCACAAAAAAGAGCTCCGCCTCAGCGGAGCCCTTGCTTAACCGGCAACTTCCTATCCTCCCAGTCCGTCTCCAGACAAGTACTTTCGGCCTCTGAATGCTTAACTACTGTGTTCGGTATGGGAACAGGTGGAACCATTCAGGCATCATCACCGGATATT
>ENA-OQEN01000502-OQEN01000502.1-human-gut-metagenome-genome-assembly--contig:-NODE-502-length-17076-cov-2.836274_pt1 | contig 17076 bp, 19 predicted proteins | sample MGYA00242791_ERZ504627 | MGnify/ENA primary metagenome ERZ504627 (study PRJEB26092, sample SAMD00036316) | human gut metagenome | host: Homo sapiens | study: EMG produced TPA metagenomics assembly of... | reverse complement strand
GTATGAATTGGTTGATATAGATGACTGTTGCAGTGTGGTTTTTGTATGAATTTGGGGATATTGTTGACTGCTGTTGGGTGACTTTTGCTGATTACCACTTTTTTTACCCAACTATCTCTCATCTTTATTGGTGGGTTTGGGGAAATTTTTCGAATTTAGATTTTTTCACCCAGTGAAATTGTCAGATTCTCGATTATCATTGGGGTATTTTTCGAAATTCGAAAAATACCCCAAACCAGCTTGCTATATACATACTTTTATTGGGGAGAAAAAGTCAAACAAAAAGAATTTCCCCAACACACATTCTTTACATCATACACAGATACACGAAATACGCCACATAACATAGCAGCATGAAGATGCCGCATGGACGCCGCAGCTCCTTATGCTTATATGTTCCGATCCACAAGATCGCACCAACTACAACCGCAATGATCGTATCTATGATGAATTTGCTCTCAAATGGCACTGTACAGATGAGTGCAGTTGTACCGATTACGAACAAGATATTGAAAATATTGCTACCCACGATATTTCCGATTGCGATTCCCGCATTTCCTTTCCGCGCTGCTGTGACAGATGTCACAAGCTCCGGAAGTGAGGTACCCAGTGCTACAATCGTAAGTCCGATAAACCGCTCGCTCATTCCGAAATACCGTGCGATTGCAGATGCTCCGCTGACTGCGAAATCGCTTCCCTTTACAACGAGCACACCACCGATCACCATGAAAAGAATACATTTCCATACCGGGTAATCCTTTGTTTCGCCTTCTTCCTCATTGGTTCCTTTCTTCGCCATCACAAACAGATAACCAAGATATAACAGGAACAAAACCCAGAAAATAATACCTTCTACGAATGTCACTTCCCCACCGGTTATTCCAAATACCAGTAGTATAATCGTTACTACCATCATAAATGGTATCTCATAACGAAACGTTGACGTCTGGATCGCTACATTCGTGATCACCGCTGTCACACCAAGAATGATCAGAACATTCAAGATATTACTTCCCACGATATTTCCAATCGTGATTCCCGCATTCTTCTGCAGCGCCGCCGTGATACTAACCGCCGCCTCCGGCATACTCGTTCCCATCGCTACAATCGTCAGACCGATGATAAGCTGCGGAATCCCGAGCTTCTTCGCGATACTCGCCGCCCCCTCCACAAACCAGTCTGCCCCCTTCACAAGAAACAAAAAACCTACCAACAAAATAACAACCTTCAAGAACATCCTTTCTACCTCTCTTTCTTTGTTTTATTTTGCAGTAGGTATAAAAAAAGAGACTCCTACTGCGTAAACAGTAAAAGTCTCGCTATTTCATCACTTTCCGAGTTATATGTTTCAATAACTGTCTTGACGAAGAAGTGAACCGCGACCGGCAAGCTACTCCCTTTTTATATGTGTATTCTAACAGATTGATTTTTATGAATCAAGTACCAAAATAAATTTTGATTGCTTATCGCGATATTTTATCACTTTTTACAATCAGTATGGATACAATCATAACGACTATCTCGGTAATTGGAAACGCAATCCAGATTCCCCATATATGGAACAACAAATTGCAGACCCACATAACCGGAAGAAGCAGAACTGCCTGCCGCAGCAATTGAATCACAATACTCTGTATCAGTTTGTTCGTCGCCTGCGCATAGGTAGCAGCCATCGTTGAAATCCCACTGAATATAAATCCGATTGCCATAATCCGCATAGCCGGAATGCCGAACTCCCGCATAGCTTTTGATGCAGAAAACAGTGCTAATATCTGATTGGGGAAAACCAACACCAACAATGTTCCAACTGCCATCATGCATGTCGCAATCTTTCTTCCACTGCGATACGACTGCTGTAACCGATCTTTCTTTCCCGCGCCATAATTGAAGCTCATAATCGGCAGGCATCCCTGAATCAGACCATTTACTGTCATAACAATCAGCTGCTGCACCTTGAAATACGCGCCGAAGAACGCCACTGCAGTGTCTGAATATGCTACCAGAAATATATTTACAAAGGTCACCATAAATGATCCAAGCGCATTCATGATAAAGGACGGCAGTCCGCTGGCAAACACATCACCTAACATCTTCCCCTCAATGCGGAATCCCTGGAACTGCAGACGCACCTTCTGCTTCGTAAACAGAATCATAACCAATGCGATCAACATGGATAAAGTATATCCAAGCACCGTGCAAGTGCCGCTCCTGCGATTCCCATTTCGGAATGGTCCAATCCCGAAGATCAACAACGGATCAAATATAAAATTAAATACAACTCCCGCAATCTGAAACCACATTGGAGCAAGCATATTTCCGGTCGCCTGCAACTCTTTCTGAATTAGAATATGCACCATATTCGGGATCTGCATAAATGCACATATCTGCATATAGGTCATGCCATAGGAGAATATCTGCGCATCATTTGTAAAGGCACGATAGTACGGCTTCATGATTGCAAGCACGAACAGGTTCACGCATATTCCAAGAATCACAGAGACAATCAATCCAAGTGTTGCTACGCGGTCTGCCTTCTCCTGCCTTTTCTGTCCGAGATAACTGGCTATGCGTACATTCACACCGACGCCAAGCCAGATAGACAACGCATTCATCAAAGTTGTAATCGGGAAAGACAACGAAACTGCAGCCAACGCCTGCTCGTTGATTTTTGCAACAAACATACTATCCACCAGATGTATGAATACTGCAAAAACATAGAGAATAACGGCGGCATGGACATCTGCAAAATCAGCTTATTTATCGGTTCCTGTCCCATTTTGTTATCCGTTTCCATAGTACCAGCTCCTTTCCAAAATAAAAAGTCACACCCAAACAAATGGGTGTGACGAAAATATTCATTAGAAAAATTCACACAAATTTTCTGCGCACAGTATAGCACAGGTGTATTCAAAATGTAAATATACATGTTCACTCATGCCACAGCCGGAATCCGCGACAGATACCCGTTTCAGAATTGTTAATTTGCACGACATTCCTGCGATTCCGAATATTGCCAGATCATCTTCAACTATTGTATAGTGGACATAGAATTAAGAATGGAGGATTGCTTATGAATTACGCATTTACAAATGGAAAGATACTGGATGGAACCAGGGACATGCAGGTGCAGACCGGGCTTTGCATCCTCGTACAGGATGGCACGATCACCGATATCGTACCGGATACAGCCGATCTGATTGTCACTGCGAAGAATCCTTTAGATGATCTGCGTGCGCTCCGCAACGTAGATATGGTGGTTGCCAGAGGCACGATCATCGACCATCCGAAGGTTAAAAAGAAAAAACAGGTGGAAACAGAACTGGATAAATTCCTGTAAAATACTTCTACAACAGTCCTGCAAATAACCGCATGAATAATTGTCCCAGACGCAGATACGCACTGCGTCCGGAACAATATTTTTCTGTCACTTCCCTGCTCTCCTGCATCGTTTTCTCCAGATCATGTCGGATAGATAATACAGCAGGATTGTCAACTATGAAACAGCCGTTCTCAAATGATGATACAGGCTCCTGTAATCCAGATTGATTGTTCCGCAGGTTGCCATACAATCATCTGCCACACTCATTTTCGCATGGCAAAATCCCGGTGTCCACTCATAGATCCGCACTCCATGCTTAACCAATCCGTGATAAAACGAACGCGTAACGTTGTAAATCAGCTTCTTATCCGGAATTCCCGGCGTGACAATCCGTACATCCACACCCCTCTTTGCTGCCAGACATAATGCATGTGTCATCTCATCCGTGATAATGAGATAAGGTGTGATAAACCAGCAGTATTTCTCTGCTTTATTTATGATACTGATATAGACTTCCTCTCCAACCTGTTCATCATCGGTTGGAATATCTGCATACGGCTGCACGAAACCAGCCTGTCTTGCCCGGTAGCCGGACGGTGTAAGGTATTTCTCAACATCCACATCATCCGCATCCTTGTCACTCACGGCGTTCCACATCTCCAGAAACGTCACGGTCAGGGATTTTACCGCATCTCCTTCCAAACGAATACCTGTATCCTTCCACATACCGTATGGCTGGGTCATATTAAAATACTCATTTGCGAGATTATATCCTCCGGTAAATCCTACCTTACCGTCAATCACCGTAATCTTACGATGATCCCGGTTATTTAAAAACATATTTAATCCAGGGGTAAATGGATTAAATACTCTGCACCGGATACCGACTTTTTCCATCTTTTTAATAAAATCTGTATTGATAAATCCAATTGACCCCATATCATCATAGAATACGCGGACTTCCACTCCCGCCTTTACGCGGTCTTCCAATACTTCCTGTACCATATGCCACGCTTCCGCATCCTCGATTGCATGATATTCCATAAAGATAAAATGTTCTGCCTTCGCCAGATCTGCAAGCTGCGCATGAAGCCCCTTGATTGCTTCATCATAATATGTGATATCTGTATTCCGGTACACCGGATAGCTTGAATTTCTCTGTATATACGTGGAGATACTTCCGGCTTTGGGGAGTTGCAAACGTAATCTTTCCAGATTATCTCTGTTAGCCGGGATCAATGGGAAAATGCGGCTGTCGATTTTCTCATACCGTTTGCGCATCTTCCGTGTGCCACCATTTAAACCAATCAGCAGATATAACGCAACACCCATGATCGGGAATATCAGTATCAGAATAATCCACGGCATCTTCATGGATGAGGTCTGATCTGACGCATATAATGCCAATACAAGGATTGTTCCAAGCAAACGTGTCAGAAGATTTACAATCTCTGCATATTCGTTCAGCCTTGTTATCATGGAGACCATAAATGTGACTTCAAGCAAAATACACACTGCGCAAAAGCATAACCGTTTAATCCCGTTTTTTGTTTTGGCTTTCCCTTCTAACGTATTTTTCTGCATAATAATTCCCTCTCATAAATTCCTGACAAATGCATTAATAACCAAGTGTATCGTTCACTAAAATCACATGGATTCTTCCCTCATGACGCGAGAACCTTGTAATCAGGAACTGGCAACAGAGTGTATCCGGAGATTTACAATCGGAACATTTGCCTGTGACCTTGCACGGTGTCTTCACATCAAACCGCTGGGCGTTCGCCGGAGCTGCCACATTTCTGGCACGCTTCATCGCCGCATCAAGATCGGAACAGACCTTATTCATTCCCACGATGAATAACACCCGCTTCGGGCCTTGTGCGATACAGGACACGCGGTTGGAATTTCCATCGATATTTACGATGATGCCATCGTTCGTCATCGCATTGGCGCTCGACAAAAATACATCTGCATCATATGCTGCCAGCAGTCCCTCACGCGGTGTCATATTCGAACGGTCAATGTAATTATAATTTCCTGCCTGCAATGCATCCACAAGACCAATCTCGTGTGCGCTCTGACACCCCCCCATCGCAACGGAGCTGCCCTCACCGATTATCTCCAGTGCCAGCTTCAAAGCTTCTCCCTTATCTGCTGCATAATAACCGGTCATGTTCCGGGACTCCAGTCCTTTGATAACGGTCTGTGCCAGAATCTCATTTCTTTTTTTCATATTCTCGTTCATGATATTTCCTCCATTCTCTATGCGTGTCTTTTATTTTAGCACAATTTTACACATATAGAATCATACAGTTGCATTTTTTCTGCGTCCATAAAGAATCCGATAATACACTACATTCAGTATAATTCCAAATACGGTCGCAACCGGTGCTGCAAGTCCAATCATCGTCAGGCTTGCATCCGGCTGGATACTCATATAATAGGCAAGCGGAAGCCGCACGAGAAGTGTCTGCATCAGTCCCTGCATCATCACCCATACGGTCCGGTCATGTCCGTTGAAATAACCAATCATACTGAATAAGATGGCCGTCACGATCGTCTCCGGTGCAAAGCCCTTCAGATACTCGTATCCACGTTGTACAACTGCGGTATCCTTTGTAAATATCGCTGTGAGCAGATCACCCTTGAACAACACAAATACGAACACGATACAACCAATTGCAAGTCCGATTCCGATACCGGTAAACATCGCTTTCTTCGCCCGCTTTTCATTTCCGGCACCGACATTCTGCGATACAAAGGATGCCATCGACTGCATCAATGCACTCGGAATCAGCATAGCGAAGCTACGATCTTGCATGCCACACCATACCCGGAGGATGCCATGAGTCCTAACCGTTGATAAATGCACAGAGTGCAAGGAACGAGCCCTGCGTCAGGCATTCCTGCAAAGCAAGCGGAAGTCCAACCTTCATGGCACGTTTGCAATTCACATTAATCCGGAAGTCCTTCTTCGTAATCGTAAATGGCAGCTGTTTCCTGACGAGCATAATCAATGCGAAAACAACGCTGACTGCCTGCGCAAATACAGTCGCGATTGCGGCACCTGCGGCATCCATATGGAAACCTGCGACCAGTGTCAGATCTCCTACGATATTAACCACACATGCAATTGCCACGAAGATCAGCGGTGACTGGCTGTCTCCAAGTCCACGGAAGATCGCCGCAAGCACATTATATGCCACGATAAAGAAGATACCGCCACCACAGATCCGCACATAGACCGCCGTTTTTTCAACCGCTTCCTCCGGTGCCTGCATCAACACGGAAATCGGATGTGCCAGCGTAATCATCACAACAAATAACACCGCTGAGATAATCGCAAATACAACCGTTGCCCCGCCGATCAAAGGACCGATCTGTTTCGTATCCTTCTCGCCGATATAACGTGCGATCAAAACAGTAATACCCATCGCGAACTGTGTCACTACAAATGTTACCAGATTCAGAACCTGGCTGCCTGTGGATACTGCCGAAAGTCCTGCGGTCGTTCCAAATCGCCCTACCACGAGCAGATCCACCGCTCCATACGCCGCCTGCAGAATCAAGGCACCTAAAATCGGCATCATGAACCGTATCATCTTCCCTAATATATTTCCCTGTGTAAAATCTGATTTTGCACTACTCAATCTCAACACTCCTCTCGCTCATCACATTGTATAATTTTCCAATCGTCTGTATCATGCAATCCGCCTCTTCCTCGGAGATACACGCAAGATATGGGCAGAGGCGGTTATAATAATTTGTGTCGTATTTTTCTGACAGTTCTTCTCCTTTTTTTGTCACCTGGACATAGGTGATACGCCCATCCACACTCGATGTCTTCTTAGTGAGATATCCTTTTTTTACCATCTCTGTTACCGTACGCGTAATTCCCGGTCTCGGCAGTTTCAGATAATCACTGATATCCGAAATCTTTACCCGTTCCTGTCCACTTCTCAGTTTGTGGATTGCATCAATATACCGGATATATGCCGGCGTTACTCCCTCCGGTAAGGGCGGCAATAATTCCCGGACCCGCTTTGCCTGATAACAGGCATCCATCATACGTTTGATTTTATCTGGGTTCATACTGTTCTCCTTTTCCTATCACATTTTTTCGATTTAATATCTATACACAGACTGATTTCCGATAGTTACGTGTTATAATTACCTACGGTAATTACCATTGGTAATTATATAGTTGTATTCCGGAATTGTCAACCGCATATTGTCCTATATCCATTTTTCATTTATAATGATTTCGCTATGTTAGACAGTCAGCCGATATTGGCTTTAAATACAGAAACGGAGAATTAAAATCACACATGTTAACACCGGATTATTATAATAAATTTACCTGTATTGCGGACAAATGTCCGATCACCTGTTGTAAAGAGTGGAAAATCGCAGTCGATGCAGACACAAACCGCCGCTGGAAGAAGCTTCTTCCGCCGGATAACATACCGGAGTGCCGCAAGAATTTAAGTGCCTACACGACGAAGAAAGACGGGCAGCGCGTAATCGGATTAGACGCGATGCATCGCTGTCCTTTCCTAGACGAGGCAAAGCTGTGCCGCTTAGTCTCTGCCTACGGAGATTCTGTGCTCTCAGAAACGTGTACAACCTTCCGCGGGAATATCATACCTTTCACGACCACAAGGAAGGGATGCTCATGCCATGCTGTCCGGCAGTGATTGATCTGTGGAGAGATACGCTGCTGGATTTCCCACAGGTGTCTGATCCGGATGCACTCTTTTTGATCCGCGCTTCGATCATGGATCTGATTCAGGATACGAATATTTCTATCGAAGAAGCTTTATTAGAAAGCTTTTATATTCTGTCTGAGCTGGCAAAAACGCACCGATTACCATAGCAAAGGTAACTGAGTACTTCTCCCCTGCTTCGCTGGCAGAGCTTCGTGCAGCTATCCACGACGTAGAACTTCCGGCTGCGGACACATGGATGGAATGCAATGAGCTGTTGCAGGATTTGTCTGTGAATTATATCGAAGAAGGCTTGTACGCGCCGTACTTGAATCCACTGATTACGCTCGCAGAACAATTCACTGTACCAGACGATGAGAGACTTATCGATTTTAATAAGCAATTACATACCTACGATATTCTGTTTCGGAACTATGTGGCAAACGAAATATTCTCCGACCTGCTTATGCCGGAGGATACGATCGACGATATGTTGTTACATCTCGAATGGATTGCCATGGAATATGCATCCATCCGGCAGAGCCTTTTTCTTCTCTGCTCTGCCGAAGGAGCAAATCATCTTTCTTACGAAACCGTCCGTGACTATATCGTAATCCTGTCGCGCATGACCGGTTATGAAGATGCGGATATCCGCGAATATCTGGAAAATAGTTTTGCATCCCCGATCTGGGATTGGGGATATTTTGCGCTGGTGGTTGGGAAATAATTACTTTTTCTCATCCAACAGCACAACGCCCTGTGCCGGATTTTCTTTGATAGCTCCAACGACTGGATGTGGCACATACATCTCTTCCAGGTAAGCCACGTCCTCTGCGGAAAGCTTCACATCGAGCGCACCTGCTGCATCATCCAAGTATGCAGTCTTCGTTGCTCCGACGATTGGTGCTGTCACGCCCTTTGCCCACTGCCATGCAAGAGCAATCTGTGACATCTTACAGTTATGTTTTTCTGAGAGCTCATGCACTCTGGCAACCACCTTCATATCCTGTTCTTCCATCCGGTCATACTTTCCACGTGCAACACGGTCGGTCTGACTCCGCAGAGAATCTGTATTCCACACAGGTCTTGACAGATGCCCGGCTGCAAGCGGACTATACGGCATCAGCGCAACATTCATCTGCTTACAGATTGGAATCAACTCGCGCTCATCCTCCCGATAAAGAAGATTGTAATGATTCTCCATCGTAGCAAACGGTGTCAGTCCCCGCTCTTTTGCGGCAAGCTGCATATTATAAAACTGATATCCATACATCGCAGATGCACCGATTGCACGCACCTTTCCAGCCTTTACAAGACCATCCAGCGCTTCCATCGTCTCCTCGATCGGAGTATCAAAATCAAACCGGTGAATGATATACAAATCCAGATAGTCGGTTCCAAGCCTTTTTAGGGAACCGTCGATTTCCCGCTCAATCGCTGCCTTTGACAGTCTACCCTCATTGAAATACACCTTCGATGCGATCACAACCTTATCACGTGCCACATTCTTTTTCAGTGCCTGTCCCAGATATTCTTCACTGGTTCCTGCGGAATAACAGTTTGCAGTATCAAAGAAATTGATACCAAGATCCAACGCATGCTTGATCACCTTCTCGCTTTCCTGCGCATCCAGTGTCCAGTCATGCATTGTACCTGCTTTTCCGAAGCTCATGCATCCGATGCAAAGCTTCGATACTTCAATATCGGTATTTCCAAGTTTTGCGTACTCCATGTATAAACCCTCCTGCAATCCGAAATGTTTTATTTTAACTTACCATATTCCTCGTCTGTTACCGGCTCGCACCACTCATTGGATGTCTCCTCGCCCGGTACTTCCACTGCCAGATGGCTGAACCAGCTATCCGGTGCGGCACCATGCCAATGCTTAACCTCTGCCGGAATATTGATGCAGTCACCCGGTTTCAATTCGACTGCTTCCTCGCCCTCTTCCCGATAATATCCACGTCCGGCTACGCATACAAGAATCTGTCCGCCACCGCTCTTTGCATGGTGGATATGCCAGTTGTTCCGGCAGCCCGGCTCAAATGTGACATTGAAGATTCCAACCTGACTGGTGGATACCGATGCCAGATAGCTCTGTCCAATGAAATACTGTGCAAATGCATCGTTTGGCTGTCCAATTGGGAATACCATTTCCTTTGCATGCGCACGCATCGCCGGATCTTCGTAAGGCAGATCGCCCCCATCAACATCCCAGACTTCCTTTGCCAGATTGAATACTGCCCAACCATTTGGCCATCCTGCGTAAAATGCTACATGTGTGATGATCGCAGCGATTTCCTTCTGTGTCACACCATGCGCCTTCGCATTCTGCAAATGGAACTTCAGAGAAGAATCTGTGATTCCCTGTGCCATAAGTGCAACTACGGTAATGATGCTCCGTGTCTTGACATCAATATCCTCGTTGTTCCAGTTCTCTCCAAATAATACATCATCATTAAAATGTGCAAACTGCGGAGCAAATTCTCCGAGTGCATTTCTGCCTGCTGTCTGTGTGATCTTCGCCATGTTGTTATCCTTCCTAAAATTCTGTTACCAGTTCTTCGATTTCTTTTTATTTGCATGGTTAAGCAGCTTACCCTCGACAAACTGTGCACCCGGTGCGGATGGCTGCAACTCCTTTACCGTATTTCCAAATCCACTTCCGCCGGATGTTGCGAACAGCACGATCTTCTTGCCTGTAAAATCGTATTTCTCCAGAAATGTGTTGATGATCGTTGGTGCTACATACCACCAGATCGGGAAACCGAGGAAAATCACATCGTACTCTGCAATCTTCGCGTCGGTATCTGTGATTTCCGGACGGATCTTCTTGTCTGCCATCTCCACGCTGCTTCTTGATTTCTTATCCATCCAGTTTAAGTCTGCCTTTGTGTAGGCTTCCTTCGGGGTGATCTCGTACAGGTCCGCGCCTGCTGCCTCTGCTACCATCTTTGCGACATTTCTTGTAATTCCACTTGCACTAAAATATGCGACTAATTTCTTGCTCATTTTTTGTCCTCCTTACTATAATCCGTGAAGCATATAGTGTTAACAACCACTAAAAAGGTGTAGTCTCTTTCTTCCTACACCTTGATTATAATTATTGTATTGTATTATGTCTAATACTTACGTTGAATGTTTTATTATGCCCGAAAGGCATTGATCTCATCAATGAACTTGAGGACAGCCTGCGCGTACGGAATGTTCCTGCGCCATGCGATCACAGTCCCTGCCGTGATTTCCGGGTACAGTTTTTTCTGCACAAGCAGATCAGATCGCCAGTATCTGCCGGCACCCTCGATGGAGATTGGATATCCAAGTCCCTGCATCGCCAGGATTGCAGCATTTGTACCGAGATTGCTTGTAAATGCTATGTTCAGCTTTGCAAAATCCTTACCAAACCAGTTTGCAAGCTCACTTTGTACGCCCGACCGCTCCGGCAATATCAGCGGTAACGGCAATAAGTCCTCTTTCGTAATATATGATTTTTCTGCCAGCGGATCGTCCGGTCGCATGCCTACAACCCAGTGGTCACTCTCCGGAAAACGGATATAATCCAGTCCTTCCAGATTCACCGGCTCCATGTAAAGCCCGATGTCTACCAGTCCTTTATTCATCATCTCATAGATCGTATCTGCTGTTCCGGTATGCACCCGGATCTGAACCATCGGATATTTCGCCCGGTACCGCTCGCAGATCTGTGCCAGCAGCTCCACTGCTGCGAACTCACCGCATCCAATCGTGATTGTTCCATCGACGACCTGACTTTCCTTGAATTCCTCCCGGATCTTATCTTCGAGATCGATGATTTCAAGGGCTCGCCGCTTGAGCAGGATTCCCTCGTCGGTCAACGTAACATTCCGTCCGCCACGGTTGAACAGCACGGTTCCAAGCTCTTCCTCCAATGCTGCAAGCTGTCTTGACAGCGTTGGCTGTGTGATATGTAATTGTTCCGCAGCCTTCGTGAAGCTCTGCTCCTTCGCCACGGTCAGAAAATAGCGTAATACCCGAAGCTCCATTTATCGATTCTCCTTATTGCTTATTTGCATGACAAAATTATTATATCACTATTTCTTCATCACACAGATTTTATTTGAGAAATTTCGTACTGCCGGGATTTTCCCGATCACCTTGTAAATCGGCATCAATACTTCATCCCCTCAACCAGACTTACATCACGCTTATTCTTAAAACGAGGAATTACCTGTTCCAACGCCGCACCATTTTTACGCCCCATGAAACTTCGCCGCACTCTTCTCGATGGATTTCTCCTTGATATGCTTTACTACAAACGGCGACATCGTTTCTACAAGCACGACTGCTTTCGAAAACCGCTTGTCAAGAATATCAAACATCTGCTTGACATCTGCTTCGGACAGATACATCGTTAATCCCTCAATGATTACAAGCACCGGTTCGCCGTGATACTCGATATCATCCATATAGCCTGCGTCCATCGCCGATTTCGCAATCTGGAAGATCGGTCCCCGCTCCTCGAAGAAACGACTCCGGATCTCCATTGTCTCCGGCAGATCGATATTATACCAGCGGTCATATTTTCCTTCCATCCGATAGCAGCGTGTATCCATACCGCATGCGATGTTCAGGACAACAGCATGTGGATAATGAGACAGAAAATCTCCAACCAATTTATCAAGCACGATTGTCCGTGCGATTACGCCCAGGCTCATCGCCTTGTCGCTTTCCGCCTTAGAGAAATCATAATCCAGACGGGATACAACCTCGATTGCCCGCTCGTCGTAGATATGATGGTTCGGCTTCTTTGACTCCTGCGCTCTCGCATATAATGTCTGCAGCATTGTCTCCGGAACTCCCTGTACCTGTACTTTTGTTTTTTCGTTCATGTGATTGCCTCGCTTCCTTTTATTAGTCTTGCTTCTACCTGATTCTGTAAACTTTTATTGTTTTTCGACATAACAGTTGTTACGATTTGTTATGTTATAAAAATGAGCTCCACAGCGGTCAGCCGTGAAGCTCATTTAAGTCCTGTATTAATTTTTCAGTTCCACCGGCGGCATAAATGCCGATCTTCTCGGTCAAATATAAACTATATTCCATATCATAATTTCCCTTCAATATCTCCAGACATCCATCCAATCGAATCTTCGCCAGTATCGAAATGAGTGCCGGATCTGGCGGTTCCAGCATCCTGCTCTTATAAAACGTCTCGATTGCCTGCTCCATCATCGACTCGATCACCGAGCGATACTGCTCATAGCAGCTTCCCTGCACCTTCTCCATCACAAGAATCGCTTCGCGCCGATGTTCGAGCACAAACCGCATCATCTGCACATCCAACTGTGCCCCATTCTCCGGTTCCTGTAATTCCTGCTGCATCAAAGTCTTCTGCAGCAGCTCATATTGTTTCATCAGCGGCTCTAAGATTGCCCGAAGCAATGCTTCCTTATTCTCAAAATGAAAATACATCGCTCCTGTCGTGACGCCCGCACGTCGGCATATCGTCCGAAGGCTCGCTTTCGCGTAACCATTCTCATAGAATTCCTCCAGTGCCGTCTGCTTGATCTTTTCGATTGTCTGTTGTTTTTCATCTACCATAACACTTGTTATGTTAGTCTCTTCTAACTCACTTGTCAAGTCTGTTTTTTGGTTTTCACCGTCTTTTTGCCAATGTTAATTTTCATTGCTTGCATCAGCCATAAACGCTTCGTATAATAATGCTATGCTTACCACACAGGAAAGGACGTGAAATAATGATCCACGAAAATATCAAACATTTCCGAAAAGCAAAAGGACTCAGTCAAGAAGAGCTGGCTGTGAAGCTACACGTTGTCCGCCAGACTGTGTCCAAATGGGAAAACGGTTTATCTGTTCCGGATGCCGATGTGCTGATTCGTCTCGCAAATGTGCTTGACGTATCGGTCAGCCAGCTACTCGGTATAGAAACAGAACCAAACAATCATCAGGCACTTGCCGATCAATTAGCCGGCCTGAATGAACAACTGGCTCTGAAAAATCAGCAAGAAAGAAATCGTCTTCAGGCTGGCAGAAAAAGAGGTACTATTTTATTTCTTACATTCTTAGCCATGCTGGTTGCATTGATTGTAAAAAACGAACTGGTGTCTCTCCTGTTAACCGGTATGTGCATGATCAGCGCAGCCATCATTTTGTATCGTAATCTTGCTCTATTGACAAATGAAACTACAGATGACCTGCGTATTGGCACCCTTCGCGTGACCACACTTATCAATATTGGATTTTTGATAATCGGGATTCTTGTTGCCTGTCTGACAGCACTTGATGTTATAACGTTTTTCTGAAAAATGGTGAGAAAAATATTTTGCAATGTTCTTTTATAAGCTGCCTCATGCTTGCGGCTGGTATCCTATGTCCAAGACTTCCATACAACCGGCACACAGGGTTGCGACTGCCTTGGACCATACGAGACGAAGAGACATGGAAAATTGCACATAACATTTTGGGGCATATCTCACTTCCCATTGTCCTGCTGTATGTCGCCTGCACGTTGACAGTTCCAGATTTTGGGCTTGTGACATCTGGTGCTATGATACTCTGGATTGGGATTCCGGGTGGTATTTCCGGCGTATACTATCTCAGGAAATACCACGGTCATCTTGGATAAATCAATCCGGATATTTGACCAGATCATATAATTTTCCATATTTTTCTAAATTACGTACACCATCTAATTGCATGCCAAGGTGCATGTATTTGTCGCATTTCGACTTCGCATCTGTCTCCAGAAGCACCGGAACCTGCAGCCGGTTGCCTTCTGCGTAGGCAAGCTCCATCACCTTCCGCATGTAACCCTGTCCCTGATATTGTTCCGGCACACAGACCATGCCGACAAATATATAAGGTTTCTTCTCTTTTTTCATCCGATCCTGCAGCGACGTTCCTCCCTTGGAAACTCCCTGTCCCATCCGAATCAATTCTTTTAGGCTCATTGAATGAAACAATGCTTTTACAAGCTGCATGCCTGCTCTAAGCTTCAATTTCTGTCCCGGCACCTTATAAGCAATATAACCCTCGCCCCGCTCGCTTGTCGCATAGAGCATACCGCCTTCAAATGCCATCCGAACATACCCGGCAATATACGTTGCGACCGCATCCTTGCTGCGGTAAAATGCGCCCATTCCGACTTCCTCTCCATAGTCATAATATCCAAACGCGTGCCCGATCTGCTCTGCACCTGTGTATCTAACGTTGTTACCTTCATGGTTTCTCTCCCCTTCTATTCTGCTTCATATACTACTTTTATTTGTGCCCGTCTGGTGGTTGTAATTTTGTTTTTCTTTTAAGTTAGTTTCATCTAACTTATTTTATCATAGCATTGTAAAAATGGGAATACTTTTTACGCAAAAAGGAGCCAACATCTTGTGATAAATAACATCACCAAGATGAAGACTCCTCTTATGATTTAGAAATTCATTTTTATAGTTTCGTTGTGTAGCTATGTTTTAATTTAATTAGCAATCATCACACAACCATTTATATCCGCTTACAGAATAGCTCCTCAAACTGCTCTACTTACATCAGCTTACGGAACATCTCCTCAAACTGCTCTAAGCTTGCCGGTCTAGGGTTGCCCGGTGCACACGCATCCGCTGCAGCAGATTCACACAAGAACGGAAGATCTTCTTCCTTCAGCTTCTCCAGCTTTGTCGGAATTCCAACATCGATAGACAACTGCTGAACCGCATCGATTGCAGCCTGTCTGTAAGTTGCCTGATCCATGCCTGTCGTATCAATTCCAAATGCTTCTGCTATGGATTTGTACTTTTCTCCTGTATATTCTTTGTTGAACTCCATGACGATTGGAAGCATCATCGCACAAGCGACACCATGTGGTGTATCATATACCGCACCAAGTGTATGTGCCATGGAATGTGCGATTCCAAGTCCTACATTCGAATATGCCATCGCTGTTACATACTGTGCAAGTGCCATGCCCTCACGACCATCCGGATCGTTCTCTACGGCTTTTCTCAAGTTCGCTGCAATCAGTTTGATTGCCTCTAAATCCAGACAATCTGACAGCTCCCATGCGCCTGCGGTTGTATAACCTTCAATTGCATGTGTAAGTGCATCCATTCCGGTTGATGCAGTCAGTCCCTTCGCATCGATGCCATCATATCCGGGTCTACCACTGCAACATCCGGGATATCGTTCGGATCCACACATACAAACTTACGCTTCTTCTCTACATCCGTAATTACGTAATTGATCGTTGACTCTGCACCCGTACCACCGGTTGTAGGTACCGCAATCGTAAATACCGTCCGCTTCTTCGTCGGTGCAACGCCCTCCAGAGAACGAACATCTGCAAATTCCGGATTGTTGATAATAATGCCGATTGCTTTTCCTGTATCCATGGATGAACCACCGCCAATGGTGATCATAAAATCAGCTTCCGAAGCCTTATACGCATCGACACCATGCAATACATTCTCAATCGTCGGATTCGGCTTGATATCAGAATATAACTCATATTCTATGCCATTTTCCTTCAGCAGATCGGTCACCTTCGCTGTCACGCCAAACTTCACCAGATCCGGATCAGACGCTACAAACGCCTTCTTAAATCCCTTTGACTTCACAATACCCGGAATCTCATTAATCGCGCCATGTCCATGATAAGAAATTCCATTCAATACAAAACGATTCACTGCCATAATTCATTCTCCTTTCAATCACACAATTCCTGCTCATATACAAAATTCATATATTATGTGAAATTTGTATAACAAATTGCTTAATCACAAGAATAATTGTAACATATTTAACAAATTATAGCAAACCTAAGAATATTGGATATCCCACAGGAAACCCTACAAAATCCTATATATATTCGAGTATTAACAAGCAGATATACATGTGTTTCCCTTTCTAAAGGTTATGAGTGGATCGCTATGTATGGCAACCCACCTTTTTTAAGAATCTTCGAGAAAATATAAGTGGAATGTGGGAATTGTGCATGGTACAATGGGAAATGAAAAATTGAATTTAACGGAGGAATCATTATGTGTGGAATGACAACTGATTTAT
>ENA-OQEN01000501-OQEN01000501.1-human-gut-metagenome-genome-assembly--contig:-NODE-501-length-17080-cov-4.000826_pt1 | contig 17080 bp, 12 predicted proteins | sample MGYA00242791_ERZ504627 | MGnify/ENA primary metagenome ERZ504627 (study PRJEB26092, sample SAMD00036316) | human gut metagenome | host: Homo sapiens | study: EMG produced TPA metagenomics assembly of... | reverse complement strand
TTTGTCTGCCAGATTCCGTATCTTTTTGATATTTTTTGTGTGTTTCTTCTATAATAATGTCTGTTATGAATACGGATTGTTGTCTGTATTCTGTCCCGGTGTATATGGAACACTTGGTGCACCATCCGGTGTCTGGTTGTAAGTCTGATTTGGTGCCTGTCCATATCCTGCATCCGGTGTCTGGTTATATGCCTGTCCAGTGACTGGATTTACCACACCTGCATCATATGGCTGTCCGGTTACCGGATTCACATACGGATTGCCCGGCTGTCCCATCGCCGGTGTTGCATTTGTATAAGCAAGATTCTTCTCATTCTTAATCTGTTTGTTAATCTTTGCGAATGCAATTATACAGAGCACGCCGATTGCCAGAGCGCCAAGCACGATCATCCAGCCAAAAAATCTTGTCTGCGTAGCATCGACTGCAACCGTATAATAATCGCAGTAATCTGCAATGCCGGATGACGCCAGTGCATCTCTGTAATAGCCTTCGATTTCCGGATCCAGTGTACGAATCTGTCCTTCGATTGCAATTGCATCGCTGAAGTTTGCATTATCATCATTTGCAAGCTCGTCTAACTTCTTAATCGTTTTCTTGTTCTTCACGGTAAGTACGATAATCTTCGCATCCGTAATATCATCCATGTTATCATCACCAAGTACGATCGCGTAATGCTGTTCCTTGCCTGCCGGGATAATGCCATTGATGTAATGCTTTGTCTCTGCGAAGTTACCAAGTACAAGGTAACTGTCTGTTCTTACGTGATCGTCCTTCTGCGGGCGGACATTGGCTGCAATCTCATTCAAATCTTTTGCTTTGCTCCAAGCAGATAATCCATGTCCCCGATGAAGCACATGATTGCCAGCAGCACGAAAATAATTCCGACGATCAGGCTGACGATTGCACCGCCTTTTTTGTTCTCTTTCTTTGGTTTCATAATTTTTCCTCCTCTTCCCTCTCTTTTACTTTAGTAGATTATATATAGAAGGAACGATGTGCATTTCCTCGCACATGCGTTCAACTTCCTGTAAACTGCGCTCCCGTTTTTCTTTCGGGATTGCAGATTTTACAGCACGTATCAACAGATTCTTCGGTGAATGTGCAAAATCCACAAACTCCAGAATCTGTGTCTTGTACCCACGGTACGTTAGCATATTGGCACGTATCGCATCCGTCGCAAGTGCCGCCATACGTTCTTTGATGATGCCATATTCCATCATCGGTGCCAGCAATTCGCTTTCGATCTGTCCGTTTACTTCATGCTGGCAGCACGGCACAGATAAAATATATTTTGCATTCCACTGTACAGCGTTGAACAACGCATAATCAGTCGCCGTATCGCACGCATGCAATGTCACAACCATGTCAACCGGCATTTTCGTCTTATAGCCGTTGATATCTCCAAGTTCAAAATGCAGATGGTCATAGCCGTACTTCTCCGCCGTCTCATTGCAGTGTTTTATCACATCCGCTTTCAGATCCAGTCCGATGATTTCCGCCTTTTTCTTTCGGATTTCTACTATATAATAATAGAGGACAAAGGTGAGATAGGATTTGCCGCATCCGAAATCAAGAATATAGATTTCATCCTTTGTTTCATTTTTCAGCACATCATCAACAAGCTCCACGAAGCGATTGATCTGTTTGTACTTGTCATACATGGAACGGACAACCTTTCCCTCTTTCGTGAATATCCCCATATCCACAAGTGGCGGAACTGTCATGCCCTCCTGTAAAATATAATTCTTCTTCCGGTTGTGTTCGCCCCGGCGGCTGTTCATCTTATCTGCCAGGTCCGCTACATCGCTGCCGCTTGTCTTCGCCAGTTTTGATGTTCCCGACTGTTTTGCCGGAAGTCTGGTTGCGTTCGTCAGCAGTTTGCCTTTCTTCGTCATCTTAAAACTATATTCTTTTTCTTCTGTGAATATATTCATCTGGCACAGATGCTCCGGGAAATGCACAAGCAGCTTGTCTGCAAGTTCCTCTACATCAACATTTTCCTGAAAGACCTGCTTTTCCGTGTACGCCGCAATCTGGCAAAGTTCTTTCCCACGCACAGTCGTCCATGTGACTTCCACTTTTCGATATTGATATGTCTTATCCAGCCGGTTACTCACGATGATCCGCGTCATCTGCGGAAGCAGCCGCTCGATCTGTTCTTTTATTTTCTCCATAGCAAGCCTCTTTTTCCCATATATGGCTTTATTATATCCGACCACTCTACATGTTTCAACTGTATTTTTCTTTAAATACAAGAAAACGCGCCGGCTTGTGCCGACGCGTTTTGCGGGGGAGAAGAATTGGTTGTTGAAACCAATGTATATTACTCAGCAACTATAGCTGCTGTCTTGATAATGAATTTTGTCACACCGGCTGTGTTGTCTGACTTTCCACCGAAGCTGTCATACTCGGTTGCTGCTTCCATTGCTGCCTGCAGTCTCTCAACAGAATCCTTCACATCGCCGTTGTATGCGCTGATCATCTTCTTGATTGCCTCATTGTTCAAAGTTACAAGGCTCTCATTCAAGGTACCTGCGCCATCTGCTACCTGTGATGCGCCATCTGCCAGTGTCACAGCACCATCCTTCAACTGTCCGGCACCACTTGCCAATGCATTTGCGCCACTTACCAACTGGCTGATACCATTCTTCAATGCTGGTATCGAGCCTGCCAGAGTTGATGTTCCCTGTGCCAGTGCATTTGCGCCGCTTACTAAGCTGTAACCATTTGCCTGTGTTGCTTCGATCTGGGAAGCAATCGTTGCCTTTGCTGTCTCAGCGCCCTGTACGCTGCCTGACCGGCTGCCTGAGAAGCTGCCTGTGTGGCTGCTGACTTACATGCATCTACAACGGACTGACCGATGGCTGCCTTGCCGCCTTCTGCAAGAGATGTGGTTGTTTGCTGCGCCATCTGCTTGAATGCGCCCTGTACACTTGCAGCAACTCCTGCTTGCAGTTCTGCATTCTGAAGCGCACCATTATATGCCTGATTAAACGCCGTCTGATAATCCAGATTATATGCCTGCATTCAATTTTGGAGCATTCTCCGTAGCATATTCCATCGCCTTGGATGAAAGTGCTGCATTATAAAATGCTGTATATGCGTCAGAATTAATGTATGCCTGCGCAATCTGATCCGTTGCATTACTCATACTTGTTGTGTAATTGTTTACTGCTGAATTATAAATATAATTGTATGTGTCCGTTCCTGCTGCGAACTGTGCTTCCACGCTTGCAGAAACCTGTGAAGCTGCCTGCTTTGCGACAGCAGCCTGCTCTTCTTCTGTCATCTTTGTGTTAACGGCTGTATCCAGTGTATTGACACCTGCTGCGATTGCCTGTGCACTCTGGTTGATTACGCTGACGCCATTTGAAAGATCTCCAGAGGAACTTGACAGGCTTTCCATACCTGCCTTCAGGCTTCCGGCACCGGATGTCAGATCACCCATCTTATCTGCCAATGTACCTGCGCCATCGGATACCTGTGTTGCTCCATCGGAAAGCTCACCAGAACCATCTGCTAACTGATCACCAGCACTGCTCAGGCTGTCTGTCAGCTTATCGAGGTCTGTCAGATCCACGCCGCCGGAGAAATTCATCTCAGAGCCATTGACAAGCAGTGTCACTGTCATATCCAGTGAGAAGTCTGTCACATCTGCACTCACCTCTACATATTCCGGAATCTCTGTATCCAGATCTGCGGCTGCATCCTTTACGCCATCATCCAGTCCAGGAATTGCATAACCGACAACGATATTGCTCTCACCCTGTGCGAGGTATTTACCATTTGTAACCTGAATATTCTTGAAGTTGTCGCCAAGCACCATGCCGGATACTGCAACGAATGGTACGGAGATATCCTCGTCCTTGCCATTTACTTCCTTCGTTACTGTTTCGTTGCTTGTATAATCCAGACGAATCTTTACCTTACCACTCTTACCTGCCAGGTCTTCTGGAGAAATTTCATTTCCATCCAGATAATAAGTTGCCTTCACAGAGACCGGAAGCTCCTTATCCGTTGTTCCCTGATAGCTGATCTCATTTCCGGCAGCATCCCATGTGATCTTGTTGCCGTTCTGTGTAAATGTCTCGTCGCCCTTGACATTTACGATATCCTTCAGATCGGTTGTATCTTCAATCTTGTCGCTCTTGTCACGGTTCTTCAATGTCTCATTGACTAAGATGTTATCGACATCGCCATTGCCTTAGCAAATACATAAACGGTCTCGTCCTTGTCGACATCCTTCTCTGTCATATTTACATTTTCAGCGAGCGTATCTGCCAGCTCATCCGTATTCATGACTGTCGTTGCGTCGGTATCGCTTGCCTTATCATCTCCGGCAAGGTATTCCTTGTCATACTTTGTCACATCTGTACTGCCTGTGATTCCGGCTACGCAGGAAGCCACTGCCAGTGAAACAGCTCCGGCAGAACCTGCGATATACTTTGTCGTTTTCTTCCATTCTTTCTTATTTAAACGCTTCATAACGTATTCTCCTTTCGAAATGCTTTCCAACCTGATTACTGTTCGATCTGTTTTTCTTTGTTTCGGAAGCCTGCGCTTGTATGAATGATGACCTTATCGAAGATCATAAACATCGTTGGCAGCAACAGAATAACAACTACCATACTGATTAACGCACCGCGTGCCATCAATGTACACAGAGAGCTGATCATATCAATGTTTGAATAAAGGCCAACACCGAATGTCGCTGCAAAGAAGCTCAACGCACTGACAACGATTGACTGTACAGAACCCTGCATTGCCTCGATCACTGCTTCCTTCTTCTCTGCGCCATGATATCTCGCACGTTTATATTTGTTCGTCATCAGGATTGCATAGTCAACGGTCGCACCAAGCTGTATCGTTCCGATTACGATTGACGCGATAAACGGAAGTGTCGTCTTGGTATACGTTGGAATACCCATGTTGATGAAAATCGCAAACTCAATGACGGATACCAATATAATTGGAAGCGTAATAGACTTGAATACGATTGCGATAATAATGAAGATCACGCCGATGGATACCGCACTAACCATCTTGAAATCCTCATCGGTAATATCAATCAGATCCTTTGTACAAGGTGCTTCACCGATCAGCATACCAGTCTCATCATATTCCTTTACAATCTTCTTTAATGTATCACACTGTGCATTGACCTCATCCGAAGCAACTGCATATTCGGACATGATCAACATCATCTTATAGTCGCCACTCTCAAATACATCTACGATATCACTTGGAAGCATAGACTTTGGAATCGTCGTTCCGATCACGCTGTCCAGACTCAGTACCGCATTGACACCGTCGACCTGTTCCATCTCTTTTGTCATCTTCACAACATCTTTGCTTGAAGTATCCTTATTTAAAAGTACCATGTGAGTTGCACCCATGTGATACTGTTCTTCCAGCTTGTCGTTCGCTGTGATACTCTCCAAGCTCTTCGGCAGTGTACCTGCCAGATCATAATATACGGTATTATGTGTATATCCATAAATGGCTGGGCCAATCAGGATAAAGAACAGGATAATAAATATGTAGAAATGATTTACTACCCATTTCGATATTCTGGAGAGATCCGGCAAAATAATCTTATGCTTTGTCTTCTCGATTGCCTTGTCGAAAATCAAAACCATAGATGGCAATACGGTTACACAACAGATAACTCCAAATACAACACCCTTTGCCATAACCACACCAAGATCCATACCAAGTGTGAAGCTCATGAAGCAAAGTGCGATAAATCCGGCTACGGTTGTGATGGAACTACCAACAACAGATGAAATCGTGTTGGAAATTGCATGTGCCATCGCACGGTTCTTATCACCCGGATATACCTGCTGCTTCTCTTCGTAGCTGTGCCACAGGAAGATCGAGTAATCCATCGTAACGCCTAACTGCAAAACCGCCGCCAGTGCCTGTGTCACGTAGGAGATTTCTCCCTTGATCACGTTCGTACCTAAGTTATAAACAATCGCCATACCTATACTCAACAGGAAGAAAACCGGGATGATAGCGGAATCCATCGCAAGCGCCAGAACGATCGTCGAAAGAATAACCGCGATCAATACATAGATCGGTGTTTCTTTGTTGGAGAGGTTCTTCGTATCTGTAACGACTGCAGACATACCTGAGAGGAAGCACTGCTTGTTCATAACCTTACGCAGGCTTTCGATCGCTTCCATTGTCTCATCTGCAGAAATGGAATTCGGATACAAGACAAACATGATTGTCGAATCTGCATCCTTATTTACAAATACATCCTTGATGCTGTCCGGAAGTAAATCGATCGGAACGGACAAGTCCATGAAGGAGTCATACCATAAAACATCCTTGACTCCCTCGACCTTGCACATTTCCTTACGCATAGCAGATATGTCTTTGTCTGACATACCTTCTACCACGCACACGGAAAATGCACCGGTACCAAATTCGTCCACCATGATCTCCTGACCTTTCATCGTCTCGATGTCGTCCGGAAGATAATTTAAAATGTCGTAGTTTACACGAGTGTGAAAATATCCAAATGCTGACGGGATCAAAAGCAGGACTGCTATCACCAGAATCAGTACTTTGTGTTTCACTACCCATTTACCAAATGAATCACGAGTCATCCACCTTCTTTCTTCTTTTTATTCTCTCATCTTCATTGCACCCTATAATAAAAAAGGATTGATATATTGAATATTCAATCCAAGTTGTTTGTTTGTGTTTTCTATACATAAGTCTAAATGTGTTTATTTTGCTATACATCCATAAATTTTATGTATAGACTATACTAACTCATTCAAGACATCCATCATTGAAGACTTTGTCAGATACTTGTAAACCTCTGACAGATCCTTCGGCGAGATCATATAATCACGTTTAATCCACGCAATCGCTACATAGCACATCGAGTTCGCGTAGTATTCTGCAATAATCTGACGATCAAGCCATGCGTATTTGTGGTTTTTGCCCTGTTTCTTCTGATCGATAATCTCTAACAGGAGCTTCGACACTTCGCTACGCGCAATACTCTCAAAAGAGTTCTGTCCATCGATACACACCGCCCGCTCATAAAAAGCGCGCTCATTCTGCATGCTTGAAAAAAGCAATGTCAAACCTTCCTGTATCATATCGTTTAACAGGAGCGGCTTGATTGGTTCGAGCAGATCATGCCGTACAATGTATTCAAGCAGTGCATATTTGTCTGCAAAATGATTGTAAAATGTCGGTCGGATCACACCTGCCTTGTCTGTGATATCCTTGATGGTGATCTTCTCCATCGGTGCCTTGCACAGAAGCTCCTTGAAACTTGCTGCAAGCAGATCGTCGGTATTTCCTTTTTTTCCTCTTTGCTGCATAACGTTCCTTCTTTCTTCACAGCTACATCAACGGGGCTACTAACCGGAGCAGGCTCTGTCCGAACAATTTCAGGCGGCTCGTCTCCCGGATCTTCTCCTTTGTCACTTCATCACACTTCGCCAGTGTGTCCATATAATCTTCCTTGATCTCATAGATTGAGCTGCAATTAAACATCCATACACCACACTCAAAATGCAGATACAGACTCCGGTAATCGAAGTTGATCGTACCGACCGTTGCCACCTTATCGTCCACAACGACAGTCTTCGCATGGATAAAGCCCGGCGTATACTGGAAGATCCGCACTCCTGCTTCGATCAACTGGTAGTAATATGACTGGGTTACCAGATACACCAGCTTCTTATCCGGGATACCCGGCGTAATGATGCGCACATCAATTCCGCTTTTTGCCGCAAGTGTCAACGCTGTCACCATCTCATTATCAATAATCAGATACGGTGTTGTGATATAGACATAATGCTTTGCCTTGTTGATCATGTTCAGATAGATATTCTCTCCGACAATCTCATTATCCACCGGCGTGTCGCCATACGGCTGAATGTATCCATCCGAGAAGAATGCCATATCCTGATATTTCTCTGGTGAATACGACGAATAATCATCTTTCTCGCCGGTCAGCATCAACCATGTCTGCAAGAACATCAGCGTCAGGTTCCAGACAGCCTCGCCCTTCAGCATGATACCGGTATCCTTCCAATGTCCAAACCGTGATTTCTTGTTGATATATTCATCCGCCAGATTGATACCGCCGGTAAATCCGACATAACCATCAATGACCGTAATCTTCCGGTGGTCACGGTTGTTCTGTCTCAAGTTAAAGACTGGACCAATCGGGTTAAACGCTGCAACCTTGATTCCCTTCTCCTTCATATCCTTGATGAATCGGGAAGGAATCCACATAGAGCATCCAAAATCATCATAGATCAGACGCACATCCACGCCCTCTTTTGCTTTCCGCTCCATGATTTCCAAGATCGTATCCCACATCTCGCCCTGCTTGATGATAAAATACTCCATAAATATAAAATGATTTGCATTGTTTAATTCTTCCACAAGCTTCGCAAAATTATCCTCGCCAAGCGGGAAATAACGCACAACGGTATTCTTATACACCGGATAACCTGCAGTCTTGGAAATATACGTCGACTGCACACTCGCACTCTGACTCAGCTTCCGGATCTCCCGCTGCCGGCTCTTATCACTCGGCATATACTGAAATGTATCGAGATGATTCTTCTGCGCATCCCGGATAAACTTCATACGGGTTCGGTTACCAGCAATCGCGATATACAGCACACCGCCTAAGATCGGCGTTACCATCATAAGCAGAATCCACGTCAGCTTATACGCGGGGTTTTCTGGCTTATTGACGATATATAGCACAACCGTCGCCGAAATCAAAATCGCCAGCGTTTTCCAGTAAAACATGTAGTTCTTGGCAATTCCATATAGAAATACCCAGAAAAGGATCTGCAGGATCAGGGTAAATACAACAATCGCAATCTTCGTGATATAAATGGATTTAGATTTGTTCTGTCGTCCATATCGCGGTTTGTCATGTTCATGTTCATGTCCGCTACACGTCGTTTCCTGAACCGTTTCCTGTTCTGTTTTCTCTTCCATTGTCTTCTCTGTCTCCTGCAATCTGTCTTTTCCTTCTTTCTCTCTATGTTGACAGTACATGTCAACGAATCGTTACAATGGTTGTTTACATCACATTCTAACTACTCTGCACTCCAGCGTCCTGACGCGCCACAAGGAAGGATCAGTCCTGTCTCTTTCACCGGAAGTCCAATCTCCTGCGACTCCACATGTCCGCCGAATTTCTTTCCTACCTCGGTAGAAATCATATAAGTAAGCACCGCCGGAGCCAGTCCGGTTGTATATGAATTCACTAAAAAGAATAACGGATTATCCGACAAAAGCTGACTTGCCAGTGCGATAAATGGATGGATTTTCTCCTCCAGCTTCCAGATCTCACCCTTTGGTCCTCTGCCATAAGATGGCGGGTCCATGATGATGCCGTCATAATGATTGCCACGGCGGATCTCCCGCTCCACGAACTTCACACAATCATCAACCAGCCAGCGGATTGGTGCATCTTCAAGTCCGGATGCCACCGCATTTTCCTTGCCCCATGTCACCATACCCTTTGATGCATCGACATGTGTGACCTTAGCGCCCGCCTTCGCTGCTGCCAGTGTCGCACCGCCGGTATAGGCAAACAGATTCAGCACCTTGATCTCACGGTTTGCATTTCGTATCTTCTCACTAAACCAGTCCCAGTTCACCGCCTGCTCTGGGAAAAGTCCAGTATGTTTGAAGGTAAATGGTTTCAAATGAAAGGTCAGATCTTTGTAATTGATGCTCCACTGCTTCGGCAGATCGAAGAATTCCCATTCTCCACCGCCCTTGTTACTGCGGTGATAATGTCCATTCAGCTTTTTCCATGCCGGGTTCTTTCTTGGAAGATCCCACAACACCTGCGGGTCCGGACGAAGCAAAATATAATCGCCCCATCGTTCCAGTTTTTCTCCCTTTGAACAATCTATAATCTCATATTCTTTCCACTGATCGGCTACCCACATATACTTTTAGTCCCTTTCGTCTATTTTCTTATACATTGCGTCCTAATTTTATACAAGCAATACTAACACACCCAACTTTCCAACGCAAGAATGAAAGTCCCGTTTTTGTCATGAAATACAGATAAAAAAAGACAGTTTGCACATTTTGTACATGCAAACTGTCGTAATTTTCTTACCAATCACGCTTCTCGATTGGAATATATTCTTTGTGATGACCAACGAATTTGTACGCTGGACGGATAATCTTGCCCTTATTTACCAACTCCTCGATCCGGTGTGCAGACCAGCCAGAGATACGGGAGATTGCAAAGATCGGTGTAAAGATCTCGATTGGCAGCTTCAACATTGTATAAACAAATCCGCTGTAGAAATCAACATTCGCGCAAACCGTCTTGAATGTACGGCGATGCTCACTGATCAGCTTCGCTGCGATACGCTCAACTCTGTCATACAGTGCAAACTCATCCTGCAAGCCTTTCTCCTCGGAAAGCTTCCTCGCATACTTCTTCAGGATTACCGCTCTTGGATCGGACTCACTATAAACCGCGTGTCCCATACCATAGATCAGTCCGGAATGGTCGAAGCCCTTCTTATCCAGGAGTCCCTGCAGATATTCGGCGATTTCATCCTCATTCTCCCAATCCTTCACATGCATCTTCATATCATCAAACATCTGCTGTACCTTGATATTCGCACCACCATGCTTCGGTCCCTTCAGAGAACCAAGGGAAGCGGCAACAGTCGAATACGTATCAGTTCCTGTCGAGGTCAGTACGTGTGTCGTAAATGTTGAGTTGTTACCACCACCATGCTCCGCATGGATAACCAGACAGACATCCAGAACCTTTGCTTCGAGATCTGTATATTTGCCATCGGTACGAAGCAGACGCAGGATGTTCTCTGCGGTCGAAAGCTCCTTCTTCGGTCTGTGGATAACTAAGCTCTTATCGAGGTAATAATGTCTATAAGCCTGATAACCATACGCCGCCATAACCGGGAACTGGGCAATCAACTGCAGACACTGCATCAGCACATTTTTGATATCCAGATTGTTCGGATCCGGATCATACGTATACAAAGTAAGAACACATTTCTGCAGGACATTCATCATGTCACGACTCGGTGCCTTCATGATAACGTCCCGGTTGAAGCTCTCCGGAAGCTGGCGAAGCTCACCAAGCACCTCCTTGAAACAGTCAAGCTGTTCCTGACTTGGCAGATCACCAAACAAAAGCAGATATGTCGTCTCTTCAAAACCATACTGGCTGTTGCGGAAGCCCTGTACGAGCTGCTGTACTTCATATCCTTGGAAATAAAGCTCTCCAGGAATTGGCACACGGTGTCCATCCACAACGCTAAATCCCATAACGTCGGACACTTCTGTAAGTCCGGTCAGTACGCCTCGTCCGTTGGAGTCTCGAAGTCCCCGCTTTACGTTGTACTCTTCGTAGAGATTTAAGTCAATCTTTCCGGAGTCATTACAAAAACGTACATATTCATCTAGTATCTGGTCAAATTTCAAATCTGACATAACCTCAACTCCTATCTTATTCGATCTCTTTGCTCATAGTAAAAGTGTAGTCTGTTATCTTTCCTGTATCCGGATCCGCATATGCACTTATGCTGATATAATGATCGCCCTCATAGTAATATACATAGTAGGAAATGAAATATGTATATTCGTCCTTAGAGAAATCATCGCCCAGATCGCCATACACCGACTCAATCTTACTTCCATCATCGCCCATCGAAATACCGCCTGGGAACGTGATGTTACTTGTATAATAATCCGCTTCTACTCCGATTTCAGAGATATATCCATACTTTGGCAGAATGGCATTGCCGGTGAAGTTCTCCAGCTTGATGCTGAGCTTCTCGCCGTTTTTCTCCATGTAAGTGCTCTCGTAGTTCTTACCACCGATATAGTCGGAAACGGAAGTATCCAGTGTCCATCCGTCTTTCTCCAGTTCCGTAAATGGAACCGGAAGTACATAATTTTTGTCTCCAATTGTAATAATACCATCAAATCGGTCAGCACTTGCACCACCCGGTGCCACATACTGATCGTTGATTGCCGGTGCATCCATACTCAGATCTGCAACCGAAGTTGCGCCCTCTGGCATTTTGGAATTGATCAACCGGATGGAGATCAGATTTTTCTCCGGTGTCACATCAAAATCCATACCATCTTTCTCGTCATCTCCTGCATAATCAATGGATACATAAGTTCCGCTTCCATCAGAATACTCATTTTCACTCCGGTATTCCGGTGCACCATATGCAGTCTTGATATCACTCTCTGTCGATTCAAACAGCTTGATTCCATTTGCTAACTCGATTGTAAAGTCATCTTTATATTTTCCGGATTTGGAGCTAAATGAGAATCCAACAACATAACAGTCATTGATCTCCGCCTCATTGACACCCGGATTGGCTACGATCACCGTCAGCTGTGCACGATCCGTATAACTTGTGATATAATCCCAGTCACCCGATGCCACCTTCACAGTCGCGCTGTCTGTCTGCCAGCCCTTTGATTTCCACTCTGAATATGGAAGTGGGACTGGTAGATCGTACCATCGATGTTCGCAGTATAATCTCTCCATGAATCAGACAGTTCCGTCGGCCATACATAGTCGCCTACACCACTTACATCTGTCTCCGTCGTCGCTTCCGTTGTGTTCTCTGTCGTCGCATCTGTCGCACTGGCTGCTTCTGTTGTCTCAGCCGGCTGTTCTGTCGTCGTTGCATCGTTATCTTTTTTCTTTCCTCCGCCTAGGATCAGAACCAACCCTACAATCAGTGCCACAACGGCTGCCGCAATCCCTGCGATCAACCCAATCTTCTTTTTATTGTTTCCAGATGCGGTATCGTTCTGTCCCGGTGCCAGATGCATCGACTGCATCGATGCAGACATCGAACTGTTTCCGTTTCCAGATGCAGTATACGGATTTGCCTGCGGCATTGCATTACCCGCTGTAACCGGTCCGCTTCCATACAGATCTGTGAGCAACTGTCCAATATCCTGATAACGTTCCGGTGCCTTTACCGCAAGTCCTTTTCGAAGCACTGCCTCTGTCCGCTCCGATACGGAGATGCCTTTCTTCGAAGGATCTACATAAGTGTCCTCCTCCATACGTTCCACGCCGTTTGGTGGAACCTCACCGGTGAGCATCTTATACATCGTCGCACAGAGACTGTAGATATCCGTCCAAGGTCCCTGTTTTCCTTTCGCATAATACTGCTCTGGTGGTGCGTAACCATGCTTTAAAATCACAGTATAGGTCTTGTCAGTCTCTGCGGACTGTCCGCGTACCGAACCAAAATCAATCAGCTTGATCTTGCCTTCGTTATCAACCATGATATTATCCGGGCTGATATCCCGGTGTACCAATCCATTTTTATGTACTTCATACAGAGATTCAAATACCGGTTTCATCAAAGCAAGTACGGTCGCTTCATCCAGCTTTCCGCCCATGCCCTTCAGATAATGCTTCAGATCCACACCATTGATATATTCCATAACGATATATCCGGTGCCATTTTCATAGAAGAAATCCTTCACGGATACGATACCCTGTAACTGATAGAACTTCGAGAGATTCCGTGCCTCTTCTACATATCGTTTTAAACCCTTGTCATATATTTCTTTCTTACTATCCAGTGTTGATACGATCGTTGTCGTCATCGCATCTCTCTGTGCAAAGCTTTCCGGATAATACTCTTTGATTGCGATATACGTCTGCAGATTCAAATCCCAGCCAATGTATGTAATCCCAAAACCGCCCATGCCAATCACACGGCCGATCATATATTTCCCCTGTAAAACTGTAAACGGACGCAAGCAGTTTGGCTTTTCTTCATAGCCACTCACATCGAACCCGCAATATGGACAGACATCTTCTCCCTGTCCAAGGGCTTGCATACAATTCGGGCACTTATCATATCTATTCTGCATCGTATCCCTCTCCCTAATCTCTGTTAATCTGTGTCATTTTTTACACATATGTTAGAATTATACCAAAAATACTACTTTCCTACAAGTTTTTTCAGATTTCTATGATGTATTTTTCAAACGCATTGACAACTTTTGTATTCTTATATTCTGAAATCCGTTTGAAATCTCTTCCATAATTGATATGCACGTGTCCATGTGCAAACAACAGTGGCTCGTACTCATCCAAAATCTGATAAAACGCCTGAAAGCCAGTGTGTGGCAGATCCGTGCTGTCATTCAGTTCAAATGCCGGTGAATGCGTGATCAGAATATCCAGACCACCAGCCTTCTTGATCTTCCTTCGCAGCTTGCGCACACGTTTCTTCATTTCATCCTCGGTGACTGATACATCCCGAAATTATAGCACATGCTTCCACCAAGTCCCGCAATCCGGACACCATTGTACACATATACATCATCGTCGATACAGATACACCCATCCGGCGGTGTCTCATCATAACAGGAATCATGGTTGCCATGCACATACAGAATTGGCACCTTCGCAAATGTCGCCATGAAAGACAGGAACTGCGGAGCCAGATCGCCACAGGAAATAATCAGATCGATCCCCTCTAATTTACTTTTCTCAAAATAATCCCAATAATACTTGGACTCTTCGTCTGCAAGTAACAAAATCTTCATTTATCTTAGTCCTCGTCCTTTACCTCTTTTTGTTCGGCATCTGCTTTCGCCTCATCCTTGACACCCTTCTGCTCAACAATGGATTTCGCCTCATCCTTCATATCCTCGACATCTGGAATCTCGCCCTCTACGTTATCCACCAGCCAGTTCATCAGCATGATCTCCTCCGGTGTCATGATTTCCTCATCCTCATTTTTGATCGTATGATCCTGTGCCCGAAGCACGCCGTAGAATGGATGGAAGCTGTTCTCACGGATCAGTTTGCCGATAATTCCGACTAACTGTTTCGTGCCTTCAGGCACCTTGTTCGAACAAATGATATCAACGACCTCTGCAGAAAGGCCCCACCAATAATTGATTGCCTTTGTCTTCACAGCATCATCCTGCTTGATTGCACCATTTACCACACTCTCAATCAGTTTCGCATAAAATTCGCCCCACTGATATAGCGGGAATGCGAGGTTGATTGTTTCATCCCCTTCGATATGATATAAGCCATACCGGCGGTTATGTGAATTCGGCTTGATCATAACCTGATCGGAAATGTATTCGATTCCATTTTCCTCGAATTCACGAAGTACATTCTCCCGCGTATTTCCCTTCACGGTCGTCCATTCGAGATAGACCTTCGCATATGGATTCACCATGCGCGCACCAAGCGCAAATGCATTGATGTTCGCAGTCATACCGACGATCGGATAGTCCGCCACATAGCCGATCTTTCCATTCTTTGACAATGCACCCGCGATCATGCCCGCGAGGAATTTCACTTCATAAAGTCTCGCGTAATAGGTGCTGATAACCTTATGAGACGTGTTCAGTGAGCAGTTCATAATCGTGCTTCCGGATGATTGACCGCCACCTTCACGCTCGCACTGATGAGCTGTGGTGTCGTCGTGAAGATGATCGACACGCCCATCGCGATCAGATCTTCCATCGCCGATATCGCTTCTTCCTCCGACGCGATGTTGTGCACCTTCAGTGTCTTAATCGTATCCGGATAATGTTCCTCTAAGTATAATCGCCCAAGCTCATGTCCATACAGCCATTCGGATTCCTGTGGATCCTTGTTGAAAACGAACGCTACCATGACTTCTTCGGTGTTGAGCTTCGGAAATAATCCATCAGCTTCTTGCGTCCGAGCTTCGTCGGTTCCATATGCAGCTCAACTTCCCTGCCTTTGGACTCAATCAGGAACTCATCCCACAGGAGCTTAATCTTCTCCTTCATCTCCGCTTCGGTCATATTCTTTACAGCTTCGTATCCGTAGATGTCAATAAAGATCAGCAATGTGTCGCTGTTGGTCAGCGGCAGCTTATCGCCGCCAAGTGCCTTGAATGACACACAGAACCGATGGTTCGCAGAGCCAAAATCAAGCTTCTGCTCATCTGTCCATTCCGCATCAGGATCTGGACTCGTCAGCTCCAACAGACGGCGGAAACATCCTTCCTGTGAAAACCAGATATAGTTGATCTCTGTCAGCTTGTAAAAATCCATGAATTCATAATAGATCTTCACCTGCAGATCATCCGTTTTCTTCGGAATCTTCCGTGTCACCTGTGCCGGGATTGTAACCGCATCAAAATATTTCATCACGGATACACGCTTATTTCCCTCTACGACATAGAATTTATTCATATATTCGTAAACCTTGATCGGATCACGAATTCCCTCTTCGATCTGGCTGTCACACAGTGCCGACCATTTGGCACCAAATTCTGTCTTATAATCAAGCAGTGGCATGAAGTTGTTCGCAAATGCGTATGTTCTTCCGACATTGCTCGTTCCAACGATACGGTCAAGTGGAATCTGAACGATACCCAGTGACATCTCGCCCACGATATCCACGCCCTCTAATATTTCATCCAAAACCGGAAGGTATTCATTCTCGCCCTTGGAAACCGCATTTTTAAATGCTTTCAGTCCTAATTTCTGTGCTTTTTCGTATTCTACATATGACATAATCGATTCACCTCGTCTCTCATATTACAACGTAATTGTTTTCGTCTCTTAAGTCTTTGTTTGCATACTTGGTTATTATTATATGCGGTTTCTGCATATTATACAAGAGATTTTCCCCTGACAGCGGGATATTCGACACGGACGCTTTCTATGGCGGTGATGGTTCTGTTCCGGGACCGCTTCCGCTTAGTTGCTCCGAGTAGCGGTACTAAATTCGCGCACGCGCTCATTAAGTACCGACTGTCGCAAATGTCCCTGCACAGAATCCATCATCCCACACAGAAAGCTGTGCATGATCCGCGAAAAGCCCCGCTGTCCTCGCCACGCCCGAAGCCAACTAGGGCTTTGTGGCTGGTTTTCCAGCTTTTCACCCAATTTACTTGCTTCCCAATAGCTTCCGGTTGGGGGATTCTTCCGGTTTTACGACTTTTCACCCAACCACTTGCTTCCCTTTAGCTTCCGGTTGGGGGATTTTCCCGGTTTTGAAGTGGTAAACTAATTTTGGACACAGAGGGGGGT
>ENA-OQEN01000500-OQEN01000500.1-human-gut-metagenome-genome-assembly--contig:-NODE-500-length-17088-cov-6.862449_pt1 | contig 17088 bp, 22 predicted proteins | sample MGYA00242791_ERZ504627 | MGnify/ENA primary metagenome ERZ504627 (study PRJEB26092, sample SAMD00036316) | human gut metagenome | host: Homo sapiens | study: EMG produced TPA metagenomics assembly of... | reverse complement strand
GGGCAGGCTTATCGCGCGGCGCTGGTCAGCAGTCGAGAATACACTGCACCCGCCTTGCGGGCACAAGGCCGACACATGTTTTACGCCAGCACGAAAAGTCCTGAACCTCCCGTTTAAGGATTCGATAGCCGCCCCGACAGGACAATGTCATTGACGGCTACATCAACAAAAACGAAGAAGATGTCTGCGCCGAGGGCAACTGGCAGAAATATTTCACCTCCCGCCCCGAGCCGCTTACCAACGAGGAAATCAAGGCATATCTCGCCTCTATAGACGGCGTATCGCTCGGCTCGGACGCGTTCTTCCCGTTCAGCGACAACATCGAAAGAGCAAAGCGCAGCGGAGTAAAATATATCGCAGAGCCCGGCGGCTCCATCCGCGACGACCTTGTGATAGAGTGCTGCGACAAATACGGCATGGTCATGGCATTCACCGGCATGCGCCTGTTCCACCATTGACGGAGGACTGAAAATGAACATTCTTGTAGTAGGTTCCGGCGGAAGAGAGCACGCCGTTATAAAAAAGCTCCGAGAGAACAGCGAAGTTAAAAAAATATACGCCCTGCCCGGAAACGGCGGCATCGCCGCGGACGCCGAATGCGTCAACATAGGCGCTACAGATATTGACGGCATCGCAGAATTTGCAGATAACAATCAGATAGACTACGCAGTTGTCACGCCGGACGACCCGCTCGTGCTCGGCTGCGTCGACAGGCTTGAGAGCCTCGGCATTCCCTGCTTCGGCCCGCGCAAAAACGCCGCGATAATCGAGGGCAGCAAGGTTTTTTCAAAGAACCTGATGAAAAAATACGGCATACCCACCGCACAGTACGAAGTTTTTGACAGCGCGGAGGACGCGCTCGCCTATCTCGATTCAGCCCCCGTTCCGACCGTTATAAAGGCGGACGGTCTCGCGCTCGGTAAGGGCGTTATAATCGCCGCGACGCGCGATAAGGCGAAAGAAGCGGTCGTTGAAATCATGCGCGACAAGAAATTCGGCAAGAGCGGAGACAGCATCGTTATCGAAGAATTTCTGACGGGTCCCGAGGTCTCGGTGCTCTCGTTCACGGACGGCAAGACCGTAGTCCCCATGATATCGTCGATGGATCACAAACGCGCACTCGACAACGACAAAGGTCTCAACACCGGCGGCATGGGCACCGTTGCGCCAAACCCGTATTACACAAAAGAGATTGCCGACAGGTGCATGAAAGAGATATTCCTGCCGACGGTAAACGCGATGAACGCGGAGGGCAGAACTTTCAAAGGCTGCCTTTATTTCGGACTCATGCTGACCGAAAACGGTCCTAAAGTCATTGAATACAACTGCCGCTTCGGCGACCCGGAGACTCAGGTCGTGCTCCCGCTGCTAAAGAGCGATCTGCTCACCGTTATGAGAGCCACAACAGACGGCACGCTCGCCGAGACACCCGTTGAGTTTTCGGATAAAAACGCCTGCTGCGTGGTCATGGCTTCAAAGGGCTATCCCGTGGCATACGAAAAGGGATATGAAATAGATATCCCGGACGAGATTCGGGACAGTGTATATGTCGCGGGTGCGCCGAGAAAAACGGCAAGCTCGTGACAAGCGGCGGCAGAGTTCTCGGAGTTACGGCAGTTGAGGACACGCTCGAAAAGGCTGTCTCCTCGGCATATAAAAAGGCAGAAAAAATTCATTTTGAAAACGCCTTCTACAGGCACGACTCGGCGCGAAAGCGCTCGCCGCAACGGAGGAAAAATAAATGGTATACAGAGTATTCGTCGAAAAGAAAAAGGAGCTCGCGCAAGAGGCAAAGTCCCTGCTCAGTGAGGCAAGAGACCTGCTCGGAATCAAGAATCTCACCGACGTGCGCGTTATCAACCGCTACGATGCGGAGAATATCACGCCCGAACTCTTCGATTATGCGAAGCGCACCGTGTTCTCCGAGCCCCAGCTCGACATTGTATCGGACAGCATCGAGATAAACGGCAAGTGCTTTGCCGTCGAATTCCTGCCCGGTCAGTTCGACCAGCGCGCCGACTCTGCGGCTCAGTGCATACAGATAATCTCGCAGGGCGAGCGCCCGCTGATACGCACGGCGAAAATATACATCCTCATCGGCGACATCACCGACGCGACGCGCAGAGGATAAAGAAATATGTCATCAACCCCGTCGAGGCGCGCGAGGCGAGTCTCGAAAAGCCCGAGACTCTCGCGGTAAAATACGACATTCCGACCGAGGTCAGAACTCTCGACGGATTTATCAATCTCGACAGAGCGGGGCTTGAGGACTTCGTCAAAAAATACGGTCTCGCCATGGACGCGGACGACATTGCGTTCTGTCAGGATTATTTCAAATCCGAGCACCGCGACCCGACGATAACCGAGATTCGCATGATTGACACCTACTGGTCTGATCACTGCCGCCACACTACTTTCCTTACTGTCATAGACAGCGTGAAGTTTGAGGACGAGCTGCTGCAAAAGACCTACGACGAATATCTTGCGGTCAGAAAAGAATTAGGCCGCACAAAGCCGATATGCCTGATGGATCTCGCGACGATAGCGGTCAAATATCTCAAGAAGCACGGCAAGCTCGACCGCCTCGACGAATCCGAGGAGATAAACGCCTGCACGGTGAAAATCGATGTCGAGGTCGACGGTGTGACCGAGCCGTGGCTCCTGCTCTTCAAAAACGAGACGCACAACCACCCGACAGAAATCGAGCCTTTCGGCGGCGCGGCGACCTGCATCGGCGGCGCTATCCGCGACCCGCTCTCGGGGCGTTCGTATGTCTACGGCGCGATGCGCGTGACCGGCGCGGCAGACCCGCTCAAGCCATTGACGAGACGATAAAGGGCAAGCTTCCGCAGAGGAAAATAGTCACGACTGCGGCGGCGGGCTATTCGTCATACGGCAACCAGATAGGTCTCGCGACGGCATAGTCGACGAGATATATCACCCCGGCTATGCGGCAAAGAGAATGGAGATAGCGCAGTCATCGCGGCGACTCCCGCAGAGAATGTGCGCCGCGAAGTTCCCGCTCCCGGAGATATTGTTATCCTGCTCGGCGGCTCGACCGGACGCGACGGCTGCGGCGGAGCTACCGGCTCCTCGAAGTCCCACACGGTTGAATCGCTTGAGAGCTGCGGCGCTGAGGTTCAGAAGGGCAACGCCCCCGAGGAGAGAAAGCTCCAGAGACTTTTCAGAAACAAAGAAGCCTGCCTGATGATAAAACGCTGCAACGACTTCGGCGCGGGCGGCGTATCGGTAGCTATAGGCGAGCTTGCGGACGGACTTGAGATAGACCTCAACGCGGTGCCGAAAAAATACGAGGGTCTCGACGGCACGGAGCTTGCGATAAGCGAGAGCCAGGAGCGCATGGCGGTTGTTGTTGAGCCGCACAATGTTGACGCTTTCCTCGCGCTGGCTAATAAAGAAAACCTCCAGGCAGTGCCCGTGGCAAAGGTTCAGGCTGACCCGAGACTCGTCATGAACTGGAACGGCAAAAAAATTGTTGATATCAGCCGCGAATTTTTGAATTCCAACGGCGCCGACAAGCATATAGACATCACCCCCGAGGCTCCCGCACTCAAAGAGAAGGAAATCTCCGGCTCGTTTGCGGAGAATTACTCGGCACTCGCATCGGATTTAAACATCTGCTCGAAGCGCGGACTTTCCGAGCGTTTCGATTCAACGATAGGCGCGGGCACGGTACTCATGCCGTTCGGCGGCAAGAATCAGCTGACGCCCATTCAGGCGATGGTGCAGAAGATATCCGTCGAGAAGAAGCACACCGACGACTGCTCGCTCATGGCGTTCGGCTACAATCCGTTTATAACCGAGCAGAGCCCTTATCACGGCGCGTATCTTGCGGTTATAGAATCAGTCTGCAAGCTCATCGCCTCGGGCGCAGAGTTCAAGGATGTTTATCTCACATTCCAGGAATATTTTGAGCGCCCCGGCAGAGACGGCAAGCGCTGGGGACAGCCTTTGACGGCACTTCTCGGCGCGTTCAAGGCGCAGATGGAGCTCGGCATCGGCTCTATAGGCGGCAAGGACTCGATGAGCGGCTCGTTTGAAAATCTCGATGTCCCGCCGACCCTCGTCTCGTTCGCCGTGACAACGGAAAAGACCTCTTCAATAGTCTCGCCAGAGTTCAAATCGGCGGGTCACAAAGTTGTTTTCATCGCGCCGGAGAAAGACGAAAACGGTCTGCCGAAGACCGACTCGCTTATAGATGTATTCTCCCGCGTCACCGGGCTTCTTCGCTCGGGCAAGGCAGTCGCCTGCTACACCCCCGGCATGGGCGGCATAGCGGAGGCAGTCATGAAGATGGCGTTCGGCAACGGCATCGGCTTTGAATACAGCAAAGATATCACGCTCGAAAAGATATTCGGACTCAGCTACTCGGGCTTCATTCTCGAACTCGCAGACGGCGCAGAAGAAACAGGCACGCTTCTCGGTCACACGAACGACAGCGGCTGCATCAGCCTTAACGGCGAGAGCATCGCGCTCTCAAAGCTTCTCGGAATATACGAGAACAAGCTCGAAAGCGTCTACAGCTGCAATATCAAAAACGCAGGCAAGGGTGCTGAGAACTTCTCATATGAAACTGTTGAGCGCAAAGCTCCCGCGATAAAAGTTGCAAAGCCGCGCGTGCTCATTCCGGCGTTTCCCGGCACGAACTGCGAATACGACAGCGCAAAGGCAGTCCGCGACGCGGGCGCAGAGCCGGAGATAATTGTTATAAACAACCTCAGCGCGGACGGCATCAGCCGCAGCGTCGAAAAATTCGCGGACGAGCTTCGCTCCTCGCAGATGATATTTATCCCCGGCGGCTTCTCCGGCGGCGACGAGCCGGACGGCAGCGGAAAGTTCATCACGCATTCTTCAGAAACGCCGCGATAAAAGAGGGCGTCACCGACCTGCTTGAAAACAGGGACGGACTCATGTGCGGAATCTGCAACGGCTTCCAGGCGCTGATAAAGCTCGGACTCGTCCCCTACGGCAAGATAATCGACACGGATGAAAATTGCCCGACGCTCACCTTCAACACCATCGCGCGCCACCAGTCGAGAATAGTGCGCACCCGCATTTCCTCGAACAAATCGCCGTGGCTCGCGCTGACTCAGGTCGGCGACATATATTCCGTGCCGATCTCGCACGGCGAGGGTCGCTTCCTCGCAAGCGACGAGCTCATAGCCAAACTCGCCGCGAACGGTCAGATAGCCACGCAGTATGTTGATCTTGACGGCAACGCTTCAAATGATATACACTTCAACCCCAACGACTCCGTCTGCGCTATTGAGGGCATCACATCGCCCGACGGCAGGGTCTTCGGAAAAATGGGACACAGCGAAAGAATCGGAAAAGGTCTTTACAAAAATGTCCCGGGAGATTATAATATTCGTATGTTTGAAGCAGCTGTTAAATATTTTAAATGATGACAAGGAGACTGGAACATGGCCTATTTATCCGACATTGAAATTGCGCAGCGCTGCAAACCCGAGCACATCGGCGTTATCGCAAAGCGCGCCCATGTTGACGAAAAGTACATCGAGCAATACGGAAACTACAAGGCGAAGATAGACCTGTCCCTGCTCTCGGAGACGAAGCGGGAAAACGGAAAGCTGATTCTTGTCACCGCCATAACCCCCACGCCGCGGGCGAGGGCAAGACCACGACGACGATAGGCCTCGCAGACGGACTGCGCCGGATAGGCAAGGATGTCACGGTCGCCTGCGCGAGCCGAGCCTCGGCCCGGTTTTTGGAGTCAAGGGCGGAGCCGCCGGCGGCGGATATGCGCAGGTGGTTCCCATGGAGGATATCAACCTCCACTTCACCGGCGACTTTCACGCGATAGGTGCGGCGAACAACCTGCTTGCCGCGATGCTCGACAACCACATTCAGCAGGGCAACGCCCTGGGCATAGATGTCCGCAAGATAACATGGAACGCTGCGTTGACATGAACGACCGCCAGCTTCGATTTATCGTCGACGGCATGGGCGGCAAGGCGAACGGTATGCCCCGCGAGGACGGGTTTGACATAACCGTCGCGAGCGAGATAATGGCTGTGCTCTGTCTTTCAAGCTCGATAACCGACCTCAAAGCGAGGCTCTCGCGCATGATCGTCGGCTACACCTACGACGACAAGCCCGTGACCTGCGGCGAGCTCAAGGCGGCCGGCGCGATGACCGCGCTTTTGAAAGACGCCTGAAGCCCAACCTTGTCCAGACCCTTGAGGGCACGCCTGCGTTCGTCCACGGCGGACCGTTCGCGAACATAGCGCACGGCTGCAACTCCGTCATGGCGACTAAGATGGCGCTCAAGATGGGTGATTATACCGTCACCGAAGCGGGATTCGGCGCAGATCTCGGCGCCGAAAGTTCCTCGATATAAGTGCCGCATGGCGGGACTTGCGCCCGACGCGGTGGTCGTCGTTGCCACTGTCCGCGCGCTCAAGATGCACGGCGGGCTCGACAAAAAGGAGCTTGCAGTTGAAGATATCGGCGCGCTCGAAAGAGGTATACCGAACCTCCTGCGCCATGTCTCCAACATCAAAAATGTCTATAAACTCCCCTGCGTCGTTGCGGTCAACAGATTCCCGACCGACACCGACGCCGAGATAGATTTCATCATCGCAAAATGCCGCGAGCTCGGGGTCAACACCGTGCTCTCCACCGTGTGGGCTGAAGGCGGCAAGGGCGGCGAAGCGCTCGCGCGCGAAGTAGTCCGCCTGTGCGAAGAGGAAAAGGGCGATTTCACTTTCGCCTATGAAGATGAGCTTTCGATCGAGGAGAAGATCGAAGCCGTTGTCAGAAAAGTCTACGGAGGCGACGGAATAACCGTCATGCCCAATGCCAAAAAGCAGATAGCCCAGCTTGAAGCTCTCGGTTTTAGCAAATGCCCCGTATGCATAGCAAAGACCCAGTACAGCTTTTCGGATGACCCGACAAAGCTCGGCGCGCCCGAGCACTTCACCGTGACGGTAAAAAATGTCAAGGTCTCCGCAGGCGCGGGATTCATCGTTGTTCTGACCGGCGACATTCTCACCATGCCCGGGCTGCCGAAGGTTCCCGCCGCAGAAAAATCGACGTTGACGAAAGCGGCAGAATAACAGGTCTGTTCTGAGATAATAATTCCGCTCGGAGAATATTTCTTCTGCCGAGCGGAGTTTCTATAAATATCGGAGGTAATAAAATGGCTTATTATTTCAACGAAGTATCGCACACCTTTAACGAGTATCTTCTCGTCCCCGGCTATTCGTCGAGCGAGTGCATACCCGCGAATGTGTCGCTCAAAACGCCTCTTGTAAAGTACAAGAAGGGCGAAGAGCCCGCGATATCACTCAACATCCCAATGGTTTCCGCCATCATGCAGTCCGTCTCCGGCGAGAGACTCGCCGTTGCGCTCGCAAAAGAAGGCGGCGTATCGTTCATCTTCGGCTCTCAGAGCATCGAGGACGAGGCGGCAATGGTCGCAAGAGCGAAGAATTTCAAGGCCGGCTTCGTCGTCAGCGACTCGAACATCACTCCCGACGCCACTCTCAACGACGTTATCGCGCTCAAGGAGAGAAACGGCCATTCCACTATCGCCGTGACCGAGGACGGCTCGGCAAACGGCAGACTTGTCGGCATAGTTACGAGCAGAGACTACCGCGTCAGCCGCATGACCGGCGACGAGAAGGTCTCGTCCTTCATGACTCCCCTCGAAAAGCTCGTCACCGCTCCGGACACCACCACGCTTAAAGAAGCCAATGATATAATCTGGGACAACAAGCTCAACGCCCTGCCTATAGTCGACTCCGAGGGCAAGCTCAGATATTTTGTTTTCCGCAAGGACTATGATGCCCATAAGGACAACCCGAACGAGCTTCTCGACGCCGACAAGCGCTATGTCGTCGGCGCAGGTATAAACACAAGAGACTACGCCGAGCGTATTCCCGCACTTGTCGAGGCGGGCGCAGATGTGCTCTGCATCGACTCCTCCGAGGGCTTCTCGGAGTGGCAGTCCCGCACCCTCGCATGGGTCAGAGAGCACTACGGCGACAGCGTCAAGGTCGGCGCGGGCAACATAGTTGACAGAGAGGCTTCCTCTTCCTCGCCGAGGCGGGTGCTGACTTCATAAAGGTCGGCATCGGCGCGGCTCGATATGCATCACCCGCGAGACAAAGGGTATCGGCAGAGGTCAGGCATCGGCTCTTATCGATGTCTGCAAGGCAAGAGACGAATATTTCGAGAGAACGGGCGTATATATCCCCGTCTGCTCCGACGGCGGCATCGTCTACGACCACCACATGACCCTCGCGCTTGCAATGGGCGCGGACTTCCTGATGCTTGGCCGCTACTTCGCGCGCTTTGACGAGAGCCCGACAAACAAGATCTCCATAAAGGGCACTTATTATAAAGAGTACTGGGGCGAGGGCTCCAACCGCGCAAGGAACTGGCAGCGCTACGACCTCGGCGGCGACAAGAAGCTGTCGTTCGAGGAGGGCGTTGACTCCTATGTCCCCTACGCCGGCAGCTCAAGGACAATGTCACGCTCTCGCTGAGCAAAGTCAAATCCACCATGTGCAACTGCGGCGCGCTCACCATCCCCGAGCTGCAGCAGAAAGCGAAGCTGACCCTTGTCTCCGCAACGAGCATTGTTGAGGGCGGCGCGCACGACATCGTTCAGAAAGAGACCTACTCCGATCTGAAAAAATAAGCCGAAAAATTTACGGCAGGGCGCGGTGAAAACCGTTCCCTGCCTTTGCATTTTGCCAAAACAGCTTGCAGAATCACCAATAAATAAGATGTTCGCGGGCAAAAGGCTGTTGAATCCGCCGTTTTTGCCAAAATAATTTACAAACTGTTGACACGCCGAAAATGCAATGCTATAATACAGACAATTTAAGACAGCACTTGATAGAGGATGCGAACAAGAAGAGTATCCAGCAGCAACGCCGGCAAGCGGCAGCTGGAGAAAGGCAAGTTCGCCGAAGTGATACCGCGGTTGCCGCCGCTGTAACGCTGGGCCCTCGCCGAACAGGCGACGGACTGTCACATGACTTATGTGGAGCGCTATCATCGGTTTTTTTGCACATATAGCAGCATATACAAAGCCTGTGATACCTCTTCGGGTCGCAGGCTTATTTAATTTTATTCAGGAGATGGTAAACAATGAACAGAACGAAGAGAATTGTGGCCGCCATTCTGGCTATCGCCATGTGCGCAGTATTATTTGCAGGCTGCGGCACGAAAACCGAAAGTGCCAAGACCGGCGTTGAAGACGGCGTTCTGACCGTTGCTATGGAGTGTGCATACGCTCCCTACAACTGGACTCAGAGCGATGATTCCAACGGCGCTGTCCCGATAAAGGATTCAAGCGACTACGCCAACGGATACGATATCATGATGGCTAAGAAGATATGCGAAGCAAACGGCTGGAAGCTTGAAGTTGTCCGCCTTGACTGGGATTCGCTTGTTCCCGCAGTCCAGACCGGCAAGGTTGACGCCGTTATCGCAGGTCAGTCGATGACCGAAGAGCGTATGCAGCAGGTCGATTTCGCAGGTCCCTACCTCTATGCGAGCATCGTCTGCATGACAAAGCAGAACAGCAAGTATGCAAACGCTACCTCCCTTGCTGACTCGCAGGTGCAAAGTGCACCTCCCAGCTCGGAACCATTTGGTATGACACCTGCCTTCCGCAGATAAACGGTGCTCTTATCCAGACCGCACAGGAGACCGCTCCCGCCATGCTCATGGCTCTTGAGACCGGCGCTGTCGACTTCATCTGCACCGATATGCCCACCGCTCAAGGCGCGCTCATCGCTTACAGCGATCTGAAGATCCTCGACCTTCCCGAAAATGCTTTCAAGGTTGACGAGGGCGACATCAACATCGGCATCTCTGTCAAAAAGGGCAACACCGAGCTCAAGGACAAGATCAACTCCGCCCTTGCAGGCATGACCGCAGACGACTTCAACAAGATAATGAACGAGGCTACCAAGATTCAGCCCCTTTCAAAGTAATTAACAATAATCAGAACGGAGATAACAAGATATGAACAAGCTTGCCGAGCTGTGGAGCGACATAGTCCAGTGCTGGAGCGATAGCTCAATGCAGTATCTGACCGGTGCGCTCAAGACAATAGAGCTCGCTGTTATAGCGACAATCATAGGCTGCCTCATCGGCCTTGTCTGCGGAATAATCCAGACTATTCCGTGCGGCAAAAAAGACAATATCGTAAAGCGGGTCATCCTCGGCATAGTCAAGGCTATAGTGCGTATCTACGTCGAAGTTTTCAGAGGCACGCCGATGATAATCCAGGCGATATTCATCTTCTACGCCCTGCCCTACTTCTCGAACGGTGCGATAAACCTTGAACCGACTTCGCGGCATACCTCGTTGTCTCCATCAACACCGGAGCATATATGGCAGAGACCGTCCGCGGCGGTATAATGTCGATAGACGTCGGTCAGACGGAGGGAGCAATGTCCATAGGAATGAACCACTTCAAGACCATGCTCTATGTCATTCTTCCGCAGACCATACGCAATATCATCCCGCAGATAGGCAACAACCTCATAATCAACATCAAGGATACTTCCGTCATGTTCGTTATCGGCTACGCCGAGCTCTTCGCGGCTCACAAGGCTATCGTCGGCGCAAAGTATGTCTACTTCCCGTCGGCAGTTATAACGCTGATATCTACCTGATAATGACGGTCATCTGCTCGCTTATCCTCAGACTGTGGGAGAAGAAGCTTGACGGTCCGGAGAACTTCGATCTCTCGACCACCGACACTCTCGCCCACACCAGCGGAATGTACTCATATGTCAAGAAGTCAAAGAAGGAGGGAAGATAATGTCAGAGCCTATTTTACAGATAAATCATCTTTCAAAGACCTTCGGCAACCACGAAGTTCTGCGCGACATTGACTTTTCGGTCAATCCCGGCGATGTCACGAGCATCATCGGCGCGTCCGGCTCGGGCAAATCAACTTTGCTCCGCTGCATAAACCTCCTTGAGACTCCGACCTCCGGCGAGATACTCTATCACGGCACGAACATCGACAATATAAAAGGCGGCGCGAGCGCATACCGTTCGCACGTCGGCATGGTGTTCCAGTCGTTCAATCTTTTCAACAACATGACCGCGCTCAAGAACTGCATGATCGGTCAGACGAAGGTTCTCAAGAAGTCCAGAGCCGAAGCCAAGCTTCCGCACTGCATTATCTTGAAAAAGGTCGGCATGGCGCCCTACATCAACGCCAAGCCTCCCAGCTCTCCGGCGGTCAGAAGCAGCGCGTCGCAATAGCCCGCGCGCTTGCGATGGAGCCCGAAGTTCTGCTGTTCGACGAGCCGACGAGCGCACTCGACCCCCAGATGGTCGGCGAAGTGCTCGAAGTCATGCGCAACCTCGCCAAAGAGGGCCTGACGATGATAGTCGTCACCCACGAAATGGCGTTTGCGCGCGACGTTTCAACGAATGTCGTATTCATGGCGGACGGACTCATCTGCGAGCAGGGCAGCCCGAAGGACATCTTCGAGAATCCGCAGGATCCAAAGACGCAGGAGTTCCTTTCAAGATTCCTTGCGAAATAAAATTAAACAGGATATCTCCGACAAGGAGATATCCTGTTTTTAATTGTATCTGAACAACCGATATACATTTATTTACCCTCTCCCCTATTCTCTTGTCAATTTTTACAAAGCTGTTTTCTCTCGTGCGAAGGTATGGTACAGATTGACAAAATTGAATTTATTTTGCTGAAACACTTGAATATTTATGCATATAGTAGTATATTATTAGTCAAATAGTTGAATAATTTTGCACCGTCGGCGAATATCGGATCGTTTTTATAAACGCCGTGTTCGCCGAAAGCGCATTAAGCGGGAGACACCATGAAAATATTTATCGACGGCAGCGCCGGCACGACCGGGCTGAGAATAAAAGACAGACTGATGAAACGAAGCGACGTTGAGCTGATAACGCTCAGCGAGGAGCAGAGAAAAGATACCGAGAGCCGCAAGCAGGCGCTGAACAGCGCGCAGGTCGCTTTTCTTTGCCTGCCGGACGCCGCCGCAGTTGAGGCGGTCGAACTGGTTGAAAATCCGGACACTGTTATTATAGATACCTCGACGGCGCACCGCACGAGCGAGGGCTGGGCTTACGGCTTCCCGGAGCTGTCCGCAGAGTTTGAAGAGAAGATAAAAAGCTCAAAACGCATCGCCGTCCCCGGATGCCACGCCGGCGGATTTATCGCGCTTGTTTATCCGCTTGTTGAGGCGGGCGTGCTCGGAAATGATGCACTGCTCAGCTGCTATTCTCTGACCGGCTACAGCGGCGGCGGCAAGAAGATGATTGCCGAATACGAGAGCGAGAATAAATCTCCCCTGCTCTTTGCCCCCAGACAGTACGGGCTGACTCAGCAGCACAAGCACTTAAAAGAGATGAAAGGCATAACCGGCATTGAAAACGCCCCGATATTCTGCCCCGTGGTCGATGATTTTTACAGCGGAATGCAGGTCACCGTGCCGCTGTTCGCGGAGCAGATAAGCTGTTCTTCAAGCGAAATCGCCGACATCTACAGAGCGAAATATCAGGGTCCCGTCGTGACCTTCTGCGACAAATCGGACAACGACGGCTTTCTGTGCGCGGGCGCGCTCTCGGGCACGGACGGTATGAAAATATCGGTCTACGGCAACGATGAGCAAATACTGCTGACCGCCGTATACGACAATCTCGGCAAAGGCGCATCGGGCGCCGCGCTCGAAAATCTGAACCTTGTCATGGGCAAGGACAAGGCTTTCGGACTTGATATCTGAGGAGGTAAAATAAAATGAAAATAATATCGGGCGGCGTCTGCGCCGCAAAGGGATTCATGGCTTCCGGCGTTCACTGCGGCATCCGCAAGAACAGGACGAAGCGTGATCTCGCGCTCATATACAGCGAAAAAGTCGCCAACGCGGCGGCTGTCTATACAACTAACCTCGTCAAGGGCGCGCCGCTGATCGTCACGAAAAATCATATCGCAGACGGCAAGGCGCAGGCGGTCATATGCAACAGCGGAAACGCGAACACCTGCAACGCGAACGGCGTTGAGATAGCCGAGCGCACGAGCGACCTGCTCGCGTCCGTGCTCGGAATAAAGCCCGCCGATGTCGTCGTCGCTTCGACAGGCGTTATCGGCCAGCCGCTGAACATCACCCGATAGCCTCCGGCATACCCGCTCTGAAAGCAGGACTCGGCGACCACTCCGACCAGGCGGCGGAGGCGATAATGACGACCGACACGATTCCGAAGGAGATTGCCGTCAGCTTCGAAATAGGCGGAGTTGAATGCAAAATGGGCGGCATCGCCAAGGGCTCGGGCATGATTCATCCCAACATGGCGACGATGCTCGTTTTCATAACCACCGACTGCGCGATAAGCAGCGAGATGCTCCAAAAAGCCCTGTCTTCGGACATCGCGGAGACTTTCAATATGATAAGCATCGACGGCGACACCTCGACGAACGACATGGTGACAGTGCTCGCAAACGGCTCGCCGGGAACAAAGAGATCAGCAAAGAGGGCGATGACTTCAATGAATTCATGAAAGCCCTCAACACTATAACCGTGTGGCTCTGCCGCAGGATTGCCGCCGACGGCGAGGGCGCGACGAAGATGCTCGAATGCAAGGTCAGCGGCGCAAAAGATAAAGATATCGCCAAGACTGTTGCAAAGAGCGTTGTCTGCTCGTCGCTGACGAAAGCCGCCATGTTCGGCTCGGATGCCAACTGGGGCAGGGTTCTCTGCGCCATCGGCTACAGCGGTGCGGATGTTGACGTCAACAAAATCGACGTTTGGTTCAAGTCAGATAAAGGCTCGATTCTCGTCTGCGAAAACGGCGCGAGAGTTGATTTTTCGGAGGAAAAGGCAAAAGAGATACTCTCCGAAAATGAGATAGATATTCTTGTTGATTTAAAGAGCGGCGACGCATCTTCAACGGCGTGGGGCTGCGACCTGACATACGACTATGTCAAGATAAACGGAGACTACCGCACCTGATTGCGAAAAACGGAGGGAAAGATATGAACATTTCAAACGCGGAGCGCGCAAGGGTTCTTGTCCACGCGCTGCCGTATATACAGGATTACGCAGGCAAGATAGTCGTCGTCAAATACGGCGGCAACGCGATGACGAGCGAAAAGCTCAAGGATTCCGTCATGCGCGACATCGTGCTGCTCTGGCTCATCGGCATAAAGGTCGTTCTGGTTCACGGCGGCGGCCCGGAGATAACGGATATGCTCCAAAAGACCGGCAAGAAGAGTGAATTCGTCAACGGTCTGCGCGTCACGGACAAGGAGACCGCCGATATAGTGCAGATGGTGCTCGCCGGAAAGGTCAACAAAAGCCTTGTCAACCTCGTTGAAAACAAGGGCGGCAAGGCGATGGGACTCTCCGGAATAGACGGCCACATGATTGAAGCGAAGATGAAAGACGAGAAGCTCGGCTTCGTCGGCGAGATAACAAATGTAAATATTCAGCCGATACTCGATGTTATCGACAAGGGATATATCCCGATCGTTTCGACCGTCGGCTGCGACAGCGAGGGCAATGTCTATAACATAAACGCGGACACCGCCGCGGCGAAGATAGCCGGTGCGCTCAACGCGGAGAGTCTTATATCCATGACGGATATCAGCGGCATTCTTCAGGACAAGGACGACCCTGACACACTCATCTCGGTCATAAAGGCGGACGAAGTTCCCGCGCTCATAAAGAGCGGCATCATCGGCAGCGGCATGATTCCGAAAGCCGAATGCTGCATCAACGCAATAAAATGGGGCGTACACAGAGTTTTCATTATTGACGGCAGGATACCGCACTCGATACTTATAGAAATGCTGACAGACGAAGGCATGGGCACGATGTTCACGGCATAAAAAGGAGATATAATGGATATATTACAGCAGCAGGACAAGGAATACATAGCCGGAACTTATGCGAGGTTCCCGCTGACCATCGAGGGCGACAAGGCTCCGTGGTCTGGGACGACGCGGGGAAGATATACACCGATCTGTCCTCGGGCATAGCGGTCAACACCTTCGGCATAGCGACGACGAATGGATAAAAGCAATAACCGAACAGGCGGGCAAAATCCAGCACATGTCGAACCTCTACTACACAGAGCCTTGCGTGAAGCTCGCGCAGATGCTCTGCGACCGCACGGGCATGAAAAAAGTTTTCTTCTCGAACTCCGGCGCAGAGGCCAACGAATGTGCAATAAAAGCGGCGAGAAAATACGCCGCAGAGAAGCGCGGCGCGGACTGCTACAATATAGTTACGCTAAGAAACAGCTTCCACGGCAGGACGATAACCACCCTCGCCGCAACGGGGCAGGATGTGTTCCACAAGGATTTTCTGCCGCTGACTGAGGGATTTATCTATGTTGAGCCAAATGATATCGAGAAGATTGAAAAAGTTCTCTTTGAAAATCGCTGCGCCGCGGTCATGCTCGAAGTCGTTCAGGGTGAGGGCGGCGTCATGCCGCTCGACAAAGACTATCTCCAGTCGCTCGAAAGAATCTGCCGCGAGCGCGACATTCTGCTCATCTGCGACGAGGTTCAGACAGGCAACGGCAGAAGCGGCAAGCTCTACGGCTACATGAACTACGGCATATTCCCCGACATCGTATCGACCGCAAAGGGACTCGCGGGCGGTCTGCCGCTCGGAGCTACACTGTTCAGCGAAAAGACAAAGGATGTTCTCACCCCCGGCTCCCACGGTTCTACTTTTGGCGGCAACCCGATATGCTGCGCCGGCGCGATAAATATTCTTTCGAGGCTTGATGAAAAGACTCTCGCCGGAGTCCGCGAGAGGTCGGAATATATATTTTCGGAACTCAGCGGCGCACCGGGCATAAAAGAAGTCTCGGGACTCGGACTGATGATCGGCATAAAGACCGAAAAGGACGCCTCCGAGGTCATAAACACCTGCATGAAAAAGGGCGTTCTCGTTATCAAAGCAAAAGACAAGGTCAGGTTGCTCCCGGCGCTCAACATTCCCATGGAGCTGCTCGAACAGGCAGTCGGCGTTATAAAAGAAGTCTGTGCAGACAAGGAGGCTTGAACATGACATTCAAAAACAGAGATTTTTTGAAGCTTTTGGATTTCACTCCCGAAGAGATTGAATATCTTATCGACTTCGCCGCCTCTCTCAAGGCGAAGAAGAAAGCGGGCATACCGCACAAAATATGCGACGGCAAGAATGTTGCGCTGATATTCGAAAAAACGAGCACAAGGACAAGGTGCAGCTTCGAAGTCGCGGCGCGCGACCTCGGCATGGGCACGACTTATCTCGACCCCTCCGGCTCGCAGATAGGCAAAAAAGAGAGCATCGCCGACACTGCGCGCGTGCTCTCGGGCATATACGACGGCATTGAATACCGCGGCTTCGGCCAGTCGATAGTCGAAGAGCTCGCGCAGTATGCGACCGTCCCAGTCTGGAACGGTCTGACGAACGAGTTCCACCCGACACAGATTCTCGCGGATTTTCTGACGATAAAAGAGCAGTTCGGGCACCTCAAAGGCATCAACTTCGTCTACATGGGCGACGCCAGATACAACATGGGCAATTCGCTCATGGTCGGCTGTGCGAAGATGGGCATGAACTTCACCGCCTGCGCGCCGAAGAAATATTTCCCCGACAAGGCGCTTATTGACACCTGCATGGAGATTGCCGCGCAGACCGGCGCTGAGATAAAATTCTGCGAAAGCCCCGACGAGGCAGTAAAAAACGCCGAGGTAATATACACCGACGTGTGGGTCTCGATGGGCGAGCCTGTCGAAGTCTGGGAGGAGCGCATAAACGACCTCGCGCCCTATCAGGTCAACTCCGAGCTCATGGCAAAGGCATCGCCGAACGCCGTGTTCATGCACTGCCTGCCCTCTTATCACGACATGAAAACGACGATAGGCAAGGAGATGGGCGAAAAGTTCGGGCGCGACTCAATGGAGGTCACTGACGAGGTGTTTGAGAGCGCACAGTCCGTTGTTTTCGCCGAGGCGGAGAACCGCATGCACACGATAAAGGCTGTCATGGCGGCAACGCTGACCGACGAGAGATAATATAATAT